>Ga0116175_1002382_pt1 | contig 11401 bp, 11 predicted proteins | sample AD_UKC125_MetaG_FD_89802 | JGI IMG/M metagenome (GOLD analysis project Ga0116175, IMG submission 89802) | Active sludge microbial communities of municipal wastewater-treating anaerobic digesters from USA - AD_UKC125_MetaG | ecosystem: Engineered > Bioreactor > Anaerobic > Digestate | place: USA... | reverse complement strand
CTGCCCCGCGATGAGCCGGGTCACCTGCTCCGGACCGCGTCCGCAGAAGCCACACGCGGCCCCGGCCTGGGGGCCACCCGCGGTCGCCGTCATCTGTGGTCCCCGTGGTCGCCAGCCAGCAGGTGGTAGAGGACCGCCATCCGGACCGCCACCCCGGCCGACACCTGGTCGAGGATCGCCGAGCTGCCCGCATCGGCGGCTTCGGCAGCGATCTCCAGACCACGGTTCATCGGGCCGGGATGCAGGATCGGGATCTCGGGAGCCACGGCATACAGGCGCTCCAAGCGTTCGGCGGTGAGCCCGTAACCCACGGTGTATTCCCGCGCGGTCGGGAAGAAGCCGCCACTCATCCGCTCCTTCTGGACCCGCAGCATCATCACCGCGTCCGGGGCCTGCCCGGCATACAGGACCTCGTCGAGGTCCCAGCTCGTCGCGAAGCCGTCGCGCGCCGCCCAGGCGCCGATGCCGCTGGGCATGAGGGTGGGCGGGGCGACGACGGTGACTCGCGCGCCGAGAGTGGCCAGGGTGATGACGTTCGAGCGGAAGACCCGGGAATGCGCGAGGTCACCGACGATGACGACGTGCCGGTCGGTCAGGTCGCCGAGCCGGTGGCGCAAGGTGTAGGCGTCGAGCAAGGCCTGGGTGGGATGCTCGTGAGTGCCGTCGCCGGCGTTGATGACGCTGGCATCGACCCACTGCGAGACCTGCTGACAGGCGCCCGAGGCGTTGTGCCGGATGACCAGAGCGTCGACCGACATCGCGGCGATGGTCTTCACGGTGTCGCGCAGCGACTCACCCTTGGACGTCGAGGAACCCTTCGCCGAGATGTTGATCGTGTCGGCCGACATCCACTTGCCCGCGATCTCGAAGGAGCTGCGGGTGCGGGTCGAGTCCTCGAAGAAGAGGTTGATCACGGTGCGGCCGCGCAGCGTCGGCAGCTTCTTGACCTCGCGGCGCTGCACGTCATGCATCGAGGCCGCGGTGGCGAGGATCGTCTCGATGTCTTCGCGGTCCAGATCGGCACTGGACAGGAGATGTTTGCCGATCACCGGTCGCCCCCCGAGATGCGCACTTCTTCCACGCCACCGTCGGACTCGGCGAGCGCGACATGCACCCGCTCGGAGGAGGAGGTGGGCAGGTTCTTGCCGACGTAGTCGGCCCGGATGGGCAGTTCGCGGTGCCCGCGGTCGACCAGGACGGCGAGGCGGACTGCGCGCGGACGTCCCAGGTCGTTGATGGCCTCCAGCGCGGCCCGGATGGTGCGGCCGGAGTAGAGCACGTCGTCGACGAGGACGACGACCTTGTCGTCGATGCCACCCGCGGGCACGACCGTGCGGCCGGGGGCGCGAGTGGGCTGACGGCGCAGGTCGTCGCGGAACATCGTCACGTCGAGCGTCCCCACTGGGATGTCGACGCCTTCGACCTCGCGCAAGACGGCGGCCAGCCGCTGAGCGAGCGGCACGCCACGGGAGGGGATGCCCAGCAGGACGAGGTCGGCGGGACCTTTGTTGCGTTCGAGGATCTCGTGAGCCACTCGGCGCAAAGCCCGGGAAATGTCACCGGAACTCAGGACCACACGTGCGGCCGGGGGTGGCGGCGTTGCGCTGCTGCCCACACGGACCTCCTTCCCCGCCTCACGGGACGGTGGTTAAAGGACGTCGACTTCCCGGCCACCCTACTCCCGGCGGTGCGGTGCACTGGACCGCGTCCAGGTGTCGGGCGCCGTGGTTCATGTCACGCCGCTACAGTCGGGGCTCAATACCCGACTCTTCGTTCTGCAATGCCGCTGAAGGAGCCACTGTGGAGCCAGTGCATGTCGCCCCCGTCGACGCCGGATATCTGTCGATGGACGCGTCGAACACGACCGGCAATGTCACCCTCGTGCTGTCGCTCGCGGGTGATCTCACCTTGCCGGCGCTGCGTGCGCACATCCAGGATCGGCTCCCCCTTCTGCCCGAACTGCGGCGGGTGTTGCACGAGGTCGCGTGGGGCCTGGACCGCCCGTGGTGGGTCGACGATGCGGCGTTCGACCTCGGTCAGCACGTGGCCGAGCACCGTCTGCCCAACGCCCTCCCCGGGGACCCGGCCGACCCGGCCGACCCCTCCGGCACGAGCGGCCACATCCCGCCGGCCGTGCGCGAGGCCGCAGCCCGAGTGCTGATGCAGCCGCTGGACCGCACCCGACCGCTGTGGCGGATCGACCTGGTGCGGGCGGGACGCACCGGATCGCGGCGGGCGTTCGTCTGCGTCACCATCCACCACGCCATGGCCGACGGCACCCAGTTCCTGCACGTGCTGCGCACGCTCTTCGACGCCCACTCGCACCCGGCCCCGCAGGGCGACCCATGGGTGGCGACCGCCGCCCCCGCTGACGCCGAACTGCTGCGCCGCAGCGCGACGGAGTCGATCGAATGGATGTGGCGTAACACCTTCGCCGCGGCGGGTTCGATCGCCGGCACCGTCGGCCAACAGGCGTGGCAGAACCTCACGACCACCTCGACCCAGAGCGCGCCGGTCACGCCGTTCAACAAGACCCTCAGCTCCGACCGGGCCTGGGGCGTGGCCTCGGTCCCGATCGGCGCCAGCCAGGCGGTGCGGCGGCGCCTCGGGGTCACCCTCAACGATCTCCTGCATGCCATGGTCGCCGAGGCACTGCGCGATTGGATGCTCGCCCGCCGCGCGCTGCCGGCCACTTCCCTGGTCGTGCTCGTGCCCAAGGTGGCCGCCGGCACCAGCCCCGATCCGGGGGCGCTCAACCGCATCGAGATGGGGGTGAGCACCTTGCCGACGCATGTCACCGATCCGGTCGCCCGGCTACGCACCATCCATGCCGCGATGCGTCAGGCCAAGGACACCCCGTTGTTCACCGAGACGGTCATGGACCTCACCGCGCGGATGTCCTCGGCGTCGACCTCCCCGCTCACCCGGTATGCCGCAGACCTCGCCGTCCAGTGGCGGATCATGGACTACGTGCCGACCGGCACCAACCTGGTCATTTCCAACGTGAGCATGGGCACCGACCGCTACGAAATCGCCGACGTCGAGGTCACCCACGTCCACCCGCTCTCGCCCCTGTCCAACGGCCAGGGCGTGTTCGTCACGACGCAGGGTTACCGCGGCCACCTCGACATCGGGGTCACCAGCTGCGCGCAGCTCATGCCCGACGTTCAGGAGGTCGTCGACGCGATGGTGGCGTCCTACGAGCGGCTGTGCGCGCTCGGGTGACCTCTGACCCGTGACGCCGCGCCCGATTGCGGTCTAGGGTCACCTCGGGCCCGCCAATCGCCGGTATGCCGTGTGGTTGCCTCGGGCTGCCGGTCACAGCAGCATCAGCGGACGGAGGTGGGCACATGCAGGCCGAACAACTGCGACCCCTCGACGCGGCATACCTGGCCTTGGACGGACCCCGCACGGTCGGGCACGTCTGCCTCATGTTGCCGCTGGACGGCCCGGTGACCTTCAGCGAGCTGCTCGCCCAGGTGCGCACCCGAGTCGGCCGCCTGCCGGAACTGCGGCGCCGGCTGCGGCAACTGCCCTTCGGGGTGGACCGGCCCTGGTGGGTCGATGACACCGAGTTCGACGTGCGCCATCACGTCTTCGAGGACCGCGCCGGCGCGGGAGGCATGGCAGCTGCGGTCGCTCGCATTGCCATGGGGCCGCTGGACCGGTCCCGTCCGCTCTGGGAGGCCCACCTGGTCACCGCCGCCGACGGCAGCTGCGCGGTCGTCACCAAGGTGCACCACGCGATCGCCGACGGATCGCGCATGCGCGACATCCTGCACGCCCTGCTCGGGATCGGCGACGAAGTCGGGCAGGACCGTGACGCCGACCCACTCGCGTGGGATCCCGAGCCCGCACCCTCGCTCCCGGCACTGCTCACCCGGGGCGCACTCGGCCTGATGAGCTGGTCGGTCGAGGCCGGCGTCTCGGCAATGCGCCAGAGCGTCACCGACCCGAGCGGCCTGACCCGGGCCGTCGACTTCTCCGGCTGGCCCGGAGCCCCGGCAACCATCCTCAACAAGCCCGTGAGCGGTCGCCGCTCGTGGGCCTTCGGCACCTGGGACCTCCAGGCCAGCAAACCGGCCCGCGCCAAGCTCGCAGCGACCGTCAACGACCTGCTGCATGCCGCGGCTGCTGCGGGTCTGCGGTCCTGGCTGCTGGAGCGCGACGCCCTGCCCACCGCGCCGCTGGTCGCCATGGTGCCGATCTCGGTGCGCCATCTCGCCGTCGACCAATCCGGCGCCAACCGGATTGCGCTCACCCTGTGCACCCTGCCCACCGATGTCGCCGATCCGGCCGAGCGCGTCGTGGCGGCCCGGGAGTCGATGGCCGTCGCCAAAACCCACCCCGCGATGAGTGAAGAGGCCCTGGCCGTGGTGTTCCGGGCCTTCGCCCCCGTGCTCTCCCCGGGCAGCACTCTGGCGACGGCACTGCGGTTGCCCGACTACGTCCACCTGCCCTTCAACACGGTCATCTCGAACGTCCCGATGGGCGCCGACCTGTTCGGGGTCGGCGCCCATCGGGTGACCGCCGTCTATCCGTTCCCCCCGATCGGTGAAGGAATGGGCGTCAACGTCACCGTCCAGGGCTACCAGGGCCGCCTCGACGTCGGGGTCAGTGCCTGCGCCGAGATCGTGCCCGACATCGAGGATCTGTTCGCTGCGATGACCCGCGAATGGGAGACCCTCTGCGCGCTGTGACGTGGGTCCGACGCCACGCCACCGTGAACTGACTCCACGCCACCGTGAACTACGGAGTCGTCCCCCAGCCTGGCGGCGGGGGTGGTGGCGGTGGGGCACTCGGCTCTGTCGACGGCATACCGGCAGGAGGGTATGCCGGCGACGGCGCCGCGGCGGAATACCCGGCAGCTGCCGCTCCTGGAGGTGGTGGCGGTGGTGCCGCGGGAGGCGCCGGGGCGCCGTAACCGGACGGCGGTGGCGGGGCGGCATACCCCCCAGCGACCGCGCCGGGAGGCGGGGGCGGGGCGGTCTGCAGCGCGAAGCTCGGGATGGCGCCCTGGGTCTCGAAACCCTGCAACGCCGCCATGAGCCGCGCGTGCTCTGACTCGTCGGCTGGACGCCCGGTGGCCTGGAGATAGGCCAGCACGCCGAGGTCCCGGAAGTGACGATCGACCGCTTTGGCCGCAGCAGCTGGCCCCGCGACACCGGCGGTGTTCAACGCTTCATCCGCCTTGGCCGCAAGCTCGGTCGCCGCGGCGCGGGCCTTGTCGAGGAATCCCATGTCATGACCTTTCGATGTGGAGCGCATCGCGACGCAGCGGGTGCGGGGATGCAGCTCCCATCGTGGCCCCTGAGCCGGCATTTTCGGGGCAAAACGCCGTCAGGAGTCCGCCCTGAGGACTAGCGTCAGTGGTGGCCCTCGACCGTGGGGGCCCTGGATCGCTCTCCCCCGGAAGGACTGCCTGATGGCCATTCACGGCACGCTGTTCACCGAATACCAGGAGAACCCGTCGGCCGATCCCTTCGTGCTGCAGAACAAGAAGATGCTCAAGATCTCGATGGCCTATGGCCCGGTGTGGGCACGCACCGGATCGATGGTGGCCTACCAGGGCGATGTGCGCTTCGAGAACACGGGTTCGGGTGGCCTGAACAAGATGCTCAAGTCCGCCGTGACCGGCGAGGGTGTCAAGGTGATGCGCTGCACCGGGTCGGGTGAGCTGTTTGTCGCCGACACGGCCAGCGAGATCCAGCTGTTCTACCTCGAGAACGACATGGTCTCGGTCAACGGCAACAACGTGCTGGCCTTCTCCGGGTCGGTCGAGTGGGACATTCACCGGCTGCAGGCTCGCGGCGGGATGATGGCCGGTGGGATGTACAACGTCGCCCTGCGGGGCACCGGCTATGTAGCCGTGACGACCAAGGGCGACCCCGTCGCGCTCGACGTCTCGGGCGCCCCGACCTTCGCCGACGCACAGGCGGTCGTGTTGTGGACCAGTGGGGTGTCCATGGACATCCGGGTGGACACCGGTGGCCTCGGGTCCATGTTGCGCGGCGGCACGGGCGAGACCTTCCAGATGGCCTTCGGTGGCCAGGGGTACGTCCTGGTGCAGCCCAGCGAATCGGTCGTCGACGGCGGCCACCAGGCCGCGACCGGTTCTGGTGGCAGCGGCGCGGGTGGGCTGCTCGGCGGGCTCATTCGCTAGCAGCCGCGCCGGCCGACCCGACTGGCTAGTCCGACTGGACGAGCAGGCAGAACGGGTGCCCGGCAGGATCGGCCAGGACATACAGGGGTTCCCCGGCATCCCCCGAACGGTCGTGCAGGAGCCGGGCGCCCAGATGCTCGGCGCGGCGGCGATGCTGCTCCAGCGCGTCGATCGACGCCACAGTGAAGTCCAGGTGCATCTGCATGGGCACCTGCTCGGACGGCCAGGTCGCTGCGCGCGTGTCGGCCTTGCGCTGGATCGCCATCACCCGGGCCCGGTCGGCGTCCAACAGCACCAGCCAGTCGGGGTCATCGGGGTTGCCATCAGTGGGTGGCTCGTCCCCGGGCCGATAGCGCAGCCCGAGCAGCTCGCGATAGAACTCCGCCAACCGGCGACAGTCCCGCGCGTCGATGGCGGTGTGCAGCAACACCGGGTATGCCGGTCGCTCCCCACGTGGGCCGGTTGCTGCGGATGCCTCAGTCATTCCGGCACTCAGAGGGTGTGGCGGATCTCGGCGATCCGGCCCAGCAGCCCGTTGATGAACGCCGGTGAGTCGTCCGTGGACAGCTCCTTGGCCAGGGCGACCGCCTCGGAGATCGCCACCGCCTCGGGCACCTCGTCACTGTGCACGAGTTCCCAGGTGGCCAGGCGAAGGATCGCCCGGTCCACGGCCGGCATCCGCTCGACCGTCCAGCCCTGCGAATAGGTCGCAAGCAGATCGTTGATCTCCGACCAGGTGCGCACGACCCCCTCGACGAGCGTCACGGCATACTCGGGCAGCGCGGTCTGAGCCATCGGACGGGCGAGCCGTTCGAGCAGCAGTCCCTGCACGTTGACGCCGCGCTGGTCGGCCTCGAAGAGGATGTCCAGCGCGCGCTTGCGTGACTTGGTGCGTGCACCCATGGGGTATGCCGTTCGGTCGAGGTGGGATGGCGCGGCGACCGCGGAGCGGTCAGTCCGAGCTCAGGGTCAGTTGACCCGGCCGAGGTAGGAGCCGTCGCGGGTGTCGACCTTGACCCTGGTGCCGGTCTCGAGGAAGAGCGGGACCTGGATCAACGCGCCGGTCTCCAAGGTGGCGGGCTTGGTGCCACCGGTCGACCGGTCGCCCTGCAGGCCCGGCTCGGTGTGCGAGATGACCAGGACGACTGAAGCCGGCAGCTCGATGTAGAGCGGCACACCCTCGTGGGTCGCCACGATGGCGTTCTGGTTCTCCAACAGGTAGTTGGCGGCGGTGCCGACGACCGTGTCGGAGACGTGCAGCTGGTCGTAGGTGTCGGTGTCCATGAAGACGAAGTCCGACCCGTCCTTGTAGAGGTACTGCATGGTGCGCTTGTCGACATTGGAGGTCTCGACCTTGACCCCGGCATTGAAGGTCTTGTCGACGACCTTGCCCGACATGACGTTCTTCAGCTTGGTGCGCACGAACGCGGGGCCCTTGCCCGGCTTGACGTGCTGGAACTCGATGACGGTCCACAGCTGCCCGTCGATGTTGAGAACGAGTCCGTTCTTGAGGTCATTGGTGGTTGCCACGGGGGTGTCGCTTTCTTGCTCGCTGGTATGCCGGGCGCGCAGCACCCGTCGAAGGCCTGGTGGGATTCGGGTCGAGTCTACCGCGCACGGACGGTGGCCCCGATGCACCGAACAGCGCCGGCTTGGTTGAAAGTCAGCTCACCCGGTCGAACGCCGCGCGCAGCAGGTCCTCGCTCGGTCCGGCCAGGCGCCGGGGTCGCCCCAAGCCACTGAGCACGACGAACCGCAGGGTGCTCCCGCGCGCCTTCTTGTCGCGCCCCATCGCGGTGGCCAGGGCTTCCCAGCGCGCCTCCCGATCGACCCCGGGGGCGATCGGGTATGCCGTGGGCAGCCCGACGGCGGTGAGGATGCGCCGGTGCTGCTGAACCTCGTTCTCGCTCAACAGCCCTGCCAAACAAGCTAATTCGGCGGCGTAGACCATGCCCACCGACACTGCCTCGCCGTGCCGCCAGCGGTAGTCCTCGACCTGCTCGATCGCGTGACCGAAGGTATGGCCGTAGTTGAGGATCTCGCGTAGCCCCGACTCGCGCAGGTCCTCGGTGACCACGGCCGCCTTGACCTCGATCGAGCGTTGGACCAGCTCGGCCAGCACCTGCCCGGTGGGATCGCAGGCGGCCTGCGGATCGGCGGCGATGAGATTGAGGGTGCGCTGGTCACGGATGAAGCCATGCTTGATGACCTCGGCCATCCCGGCCACCAGATCGGCACGGGGCAGCGTGGTGAGCGTGTCCAGATCGCAGATCACCCCGACCGGCGGGTGGAAGGCCCCGACGAGGTTCTTGCCCTCGGTGGTGTTGATGCCGGTCTTGCCGCCGACGGCCGCATCGACCATCGCCAGCAGAGTGGTCGGGAGCGCGACCACCGCCACCCCCCGTAGCCACGTGGCGGCGACGAATCCGGCCAGGTCGGTGACCGTGCCACCGCCCAACCCGATGATCGCGTCACTGCGGGTGAAACCGGCCAGTCCGAGCTGCTGCCACAGCTGCGCCGCCACCGTCGAGGTCTTGGCCGCCTCCGCGTCGGGCACGAGCGCCTGGTGGACGATGACGGCGCGGTCCCGCAAGCCTGCGGCCAACGGCGCGGCCCGCTGCTCCATCGACTGCGGGTGGACAATGAGCACTCGCGCCACGCCGGGCGGCAGCAGGCTATGGACGGCTGCGGCGCCGTCGGTGAACAGCCCGCGACCCACGAGCACGGCATACCGGGGGGAGGCCGGCGAGCCATCCCCGACCTCGATGCGCGCGGTCATGTCGCCCGCTCCAGCAGCGCCGCAATCTCGGCGGCGACGTCCTGCGGCGTGCGGCCTGCGGTATCGACCCGCCAGGTGGCCACCCGCTCGTAGGTCGGGCGGCGTTGAGCCATCATCGCGACCCAGGACGCGCGCGGATTGACCGCCAAGAGCGGCCGGGACCGGTCGAATCCGACCCGGCGCGCCGCATCGGCGATCCCGACATCGAGGAAGACCACGCGATGGCCCACAAGTGCCGCCTCGGTCGCCGGATCCATCACCGCGCCACCGCCGAGCGCGACCACACCGCTGTGTGCGCGCAACGCCCGCGCCACCTCGTCGCGCTCCAACGCGCGGAAGGCCGGCTCACCGTCCTCGAGGAAGATGTCCGAGATGGTGCGGCCGGTCGCCGCGACAATCGCCGCGTCGGTGTCGTGCAGCGGCACGCCGAGCCGGGCAGCGAGCGCGGCCCCCGAGGTGGTCTTCCCCGACCCGGGAGGACCGACCAGGACCACGACCGGCCGGGCCGGTGCGCTCACCACGAGCGCATCCGCTCGGGAACAGCCTGCAGGTATGTCGTGTGGTTGCGTGCCGTCTCGGTGACGCTGTCGCCGCCGAACTTCTCCAGGCAGGCCTCGGCGAGCACGAGGGCGACCATGGCCTCGGCGACGACGCCTGCCGCGGGCACCGCGCACACATCGCTGCGCTGGTGGATGGCCTTGGCGGGCTCATCCCCGGCGACATCGACGGTGTCCAGGGCACGGGGCACGGTCGAGATGGGTTTCATCGCGGCCCGGACCCGCAGCACCTGGCCGGTCGACATGCCGCCCTCGGTGCCGCCCGCGCGGCCGGAGCGGCGCCGGATGGTGCCGTCGGAGTCGCGCTCCATCTCGTCGTGGGCGGCCGAACCGCGCCGCCGGGCGGTCTCGAAACCGTCACCGACCTCGACCCCCTTGATCGCCTGGATCCCCATCAGCGCCGCGCCCAGCCGGGCGTCGAGCCGACGGTCCCAGTGGACATGCGAGCCCAGTCCCGGCGGGAGGCCGTAGGCGAGCACCTCGACGACACCACCCAGGGTGTCGCCTGCACGGCGAGCGGCCTCCACCTCGGCGACCATCGCCGAGGACCCCGCCGCATCGAGCGTGCGCACCGGGTCGGCGTCGAGGCGGTCGACGTCGTCAGGAGTGGGCAGATTGGCACCGCCGGGGGCTGAGGAATCGCCGGTCACGGCAGCCGCGCCGATGGCCACTGTGTGGGAGACGAGCCGGATGCCATAGGCCTGTTCGAGGAAGCGCGCCGCCACCTCCCCCAGGGCCACCCGGGCCGCGGTCTCCCGGGCGGAGGCTCGCTCCAGCACGGGCCGGGCGTCCTCGAACCCGTACTTCTGCATGCCGGCCAGGTCGGCGTGCCCGGGACGCGGCCGGGTGAGCGGCTTGTTACGGGCGATCTCCTTCTCGGCGTTGACATCGTCGGCGGCGGCGTACGCGGCAGGGTCGACCGGGTCGGGACTCATCACGGTCTGCCACTTGGGCCACTCGGAGTTGCCGATCCGGATCGCAATCGGCGATCCGAGGCTGCGCCCGTGCCGCACTCCGCCGAGGAACTCGACCTCGTCGCGCTCGAACGCCATCCGAGCTCCACGGCCGAACCCGAGGCGGCGCCGCGCCAGTGCGGCCCCCAGATCGGCGGACGTGACCTCGACACCTGCGGGCAGGCCCTCCATGATCGCCACGAGCGCGGGTCCGTGTGATTCCCCTGCGGTGAGCCAGCGCAACATGCCCGAATCTTCCCACGCTCGCTGCGCCCGGCCCGCGCGGACACCGCATGGCAAGACGTCCGGCGCCAGAGGTCAGCCTGCACTCCAGGTCAGCACCGCCAGCAGTGCCCCGAGCAGCAGGAACGGCCCGAAAGCGATGTGACTGCGCAGTGTGACCCGTCGCCGCACCAGCTGGACGGTTGTCCAAGCGCCGGCGAGCACACCGGCCAGGAGCAGGCCGGCAGCCGGCAGCCACGGCTGCAGATGTCCCAGCGCCACCCCGAGGATCGCGCCGAGGAGCGCGTCGCCGGCACCGAACCCGCCACCGGGCAGGAACGCCAGCACGAGCATCCCGAGTCCGACGAGCGCGCCGATGACCAGCGCCCAGCCCAGCGCGGACCAGCGTCCGGTCGCCAGCGACGAGACGGCCAGCAGGCCCGGCACGAGCCAGGCGGTGGGATGGGTCAAGCCCTGTGGCAACCGGTGGACGTCCGCGTCGATGCGCGCCAGCGCGACGCCCACCGTCCCCAGGAACAGGTATGCCGGCAGCTCCAGGCCGCTGGCCCGTCCGCCAATCGCCCAGGCCAGCAACCCCCAGGCGCCTGCCACCGCGACGGGCACCACCCAGAGCCGGCCGGGTAGCGGATGGGTTTCCTCTTCGACGATCCGATAGGCAGCAGCCGCGAGCCGGCGCGCGAGCAGTGACCCCACGGCATACCCGAGG
>Ga0116175_1002380_pt1 | contig 11403 bp, 9 predicted proteins | sample AD_UKC125_MetaG_FD_89802 | JGI IMG/M metagenome (GOLD analysis project Ga0116175, IMG submission 89802) | Active sludge microbial communities of municipal wastewater-treating anaerobic digesters from USA - AD_UKC125_MetaG | ecosystem: Engineered > Bioreactor > Anaerobic > Digestate | place: USA... | reverse complement strand
CTCGGCCGGGCCCTGCTGACCCTGCGGGAGCTTGCCTGGCTGCGCCGGCCGCTGCTGGCGCGCACCTGGGTGGACGCGGCGCTGCCCGGCTGGCGTGGCACGCCCGATGCCGACACACGCCTGCCCGGCGCCGAGGCGCTGCGCATCGCCTGCGATCTGCTCGACACGCCCGTGCCGCCCACGCTGGCGCGCCTGTTCATCGAGCCGCCCGTGGCGCTGGCGGGCCGCAGCGCCTGAGCCGGGGGGGGGATCCGGGGGCGCGCTGTCCCAACGTCTGCCGGATGCGGCCATCGGCGATGGATGGCCTACGGCACGTAGACTGCCGGCCGTGACTGCCTCCCGCCCACCTGCCCCTCCGCCCGGTTCGCCCCGTTCATCCGGCTCATCCCGTTCCGCCCGGACCCCGCGGCCCCACGTGCCGGCCGAGGCGGGGGAGCCCGCGGGAACGGATGCCCGCTCGCTGCCCCTGGCGCGGCTGCTCGCGCATGCCGCCGACGCGGTGGCCGCCGTGCAGGCCGGGCGCTCGCTCACCGAAGCGCTGGAGGCCTGCCCCGCGCCGGCCCGCCCGGGTACCCAGGCGCTGGCCTTCGAGGTCATGCGCTGCCTGGCCGGCGCCCGTGCGGCGCGGCGCGAGCTGGCGCCTCGCCCCCCACCGGCCTGGACCGAGGCGCTGCTGCTCACCGCGCTGGCGCTGCTCTGGCCCGGCGCCCGTGCGGCCTACGCGGCCCACACCGTGGTCGACCAGGCGGTGGTGGCGATGCGCGCGCACACGCCCGCCGCAGCCGGCTTCGTCAACGCCGTGCTGCGCCGCTTCCTGCGCGAGCGCGAGGCCCTGCTGGCCAGGCTGGAGGCGCGCGACCCGGAGGTGCGCCACCAGCACCCGCGCTGGTGGATCGAGCGCCTGCAGCAGGACTGGCCCGATCACTGGGCCGCGGTGCTGGCCGCCGACCAGGCGCATGCGCCGATGCTGCTGCGGGTCAACCCGCGCCACGCCGATGCGCCCGCCTACGCGGCGGAGCTGGAGGCGGCCGGCCTCGGCCCGGCCGAGCTGCTGGGCCGGCAGGCGCTGCGCCTGCCCCGCGCCGTGCCAGTGGGTGCGCTGCCGGGCTTTGCCCAGGGCCACGTGTCGGTGCAGGACCTCTCGGCCCAGCTGGCCGCGCCGCTGCTGCTGGGCGAGCCCTCGGCCGACCCCGCCGTGCTGCTGGGCGACCACCCCGTCACCCTGCCGCCCGGCGCCTGGGTGCTGGACGCCTGTGCCGCGCCCGGCGGCAAGACCGCCGACCTGCTGGAGCGCGCGGACGGGCTGGACCTGCTCGCGCTGGATGCCGATGCCGGCCGGCTCGGCAAGGTGGCCGACACGCTGGTCCGCCTTGGCCTGCAGGCGCGGGCCCGGACACAGGCGGCCGATGCCCGCCAGCCAGCCACTTGGTGGGACGGGCGGGCCTTTGATGCCATCCTGCTCGACGCGCCCTGCAGCGCTTCGGGCATCGTGCGCCGCCACCCGGACGCGCGCTGGCTGCGCCGCCCGGGCGACATCGCCGAGCTGGCGCGCACCCAGGCGGCCCTGCTGGATGCGCTCTGGCCCCTGCTCAAACCGGGTGGCCGTCTGGTCTACGCAACGTGTTCGGTCTTCCGGGCCGAGGGACAGGCCCAGGTTGACGCTTTTATGCAACGAACCCCGGCCGTGATTTCCCGCGCTGCCCCAGGCCACCTGCTGCCGCTGCCTGACAATCCCACCGGGTTCGGGGGGCCTGCGGGTGGGTGTGGCGATGGATTTTTCTATGCCCGCCTCGACAAGGCGTCCTGAGCCGACCCGCCGTGCGTCGGCACCGCTGTCCCCGTGCAGTGCCGGCGCTCCCTCCAACGCCGCCGGTCCATGGGGCCCACCGTGTCGCCCTCGCTGCTGTTGCCGCTGCTCGCTGTGCTGGCCGTCCCGGCCCTGATGCTGCTGCCCTGGCCGGCGCGGCCGTGGGCGCTGCGTGGGGGCTTGAGGCGCGCGTGTGGCCGGGCCCGCCTGGCAGCGGGGCTGGCCGCCGCAGCGCTGTGGGTGGGGGCGGCCGCGCCGTCCCACGCGTTTGAACTGGCCCGGCTGGAGGTGCAGCGCAGCGACCAGGGCGTGCTGCTGAGCTTCGACGCCCGCTTCGACCTGCCCGCCGGTGTCGAGGGTGCGCTGCAGAAGGGCGTGGCGCTGTACTTCGTCGCCGAGGCGCAGTTGCACCGCGCGCGCTGGTACTGGTTCGACCGGCAGTTTGCCGAGACGCGGCGTGTCTGGCGCCTGACCTACCAGCCGCTCACCTTCAGCTACCGCGTCAGCCTGGGCGGCCTGTCGCAGACCTACGCCAGCCTGCCCGAGGCGCTGCGCGCCGTGCAGCGCGGCAGCCGCTGGCGCATCGCCGATCCGCTGGCGCCGGACGACGATGGCAACTACTACGTGCAGTTCCAGTACCGCCTGGACGCCGACCAGCTGCCGCGGCCGCTGCAGATCGGCATCGCCGGCCGGCCGGAGTGGCACCTGGCCATCGAGCGTACGATCACGCTGCCCCCCGAGCGGTGAGGCCGCCGGCCGACCCGCCGCACAGCGGCGCCGTGCGGGCCGACCGCCTCTCCTGCGCCTGACTGCCTGACCCATGTCACCCCGTTCCCTGCGGTGGACCCTGCTCGTCGCCCTCGTCGCCACCGGCGCGACGGCGCTGGTGCTGGCCTTCCTGCTCTCGGTGGCCACCAACAACCGGGCCCTGTACGAACGCCACTTCGGCTGGATGCTGTGGGTCAACGTCGGCGTGGCGCTGCTGCTCGGGCTGGTTATCGTCATCGCGCTGATGCACCTGGCGCGGCGCATGCGCCACGGCAAGTTCGGCAGCCGGCTGCTGTTCAAGCTCGCGGCCATCTTTGCCTTCGTCGGTGTGGTGCCGGGGCTGCTGATCTACGGCGTGTCCTACCAGTTTGTCTCGCGCAGCATCGAGAGCTGGTTCGACGTCGAGGTCGAGGGCGCCCTGGAGGCTGGCCTCAATCTCGGCCGCAGCACCCTGCAGACCCTGGTCACCGACCTGGCCACCAAGACCCGCCTGGCCGCGCAGCGCGCCCAGGACCGCGAGGACAGCCTGCACGTGCTGGGGCTGGAGCGCCTGCGCGAGCAGCTGTCGGCGCAGAGCGTGGCGCTGCTCAACGGCAACGGGCAGGTGCTGGCCTCGGCGGGGGGCACCTTCGGCGTCACCTTCCTGCCCGACCGGCCCAGCGCCGCCCTGCTGCGCAAGGCCCGCGAGACGCGTGTGGCCTCTGCGCTCGAAGGGCTGGACGTCGAGCCCGAAGGCCACGGCGTGCCGGCCCCGGCGCCACAGGCCCAGGTGCGCGCGTTGGCCTGGGTGCCCTCGAACGACTTCAGCCTGGCGCACGACGAGCGCTACCTGCAGGTCACCCAGGCCGTGCCCACCGAGATCGCCGTCAACGCCCTGCGGGTGCAGCAGGCCTACAGCGAGTACCAGCAGCGCGCGCTCGGCCGCGTCGGCCTGCGCAAGATGTACATCGGCACGCTCACGCTCACGCTCATCCTGGGCGTGTTCGCCGCGCTGCTGATGGCCGCTGCGCTGGGCCACCAGCTCGGCCGGCCACTGGTGATGCTCGCCGAGGGCATGCGCCGCGTGGCGCGCGGTGACCTGCGGCCCGGCGAGGTCTTCGGCTCGCGCGACGAGCTGGGCGGGCTCACGCGCTCCTTTGCCGACATGACGCAGCAACTCGCCGACGCACGCAACCTCGTGCAGCACAGCCTCGCCGAAGTCGAGAGCGCCAAGGCCCACCTGCAGACCATCCTCGACCACCTCAGCTCCGGCGTCATCCTCTTCGACGCCGAGGGCCGCATCGGCACCGTCAACCCAGGTGCCACCCGCATCCTGCGTGCCCCCCTGTTCGCCTGGCGCGGCAAGCCGCTGGCAGAGGTCCCCGGCCTGGCCAGCATGGCGGCCACGGTGGAACAGCGCTTCTTTGCGCACACCCAGGAGATCGAGCTGGGCAGCCCCGACCACTGGCAGGAAACCTTCGAGCACGCCGCCGGGCGTGACCAGCCGGTGCTGCTCGTGCGCGGCGCGCTGCTGCCCGACGGGGCCCGCCTGCTGATCGTCGACGACATCACCGACGTCGTCTCCGCCCAGCGCAGCGTGGCCTGGGCCGAGGTGGCGCGCCGTGTCGCCCATGAGATCAAGAATCCGCTCACGCCCATCCAGCTCTCGGCCGAGCGGCTGGAGCACAAGCTCGCCCCCAAGCTCACCGGGAGCGACCAGCAGATGCTCGTGCGCTGCGTGGCCACCATCGTCACCCAGGTGCAGGCCATGAAGACCCTGGTCAACGAGTTCCGCGACTACGCCCGCCTGCCCTCGGCCCGGCTCGCGCCGCTGGACCTCAACGCCCTGGCCGTCGAGGTGCTGGGCCTCTATGCCGTCCAGCAGGAATCAGGCGTGCTGCGTGCCGACCTGGATCCCACCCTCCCCCCGATCGAGGGGGATGCCACGCAGCTGCGGCAGGTCATTCACAACCTGGTGCAGAACGCCCTGGACGCCGTGGCCGACCGCGCGCCTGGCCTGGTCACGTTGCGCACCGAGGCCGTCCGCGCCGATGACGGCGCGCTGCGCAGCGTGCGCCTCAAAGTGACCGACAATGGCCCCGGTTTCTCCGACACCCTGCTCAAGCGTGCCTTCGAACCCTACGTCACCACCAAGGCCCGCGGCACCGGACTGGGGCTGGCCGTGGTCAAGAAGATCGTCGAAGAGCACGCTGCACGCATCCGGCTGGGCAATCTGGCTGACGAAGCGCAAGAAGCCGAGGGTGCTGCCGCGCGTTGCGGGGCACAAGTTTCGATATCATTTTCACGCTGGTCTCTGGGTGGAGGCAACACCGTGGTGGGCGCTTTGCCTGCCGCCACCTCCGGCCCGGCCAACCCCGTGAGCGCGTCCTGACACTACATGGCCAATATTCTTGTCGTCGATGACGAAATGGGCATCCGTGCCCTGCTGCAGGAGATCCTGACTGACGAAGGTCACAGTGTCGAACTCGCAGAAAACGCCGCCCAGGCCCGTGCCCTGCGCGACCGACAGCGCCCCGACCTCGTCCTGCTCGACATCTGGATGCCCGATGTCGATGGCATCACCCTGCTCAAGGAGTGGGGCGCCTGCGCCCATCTCAACATGCCGGTCATCATGATGTCCGGCCACGGCACCATCGACACCGCCGTCGAGGCCACCAAGTACGGCGCGATGGCCTTCCTCGAAAAGCCCATCACGCTGCAGAAGCTCCTGCGCGCCGTCGAGCAGGGCCTGGCCAAGCCGGCCCCGCGCCCGTCGGCGCCAGCGCCGGTGGCGCCGATGTCCGCTGTGCGCCCGGAGCGCGAGCCCGGCCTGCCCGAGTTGCACGTGGGGCTCGGCCACAACGGTGCACAGCACAACGGCATCCACCCCTATCCCCTGCACGCCGCGAGCGCCCAGGTGGCGGCGCCCACCCTGGCGATGGTCACCGGCCCCGTGAGCGAACAGAGCTTCTCGCTCGACCGCCCGCTGCGCGAGGCCCGCGATGCCTTCGAGAAGGCCTACTTCGAGTTCCACTTGGCGCGCGAGAACGGCAGCATGACCCGCGTGGCCGAGCGCACCGGTCTGGAGCGCACCCACCTCTACCGCAAGCTCAAGCAGCTGGGCGTGGACCTCAGCCGCAACAAGCGCGGCGGCAACTGAAGCGCCTGACGCAGAAAAACCGCTTGATGCCTGCGGAACTGGTGTTATATTTACGGGCTCGACGGCCAAGTAGCTCAGTTGGTAGAGCAGCGGATTGAAAATCCGCGTGTCGGTGGTTCGATTCCGCCCTTGGCCACCAAGATAAGTGCTTGATTTCATTACGAAATCAGCCGCAAGAACAGCCCGCCCCGAGCGGGCTTTTTTGCGACCGTTCACGATGCACTCCGCGCGCCGCATCCGGTCCCGGACCGGCATCCGACCGCCGCAGGCGTCTCACCCCCTCGATCCCCCACCGCTTCAGTAGGACATGCGTTCCTCGATCCGCCTCGTCGACGTCGATCGCGTGGAAACCTGGACGCGCTACCGGGCCGGCCTGTGCGACAGCTGCGCCGCCAACTGCTGCACGATGCCGGTGGAGATCCGCCTGCCCGACCTCGTGCGCCTGGGCCTGGTCGATGCCTTCGAGGCCGAGCACGAAGAGCCGCGCCTGATCGCCCGCCGGCTGGTGAAGGGCAAGCAGGTCGAGCGCTACAACCAGAAGGACGGCATCTTCACGATGGCGCGCCGCGCCAACGGCGACTGCCAGTTCCTCGACGAGGTCACGCGGCGCTGCAGCGTCTACGACAAGCGGCCAGGCACCTGCCGCAAGCACCCGCAGGTCGGGCCGCGGCCGGGGTATTGCCCGTATGGGGCGAAGCGGATTGCGGGTGGCGCGAGGGACGACGGTGCAGGTTGAGTCGTCGCGGGTGGGGCGACGCCACGTGTTGCATGTCGAGTTGAAAGACCAACCCAGGAAAACAACTCAACCGCTAAGTCGTTGACCACAAAGACTTTTCAAGTGCCGCCGCCGTTGTTTGCCGCGACTGGGGAAAACAAGCCTGTTCGATGCTTCCGGGGCTCTCCACCTCCCCCAATCGTCAATGATGCGGATGCAGAATCCTGCGCGATCGCTGGCGCTCGGAGGCGAGGCGTAAACTGACCACGGACCATGAACATGCAACCGACACTCCTTGGTACAGGCATGTACCCGCTGCCACGGGCCGCAAGGCTCGTGGGGGCGGAGTTGCGCACGGTTCGCCGCTGGTTGAAGGGGTACTCTTGGAAGTACGGTGATGGCCGCAAGGTCTCCGGTCCGCTGTGGACGCTGCAGCATGCCCAGGACGAGGAGTTCGGCGATGAGCAGGTGCTGGGCTTCCAGGACCTGCTGGAGTTGCGTACCGTGGCCCGCTTCATCGAGCAGGGTGTGAGCCTGCAGGTCATCCGGTCGACGATCGATGTGGCCCGGGAAACGCTGGGTGACTACCCGCTGCACTCGAAGCGCTTCGTCACCGACGGCAAGAAAATCTTCCTCGAAGCCGTCGAGCGAGCGGGCGAAGACCCCAAGCTGCTGGACCTGCGCCGGCAGCAGTTCGCCATGGACGCAGTGATCCGCCCCAGCCTGCTGGAAGGCATCGAGTACGGCGCCGACGCCACGGCGCTGCGCTGGTTTCCGGTGCCGAAGAAGCGGCTGGTGATGCTGGATCCGCAGCTGCAGTTCGGCGAACCCATCGTGGCCGAGGGCGGGGTGCCCACCGACACGCTGGCTGCGGCCTGCAAGGCCGAAGGCGGCAACGTCGAGCGCGTGGCGCGCCTCTACCGCGTCAAGCCGCAAGAGGTGAAGGCCGCCGTCGCCTTCGAGCAGCAACTCGCAGCCTGATCCTTCGGCGTGCGATTCCTGTTCGACGCCAACCTGCCTCCTGACTTGGCGCACGCCATCCGTGAGCTCTGCACGTCCGAGCCCGGCGTGGACGAGGTCATCCACCTCAGCGACAGGTTCCGCCGCAGCACGCCCGACCTGGAGTGGATACCGGCCCTGGGGCCGGGCTGGTACATCATCAGCATCGACAAGTTCGCCAAGAGCCGTGGGCAAGAACGCGAAGCCCTGCGCCGCGCCGGCCACACGGTCTACGTGCTCGACCCGCAGTGGTCCAAGCAGCCCTTCTGGTTGAAGTCATCGAGGCTGGTGCTGTGGTGGCCACAGGTGCTGGAGCACGCCAGGCTGACGGAAGGCGGTGGCTTCCGCATCCCCTGGCAGCACTCGTCCAGCAAGAAGTTTCAGGGCCTGTAGCCGCCGGGCATCCCTTCTCAGTCGGTGACCGCCTGCGCCACCAGCGCCTCGGCCAGCTGCGCGTGCTTGGCGCGGGCGGCGGTGATGCGGGCTTTGAGTTGGTCGCAGAGCGCGAGGAGTTCGGTGACTTTGGCGACGATGCGGTGTTGCTCGGCCAGGGGTGGAACGGGAAACGCGCAAGAACGCAGCTGGGTCATGTTGATCGACGCCAGGTTGGTCGTCTGCTTGGATGCTCCAGCGAAGTAGTCGCGGGCCACCGGACTGTTCAGGTACAGCTCCGCCCACCTCAGGTCTAGTTCGCCCGAGCACCGTCGCGCACGGAAGACATGGTTCTGATGCAGGCACAGCGGCAGTTCGTCGGCCCACACCGCAGTGCGGCCAACCTTGTCCCAGTCTCCTCCCTCGGTGATCAGCAGGTCGCCGGCTTCGAGTCGGTACTTCTCGATCTCGTCGCTCGGAACCTCGATCTCCTTCACCTCCGTCAGGTCAAGCCGCCCACGCTGCACGTTGGCCACCCGCAGATAGGGCGCCGTGTTCGTCGAGCGGCCCGACAGCTTGCGTCCCAAGGTCACGCCGCCGCTGATGGCGAGTACCTGATCCAGATGCGCCCACGCCCACCCCGCTGGCGCGTCGAAGGGCGGAGCAGGCAGATCCGCGGCAGCGATCTCCTTCTGCTTGCGCGCGTCCTTCGCTGCAACCTGCTTCGCCGCTGCCAGGCGCCTCAGCAGCATCGAGCCGTCTTCATCCTCAGGCGCTTGAGATACCAGCCGACCCCCGACAGCCAGCAAGACGACGGCCGTCTTCAGCGCCTCGACCGCAGTGTCGGAAGTGATCAGTTCCGTGAACTGCCCCGCCACCCGCTCCCAGCAAACCTGAAACTCCTCGGCATCCCGCGCCTGCGTCAGGCTGTCCAGCAGCGCCTGCACCAGCCGGGCGTGCGCGGCCTCGGCGTCTTGCTGCCGCGCTTCCAGCCGGTCGCACAGGGCCATCAGTTCGTCGACCTTGGCGACGATGCGGTGTTGTTCGGGCAGTGGCGGCAGCAGGATCGGCAGCGCCAGGATCTGTGCGCGCGACACGTTCTTCATCGAGCTGCTGGTGCCGCCAGCCACCCGTGCGTAGTAGCTGCGAGCCTCAGACGCCGAGTTGGCGATCTGGATGAAGCGTGGTTCGCAGGCGTCGGACAGCCGCAGCCGCACGATCTTGTCGCTCAACATCAGCCTGGCAGGCGTGTGTGTCACCACCACGCTGCGTGCCACCAGATCGGCCGTGTTGGCGCGTGAGACGAGGAAGTCGCCCGGCTGGACTTCCAGCTCCGGGCGAGGCTCCAGATGCGCGGGCAAGACCTTGTTCTCGCCCGGCTGAAACTGGCCCCATGACACCGCACTGACCTTCAGCACGCCCCACTCGTCACCGCTTCTGGGGCGAGCCTCGCAACTCGGGCTCCAGCCTGCGCCGCTGCTGACCACCAGCTCGCCCAACAGAATTGCCCGCCACGACGTCTCGCCGCCAAGCAGCCGCCTGGTGGCGGCCATGTCTAGGATCAGTGTGCGCAGCCTGGCTACGCCCCCCGGCGCCTCCGCCAGCAGGCCCAGGTTCTCCATCAATGCCGCAGTCATTCGAGAACCTCGGTGGGGTGTGAAATCCCCCCCAGCCCCCCTTTTTCAAAGGGGGGAGTGGTGAAGTCGAGTTCGGCTTGAGCTGGGGCAGGACTTATTCCCCCCTTTGGAAAAGGGGGGCTAGGGGGGATTCGCATTTCACCTCGCATCAATCGACTTCCTCACTCTCGATTCAATCAACGTCATCACCCCATCCAGTTCGGTCAGCACCTGCCGGTTATCGAAACGCAGCACCTCCAGCCCCAGCGCCTGCAGCACCTGCGTGCGCTGCCTGTCGTAGTCCTGCGCGTCGGGCTCATGGTGTTGTGAGCCGTCGAGTTCAATCACTAAGCTGGCCGCCGCGCAATAGAAGTCCACGATGTAGCCGGCGATCGGCTTTTGCCGATAGAACTGCACCCCCGCCACCTGCTTGCGGCGCAGGCGCGCCCAGAGTTGCTGCTCGGCCGCGGTCAGATCGCCCCGAAATTGCCGGGACAGCGGCTTGAGTCGGCGCTGGTAGGGCAACACGGCCTACCGCTCCAGTGCACTGACCAATGCCGCCTTCAACTGCCCCTGCAACTCGGCAATCTCCGCCTGCATCTGCCGGTACTCGGCCAGCAGCACCTCGGGGTCGTGGCTGACCTGTTCGCCGACGTGCGGGTTCTTGCAGTCGAGGTTCCAGTTGCGCTCGCGGATCTCGTCGAGGCTGACTTTCCAGGCCTGCGCGGTTTCCTGGCGGTCGGTCCACCAGGCCTCCTCAGCCGCGAACTCTTCGAGCCGCATCGGCCGCGTCTTGCTGTAGTTCTTCACCCCCGCCGGGTAGGGGTGCTCGTAGAACCACACCTCGCGCGTCGGCCGGCCCTTGGTGAAGAAGAGCAGGTTGGTCTTGATGCCGGTGTAGGGGTTGAACACGCCGTTGGGCAGGCGCAGCACGGTGTGCAGGTCGCACTCGGTCAGCAGCTTTTCCTTGATGCGGCTCTTGATGCCTTCGCCGAACAGAAAGCCGTCGGGCAGCACCACCGCTGCGCGGCCGCCGTCCTTGAGCAGATGCATGATCAGCACCAGGAACAGGTCGGCCGTCTCGCGGGTGCGGAAGGCGGCGGGGAAGTTGGTCTCGATGCCGTCTTCCTCCATGCCGCCGAACGGCGGGTTGGCCAAGATGCAGTCCACCCGGTCCTTCGGCCCCCAGCTGATCAGCGGCCGCGCCAGCGTGTTGTCGTGGTGGATCTGGCTGGGCACCTCGATGCCGTGCAGGATCATGTTGGTGGTGGCCAGCAGGTGGGGCAGCGGCTTCTTCTCCACGCCGAAGAGGCTGGCCTGCAGCACCTGCTCGTCCTGCGGCGTCTTCACGTAGCGGGCGCGCTTGTGCTCGATGGTGCAGGTCAGGAAGCCGCCGGTGCCGCAGGCCGGGTCCATCACCTTCTCGTGCAGCTGCGGGTCCACCATGCGCACCATGAACTCGGTGACCGGCCGCGGCGTGTAGAACTCGCCCGCGTTGCCGGCGTTCTGCAGGTCGCGCAGCAGCTGCTCGTACATGTCGCCAAAGGCGTGCCGCTCCTGCGCCCGGTTGAAGTCCACCGCCGCCTGGATCTTGTTGAGCACCTGGCGCAGCAGCTGCCCGCTCTTCATGTAGTTGTAGGCGTCCTCGAACACGCTGCGGATCACGAAGGCCACCGGCGTGGGGCTGTGCTCCTGCAGGTTCTGCAACGCGGGGAAGAGCTCGTTGTCCACGAAGCTCATCAGCTCCTCGCCCGTCATGCCCTCCGGGTCGGCCGCCCAGTGGCGCCAGCGGTAGGTCTCGGGCAGCGGGCTGCGGTAGCCGTCGTCGAGCAGCTCCCATTCCTGCTCGCGGTCGTCGAAGATCTTCAGGAACAGCATCCAGACCAGCTGGCCGATGCGCTGGGCGTCACCGTCGACGCCCACGTCCTTGCGCATGGTGTCTTGGATGGATTTGATGGCGGAGGAGAGGGACATGGTGTGTCGTTGT
>Ga0116175_1002379_pt1 | contig 11413 bp, 8 predicted proteins | sample AD_UKC125_MetaG_FD_89802 | JGI IMG/M metagenome (GOLD analysis project Ga0116175, IMG submission 89802) | Active sludge microbial communities of municipal wastewater-treating anaerobic digesters from USA - AD_UKC125_MetaG | ecosystem: Engineered > Bioreactor > Anaerobic > Digestate | place: USA... | reverse complement strand
TGCGCCCGCGCGGGCCAGCGTGCGGGCAAACTGCGCGCCCAGGCCGCTGGAGGCGCCCGTGATGAAGGCCACGCGGCCGGACAAGTCGATGCTGTATGCCATTTAGAGTCTCCCTACTGATCAAAATAGAACGGTCGTTCGATTGTCTATATTCCGTGAATACAATCAGTCGCCAGACAGACAGGGCGCGGTCGGCGCTCTGTAGAAAATAGTCCATTATCAAACGCCCGACGAGAAGCCCATGACCAACGAAGAAATCCTCGCCCAATACGGCCCCCGCGAATCCATGGAATACGACGTGGTGGTCGTTGGCGGCGGCCCTGGCGGCCTTGCCACTGCGATCCGCCTGAAGCAACTGGCGGCCGAAAAAGGCCAGGACGTCTCGGTGGTGGTGCTGGAAAAAGGCTCCGAGCCTGGCGCGCACACCTTGTCCGGCGCCATCATGGACCCGATCGCCCTCAACGAACTCTTTCCGAACTGGAAAGAGCTGGGCGCACCGCTGAACCAGCCTGTCACCGGCGACATCTTCCTGATGACCAGCGAGACGGGCGCGACGCGCACGCCGAACATGTTTCTGCCGGCGTGCTTTCACAACCACGGCAACTACATCATCAGCCTGGGCGCGGTGGTGCGCTGGCTGGCCCAGCAGGCCGAGAACCTCGGCGTGGAGATCTTCCCCGGTTTCGCGGCTGCCGAGGTGCTCTACAACGACGATGGCTCCGTCAAGGGCGTGGCCACCGGAAACCTGGGCATCGGAAAGGATGGCGAGCCCACCGAGAACTTCCAGTTGGGCATGGAACTTCATGCCAAGTACACCATCTTCGCCGAGGGCTCGCGCGGTCACCTCGGCAAGCAGCTGATTGCCAATTTCAAGCTCGACGCCGGCTGCGACCCGCAGAGCTACGGCATCGGCATCAAGGAGCTCTGGGAAATCGACCCGGCGCGCCACACCCCGGGCCTGGTCGTGCACACGGCCGGTTGGCCGCTGGAGGAAGACACCTACGGCGGCTCGTTCATGTACCACATGGAGAACAACCAGGTCGTCGTGGGCTTCGTGGTCGGGCTCGACTACAAGAACCCCTGGCTCAGCCCCTTCGAGGAGTTCCAGCGCTACAAGACACATCCCAACATCCGCTGGTACTTCGAGGGCGGAAAAGGTGCCAAGCCAGCGAAACGGATCTCCTACGGTGCGCGCGCGATCACGGCCGGTGGCTTGCTGTCGCTGCCCAAGACGGTGTTCCCGGGCGGCGCGCTGGTCGGCTGCGACGCCGGCTACCTCAATGCCAGCCGCATCAAGGGCGCGCACGCCGCCATCAAGACCGGCATGCTGGCCGCCGAGGCTGCCTTCGATGCCATCGCCGCCGGCCGCCAGCACGACGAGCTGACGGCCTACCCGGAAGCCTTCGAAGAGTCCTGGTTGTTCACCGAGCTCAACAAGTCGCGCAACTTCAAGCAGTGGTTCAAGAAGGGCCGCACAGTGGGCACGCTGATGACGGGCATCGAGCAGTTCGTGCTCAAGGGCAACATCCCCTGGACGATCCACCGCGACAAGCCGGATCATGTCTATCTCAAGCCGGCCGCCGAGTGCAAGCCGATCAACTATCCGAAGCCCGACGGCGTGCTGACCTTCGACCGGCTCTCCAGCGTGTTCATCAGCAACACCAACCACGAAGAGAACCAGCCCGCCCACCTGACGCTGAAGGACGCCACCGTGCCGGTGAACGTCAACCTGGCAAAGTTCGCCGGGCCCGAGGGCCGCTACTGCCCGGCGGGGGTGTACGAGTTCGTGCCCGACGAGGCCCAGGGCGGCAGCGCACAACGTCTTCAGATCAATGCGCAGAACTGCGTGCACTGCAAGACCTGCGACATCAAGGACCCGACCCAGAACATCGTCTGGGTCACCCCCGAGGGCGGTGGCGGTCCGAACTACGCGGGCATGTAAGCCGCTCGCGCGGCATCACGCAAAAGGGGCCTCCGGGCCCCTTTTTCCTGTTGGCCTGTCGACCCGGCGACGTCGGCGCACAGGGATGCGCGATAGAGTTCTCGCTTCCCGAGGAGACCAAGCCATGAACATCGTGATCACCGGCGGCGCCGGCTTTCTGGGCGTGCGTCTGGCCCGCACCCTGCTGGCGCAAAGCGCGCTGTCGCTTGCGGGCCAGGCCCCCGCGTCGATCTCGCGCATCCTGCTGGTGGACCGCGCCCAGCCGCCCGCCGATCTGCTGGCCGATGGCCGCGTGGCCGTGCAGGTGGGCGACCTCAACGAGCTGCTGCGGCCCGGGCCGACCGGCGCGCCCGCAGTGCCCGCGGACACCCAGCTGGTGTTTCATCTGGCAGCGGCCGTCAGCGGCGAATGCGAGGCCGACTTCGACCTCGGCATGCGCAGCAACCTGGAGGCAACCCGCGCCCTGCTGGAAGCCTGCCGGGCTTTGAACACGCAGCCGATGGTCGTGTTTGCGAGTTCGCTGGCCGTGTTCGGCAAGGCACCGGGGCAGAGCCTGCCCGATGTCATCGAAGACCACACCCTGCCCACGCCACAAAGCAGCTATGGCATCCAGAAGTTCATCGGCGAGCAGCTGGTGGCCGACTATGCGCGCAAGGGCTTCGTGCGCGGGCGCAACGTGCGCCTGATGACCGTGAGCGTGCGTCCGGGCCGGCCCAACGGCGCGGCGTCCAGCTTCCTCAGCGGCATGATCCGCGAGCCGCTGGCGGGGCAACGCGCCGCCTGCCCGGTGCCGCCGGATGTCGCGGTCGCATTGTCCTCGCCAGGTCGCACCATAGAAGGCCTGGTCCGCGCGGCGCAGACGTCCGATTCCGAATGGGGCCCGCTGACCGCGATGAACCTGCCCGCGCTGCGAACCACCGTGGGTGACATGGCCGCCGCGCTGGAGCGGGTCGCCGGGCCAGCCGCCACCGCCCTGCTCGACTGGACGCCCGAGCCGGCGATCATCCGCGTGGTCAGCACGTGGCCCGGCGCCATCGCGTCGACACGGGCCCGGGCACTGGGGTTGTTGCCCGATCCGGACTTCGAGACCATCGTCCGCGACTACATTCGCGAAAACCCGGATGCGATCCGGCTGCCCCTGCACCCATAATCAAAGTTGTATGACGACTTTCAGGGCGGACACCGGTGCAAAAACCAATGGGCCGTCACCATGACAACCAAGGAGACATTCATGAAATTGAGCAAACTGACCATCGGCCTGAGCCTGGCCTTGGGCCTGGTGGCCGCCGCTTCGGCGCAGACCACGATGAAGATCAGCATTTCAACGGCCCAGAATTCGCACCAGGGCATTGCCATCGACACGTTTGCCAAGGAAGTGGAAAAACGCACCGGCGGCCGCTACAAGATCCAGACCTTCTACAACGGCGCGCTGGGCGGAGAACGTGAATCCATCGAAGCGGTTCAGCTGGGCACCCAGGAGCTCGCATTCAGCTCCACCGGCCCCGTGCCCAATTTCGTCCCGGATGCCAAGATTCTTGATGTGCCCTTCCTGTTCCGCGACAAGGCCCACGCGCGCGCCGTGCTGGACGGCCCGATCGGCCAGGAAATGCTGGTCAAGTTCGATGCCAAGGGCTTCAAGGCGCTGGCCTGGGCCGAGAACGGCTTCCGCCACATGACCAACAGCAAACGCGACGTGAAGCTTCCCGAGGATCTGAAGGGTCTGAAGATGCGCACCATGGAGAACCCGGTGCACATCGCGGCCTACAAAGGCTTTGGCATCGTGACCACACCCATGGCGTTCCCTGAGGTCTTCACGGCGTTGCAGCAGGGCACGGTCGACGGCCAGGAGAACCCGCTCTCGGTCATCATTTCGGCCAAGTTCGACCAGGTCCAGAAGCACCTGTCGCTGACCGGGCACGTCTATTCACCGGCGATCTTCCTGATGAACAAGGCGGCGTTCGACAAGCTGAGCGCGGCCGACAAGCAGGCTTTCCTGGATGCCGCCAAGGAAGGCACCAAAGCCAACCGCGCGCGCGTCGACGAAGACGATGCCAAAGGCGTGGCCGACCTGCGTGCCAAGGGCATGACCGTGATCGACAACGTGGACAAGGCCAAGTTCGTGGCCGCGCTCGCGCCAGTCAACGCCGAGTTCGAAAAGCAGTTCGGCAAGGCCAACCTTGACAAGATTCGCGCGGTCAAATAAGCCTCGTCCATCCACCCGAAGCACGCCCGACGTTTTCCGACGGTCGGGCGTTTTCATTCCTGCTCCCAGTCCAGGATGCCTTGAACGTGAAAGACACTTTTCTCCGACTTGAGCGCATGACCAGCGCGCTGTCGATGTTCGCGGCCTGCGCAATGCTCACACTCGCCGCGAGCCTCGGCGTGTTCCAGATCATCACGCGCTTCGTGCTCGAAACCCCGGCCGAATGGACGGAGGTGATGATCCGGTTCAGCCTGATCTGGATGGTGTTCCTGGGCATCCCCACCGCCTTTCGCCAGGGCGCAATGGTCAGCGTGGACGTGCTCTACCGCTGGAGCCCACCCGCGATGCGGCGCGTGCTCGACTGGGTTGTCTGCCTGGCCGCGCTGGTGCTGATCGCCGTCATCATCTGGTGGGGCTGGGACTATGCCAACCGCGGCAAGGTACAGACCATGATCGGTCTTGAAGATGTGTCCATGTTCTGGGCCTACCTGGCCCTGCCGGTCGGCGGCGTGTTCAGCATTCTCGGCATTGTCGGCAACCTGCTGGATCCGCAGCGCCTTGAACTGGAGACCGCGCAATGAGCACCGCTGGACCGCTCCAAGGCGCGAAGGCCCCCTTGGGGGGCAGTGCAGGCGCGCAGCGCCAAACGTGGGGGCTCCTATGACCGCCGCCATGCTCTCGACGATGGTGCTGTGCTTTGCACTCACCGTCTCGGTCGCCGTCTCGATCGGCCTGGCGTCCATCCTGGGCATCCAGGTCGGCAACGCCAACATGCTGATCTCCGTGAAGGAGATGTTCAACTCGATCAACAAGTTTCCTCTGGCGGCCATTCCCTTCTTCATCCTGGCCGGCAACATCATGGAAACCGGCGGCATCTCGCGCCGCCTGGTCGAATTTGCCAAGAGCCTGGTGGGCGGCGTGCAGGGTGGACTGCCCATGACCTGCGTGCTGACCTGCATGATCTTTGCGGCCGTGTCGGGTTCGTCGGTGGCCACCACCTTCGCCATCGGCACCATCCTGATTCCCGCCCTGATCAAGCATGGCTACCCCACGACCTGGGCTGCCGCCCTGCAGGCCACCAGCGCCGAACTGGGCGTGATCATCCCGCCTTCCATCCCGATGATCCTGTATGGCGTGAGTGCCGAAGTCTCCATCGGCGAGCTGTTCATTGCCGGCTTCGGCCCGGGCATCCTGATCGGCCTGGCACTGATGGCCTTCGTGTGGGTGTACTGCCGGATCAAGGGCTGGGGCAAAAACGACGGGGATGGCCGCCTGGGCGTTGGCAAGGCCACCTGGCAGGCTGGCTGGGCGCTGATGATGCCGGTCATCATTCTGGGTGGCATCTACGGCGGCGTCTTCACGCCGACCGAGGCCTCCGCAGTGGCCGTGTTCTATGCGCTGGTCGTGGGGTTGGTGATCTACCGCGAGATCAAGTTGGCCGACCTGGCGATCATCCTGCGCAAATCGGTGCTGTCCAGCGCGGTGATCATGTTCATCATCGCCAACGCCGGCCTGTTTGCCTTCCTGATCACGCGCGCTGGCGTGCCGGATGCCATCGGTCACTGGCTGCAGGAGGTGCTGAAGTCACCCGCCTATTTCCTGCTCGGCGTGAATCTGGCGCTGTTCCTCATCGGCATGTTCATCGAGACCAGCGCGGCCATCATCGTGCTGGCACCGATCCTGGCGCCGGTGGCGATGCACTTCGGCATCGACCCGGTGCATTTCGGCCTGGTCATGGTGGTGAACCTGGCCCTGGGGATGATCACCCCGCCTTTCGGCGTGAACCTCTTCGCCGCCTGCACCGTGGCGCGCATCTCGCTGGACCGCATGATCAAGGACCTGATTCCCTTCGTGCTGGTGATCCTGGCCTGCCTGATGGTCATCACCTACGTGCCCGGCCTCTCCCTGGGGTTGCGGGATCTGGTCTACGCCAAATAGCGGGGCCCAAGTCGCGCGGTAGAATCGCCGCTTGTCAGGAGAGAGCCTTCAACCGAAGGCCGCCGAAGGCGCAGGAGGCTCCGCAAGGAGCCCTGAACGCTCAGGCAAAAGGACTGACAAGCGTCTGAAAGGACGTTTCCTCACTGGAGAGAGTCTCCGCAGGCGCAGGCCGGCGGGGCCCACCGAAGGAGCAACCCGCAGCCCGCCGCTGTGCCCCAGGCACGGTGACGCAGGCCCGGCGAATCTCTCAGGTAAAGCGGACAGCGAGGGCAGCCCATGGCACGCGTGCCATGCTTCGAGTTTGCCCCGCAGGAGAATCGCTTGTCCGCACCCCACGACGCCCCGTTGCTCACCACCCCGCTGAATGCGCTGCACCTCGAACTGGGCGCGCGCATGGTGCCTTTTGCCGGCTATTCGATGCCGGTGCAGTACCCGGCCGGCCTGATGGCCGAGCACCACCACACCCGCAATGCCGCCGGCCTGTTCGACGTGTCGCACATGGGCCAGCTGCGCCTGGTGGGTGCTGACGCCGCAGCCGCGTTCGAGACTCTGATTCCCGTGGACGTGATCGGCCTGCAAGCTGGCAAGCAGCGCTACGGGCTGCTGCTCAACGATGAAGGCGGCATCATCGACGACCTGATGTTCGTGAACCGGGGACTACCGAGCGCCGCCGGGCCGTCCCAAGGCGCGAGCGCCCCCCCGGGGGGCAGCAACCCACGTGCAACGGGGGAGCGTGGGGGCCAGGAGATCTTCGTCATCGTCAACGGCGCCTGCAAGGCCGGCGACATCGCGCACATTCAGGCCCGCATCGGCCAGCGCTGCGACGTCATCCCGATGCCGGAGCGCGCACTGCTGGCACTGCAGGGCCCGCAGGCCGTGGCGGCGCTCTCGCGCCTGGTGCCGGGCGTTGAAAAGCTGGTCTTCATGACCGGCGCCGGATTCACCTGGGGTGGCGCCGACCTGTTCATCACACGCAGCGGCTACACCGGCGAGGATGGCTTCGAAATCTCGGTGCCCAACGAATCGGCGGAGGCCTTGGCGCGTACGCTGCTCGCCCAACCGGAGGTCAAGCCCGTGGGCCTGGGCGCGCGCAACTCGCTGCGGCTGGAAGCCGGCCTGTGCCTGTACGGCAATGACATTGACACGACGACCACACCGGTCGAAGCCGCCCTGAACTGGGCGATGCAGAAGGTGCGCCGCAGTGGCGGTGCCCGTGCCGGCGGGTTTCCCGGGTCCGGCACAGTGCTCGCGCAACTCGCAGGTGCGGTGCCCCTGGCGCGGGTGCGCGTCGGGCTCGTCGCCACCGAGCGCGTGCCGGTGCGCGAACACGTGAAGCTGGAGAACCTGGACGGCCAGACGATTGGCGAGGTCACCAGCGGCCTGCTCTCGCCCACGCTGAACCAGCCGATCGCCCTGGCCTACGTCCGGCCTGACTACGCCAGCGCCGGCACCGAGCTGTTTGCCATGGTGCGCGGCAAGCCCGTGCCCATGACGGTGACAGCCACCCCCTTCGTGCCCACCCGCTACCACCGCGGCTGAGCGTGCGGCCATCCGCCCGCCATTGCCCTCCCTTATATTGACCCCCTGACCATCTTTTCCGGAGAACCCCATGAGCCTGAAATACACCGAAGACCACGAATGGATCCGCATCGAGGGCGACACCGCCACCGTCGGCATCACCCACCATGCCCAGGACGCGTTGGGCGACGTGGTGTTCGTGGACCTGCCCGAAGTGGGCAAGGCCATTGCCCAGAAGGAAGTCGCCGGCGTGGTGGAGTCCGTCAAGGCGGCCGCCGACGTCTACATGCCCGTCAGCGGCGAGATCGTGGAAGTGAACGAAGACCTGCGCAACGACCCCTCGCTGGCCAACAGCGACCCGATGGGTGCCGGCTGGTTCTTCAAGGTCAAGCTGTCGGACGCAGCGCAGCTGGATGCGCTGCTCGACGAGACCGCCTACACCGCGTTCGCCGCCAACGCCTGATCTGCCAGAACCCTGCGTGCGGAGCACGGTGACCCGTGCTCCGTGCCCAGTGTTTTGACCGGAGCCCCCCATGCTGTTGCAAGCCGCCAAGCCCCTCGGCGATCTCGAAAACCCCTCTGAATTCATCGCCCGGCACATCGGGATCAGCGCCGCCGACGAGGCCCATTTGCTGTCTTTCATCGGCGAGGCCTCGCGCCGCGCACTGATCGACTCCATCGTGCCGCGCTCAATCGCCCGCAGTGCTGCCATGAACCTGCCCCCGGCCGTGACGGAAGCCGCCGCACTGGCTGAGCTGAAGGCCATCGCCGGCAAGAACCGGCAGCTGCGCAGTTTCATCGGCCAGGGCTACTACGGCACCCACACGCCGGGTGTCATCCTGCGCAACATCCTGGAGAACCCCGCCTGGTACACCGCCTACACGCCCTACCAGGCCGAGATATCGCAGGGCCGCATGGAGGCGCTGGTGAACTTCCAGACGATGGTGACCGACCTCACCGGCATGGACATCGCCAACGCGTCCATGCTCGACGAAGCCACCGCCGCCGCCGAGGCGATGACGCTGGCGCGGCGCTCGGTCAAGGCCAAAGGCGACGTGATCGTGGTGGCCGGCGACTGCCACCCGCAGACCCTCGAAGTCATCCAGACCCGCGCGAAACCGCTGGGCCTGATCGTGAAGCTGGCCAATTCGCACGAGGAATGGGTCACCGCCCTGGCGGGCGACGACTACTTCGCCGTGCTCGCGCAATACCCCACCACCAGCGGGCGCATCGACGACCTGCGCGCCGACGTGGCCACCGTGCACGGCAAACAGGCGGCGTTCATCGTCGCGGCCGACCTGCTCGCACTCACGCTGCTGGTGCCGCCAGGCGAGTGGGACGCCGACATCGTCATCGGTACCACCCAGCGCTTCGGCATGCCCATGGGCGCCGGGGGCCCCCACGCCGCCTACATGGCCTGCCGCGATGCTTTCAAACGCTCCATGCCCGGGCGCCTGGTGGGCGTGAGCCTGGACGTGCACGGCCACTCGGCCTACCGCCTGGCGCTGCAGACCCGCGAGCAGCACATCCGCCGCGAAAAGGCCACCTCCAACATCTGCACCGCCCAGGTGCTGCCGGCGGTGGTGGCCAGCATGTACGCGGTCTATCACGGGCCGAAGGGCCTGCAACGCATCGCGCAGCGCGTGGCGGCCTACACGGCCGTGCTGGCCCGCGGCCTGCAACAGCTGGGCTGGGCGCCGACCGCCGACTCGGCCTTCGACACGCTGACCGTCAACGCCGGCGACGCCGCGCGGGCGCGAGTCCTCATGGACCGGGCGCTGGCCCGGGGCGCCAACCTGCGCCTGGCCTGGGGGCAGTACGTGAGTTTGTCGCTCGACGAGACCACCACCCGCGAGGACATCGCCCTGCTGTGGTCCGCGTTCGCCGCAGTGGACCAGGCCCTGCCGTCGTTTGACGCCTTCGAGAAAGGTGTGGAGCCGCTGATCCCGGCAGAACTGCGCCGCACCAGCGCCTTCCTCACGCACCCGGTGTTCAACAGCCACCACAGCGAGACGGGCATGCTGCGCTACCTCCGCGCGCTGTCGGACAAAGACCTGGCGCTGGACCGCAGCATGATCCCGCTGGGCAGCTGCACCATGAAGCTCAACGCCACCAGCGAGATGATCCCCATCACCTGGCCGGAGTTCGCCAACATCCACCCGTTTGCGCCGGCCGAGCAGCTGCAGGGCTACAAGGAGCTGGACGAGCAGTTGCGCGCCTGGCTGTGCCAGGCCACGGGCTACGCCGGCATCAGCCTGCAGCCCAACGCCGGCAGCCAGGGCGAATACGCCGGCCTGCTGGCCATCCAGGCCTGGCATGCCTCGCGCGGTGATGTCCAACGCACCATCTGTCTGATCCCCTCATCCGCCCATGGCACCAACCCGGCCAGCGCGCAGATGGCAGGCCTGCAGGTGGTGGTCACCAAGTGCGACGAGAACGGCAACGTGGACCTGGCCGACCTGCAGGCCAAGTGCGAGCAGCACGCCGCCAACCTGTCGTGCGTGATGATCACCTACCCCAGCACCCACGGCGTGTTCGAGACCACGGTGAAGGACCTCTGCGCCCTGGTGCACCGCCACGGCGGCCGCGTCTACGTGGACGGCGCCAACATGAACGCGCTGGTCGGTGTGGCCGCGCCGGGCGAGTTCGGCGGCGACGTCAGCCACCTGAACCTGCACAAGACCTTCTGCATCCCGCACGGCGGCGGCGGCCCTGGCGTGGGCCCGGTCTGCGTCGTTGAAGACCTCGTGCCCTTCCTGCCCGGGCATGGGACTGCGTTGCAACAAGGCGCCTACGCCGCAGCGCCGGGCCGCCCCAAGCAAGGCGCGGCCCCCTCGGGGCGCAGCGAACCACACGCAGTGGGGAGCGTGGGGGCAGTCAGTTCGGCGCCGCTCGGCAACGCGGCCGTGTTGCCGATTTCATGGATGTACATCCGCATGATGGGCGCTGACGGCCTGCAGCACGCCACCGAAGCCGCCATCCTGTCGGCCAACTACATCAGCAAGCGCCTGAAAGACCACTACCCCACGCTGTACGCCTCGGCCAACGGCCATGTGGCGCACGAGTGCATCCTGGACCTGCGCAGCTTGAAGGACACGAGCGGCGTGATGGCCGAGGACGTGGCCAAGCGCCTGATGGACTACGGCTTTCACGCGCCGACACTGAGCTTTCCGGTGCCCAACACGCTGATGGTGGAGCCCACCGAAAGCGAAACGCTCCAGGAGCTGGACCGCTTCATCGACGCCATGATCGCCATCCGCGCGGAAATTCGCCTCGTTGAAAACGGCAGCTGGCCGCAGGACAACAACCCGCTCAAACACGCCCCGCACACGGCCGACAGCCTGCTGGGTGCCGACTGGGCGCGCCCCTACCCGCGCGCCGTGGGCGCCGCCAGCAGCTCCACCCGCGCGCATGCCAAGTACTGGCCGCCAGTGGGCCGGGTGGACAACGTCTACGGCGACCGCAACCTGTTCTGCAGCTGCGTGCCCGTGTCCGAAGACGCCTGAAGTGCTTCTATTTTGATAGCTTAAAGTGACCATTCCACGCTGGGATCTGGTCATTTTTATTGAAATTTCCGGCTAAGCAGCCCGCCCAGGCCGGTTTTCAAGCCTCAGCGGGGCATCAGGCCGGCCTTCAGGGCCGCCGCCAGGTCGGCGGGCAGTGTCTGCACGCCCTTCACCACGCCCGGACCGCCGTCCTGCCAGTGGATCGAGAACTGCTGCTGCGGCTCGCGCCGGCCCGGCCGGTACACCGCCACGTCCACCACCACCTCGGTGCCGCCGTCCACCAGCGCGGCCGATGACAGCAGCTTG
>Ga0116175_1002370_pt1 | contig 11425 bp, 10 predicted proteins | sample AD_UKC125_MetaG_FD_89802 | JGI IMG/M metagenome (GOLD analysis project Ga0116175, IMG submission 89802) | Active sludge microbial communities of municipal wastewater-treating anaerobic digesters from USA - AD_UKC125_MetaG | ecosystem: Engineered > Bioreactor > Anaerobic > Digestate | place: USA... | reverse complement strand
TGCTTTCCCAGGTAGAGGAAGCCTTAGCGAAAAAGGATTTAACAAAAGTATTTCTATAAATATTGCCAAAGAATTTTTGACGAAACACCCTCAATCTATATTGTTAACAGGAGCTTCTACTCATAAATTTTTATTTAATGAAAGCGAAACAGAAAATTATTCTGTAAAAATACAAGATGGGGTTTGGGTAAATTCATATAATTCGGCATTACAGATTATTCCTAATCAAAATGTAGATGTTTATCACAAAGGGAAATTAGTTCCTGGAGTTGAAATTTTCCCTTATATCAGATTTTTGAAACCTATTTTGGGAGATGCAATGTTAGATTTTGGTGGCGCTACTTCTTCTTTGGGAATTGATAAAGAAAGAAAAGTTTTTACCAATAATTTTAATAAAGCAAAATTAGCTCCTATCATCTGCTACGAAAGCATCTATGGAGAGTTTGTAACCAATTATGTGAAAAACGGAGCTAATCTTCTCGCGATTATGACCAACGATTCTTGGTGGGGAAATTCTGAAGGACACAAGCAATTGCTGTCTTACGCCAGATTAAGAGCTATAGAAACGCGCAGAGAAATCGTGAGAGCTGCTAATAGCGGGATTTCGGCGCATATTAATGCAAAAGGAGATATTGTAGAAGATACTTTTTATGGTGACCAAACAGCACTAGCGGTTACAGCTAATTTACTAGAAGAAAAATCTATTTATACAAAAACAGGTGATTTAATCTCCAGAATTGCTATCTTTGTGCTCGGATTTTTACTCATCTATCATTTTGGTGAGAAAATAGCCTCTAAAAAATCAGTGCAAAAAGTCTAGGAAAATAATTTCAAAAAATTAGAAATTAATTTCTTAGAAAACTTGTGAGTTAAAAAAAATATCCATAATTTTGCACACTCAAAATAAATACATAGTAGTAAAAAAGAACATCGAGATATGTCTAGAATTTGCCAAATAACAGGTAAGCGTGCAATGGTAGGAAACAATGTTTCTCACGCGAATAACAAAACGAAAAGACGTTTTGAAATTAATTTACTAGAGAAGAAATTTTATCTTCCAGAGCAAGAAAAAAGCGTTACTTTAAGAGTTTCTGCTCATGGTTTGAGAGTTATCAATAAAATTGGTATCGAAGAAGCAATAGAAAGAGCAATAAGAAACGGATTTATTAAATAATTAAGAAAATGGCTAAGAAAGGAAATAGAGTTCAAGTAATTCTTGAGTGCACAGAGCACAAAGAAACTGGTGTAGCTGGTATGTCTAGATACATTACCACTAAAAACAAAAAGAACACTACGGAAAGATTAGAACTTAAAAAGTACAATCCGGTTCTTAAAAAATACACTGTTCACAAAGAAATTAAGTAATCTTATAAAACAATAAAAGATGGCAAAGAAAGTTGTTGCAACGCTACAAGGTGGAGCAGGATCTAAAAAAATGACCAAAGTAATCAAAATGGTGAAGTCTTCAAAAACTGGAGCTTACGTTTTCGAAGAAAAAGTAATGAACGCAGACGAAGTAGAAGGTTATTTGAAAAAATAATTATTACTCGCTCGTAAATATATAAAACTACTCAATTTATTTTGGGTAGTTTTTTTGTTATATTTGTACTTTATTAAAAAATTTATTAATGATAGATTTTGGATTTGAAATCTCAAATCTCAAAAGCGGAGCATTCACGAACTCCAATGATAACTAAAAATCGTGAGTAAATCTCAAATTTCAAATCATAAGATGAGTTGGTTTAAAAATATTTTTAAAAAAGAAGAAAAAGAATCTTTAGACAAAGGTTTAGAAAAATCTAGTCAAGGCTTCTTTGATAAAATTTCTAGAGCAGTTGTTGGTAAATCTAAAGTAGATGATGAGGTTTTGGATGATTTAGAAGATGTTCTTATTGCATCTGATGTAGGAGTGAATACCACAGTAAAAATTATCGAAAGAATAGAAGCTAGAGTAGAGCGTGATAAATATGTAAACACAGCAGAACTAGACAATATCCTCCGAGAAGAAATTTCTGGATTATTGTTAGAAAATCCGCATTCTCAATCCAAAAATATAGACGAAACCAAAAAACCTTATGTAATTATGGTGGTTGGTGTAAATGGTGTAGGCAAAACTACTACGATTGGCAAGTTGGCTCATCAATTCAAATCTCAAGGTTTAAATGTAGTTTTAGGTGCGGCAGATACCTTCAGAGCAGCAGCAGTAGATCAATTGGTGATTTGGAGCGAAAGAGTAGGTGTGCCCATTGTAAAGCAAAATATGGGAAGCGACCCTGCTTCTGTAGCTTTTGATACCGTGCAAAGCGCGGTGGCCCAAAATGCCGATGTGGTAATTATTGATACGGCAGGAAGATTGCACAATAAAGTGAACCTGATGAACGAACTTTCCAAAATTAAACGAGTGGTGCAAAAGGTTTTGCCAGAAGCTCCACACGAAGTTTTATTGGTTTTAGATGGTTCTACAGGGCAAAATGCTTTCGAGCAAGCGAAGCAATTTATCGCGGCTACTGAAGTTACTGCTTTAGCTGTAACCAAATTAGATGGTACTGCAAAAGGTGGTGTTGTGATTGGTATTTCAGACCAATTTCAAATTCCTGTAAAATATATAGGTGTGGGCGAAAAAATGGAAGATTTACAATTATTCAATGGTGAAGAATTTGTAGATTCTTTTTTCAAAAAAAGAAATTAAAATTTTGTTGATTTAAAAAAAGTTTTAACTTTATATAATCAAATTAACAAAATTATAAACATTTAAATTTTAAAACTATGAGTTGGTTAGCTTACATTATTTTCGGTTTAATTGCAGGTGCAATTGCAAAAGCTTTAAGACCAGGTGCTGATCCTAGCGGTTGGTTGGTTACCATATTAATTGGTATTCTTGGTTCTGTGGTAGGTAAATTTATTGCAGATTTAATTGGGATTTCTGTAGCGGATAGTTTTTGGAGTCCTATGAATTGGATTGTTTCTATTGCAGGAGCGGTATTATTGCTGTTTATTTATTCTAAATTTATTGCAAAAAAATAATCAGAAAATATTTAACATATAAAAAGTCCGTTTCAAAAATTTTTGAAACGGACTTTTTCTTTCATATAAGAGTTGAATGAATTTTATTTAATTGTAATTTTATAAGGAAGAGACATTTGCACTCCATTATTGAATTTAGGATTGGTTACCTTTTCGAAGATGGTGTAGTTTTCTTTTCCTATTTTTTTAGAAATTACTTTTGCCGCTATTTCGTCTTCTTGGGTGTTTTTGAAAAACTCTTCGAATTTGTTGGCTTTGGCAGGATAGGATTCTACGCTATATTTTTTTAGATTAGCTTTGGTTGCAGCATAATTGATGGCTTGTTGTATAGTGCCAAGTTCATCTACGAGACCAAGTTGTTTAGCTCTTACTCCGCTCCAAACTCTACCACCACCAATAGCATCTATCTGCTCAAAAGATTTTTTTCTGTTTTGAGTTACAAAATAGACAAATCTTTTGTAAGTGCTTTCTATACTTCTGGTAAGCATAGGAATAGTGCCTGGTGCAGCACCAGAAATTGGAGAATAAAATTGAGAATTAGCGTTGGTAGAGACAATATCACTTCTAATACCGTTTCTATTGGCTAATTCTTTAAAATTAGTAATCATCCCGAAAACGCCTATTGAACCAGTAAGTGTATTAGGTTCAGAATAAATTTTATCAGCAGCCATAGATATATAGTAACCACCAGATGCTGCATAATCTCCGAAAGATACAATTAGCGGTTTTTTCTTTTTCAGTTGCTGTAGTTCAAAAAGAATTTCGTCTGAAGCATTGCCGCTTCCGCCAGGTGAATTTACTCTTAAAACTACGGCTTTTACATCATCGTCATCAGCTAAGTCTTTGATGTATTTTACATACTTTTCTGAGTTGATGTTGCTATAATCATCACCATTGAAAATTTCTCCAGAAGCATATAAAACAGCTACTTCATCTTTGTTGTCACTGTCATTTTCTAGAGTGTTAATGTATTTTCCGATAGAAATTTGATTAAGATCTTTATCGGTTTTTATTTTTAAATTATTCTTCAGAACATTAGTGTATTCAGATTTTTGAAGCAATTGATCTGCTAGTTTATTTTTAAGAGCTAGCTCGGGAATGAAACCATGTAAACTATCTACAGCAATCTTATAAGCATTGTCGTCTAGTTTTCTAGAAGTTTTAATTTTTGTAGAAACATTGCCCCAAATGTCATTCAATAAAGTAGAAAGTTGTTCTTTATTTTCTGGTGAGATGTCATTTCTAATGAAAGGCTCTACAGCAGCTTTAAATTTACCGTGTCTTATAATATCTACACCAATTCCGTATTTTTCTGCGAAATCTTTAAAAAACGTTACTTCTGTTGACATTCCTTTTAGCTCAACCATTCCTACAGGATTTAGAACAATCTTGTCGGCAACAGTAGCTAGGTAATAAGATTTTTGAGACATATTATTGCCGTATGCATACACAAACTTTCCGCTCTTTTTAAAGTCTTCTAAAGCAGCTCTTATATTATCTACCTGAGTTATTCCAGCTTGTAAATCATCTGCTTCTATGCTAATGCCTTTTATATTGTCATCAGTTTTAGCTTTGTTGATAGCATTTAGAATATCTATTAGAATTAAGCTTTTCTTTTCTCCAAAATCAAAAAGACTAGTTTCTTCTTCTGTATAAGAATCTAGTACGGGTGTTTTGAAGTTAAGAACTAACACGGAATTTTCTTTTACAGTTGGTTTTTGGTCTTCGCTCATTGCGCTAGCAAAAATCAGTAGCATAAAAAAGCCGAATACAACCATCATTATTACAAGAATGGCTACTATATTTGCAAAAACATTTTTTAAGAAATCTCTCATAATTGATTAAAATATAAATTTTATATAATATGTCGTCATATAATGTAGTTTTGTTACTTGGTAGCAATATAGGAAATACTGAACAAAATTTACAAAACGCGATTGCAAAAATAGAAAATCGTATCGGAAATATTAACAAATTATCAAAAATGTTAGAAACAAAGCCTGTGGAATTTGTCAGTAATAATATTTTTCGTAATATTGCAGTGAGCTTATATGCCAATATTTCGCCTTTTTACTTATTGAGAGAAATCAAAAATATAGAAAAAGAGATGGGCAGAGCTCAAGATTCCTTTGCAGTAGGAGGATATATAGACAGAATAATTGATATCGACATTGTGTTATTTGGAGGTGTTGTTGTTCAGTCTCAATTGTTAGAAATACCTCATAAAAAACATTTGTTAGAAAGAGATTTTTCTAAAGTCCTACTAGAAGAAATTAAATAAAATACACAATATAAAACACAAGTATGAAATTAGGTTTATTTACTCTAATGTTGTCTGTTTCGGGATTATTCTACGCTCAAGACAACAAAGGAACTAGCGATTCTAATGCTTTTACATCTGGTTCTGCCAAGGTGGAAAAGTTTAATAATAACGCTAGAAGATTCAATGACTGGTCAATTTCTTTAGGAGGTGGTACTGCATTTTTGCATCATTCGGATTTAACGTCTTTTAATAAAGATGGGAAACATTTTGGATGGAATGCTTATGCTGAATTAGGAAAACAGATTTCTGATAAATTTGGGCTAATTCTTCAATACCAAAAAGGAGAAACTAAGCAGACTGGTAGATTAGGACAAAATGTATGGGGTGCATCTCCTGCTGTTCACGGATTAGCTACTGCTACAACAAAGTATGACCAAATATCATTACTAGGAGATTTTAATTTTTCTAACCTTTTTAGAAGAATTGATAATAACTCTCCATTTAGATGGGCTTTACACGGTTACGCGGGGATCGGTTTCCAAGCGTATTCTTATGAAAGAAAAGATCAACATCCTACCCAAGAAGCGAATAGAGATTTTACACAAAAGCTTGGTTTAGAATCGTTCTTCTATCAAGGAGGAGTAGGGGGTGAAATATAATGTATCTAAAAGGATTGATTTAGAAGCAAGAGCAATGTATATAATACCTGGTGATGATGAGTTTGATGGAGGTGGAGAAACTGTAAAAGAATGGCCTGGCTACAACCAGATTGTTAAAAATACTTCTGATAACTTAATGACTATAAACTTAGGGGTTACATTTAAGCTAGGTAAACATAACCAGCATTTAGCTTGGTATGATTCTTATAATACAGCATTAGATAAGTTAAGTGCGCTTGCATCTAGACCTACAGATTTTAATGTTTGCGACAAAGGTGATGCAGATAATGATGGCGTTTGTGATGATTGGGATAGAGAGCTTAATACTCCAATTGGTGCTAGAGTAGATGGTTCTGGTAAAGCATTGGATATGGATTTTGACGGAGTTATTGACCTTAAAGATAAGTGTGTAACAGTTCCTGGTCTAGTAGAAAACTACGGATGTCCATACATAGATGAAAACACCTTGGTAATTGTGGATGAAAATACTAAAAAATTCTTTGAAGGAATTGTATTTGATTTAGATAAAGCCACTCTTACTCCTAAATCTATAGAAAAGCTAAATATAGCAGCGGATATTCTTAAAAAATCTAACAAAAATTCTAGATACTTAGTAATAGCAGCCACGGATACAAGAGCATCTGATTCTTATAACTTAGAGTTATCTAACAGAAGAGCTCAGTCAGTAATTAATTATCTAATTTCTAAAGGAGTAAATCCAAATATATTAATAGGAGAAGGAAGAGGAGAAAAAGATTTGAAATACCCAGAATGTTCACCAGCTACGAAATGTCCAGAATGGAAAAACGAAGCTAATAGAAGAGTTTATTTCGAATTAATTAAATAGTTTTAATATTAAAAATACAAAAAGATGAAAATAAAATTCGCAACATTAGCCTTATTAGCAGCTATTTTGCCAGGAACTATCTTAGCTCAAAACAATGATAAGTTCTATTCAGGTGATAAAAACAATCCTTTTACACAAGAGGATAAGAAATTTAATGATTGGGCAATTTCTGCAGGAGTTGGTGTTCCTTTGGTTCAGTCAGCAGATTTAACTTCAATCAAAAATGGAAATGGTAAAAATCTATTTGGTTATTCAGCTTATTTAAGTGTTGATAAAGCTATCACTCACGCATTTGGATTAAATCTTCAATACGAAATGGGAGAAACCAAGCAAGGAATGGTAAATCTTAAAAAAGATGCTGGTTTGGGAGCTAGAACTCAATATCAAGCTTTATCGCTTTTAGGGGATATTAATTTTTCTAATCTATTAAGAAGATCAGATAACCATTCTCCATTTAGATGGGCGCTTCATGGGTATGCTGGTGTAGGAACATTAGGATATAAGGCGTATAGACAAGATGCTGATCCATTAAATCCAAACAATAAACTAGGAGAAAACCTAATTACGGAAAATAAATTTTTGAAAAAGTTTTCTATGTTTGGGCAAGCTGGGGCAGGTCTTAAATTTAATGTTAACAGAAGAATTGATATAGAAGGTAGATTAATGTATGTAGTAACAGGGGATGATAATTTTGATGGAGGAAGTGGTAATGTGTATGTCCTTAATCCTAGTCCTAATGTATCTTTAAACTCTAGAGAAGAACAATATTCTGATAATTTCTTTAATGCGACTTTAGGTATAACTCTTAAATTGGGTAAACATGCATCACACTTAATGTGGCACGATCCACTTCAAGAAATCTATTACAGACTTGATGTTCTAGAAAATAAAAATGTAGATGTAGAAGTTTGTAAGAAAGGCGATGGAGATAATGATGGTGTATGTGATGATTGGGATAGACAACTAGATACCCCTGCTGGTGCTAGAGTAGATGGTGCAGGTGTTGCTTTAGATGCAGATTTAGATGGAGTAATTGACCTTAAAGATAAGTGTGTTACCGTACCTGGTCCAGTAGAAAATGATGGTTGTCCTAAAGTAGTAGCTCCTGTAGCTCCTGCTGCGGTAGATAACTCTCAAGTTGCTTCTGATATTCAAGCTGCGCTTAAAGATTTATTATTTAATCTTGGTAAAAGTACTGTAAGACCAGAATCTGTTTCTAAACTAGATCTTGCTGCTAATCTTATAAAATCTACTAATGGAGGTTCATTTTTATTAATTGGACATACAGATAAGAAGGGTAGTGATGCAGCTAATTTAAAATTGTCTCAAGCTAGAGCTGCTGAGGTAGTAAAAGAATTAGTGAAAAGAGGTGTGCCATCTAGCCAATTGAAATCAAAAGGAGTTGGTGAGGCTGAAGCTACAGTTCCAGAAACTGCCTCTGATGCAGAAAGATTACAAGACAGAAAAGTTGAAGTAAAAGCATTAAACTAATTTTATTTCAATAATTTTAATAAAATTTATTTTAAAAGCTGCGCTAGTCGCAGCTTTTTTTTTGCGATTTTTTGATACAGATTTCTTATTTTTACCAAATGCAATCTTCTATTCAAATTTCTAAAATCATTACAGAAACCCTTCAAGATTTTTGGGGTTATAATTCTTTTAGAGATTCACAAGAAGATATTATTAATGCTATCATTTCGGGTAAAGATACCATTGCCCTTTTACCAACAGGTGGAGGAAAATCGCTCTGTTATCAGCTACCAGCATTAGTTTTAGAAGGAACGTGCTTGGTGATTTCGCCACTTTTAGCTTTAATGAAAGATCAAGTTCAGCAACTCAAATCAAAAGGAATAGAAGCAGAGTACCTTAGTTCAGAACTAGATGAAGCACAAGAAGAAGAAATCTATGGAAGATGTATAGAAGGTCTCACCAAATTGCTCTATGTTTCTCCAGAAAGATTACAAAATAAAAATTTTTTAGAAAAGATTGATGAAATTTCCATTTCATTTATTGCGGTAGATGAAGCGCATTGTATTTCAGAATGGGGACAAGACTTCCGACCGAGTTATCAAAATATCAAAAATTTTAGAAATCAGTTTAAAAGCGTTCCTTGCTTGGCGCTTACCGCTACTGCTACCCCGAAAGTGATTGATGATATCAAACTCAAATTAGGCTTTAATCAGTATTTGATTTTTAAGAAAAGTTTTAAAAGAGATAATATCAGTATTTTTATTGATGAGGTTTCAGATAAATATCAATATGTCTTTGATCTGTTAAAAAACACCAATTCATCTGGAATTATTTATGTGAGAACCAGAAAAGATGCCGAAGATTTATCTTACTTTTTAAAAACAAAAAAGTTACAAAATGTAGATTTTTTTCACGCAGGATTATCCACCAAAGAAAAGCATCAGAAACAAGAAAAATGGTTGAAAAGCAACCAAAATGTATTGATTTCAACCAACGCCTTCGGAATGGGGATTGATAAAGAGAATGTGCAATTTATCATTCATTTTTCTCCACCTGCTTCATTAGAAAATTATTATCAAGAAATTGGTAGAGCAGGTAGAAATGGAGAAAAGAGCTACGCTTTCTTGCTTTGGAATGAACAAGAATTGCTGAATCTAGACCAAGTTTTTCAAAATCAAACTCCTAGTAAAAAAGAATTTCTGAGAACGATTTCTTATCTCTATTCTAAATTTATGATTGGGGAAAATGAACTTCCAGAACAGATTTTTGAGTTGAGTATTTCGAAAATTCAGGAGTTTACTAAGATTTCTCATGCTAAAATTAAGAATGTGCTCAATTTTATGCACAATCAAGAGCTTATATATCTCAATACTGCTAAAAATTTATCTACTCTTGAGCTTAAATTTGAAGTCTATGATTTAGAGAATTTACCCAAAAAAGACAGTTATTTTATCGAACTTCTTTTAAGAAATATTGATGGATTGTCTTCTCATAAAGCGCAGTTCAGCGAAGCTCATCTTTGCAAAAAACTAGGTGTAGAATCCAAAGAACTAAAAGCGAGACTGAGAGAAATTCATAAAAAAGGTTTTGTAGAGTATTTAGATGGTAGTTTAGATAGTATCCGATTTTTGAAACAAAGGGAAGACCGAACTTTCGAAGGGAAATGGTGGAATCTTTTCGAGCAAATTCAAAAAAACAAACTCCAAAAATGGGAAGAAATGAAATTCTATACTAGGAATAAGGATTTCTGTAAAATGAAACTAATTCTTACTTATTTTGGAGAAAAGAATGCTAAAAATTGTGGAAATTGCTATGTTTGTACCGAAAAAAATCCGACCAATAACCAACAAAGTTTAGAGAAACAAATCTTAGAAGCATTATCTAAAAGAGCAGCTACCATTGATGAATTGGCAATTATGCTTCATTTCCATCAAAGAGAAGCTTTACAAGACCATCTTATCTTTTTACTAGAATTGGGGAAAATAAAAATGTTAGATTTTAGGACTTATACAATTAAATAGTTTTTTCTAGAGTCCGTATTACTTTTCTAGATTACAGAAACAAAATTATTTGAATTTAAAAATAAGCTCCGTAGGAGCGAAAAAATATAATGAAAAATTTAAAAGTAGTTTTCTTCGGAACGCCAGATTTTGCTAAAGAAAGTTTAGCCGCAATTCATCAATCTAATCACCAAGTGGTAGGTGTGGTCACTGTAGCTGATAAACCTTCGGGAAGAGGACAAAAATTGACAGAATCTCCCGTAAAGAAATATGCAGTAGAAAATAATTTGACGGTTTTCCAACCTGAAAAATTAAGAAATCCTGAATTTTTAGAACAAATCAGAAATTTAGATGCTGATGTCTTTGTGGTAGTCGCTTTCAGAATGATGCCCAAAATTCTTTTTGAAATGCCTAAAATTGGGACTTTTAATCTTCACGCAAGTTTGTTGCCTGATTATAGAGGTGCTGCTCCAATTAATTTTGCCATCATCAACGGAGAAGAAAAAACAGGCGCAACCACTTTTTTCATCAACGAAAAAATAGACGAAGGAAATATTCTTTTGCAAGAAGAATTACCTATTTCACCAGACGAAAATGCAGGAAGTCTGCACGATAGACTAATGGAAATGGGCGCAAAATTAGTGGTGAAAACTTTAGACGGTTTAGCAGAAAATTCGATTACAGAACAACCACAACCGCAAGTTGCAGAACCGAAAAATGCGTTTAAAATTTTTAAAGAAGATACCCGAATCAATTGGAATCAAGAAACGAAAAAAGTTCATAATTTCATCAGAGGAATGTCGCCATATCCTTGTGCTTTTACTTCTTTGAAGGTTGGAGACGAAATAAAAGGCTTGAAAATCTATGCTGGGAATTTTGAGATTTCTGAAAATAAAAGAGAAGCAGGAACTCTAGAAATTGGTAAAAATGTTTTTAAAATTTATACCAAAGATGGTTTTTACAGTCCAACAGAAGTTCAGTTTGAAGGTAAAAAAAGAATGAATGTAAAAGATTTTCTCAACGGATTTCACAGTTTCGAAAATATAGAAATAGCGTTGTTTTACGTTATTTTTTTTGATATTTATTGTCTTTCCAAGCATTGGTTTGGTTTTCAGAATCAGAGATTAACTGTTGTAGCCTTTTCTGTTGAGTTGCTTCTTGT
>Ga0116175_1002366_pt1 | contig 11431 bp, 10 predicted proteins | sample AD_UKC125_MetaG_FD_89802 | JGI IMG/M metagenome (GOLD analysis project Ga0116175, IMG submission 89802) | Active sludge microbial communities of municipal wastewater-treating anaerobic digesters from USA - AD_UKC125_MetaG | ecosystem: Engineered > Bioreactor > Anaerobic > Digestate | place: USA... | reverse complement strand
CGTGAACAACAAGCCAGCCGACAGAGTGAAAACATTGGCCAAGAATTATTGAGTTTGGCAGGCAATGCCTCCGCCAAAGGTTTGGCTTTGCGCGCGGTGACGCTGCCGGTGAGTTTGAAACACCGCTTGTTGGTTGGTGCGGCATTCCTCGCTTGGGAATACTGGCGCAACCAATCAAAAAGATACCGTTAAAGCCGCCTGCTGGCTTTTTCTACTGCTTTTCTTGACACCTGAACCGGCGCTGCATACAATGCGCGCCAGATATAGCTTCATTCTCGTTCTCATCTTCTTTCCTAATCCTAATCCAAAAACTCTTAATCTCTACCCGAATACCCGATTTATCTTGATTTGCAAACTGCCCGTTTCGAGGGCGGCGGGTTCCTATTTTTTATCTATCTGATTCTATACATCATGCACGTTTCCGAACTACAAAACCAACATATCTCCAAACTACTCGAACAAGCCGAACAAATCGGTATTGAAAACGCCAACCGACTGCGTAAACAAGACTTGGTTTTTGCCATCGTCCGCCAATTGATGAAACAGGGCGAAGGCTTTACCTGCTCGGGCACGCTGGAAATCCTGCCCGATGGCTTCGGCTTTCTGCGCAGTTCAGATACCTCTTATCTGGCCGGCCCCGACGATATTTACGTTTCGCCCAACCAAATCCGCCGCTTCAATCTACACACCGGCGACACCATCGAAGGCAGCGTGCGCGTACCGAAAGACAATGAACGCTATTTCGCGTTAGTGCGCCTCGATTCGATTAACGGCGACAAGCCGGAAGTGTGCAAACACAAGATTCTGTTTGAAAACCTTACCCCGCTGTTCCCCACCAAACAATTCAAATTAGAGCGCGACATCAAAGCGGAAGAAAACATCACCAGCCGCGCCATTGATTTGGTTTCCCCCATCGGCTTCGGCCAACGCGCCTTGTTGGTTGCCCCGCCGAAAACCGGTAAAACCGTGATGCTGCAAAACATCGCCCACGCCATCACCGCCAATTATCCCGAAGCTGAGTTGATTGTGTTGTTGATTGACGAACGCCCTGAAGAAGTTACCGAGATGACCCGCAGCGTACGCGGCGAAGTGGTGGCTTCTACGTTTGACGAACCGGCCACCCGCCACGTACAAGTTGCCGAAATGGTGATTGAAAAAGCCAAACGCATGGTTGAGCACAAAAAAGACGTAGTCATTCTGCTCGACTCGATTACCCGCCTCGCGCGTGCTTACAACACCGTGGTGCCTGCTTCAGGTAAAATCCTCACCGGCGGCGTGGATGCCAATGCGTTGCACCGCCCGAAACGCTTTTTCGGCGCTGCCCGTAATGTCGAAGAAGGCGGCTCGCTCACCATCATCGCCACCGCTCTGGTCGATACCGGCAGCCGCATGGACGACGTGATTTTTGAAGAGTTTAAAGGCACCGGCAATATGGAACTGCACCTCGACCGCCGCATGGCCGAAAAACGCATGTTCCCCGCCATCAACATCAACCGCTCCGGCACCCGCCGTGAAGAGCTGCTGGTGCCCAACGATCAATTGCAACGGATGTGGCTGCTGCGCAAATTCCTGCATTCAATGGACGATATCGAGGCCACCGAATTTTTGATCGATAAGCTCAAAGATTCCAAAGACAACAATGACTTTTTTGAATTGATGCGCGGTAAGTAAAGCGCAATGCCTGTCTGAAAGCTTTTCAGACAGGCATTTCTTTTTCTGTATACAGGGTAACCCTATGGCAAAAATGAATTGGCAACAGTTGCTCAGCACCACCCGTTTTCGCCCGAAAGACGGCGAAATCCTACCCACCAGCACCCCGTCCACCCAAGAAGGGCAAGACGCACTGCGCACCGATTTTCATATCGACTACGACCGCGTGGCCTTTTCCAGCGCCTTCCGCCGCTTGGGGCGAAAAACCCAAGTGCATCCGTTTGCCGAACACGATCACACCCACAACCGCCTTACCCACAGCGTAGAAGTCGCCAGCGTCGGCCGCAGTTTAGGCAACCGTGTCGGAGTGATGCTGGCCGCCGGTGGTTTTCTGCCGCAGGGCAATACCCCCAGCGACATCGGTGCGGTGGTGCAAGTGGCTTGTTTAGCGCACGATTTGGGCAACCCGCCGTTTGGCCATGTCGGCGAAAACGCATTGCGCGATTGGTTCCGGGACCCGAAAAACGCCCATTACTTAGAAGGCCTGTCTGAAGCCGAGCGCCGTGACGTACAAACCTATGAAGGCAATGCCCACAGCCTGCGCCAATTGGCCAGCATCGAAATGTACCGCAACCGCGGCGGTATGCGCTTGACTGCCGCTACCATCGGCACCTTGCTGAAATACCCGTGGACCACGCTTGATCCGCGCGGTGATAAGAAATTCAATATCTACCAAACCGAATTGCCGTTTATGCGCAGGGTCGCACAAGAACTCGGTCTGCCCGAACTTGCACCCGATGTGTGGGGGCGCCACCCGCTCTCTTACTTGATGGAAGCGGCCGACGACATTTGCTATGCCTTGCTGGATTTGGAAGACGCGGTAGAAATCGGCTTAATCGGCGATATGGAAGTGGAAAGCATTTTGTCGGAACTCACTTTCGTGGAAAATACTTGGTACGCTCAATCCAGCCGCCAACGCTGTGCCATGCTGCGCGGCATTGCCATCGGCCGCGCTATCGATGATGTGGCACAAACCTTTATCACCCACCAAGCCGATCTGCTCAACGGTCAATTCCAAGGCAAAGATTTGATTGCGCTATGCGGTTCGGAAGTACGCAACACTTTGGAAAAAGCCAAAGATTTGGCACGCAACCGCATCTTCCGCCACCAAAGTAAGCTGATGACCTCCATCGCCGCCTATCCTTGCTTAAGCTCGATACTGGATTTGTTAATTCCCGCGGTTTATGCTTTTGTGGTGGACGGAAAAGTCAGCCAACGCCACTCGCTTTCTTTGGAGTTATTAGCCGACGAGCCGGTAGAAAAAGGCGACAGCCTGTATATTGCCTATATGAAAGTGCTGGATTTTGTCGGCAGCATGACCGACAACTCCGCCGCCAAAATGGCACGCGAACTTTCCGGCGTGGGTATGCTGTAAATAAATCTCACAATATTTCAATCTGATAAATGGAAAATTGCAAAAAATGCTGCCAAAGGCTGGACAACAGGCAGAACTTTCTATATTATTCGCTTCTCTTGATTCACGGCACATCTCAGAGCTGATGAAGAAAACGCACCCGTAGCTCAGTTGGATAGAGTATCTGGCTACGAACCAGAGGGTCGGGCGTTCGAATCGCTCCGGGTGCGCCACAAGAACATTCCGCGCCTATCGTCTAGCGGTTAGGACATCGCCCTTTCACGGCGGTAACCGGGGTTCGATTCCCCGTAGGCGTGCCAAATTCTACAAACCCTTCAAGCTTGGCTTGAAGGGTTTGTTTTTTCTATCATGGGCAAACCAAGATTGATATCAAGTTTTGGCTGCCTATCGAAATACTTGTTGTTATCAACGCAAACTTCTCTTCGCTTTTCCGCTTAAACGCCGCAAGGGCATAGATTTTGCAGCCGATTCGGCGCATAATTTACATATTCTTAATCTCCTTAACTCTAAGCGAATACAGGCGAGATCTTGATGAAATTCACCACCCGTTTTAATCCGAAACTTTATGAATTGATGTCCGGCTACAACCGCGAGCGCCTGATTAAAGATGTGGGCGCGGGCTTGACGGTGAGTGTGGTAGCGCTGCCTTTGGCGATGGCGTTTGCGATTGCTAGCGGATTGCCGCCTCAGTCGGGCTTGTTTACGGCGATTATTGGCGGTTTTCTGATTTCGCTGTTCAGCGGCTCGCGGGTGCAGATCGGCGGGCCGGCCGGTGCGTTTATTGTGATCGTGTACGGTATTGTCGAGCAATACGGGGGAAGCGGCTTGCTGCTGGCGACTTTGATGTCGGGCGTGATGCTGTGGCTGATGGGTTTTCTGCGTATGGGGGTGTTGATTAAGTTTATCCCGGTGTCGGTGATTATCGGATTTACCAACGGGATTGCGGTGTTGATCGGTCTTTCGCAGATTAAAGATTTTTTCGGCTTACAAATAGAAGGCAAGGTGCCGGCTGAATTTTTTGCGCTTGTGAAAACGCTGTGGCAGGCCTTGCCGACTTGGAATGCTTCGGCGGTAATGGTGTCGCTGCTGTCGCTGGGCTTGATTATTGCTTGGCAGGCAGTGATGAAGCGCAAGATGTCGCTGCCGGTTGAGGCGGGAGTGCTGCCGCGCGTATCCGGTTCGCTGGCCTTGATTCCGGGCTCGATTGTGGCTTTGGTGGCGGCCACGCTGCTGGTGTCGGCAACGGGCTTGGATGTGGAAACGATAGGCAGCCGCTTCGGTGGCATTCCACAGGGCTTGCCGGAATTGACTGTGCCTTCGTTTAGCTGGGAAGAAATGAAAGGTTTGTTTTTGCCTGCGATGACCTTGGCGGTGTTGGGCGCGATTGAATCGCTGTTGTGCGCACGGGTGGCGGACAGCATGATACGCGACAAACACGATTCCAATCAGGAATTGCTGGCGCAAGGTTTTGCCAATATGGTGGTGCCGTTTTTCGGTGGGATGCCGGCCACCGGCACCATCGCGCGCACGGTAACCAATATTAAAAACGGCGGCAACAGCCCGGTGGCAGGTATGGTGCATGCATTGTGTTTGCTGGTGGTGGTGCTGGCGGCGGCACCGTTGGCGCAATATATTCCGCTGCCGGCGTTGAGCGCGATTTTGATGTTTGTGGCTTGGAATATGGGTGAATGGCGCGAGTTTGTGCGCTTGAAAACCTTCCGTATGCCTTACCGCATCAGCCTGTTGCTGGTGTTTGTACTCACCGTGGTGGTGGATTTAACCGTGGCGGTTGAGGTGGGGATTTTCTTTGCCTGCTTTATCTTTATCTATCGTATTTCCAGTCTTTCCACCGCCGAGCGTGTTGGGCTGCCGGAAGAAATGCCTCAAGTGGCAGGCGTTACCTCGTTCAAATTAACCGGTGCAATTTTCTTTGGTGCGGTAAAACTGATTGACGATATGTTGATCGATATGCCGTCTAAAGCCTTGGTGCTGGACTTTTCCAGCGTGATTTATATCGATTCTTCCGGTGAGGAATCTTTGGAAGAATTGCTGGAAACCTATCACGATAAGGGCGTGCCGATACTGGTGTACGGCCTGCGCCAACAGCCGTGGGATATGCTCACCCGAACGGGTTGGCTGAAGCGTTTGGGTAAAGAAAATGTGTTGAAAGAGATGGGCGAACTGCGAAACAGGTTGAGTGCTTTAGATTGAATAGGCATTGCAGAGTAAAACAGGCGTGGGTAAACCGCGCCTGTTTTTTGTTGATGAAGGTAGTGTTATGGGCTGCATAAACATTATACCTTTATATTTTTGGATTAAATTTGGCCTATGAGATTATTCGAATGCTGTTTTAGTTTACTTCTGGGGATGAGTTTACCTTCAAATTCAAAATTTTCATTAATCTTAATGATGAGTAGTTGTTGAAAATTTCCTTGTTTTTTAACAATTACTTGATTGCTCTTTTTTTCGGGGGAAATTGTTTTTACTTCAACACGTTTTTTTAGAATGAAGCCATCAGAGCCTGCTTGATTAAATTTCTTATGGCGATTAAGACCAAATTGTATTTCTGCGTATAGTTCCCCTAACTCTCCCCAAATTTGTAAATACCTACCAGTAGTTTGATAATATTGTTTTGCACACTGAATCAAATTTTCAAAAATTTGTTGCTTTACTATTGTGTCTTCTTCATCTTCATAATAATCATCTTCATATTCAAAAAGGGGCTTAGGATATTGCCATGGAGCATAACCACAAGCCATTGCTTCCATTATTTCATCATTACTGTACCCACGATCTCTCATTTCATAAAGAAAGTCCCAATCACTCATAATTTTAGTTTTCCCATAATTTAGTTTTTAAGTTAAAAATTGAGTAGTTATTTCAAATTCAGATGGATTTGTTTATATGAAGATAGCTCCATTTTTTATTTGTTATCAGGTAGGTATTTTAAAGATTGAATGCCTGTCTGAATATCTTTTGGTGCTTATTGTGGATTACTAGAAAGATACTGTTGTATATAAGTTAGAGATGATGATTCTTTCAAATATATCGATTTGTGAAGATGTCTAATTTAGACAGACTTACGGTTGATGCGCTTTATCCCACACCATCTGCGGCGTGAGTTTGTTTAAACAGTCGGTATGACCAAGCGGGCATTCGCGTTTGAAGCAGGGGCTGCATTCGAGTTTGAGACTGATGATTTTGGCTTTGTCGCTCAAAGGTGGGGTGTGGTCGGAGCTGGACGAGCCGTAGACCGCGATCAGTTTGCGGTCGAGCGCGGCGGCCAAGTGCATCAGGCCGCTGTCGTTGCAGACCACAGTATCGGCGCAGGCGAGCAGGTCGATGGCTTCGGAGAGACTGGTGCTGCCGCACAGGTTGGTGCAGAGGTTGTCGCTCAAGCGGTTGATTTCGTCGGCGATGTCGCGGTCTTTTTGCGAGCCGAACAGCCAGATTTGCCAGCCTTCGGCGGCGTAACGGCGGGCGAGTTCGGCAAAATGGGCTGCCGGCCAGCGCTTGGAGGGGCCGTATTCGGCGCCGGGGCAGAAGGCGAGGATGGGGCGCTCGGTGTTGAGTTGGTGTTTAGCGAGCGCGGCTTGCTGGCTGGCGGGGTCGATTTGGAAATGCGGCTGGCCGGAATGGCCGTTGAAGTCGGCTTGGCTGGGGTGGGCGAGCGCGGTGTAGCGGTCGACCATTAAGGGCAGCGCGGCTTTATCGAGCTTGCGGATGTCGTTGAGCAGCGGATAGCGCGATTCGCCGACATAGCCGGTACGCAAACGGATGCCGCTGGCGCGGGCGATGATGGCGGATTTAAACGAGCCAGGCAGTACGATCACTTGGTTGTAACCGAGTTTGCCGAGCTCACGGCCGGCTTGCCAGCGCTGTTTGAGCCTGAGCGCGCCGTGGCCGAACGGGTTTTCCATTACCCGATTGATTTCGGGCATGCGCTCGAACACCGCCATCGACCATTTGGGCGCGTACACGTCTATGCTGCAACCGGGGTGAAGCTCGTGCAGGCGTTGGTAGAGCGGTTGCGTCATCACGCAATCGCCTATCCAGCTGGGGGAGATAATCAGGATTTTTCTGCTCATAAACGTGTGTAGTCAGTGAAATGAATCATGCCTGTCTGAAAAATCTAAACAATCAATCGGATTTTTTCAGACAGGCATTTTTATGTTTTAAGGTAACGGCGTACCCTGTGCAGCAGTATAAACGCTTAACCATTCTGGTTCGCTGAACGGAATATTTAAGGCGTCAACCGCATTTTGGATGCGATCAAGCCGACCGGAACCGACGATCGGCATAATACCGGCAGGGTGGGCGAGCAGCCAAGCGTAGGCGAGGGTGTCCAAACGGGTTTCGCCGTGCGCTTGGCCGACGGCCAGCAGTGCTTCGGCAATGCGGGCGCTGCGTTCGTTTTTCGGGTTAAACAGATCGCCGCCGCCGAGCGGCGACCAAGCCATCGGGCGCAAGCGTTTTTCCAGCAGGAAATCGAGGCTGCCGTCGTCAAATGGTGCCAAGTGCAGCGGTGAGATTTCAATCTGGTTGGTGACCAACGGCTGATCCACCCACGATTGCAACATACTGAATTTTTGTGCGGAATAATTGGAAACGCCGAACTGGCGCACCAAGCCGCGGCGGTGCAAATCATCAAACGCGGCGGCGATTTCTTCCGGGTTGGCGCAAGGCGAAGGGCGGTGGATCAGCAGTAAATCCAAGTAACTGCATTGCAGTTTTTTAATCGAACGCTCGGCCGACCAGATAATGTGTTCGCGGCTGTTGTCGTAATAATGGCTGCGGATGTGCGGTAATTCGTCGTTGGGAAACAGAATGCCGCATTTGCTGATGAGGTATAACTCGTCGCGCAGGCTTTTTTCCAGCGCGAGGGCACGGCCGAACGGCTCTTCGTTGGTGAAACCACCGTAGCAGGCAGCGTGGTCGAAGCTGCTGATGCCCATTTCTAAAAGCTGGTGAATCTGTTTCAGACAGGCATTGTCGTCCAGCCCCCATTCGTGGGCGCGCCAATAGCCGTGTGCCAAACGGCCGGGCAACACTTTATCTGTAATCGCTGTCATGTTTAGTGGTGGCCTTTGATTTCGCCGTCGAGCTGATAAACGGTGCCGCAATAGGGGCATTCGATGCTGCTGTTGGACTCAATCGGCAGGAACACGCGTGGGTGGCCGTTCCAAGTTTCGTTGGCGGGGCCGGAGCAGTGCAGCGGCAAATCGTGCGGGGTGATGACAACGGTTTGGGGTTTGTTTTGGCTCATGATTGATCCTTTCATAAACAGTTCGGCGCTTATTGTACGATATAAGTGCCGCGTTTGGCATGTTCTTCTGAGGGCGGCAGATTGAGGCCGCCGAGCAGGCTTAATTGCGTTTCTATGGTTTGGCACATGGCGGTGAGCGCTAGGTCGTTTTCGGCGGTGCCGAACGGCTCGCTGATTTCGTCGACGATTTCGCTTAAGGCCATAAAGGTATAGCCGACAAAGGTCACCATAAACGGCGTCACCCAGCCTATGCTGTTGATCAGGCCGAAGGGCAGTAAAAAGCAGTAGCCGTATACGGTGCGGTGCATCATCACGAAATAGGCAAACGGAATCGGCGTGTTGCTGATGCGCTCGCAGGCGGCCTGAATCAGTGCGATTTCTTCCAGATTGTCGTCTATGCTCTGCCATTCGATGCTGCCGATGTGGTCGTCGCGCAAAAGCTGGGCGTTGAGGCGGGCGAGCAGTTGGTTGGTCATCAGGGCGGGATAAGGGCTGGCCAGCAATTCGGCTTGATAAACTTCCGGCGCGGTGCGGCGGATGTTGGCTTCGGCGCTCTCGCCGCGCAATTGGTGGCGCAAGCAGTGGCTGAAGGTGATGATCAGGCTCACCATTTCGCGGCGGGTGTGCTCGGGAATATGCGGCAGTGTGGTGACTTTATAGGCCAGCGCGCGGGTTTGCCAAATCAGTGCGCCCCATTGTTTGCGGCCTTCCCAGAAACGGTCGTAAGCAGCGGTGTTACAAAAGCCATGAAAAATTGCCAACGCAATGCCGAGCAGGGTGAACACGGTGGCGTTGAGCGGAATCTGGTATTCGAGAATATGACGTTGATGGTAGGACACCGCTACCGAAAATAGAAACAGCAATAAAAGTGGTTTCCACAGACGGTGGAAGAACGAGCCTTGTAGAATATAGAGCAGGGCGAGGCGGTTTTGCGGGCGGATAATCATGGGGTGCGGTTCGTGTAGAGAGAATGCCTGTCTGAAAAAGCGGCGTGATGGATTAGGATTATACTGAAGCGTTAGCGTTCTTTCTATGTTAGGGGAACGTATGCCGCGGCGGCGTATCAAAAAAGCGCTAAATCGTTTAAACTAGCGCTCAAACCGATTATCCGACAGCTGTGCGCCAGGCGCCGGTTTTTTGTGGAGTAAACAATGAAATTGATTTATCTCGTTATCAAGGTTCTGATTTTTTTGGTATTCCTGCTGATTGCTTTGAGCAATACGCAAACCGTTCCGTTCTTCTATTTACCCGGCCAACAGCTGGATTTGCCGCTGATTGTGGTGTTGTTCGGCGCGTTTTTGATTGGCGCCGTGTTCGGTGTGTTCGCCATGTTTGGCCGTTTATTGCGCCTGCGCAGTGAAAATAACCGTCTGCGCCGCGAAGTCGCCAAAAGTGCGCGCATGACCGAAAAAGATTTGGCGGTACCTGCGGTGCCGGCCAATACCGCAGCGGCTAAACCCGCAGTTCAAGCTAAGGGCGGCAATGGAAATTGATTTATGGATGTGGCTGCTGCCGATAGGCTTGCTGCCGGTGTTTTTCGCGATGGGCTGGTTCGCCGCCCGGGTGGACATGAAAACCGTGCTCAATCAAGCCAAAAGCGTGCCGGCGGGCTTTTATAAAAGTTTGGATGCACTGGTAGACCGCAATACCGGCAAGGCGGCGCGTAATCTGGCCGAGGTAGTGGAACAGCGCCCGGCCGATTCTTATGATTTGAGCCTGACTTTGGGCAAGATTTACCGTTTGCGCGGTGAAAACGACAAAGCGGTCTCGATGCACAAAACCTTGCTGGAATCGCCGGATACGGTGGGCGAAAAGCGTGCCCGCGTATTGTTTGAATTAGGGCAGGACTATCAAAGCGCAGGTTTGGTGGATCGTGCCGAGCAAATCTTCCTCGAATTGCAGGAAGGCAATATGGCGAAACAGGCGCGTGAGGTGTTGCTCAATATTTACCAGCAAGACCGCGACTGGGAAAAAGCCATCAATATGGCCAAATTGCTCAGTCACGATGAATTAACTTATCAGTTTGAAATCGCTCAGTTTTATTGCGAAATGGCGCAAGCGGCGTTGTTCAAATCCGATTTTGAAACCGCGTTGCAACACGCTAAAACCGCGTTGTCGGCCAATTCCAAATGTACCCGTGCCAATATGATTTTGGGTGACATCGAATTTAAACGCGGCAATTTCCGCGCGGCCATTGAGGCTTATACTGCCATCGAAAAACAAAACCACGCTTATTTGAGCATGGTGGGCGAGCGCTTATACGATGCTTATGATGCGTTGGGCAAGCCGGAAGAAGGCTTGGATGTGTTAATCGGTTATACCGAAGCGTTTCCGCAGATTGATTTGATTAATGTGATTTACGATAAATCGCTGTTGCTCAAAGGCGAACAAGCCGCCAATGAAACCGCGGTGGAAATCGTACGCCGCAAGCCGGATTTAAACGGCGTTTATCGACTGCTCGGTTTGCAAATCAGCGAGCTGAATCCGGCTTGGAAAGCCGATGCCGACATGATACGCAGCATCATCGGCCGCCAGTTGCAGAAAAACTGGATGTACCGTTGCCGCAACTGCCATTTCAAATCGCAAGCCTATTTCTGGCATTGCCCGGCGTGCAATAAATGGGAAACCTTTACCCCGAATAAAATTGAAGTTTAATCTTTTCAGACAGGCATTTAACACTCAATGCCTGTCTGAAAAACCATCAAGCGGCGATGATTTATGAAACCGGATACCAATCCCCAGTCCTACGACAGCCCCGAGCAAATGGTGTACACCCTCGCCGATGCCTGCTTTGCCTATCTGGAAAGCGCGGGCGAAGCGGCGGCAGAGCAACTCACCGACGAGCAGCACACCCTGATGGCTTATGTGTATCTCGACAGCCAAGTACAGGAAGGCGGCTTTGTGCAACTGATTGCCTCAGGTTACGGCGAGTATGTATTGCTCAATCCGTTGGCCGACAGCCTGCGCCGCTGGCGCATCAAGCCCACGCCCAAGATACTCGACCAAGGGAAAGCGCTGTATGTGAAACACGGCGAAGCCATTGAGCGCTTGAGCGAAGAGGGCGTGGCTTTGGATGAACT
>Ga0116175_1002360_pt1 | contig 11455 bp, 8 predicted proteins | sample AD_UKC125_MetaG_FD_89802 | JGI IMG/M metagenome (GOLD analysis project Ga0116175, IMG submission 89802) | Active sludge microbial communities of municipal wastewater-treating anaerobic digesters from USA - AD_UKC125_MetaG | ecosystem: Engineered > Bioreactor > Anaerobic > Digestate | place: USA... | reverse complement strand
TTGATCTTTTAATATGTTTTTCATAATTATAAATTTTGGTAAAATTAACAATTATTTCTATATAAATCCAATATGATATTTAACAATTGCAATTTTACGATACGTCCCATAAATCCAACCATCCCCAACTATATTAAATTAGAATGGATAACCAATTCCAAAGTTAAAATTCATATTCTTTATTGATTTATTAAATGAATACCATTTTTCGTCTGGTGGAAGTGATGGATCATGGATTGGAAAACCAAAATCAAAGCGTATTGCTATAATATTAAAATCTAATCTAAGCCCTAACCCACATCCTAGATATAGCTGTTTATAAAATTTATTCCATTCAAATTTGCCACCTGGATACAAAGCATTATTTCGTACAGACCATCCATTACCCATATCTATAAATAAAGCTAAATTTATGAAATTATATACTTTAAATCTAGTTTCCAGATTTATTATTCCTGCTATTTCAGAACCACGTTCTATGATAGAATCTTTTGCAGTTGTAGACCTGTATTCACCGGGTCCTATAGTTCTATATGGCCATGCTCGTATTTCTGAAGGTCCTGATACCGAATAAGTTCGTTCGAATGGCATGTAATTACTATTGCTATATGGGTATCCTATACCTACAAAAGCTCTGACTACTGATAGAACATTCTTTTTGCCAGGAAAATATACCCTAAAATCCCCATCCATTCTTAGAAATTGTGCATAAGGAATGTTCCAAACTCTTTGGGTTTGGTCTGTATTTGCATTTTTGGTGAATATCTGGTGATATAACCAAAATATTTCTCCACTTGTTTCTGCATTAAATCTAAAATATAAGTATGGCATGTATGTTGGATACGTTTTTTTATTAGATAGAGTATAACTATATCTTACACCAAAGGAAAAATAATCTTCGTATCCATAGCGTAGCCTACTAGGTAAATTTTCTATTACTTCTTTATATGAGCTATCGGGATTTATTTTAATTAAATTTATATAAGGGACATGTATTTGATGAAATTTATATCGTGTTTCGTTAAATTGTAAACTATAATTGGCTCCTATTAGTGTGCGAGTGTATTGTATACGTTTTTGAAATAAGTATGATAATTGTACTTGAGTGCTTGGTTTAGTATTTACAGATGTATTTTCTATTTTTACAAAAGGTACCAGAAGTTTGGGAAATGACAAAGATAAATCTGCACCATAATAATAGGCTCTGAATATATCATGACCGCTAAATAAATTTTCTACTTCCAAACCACCCCGAGCTTGAAAGACTAATACCTCACCTCCATTAAATATGGACCTATTAATATATGATATTACTGTGTTTAATCCATATACACCACTAGATGTAGTTGTTTCTAAATCAAATCTCCAATTTTGCAGATCGTATCTACTTATATTTACATTTGCTATCAGATTATTTCCTTCTTTACTAGTGTCTATCTTATATTCTACTAATGCATTACTAAATATAGGAATGTCTAATAGTAAAGCTTCAGTCCTAAAACCTTTAGATTCAGAATAAAACTGGTTTGGTTTAACAATTATTTTGTTAGCTATTACTTGGGGTTTGAAATAAAAACCTTTAGGATAAACAAAATAAAATGTATCAATGGATAACTTAGATGTATATAATACTGTATCACAGGATAGTTCATTTTTAGATAAAGGATTATAGGCCAAATTTATATATACCTTACTTATTTTATATTTTTGGAATGGTAAAGTTACAATATTATTATCTATCTGTTTTTGATATGGAAATAGCAAAGTATTTAGATGCATTTGATAATTACCTATTGTGGTATCAGCTTCATATTGAATATATGATTTAGAATAATTATAAAAACCGCTATTTCGTAAGTGGGTAGCTAGCTTATTTCTTGCATCATCTAATATTTTTTCATCATAGATAATGCCCGGTTTCAATGGTAAATTTGGAATATAACTTAAAACTGATAGTTTAAATGAATTTAATAGATAATGCCAATTGATTTGAGAATATGTTAATAGGCTGTGATATCTTAGTGGTTTTTTAAAAATTGCTGATAAAATATTCTCTTCTAATGTAGTATCTAAAAAGGTCCAATCTATAGATGATATCATATAGGGTCTACCCAAATTTATTTCATAATATAATTTATATTTTTTTTGCCCAATAGGTATTAAGCTGTCTTTTACTTGAGTATAAAAATACCCTTTTGTTTTAGCATATAGTTGCATCTGCTCCATAGAAATATTAGATAAGTATTTATCATAAAAAGTAGGAGGTTCACCTACCTCATTTAAAAGATAATTACGCAATCCTTTTTCTATCTTACGTTGTTCTTTATCATAATTAATGGATTTTCCCTTTTTGCGTTTTTTAGCTATTCGTTCTTCTGACTTTTGTTTTTTTATCTCTGTTTTGTCTTTCAAATGTTTATCTGCAAATGCATATACTGAACTAGGGAATCTAAATATAAACAAGGTTTTTCTGTTTGGCTGCAGCTTTATATATGGATTAAAATCATTTTTTTTGATTGCTTGTATAGTATCTAAAGGGTCATAAACAATGTTAACTTCATTTTTTACTATAAATTGTTTATCAGGATAGGTCCTAGGTACACTACAAGAAGCCATCAAAAGCAGTAGAGGTAAAAATAAAATAATTTGTTTTAACTTTTTTAATTTATTCATAACGCAGTGATTCTATTGGATCTAAGCGAGCAGCTCTCGCAGCTGGTAAAAGTCCGGCTAAAATGCTTACGCACAAACACAATACTATACTCAATATCATCCATCCCCATGGTAATACTAACCCTATTTTTAGCAATTTAGCTACTACATTGCCAATAAGCACACCTAATATTATTCCTAATAGACCACCAAGCTGTCCCAGGATGATACTTTCTATGAAAAATTGAGTTTTTATATCTTTACTTTTAGCACCGAGTGCTTTTCTGATTCCTATCTCTTGAGTGCGTTCTGTAACGCTAACTAACAATACATTCATTAATCCTATAGTAGAGCCTAAAAGAGTTATCATGCCTAATATTATAGCTGCTAGGTTAAGATATTTTAGGTTTTGCATCAATACATCTACTATAAAATCGCTCTTAAGTGTAGCAAAATTATTTTTTTGACTTATCTCTAATTGCCTTATCTGTCTGAATAGATTTATAGCTGCATCAATAGCTTCATCGAGTTTATTTACATCATATACCATTACATTAATGCGATGGCTTGTTTGTGATTTGATAAAATATTTTTTGGCAGTAGAGATGGGTATTAGACACGTTCTATCTATATTACTACCAAAAGTGGAGCCTTTCTCTTCTAATACACCTATCACTGTAAATTTAATTCCATGTATATTTATTTCTTTGTTAGTAGCTTCTATGTCGTAAGGAAACAAATTATTTGAAAGCTCTTTGCCTAAAATGACATATTGTTTTGTGGCTTCTATATCTTGAGATAAAAAATCTCGGCCATTTTCTAATGTTAATCCTGCTGTCTTTAAATAATTTTCATCCACAGCGGTTATTTGTATATTAGGATTAGTCTCTTTATATTGTGATCTAATAGTAAATAATTGTGGTAAATTAGTAGAAATAGAAACTATGGCAGGGTAATCAAATTTATGTTTAAATGTTATTGCTTCATGATATGATATTGGTTTTCTTTCTATTCTCTCTTTTTTAGATTCCGAATTTTGATTTGGTAATTCATATATTGTGAAACTGTGCCCGCCCATACGGGTAAAGCTCTCAGTAAATGACATTTTAATAGCATCTATCGACGATAAAATAGCTACTAATGCCATTATACCAAATGCTATAATTAGTATTGTAATGATAGCTCTAGTTTTATGCCCAAAAATAGCAGTAATAGCTATTTTTATATTTTCATACAATAGAGTTAATTTTTTCATAATGCATTAATCATTTCACTGTGATACAATACGAATGTATACAAGGTCGCCCATAGAATGATGGAAATAGATACTAATAAATCTTTATTCTTTTTATTAGGAAAATATCGTCTTAGTAAAAAAGCTCCTAATGGTATTGAAATAAAACAAGGTGTGAAAATTATCAAACCTCTGTATCCATAGTGTCTAACCCATTTTACATAACGTTTCCTTTTTTTATATGGGACAGTTTTAGGTGGTTTCTTTGGTTTTGATGGCTTTGTATAATGACTGTGAATATTATTATAAAGTTTTATTACACCATCAAATAGATAATAAAAGAAGAAATAACCCATAATACCTCCAAAAGCAGTTACAAAAAATGCTTCATAAAAATTTAATCCAGAGATCTTAGCAGTACTAGTAGTAAACATAAATTTAGTAGCTCCTATGATAAGTAAATAAAAATTTTTAAATAAAAAGCTTATAATTTTTATCATAAAAAATCAATTTAAAGCACTAAATTAGTATTTTTTATTTACAAATTTAGATTTATTCTTTTTTACCAAAAGCTAAGTCGCCTGCATCGCCCAATCCTGGAACTATATAATAATTTTCGTCTAATTCTTCATCTATTGCAGCTGTCCAAATATTCAATTTAGGATGATCAATATTTTGTGAAACATCATCTATACCAGCCCTAGCAGATATTATAGAAGCTATATGGACTTCTTTTGGCATACCATGAGTTAATAATTTTTTATAACTTAAAATTATCGAATTGCCTGTAGCTAACATAGGATCACATAAAATCAATATTTTATTATCAATAGGTGGTGTACTCACATATTCTACATTTATATTAAATTCATTGCCATTAATATGATTTCTGTATGCAGTGACAAATGCACTTGGTGCTTTATCGAAAAAATTTAAAAATCCTTGATAAAAAGGTATGCCAGCTCTAAGAATAGTAGCTAAAACTGGTTGTTCTGCTAATACAGATGATACTGCTATACCGAGTGGTGTTTCTACTTTTATTTTTTTAAAAGGAAGTTGTTTACTTATCTCATAAGCCATTATTTCGCCTACTCTCATCATATTATTTCTAAATCTTAATGGATCTTTTTGTATTACTTTATCTCTCATTTCCATTAAATATTGACTCAAAATGGTGTCAGAGTTACTTAAATTATGTATCATATTGAAATTTTAGACGAAATTACAAATTTGATAATAAATAATATGAAATATTTTTAAAATATTTTTTAATTTTGTAAAAAAAATGAAAAAGTCAAAAATTTTATCAGTTACTATTGCTTTTATCATTTTAACAGGTTGTAGTTCTGTGCAATTAAGTGAGAGGTATACTTATCTCAATAAAGTACCAGTAAATCAAACGGTAGAAACTATAAAAAAACCTATTAAGCAAGATAAATATTTAGTAGATAATGAACTCGCAAATCATGTAGATGTAGATATAGAAAATAATGATATCGATGCTATCTATGATAAGCATTCTGATAATCTAGCTTATGATAATGTGGATAATCTAAAACCTCTATCTTTTGTGCAAAAAAAGCAAGTAGTTCCAGTTAAAGCAAAAAATATATTTCCTATTCTCCCTTCATTCAAAGCTAATCACTTCAAACAACAATTAAATGAAATTAATTATGAAAGCATTGCAGATACTGATTCTCTAACAAAAGTATTAATAGGATTATTGATTTTAGCTCTCATATTGATAGTGCTTGATTTGATTTTACCAGGAGATGTATTTGCTATTATATCTACTATAATTTTAGTTTTAATTTTAGTCTACGCCATATATTTTCTATTTAAATTATTATAATTAAATTGGCTTATTAGCGTTAATTATAAAAATGATATTATGAGCCAAGTTAAAATATTATGGGTAGATGATGAGATAGATTATCTAAAGCCACACATCAAGTTTTTAGAAGATCGAGGGTATGTTGTATATACAGCTACTAATAGTTCAGATGCATTGGAGATGCTACAAAAAGAAAATTTTGACATTCTTTTTTTAGATGAAAATATGCCAGGTATGCGAGGTATGACTATGCTAGAACATGCTCGTAGCAAAAATATTACTATTCCTGTGGTGATGATCACTAAACATGAAGAAGAACATCTAATGGAGGAAGCTTTAGCACATAGAATAACAGATTTTTTAATAAAACCTGTAAATCCTTCTCAAATTTTATTAACACTTAAAAAAGTTTTAGATAAAAAAGATATTCAAAAAAAGAAAACAATAGATGATTTTCAACAAGATTATCGCGAATTAATTATGAATCTATCTCCATCTATGACGATAGAAGAATGGAAAGAAGTATATAAAAAGATTGTGGACTACGAGATACGTTTTCAGTCATTAAACGAAACTATTTTTAATAATACTATCTTGTCGTTAAAAGAAGAGGCTAATGAGGTCTTTGCTAAATATTTTACTCATTATTATCCTGATTGGCTCAGTGAAGCGGAGACCACTGCTATAACGTTTTCTCATACATTGCTAAAAAAACATTTATTCCCTCATTTAGATAATAACTCACGAGTATTTTTTATTTTGATTGATAATTTACGTTATGATCAATGGGTAATGTTTAAACCTATTTTTGAAGAATATTTTCAAATAATCAATGAAGATCTATATTGTAGTATTTTGCCTACTACTACTGAGTATGCTAGAAATAGTCTGTTTAGTGGTTTATTACCCAATGGTATAGCTCAGCTATATCCTGATTTTTTAGAAGGTGATGAAGATATAAGTTCAAAAAATCAATTTGAAGATGAACTATTCATGAATTATTTAAAAAGATATGGAAAAAACCTAAAGGTAGATTTTTTTAAGATCTTACATCCACCTATGGCTCAGAGATATATAAAGTCGATAAATGAGCTTAAAGACAATAACGTAAATGTATTAGTTTATAATTTTATTGACACCTTTGCACATGCTAAAACTGAAGTAGAATTAGTAAAAGAGCTAGCCAAAGATGAGGTTTCATATAGAGCTGTTACATATAATTGGTTTATTCATAGTATATTGATAGATGTCATTAAATGGGCAGCCGAAAATCATTTTTCAATATTTCTAACTACAGATCATGGTTCTGTACAAATAAAAAATCCTATAAAAATAATTGGTGATAGAGAAACAAATACAAATTTAAGATTTAAAACTGGTAAAAATCTTTCTACTGATGAAAAAAAAGTTTATTGGGTGCGTAAACCAAATCAAATAGGACTACCGATACAAAATGTGAGTGATACTTATGTCTTTGCTCTGAAATACGATTTTTTTGTTTATCCTAATAATTATCAATATTATTCAAGATATTTTGCTGATAGCTTTCAGCATGGAGGAATATCATTAGAGGAGATTTTGGTGCCTTATGTATTTATGACACCTAAATGATGTTTTTTTTTAATATCTTTTTTTAATATATAAGGTGTCCAATTGAAAAGCTATTTTTTATTTCGAATTTCATATACTTTTTGTAATGGACTTACAAATTTTATTTTTTACCATCTAAAAGTCAATCCACCGATTACATTAAAAGTAGCTTGAGGGAAATAACCAAATTCTTTATATTCTACACCTCCATCATAGTATCTATATACCCAAGCATTTGTTTCATAAAATTCATTAAAAATATTATTAAAAGTTACAAATAGATTGATTTTATCAAATTTTTTGCCTTTTATAGTATAATCAATTCTGATATTGTGCACCATAAATGGATCTATCGTACAAGACTCATCTCCTGTATTGTCTATATATTGCTTAGAGACATATTTAGAAAGTAGGGATATAGATAATGCGGGCAAAGGTTTGAATGTTAATATGCTAGAAGCAACTATAGATGGAGAAAAGCTAATAGGTGTATTTTTTAATACTAAACTTCTCTGAGATGGCCATAGCTCATAATCATCTATATACATAGTTATCTTTTTGATTTTATTTTCACTAAAAGTGAAATTAGCATCCCAGCTCAGCCACTTTGTAAAATCAAAATTCCATATTAATTCCACGCCTGTTCTATAACTTTCAGGTACATTTTGCATAATAGGATCGCCTACATCATTAATTTTACCTGTTAGCACCAATTGATTATCATAATACATATAAAAAGCATTGATATTAATTAACCCATTTTTAAATTTACGTGTATAACCTAGTTCGAGATCATAGAGAGTTTCATGTACAGGTCTTAGACTATCTACATCTGTTAGCATTAGATTATCCCTATTAGGCTCTCGATGGCTGATGCCTGTTAAAAGATATAATTCGTCATTTTGTGAAATATTATAATTCAAGCCTAGCTTAGGATTCCAAAAATTATAAAATTTTCGTAAAGTATCAGAAATAAAAGCATCGTCAGTACCTTTGATAGTGAAATCTACATATCGATATTGAATATCAGCATATAGAGTTAAAAACTCATTAATATCATAATCAAATTTAGTGAAAATGCTAAATTCTTTTTTTAAACTTCTATTTCTATACCATTCGTGATTGATAGGTACATTATGCGCATATTGCATCCAAATGATACGTCCATAATGCCATCCATCATATTCATAATAATTTAATCCTGTTCTGATTCTTAGATTTTTGTTGTTATTATAAATATGACTCATTATGATTCCATAAAAGTCATTTTCTAGAAATTTTCTTTGCACTAAATCCATTGATTTGATTGTAATAGTGTCATTTCTCGTTGTATCTATCAAGATTACTGGTTCTAGATTATAATTTGAGAGTTTTTTGTCTTTTTTGTATTGTTCATAAAATCCATATCCGTTAATATAAAAGAGAGTAGCATTGAAAGTATTTTTTTCATTTAATTTTTGAGTTATATTCAAATGATAGTGATATTGCCAATAATTGTCAGTTTCATTTTCGTATGTGTAAGGATTGTAACGACGCAATTTAGCATCATTGAGATATTCTTTAGGTACGCCACCCCAAGCTTGGTAAGTTTTTTCATATCCAGCCATAAACAATCCTTTAATAATAGTGTTTTTACCGTAGTATCCACCAGATAAATAAGCTGAATTAAGCTCTGAAAATGCTCTATCGATGTATCCATCTGAATATTGATGAGACAATCTGCCCTCTAGATACCAATTATCTTTAATCAAACCTGTGCCAAATTTTGCTGAAGCACCGAAAGTATTAAATGATCCTCCTAATGCTTGTAGTTCGACAAAAGGATCTGCTTTCAAAACACCAGTAAGTATATTTATGCTAGCGCCGAAAGATGCAGCACCGAAACTAGATGTTCCTACTCCACGTTGTATTTGAATATTATCAGAAGATGATGCTATATCGGGAATATCTACCCAAAATACGCCTTGAGATTCAGGATCATTATATGGCACGCCATTAATAGTTACGTTGATACGAGTAATATCAGTGCCACGAATACGTATATCTGTATATCCTATACCATTTCCTGCATCACTAGTAGCTACTACAGAAGGTGTAAAATTTAAAATTAATGGCAAATCTTGACCAGCTTTTAAAGATTGTATTTTTTCTATTGTAACGTTTGTATAAGTTTTAGGTGATTTGTCCTCTTGTCTGATAGCACTTACAACGATCTCATCAGTCAAAATAGATTTTCGTTTGAGAGCGATTAAATTCTTTTGCTGTTCTTTTACTACCACAGTATCAGTTTCATAGCCCATGTATGAAATAATTAGCGTTACTGGTAATGATTTTACATTTAATGTGAAATTACCATCATTACCTGATACCGTACCCAAGTAAGTACCATCAATTTTAATATTTGCCCATGGCAATGGTGATTGTGTTTCTTGGTCAATTACTTTTCCCGTTATAATAATTTGACTATTTAAGCTGAAGCTTAACATCAGCATGATGACAAATAAAATGTTTTGTTTTTTCATAATTCCCCAATGTTTTTTGTTTTGCATTGGGAGTGTCAGAGACGATACCACATTTTTAGGACCCCTCCCTACGCCGGCATTATCCGGATCAGGTTCTAAGGGTATGATCTCAGCCTTCCAACTGTATGGAATAGCACCCCCGTTTTTTTCTATTGCAAATATAGTAATTTTTTCTAATTTGAATAAAAAATTAATATCATAATTTTGAAAAATAAAATTGTAATTATAATTATTTTTTTATTTATATTTGTATGTTAAAAATTTGAGATAGTGTCAAAAAAATCATATTTTATATTGATTATTAGCTATTTAGTCATTATAATTTTACTAATTTTCTTTTGGAATAGCCAAAAGAAAAAATTAAAAAGTGAACTATTGGATTCTATAAATTTTGTTTATAATATTTTGCCTGAAGCTTTGATTGATAGTGCTTATAAGCAATCTTATTACCCTGTAATATCTTATGATAGTTTGCGAAATATTTTAAATAAAACTTGTAATGACAGAGATTTAAAATATTTATATTCAATAATACCTTATCGCGAAGATACTTTTTTATTTATTATCTCTTCATATACACACGAAGATATTTTGAATGATATGATATCTAAATATTTGATGCCATATTATCACTATCCTGATGTATTAAATACACTTTCGGCTGATAATCCTATTAATTATACGAGTTATAGTGATGAATATGGAAGTTTTTATTCGGCTTTTCACTATTTTCAGACTTCTAAAGGCAATCCTTATATAATAGGTGCAGATTATTCATTAGACAAAATTATTTCACTGAATTGGAAATTTATTTTTATAATTTTGGGTGTTACAATGATTTTTATTTTTATTTATATTTATCATAAAAATTTGAAATATAACAATGGGTTGTAGATTTTTTTGTAATAAACATTAAACAACAATCCAAAGGCAAACACCTAATTTCTTATTTTAACAAATTTCACTTTTAGTACATAGACCTTTCATTAGATTACTACATAATTGTATATTATAAATAAAATATTTTAAAATATTTTATTTATAAAAAAATCTTTATACTTTTGCAATAATAATTTTATTTTATGAAAAGGTTTATAGTATATCTTTTTTTATTTAATGTTATTAGCTTTGCATTTGCCCAAGGCAATATTTCAGTTAAAATCGAAGTAAATGATCTCAAAGAACATAATGCAATAGCTGATGCACAGGTTAGCTTAGGTGAATTTATAAAGCAAACTGATGATAAAGGAATAGCTACTTTTAGTTTATTACCCGGAATATATGGTATCACAGTGAATGCTGCTGGTTATCAATCCTATACTGATATCATAGACTTATTGAGTGCTAAGGATACTACTATTATAGTACAATTGGCAAGAGGCTTGTCTCTATCTATACAACAAGAGCTAGCACTTGAGCAAGAATTAGAAATAATAAATGATGATTTTGACCGCGGAGCATCTATAAATCCGCTTTTGCTAAGCTCGAGAGATCCTTTTTTAAATTTAGCATCATATAACTTGAGTTCTGGTTCGTTTTCTCCCCGAGGCATTGAACGTGGTGGTTATGAGGCATACATTAATGAAGTTTTACTTTACAATCCCGAACTCGACAAAATAAATT
>Ga0116175_1002344_pt1 | contig 11486 bp, 8 predicted proteins | sample AD_UKC125_MetaG_FD_89802 | JGI IMG/M metagenome (GOLD analysis project Ga0116175, IMG submission 89802) | Active sludge microbial communities of municipal wastewater-treating anaerobic digesters from USA - AD_UKC125_MetaG | ecosystem: Engineered > Bioreactor > Anaerobic > Digestate | place: USA... | reverse complement strand
GCGGGAGGCATCACGGTGGCGGCGCTGAATACCGGTTCCGGACCCGATCGGCCGTCGAATCCCGTCGCGCTGTCCCCGGCCGAACGTGCGACGCTGCTGTCGGCTCTGAGCTCACCCGGTTCCGAGGCACCGGGCTCCCGCATCCGGGGCTTCGCGGACGAGGCACGCCTGCGCGGCTGCATCCGGGCGCACGGCATCGCCGACAGCGTGCCCATCGCGGGATCGGCCCCCGTACGCCTGCGTGGACGTGACGGCGTCGTCGTCCTGGTCACCACCGGCACCGTCGGACGGTTCACCGCCCTGGTCGTCGGCCCCGACTGTGGCCCCGGGAACCCGGCGACCATCGCCGAGACGACGATCGGGGGCTGACCAGGCTCGCCGACCGGTTCAGTGGGCAGCCACGGCCGACGGCCGGGAACACGACCGCATACGCTTGACGTTGTACGAGCCGGAACCGGCACCTGGCCGTCCCCGGCGGGAAGCGACTGCGCTCAAGCCGCAGCACGGAGGAATTGATGACCAACACCGATACCGAACACACCGACGCCCCGATCCACGATGTCATCATCGTCGGATCCGGACCCGCGGGGTACACGGCAGCCGTCTACGCAGCACGCGCCGAACTGTCGCCCGTGTTGTTCGAGGGCACCCAGTTCGGCGGTGCGCTGATGACCACCACCGAGGTGGAGAACTATCCCGGATTCCGCGAGGGCATCCAGGGTCCCGACCTGATGGACCAGATGCGCGAGCAGGCGCTGCGCTTCAACGCCGACCTGCGCATGGAGGACGTCGACGCGCTCCGTCTCGAGGGCCCGGTCAAGGAGGTCGAGGTGGCCGGTGAGGTGCACCGCGCCCGCGCCGTCATCCTCGCCATGGGTGCGGCCGCCCGCTACCTGGGCGTGCCCGGTGAGCAGGAACTGCTCGGCCGCGGCGTGTCCGCCTGCGCCACCTGCGACGGGTTCTTCTTCAAGGACCAGGACATCGCCGTCATCGGCGGTGGCGACTCTGCGATGGAGGAGGCCACCTTCCTCACCAAGTTCGCCCGCAGCGTCACCCTGGTGCACCGCCGCGAGGAGTTCCGCTCCTCCAAGATCATGCTCGAACGCGCCCGCGCCAACGAGAAGATCCGCTTCGTCACCAACGCCACCGTCGGCAAGGTCCTCGGCGAGAACTCGGTCACCGGCCTCGAGCTGGTCGACACCGTCACCGGCGAGACCTCGACGCTGGAGGTGACCGGCATGTTCGTCGCCATCGGTCACGACCCGCGCAGCGAACTCGTCCGCGGTCAGGTCGACCTCGACGACGCCGGCTACGTGCAGGTCGCCGGCCGCAGCACCTACACCTCCCTGCCCGGTGTGTTCGCCTGCGGTGACCTGGTCGACCACACCTACCGGCAGGCCATCACCGCCGCCGGCAGTGGCTGTGCGGCCGCCATCGACACCGAACGCTGGCTCGCCGACCAGCCCGACGGGATCGACGACGCCGACCCCGTCGCCGCCACCGCTGTCGGCGTCTGACGCCGACATATCCCCCGAATCCCCGCACCCCAACCCAGAGGAGGGCCCACATGGGCGCCAACACCATCACCGTCACCGACGACACCTTCGCCGCCGAGGTGCTGCAGTCCGACAAACCCGTCCTGGTGGACTTCTGGGCCACCTGGTGCGGCCCGTGCAAGATGGTCGCCCCCGTCCTGGAGGAGATCGCCGGTGATCACGCCGACAAACTGACAGTCGCCAAGCTCGACGTCGACGCCAGCCCGGCCACCGCCCGCGACTTCCAGATCATGTCCATCCCGACGATGATCCTGTTCCAGGACGGCAAGCCCACCAAGACCATCGTCGGCGCCAAGGGCAAGGCCGCCCTGCTCCGCGAGCTCGACGGGGTCGTCGGGGCCTGAGGCCCGCATTCGGATCGTCACCCAATCCTCACCGGATCGTCCACTCTGGACCGTCCGGTGAGGATTCACCCGCTGCTAGAATTGGCGGCGCCGTCACCAACTGAGAGAATGCAGGTTGGCCCATGGGCTCGCACACGGGTGCGAGCTGCGCACGAAGTGGGCCCAGACGGCAGCAAGGAGCGCTCGATGCGGATCTACCGGCTTGGTGACGAGGGCTCGGTTATTTCCGAAATCAGAACGATCCTTGCCAATCGTGGGCTGCTGCCCACCCCCGATCCGGACCAACCGGCCGCCTTCGACGAGGCCTGTGATCACGCGGTCCGCGCCTTCCAGCAGGAACGCGGCCTGATCGTCGACGGGATCGTCGGGCCGGCCACCTACCGGGTGCTGCGCGAGTCGTCCTATCAGCTCGGCGCCCGCATCCTGCTGTACCGGCTGTCGGCGCCGATGGCCGGCGACGATGTGGCCACCCTGCAGTCGCGGCTGCAGAATCTGGGCTACTACACCGGGCTGGTCGACGGCACGTTCGCCGAGAGCACCCACAACGCGGTGTGCCTGTATCAGAGCGAGTACGGGCTGGCCTCCGACGGCATCTGTGGGCCGTCGACACTGCGGTCGCTCGAGCGTCTCGGCATCCGGGTCACCGGCGGGTCCCCGTACGCGATCCGGCAAGAGGAGCATGTCCGCAGCTCCGGGCCTCAACTGGCGGGCAAGCGGGTGCTCATCGACCCGGGTTCCGGCGGTGCGCATGAGTTCTCCACCGGGGCGATGGCCGACTTCGAGTCGAAGATCCTCTGGGACCTGGCCTCGCGCCTGGAGCGCCGGATGGCGGCGGCCGGGATGGAGACGTTCCTGTCGCACGACGGGCACGGCACCCCCACCGACGAGGATCGCGCCCGCGTCGCCAATCAGGTGGGTGTGGATCTCACCATTTCTTTGCGGTGCGCCCATTACTCCAATGAGCGTGCGCACGGCGTCACCACATTCTATTTCGGCAATTCACACGGGTCTTTTTCCACCATCGGCCGTGAATTGGCGCAGTTTATTCAGCGCGAGATCGTCGCCCGCACCAAACTTCTGGATTGCCGGACACATGAACGCACGTGGGAAATCCTGCGGCTCACCAAGATGCCCGTCGCATTGATCGACGTCGGCTATATCACCAACAGCGCCGACGCCGCGCTGCTGAACGATCCGCAAGCCCGCGACACCATTGCCGAGGCCATTCTCGTGGCCGTCAAACGGGTGTATCTACTGGGTGAGAATGATCAGCCCACCGGCACCTACACGTTCGCCGATCTCCTTGCGGCAGAAGGTACCAACTACTGACCTTACCGGGATTTACTGTACCGGTGCGCTTTTCACCGGTACTGCTGCGTTCGGAGATGCGATACCGTGACCGGCAACCGTTTCCGCGATCAGCGAGAGCGATTGGCTCGGAAGCAGCCCATCCCGGCGCCCACGCCGGCACCCTGACGCATCGACAGGTCAATCGCCGCCTTCATCACCAGCTTCTCCAGTGCGCTCTCGACCTCGGCCTTCCAGCCCAGACCCTCGTCGAGCTCTAGTCGCAGCCGCGGGAACCGCGGATGTGACGCGATGACGTCAAATCCGTTGTCCTTCAAGAAACTTGCATCGATGATGCATTCGGGGCAGTAGTCGCCGTCGCCCGGCAGCGCGGGATCATTCCGGTGCATCCGTGGATCAGGTTGCGGGACGGGGGTATCCAGGATCTCCCTGGCCACCTCGGCGATCGTCTCGTCGGTCCATTCGGTGATGTCGGAGGGAATGATCGTCGTCGACGCCGGTCGGCGGCCGAGATGCGACGATCCCCGCGGCGGACCGGCCAGATCCGCCGCGAAGGCGGCGGGGTCGTCGTCGGAGCCGATGATGCCGAACGCCTCGATCGCCCGCACACCACGCCTGATCAGATCGGTGATCACCGCATCCAGCAGGCCCGGTGCGCTGTCCTCGAATCCCGGTTCGGTACGGATCGCGGTGAGCAGGACGGCGTCGGCGCTCACCGGGGAGGTGGGGAAGTAGTGTGAGCGCGGCACACGTCCGGGCGGGGCGTAGAAGGCGGTGCCCACGACGTGACCGGTGGTCGATTCGATGGCCAGTTGCCCGCACGTACCCCATTCCAGGAGCAGGCCCGAGATCCACGCCTCCTTGTCGAACTCACTGCGGAATCCGTCGATCGGGCCGGTGTCGAAGAGCTGGTCGAACGCCAGCGCGTCGAAGGCCACCGAGGAGTCGGTGCCGATCTCGATGTCGAGTTCGAGGACGATCTGCGAGGTGTCAGAAACGTCGGGGCCGGCGGGTGTGACGGGCTCGACCTCCCAGAAAATGCACTGCCGAGCATGCTTGGGCAGGCGTTCGAACGCCTCGAGGTCCAGACTCGACACCGTCACTGCCATCGAACGGCGCCTTTGCCCGGGAAACCTTGCCGGATACGACGAATCCTGGTGAGTCCCACCATCTTTGGCTTCACCATCGGTCCGCCTCTACCCTTCTTCGTCACAGTGACGTTTCTAGCCGTGACTCCTGCACGCTGATTGTCGATCGTCAGACAGTCACCGATGACCTCCATTGTCGCCGCGGCACCACCCCGGCGCATCTCGGGAATCCAGGCAGCGACACACGGCGTCATCCCTGATCGATCACACCCATGATCCTCTCGAGGTCGTCCACCGAACCGAACTCGACGACGATCCGGCCCTTCTTCTTGCCCAGGCTGACCGTCACGCGGGTGTCGAGCCGGTCGGACAGCCGCTCGGCGAGATCCTGCAGACCTGGCATCTGCATCGGTTTGCGGCGTGCGGTCGGCGGGGCGGGGGTGCCGTCCCGGTTGGCGAGCATGACCGCTTCTTCGGTGGCCCGCACCGACAGTCCCTCGGCGACGATACGCGCCGCGAGCGCCTCCTGGGCGTCGGCGCCGGCCTCCAGCGACAGCAGCGCACGTGCGTGACCGGCCGACAACACACCTGCCGCCACCCGACGCTGCACGGGAATGGGCAGCTTCAGGAGCCGGATCATGTTGGTGATCACCGGCCGCGAGCGGCCGATCCGGCGGGCCAGTTCCTCGTGCGTCACCTCGAACTCCTCGAGGAGCTGCTGGTACGCGGCAGCTTCCTCAAGGGGATTGAGCTGGGCGCGGTGGATGTTCTCCAGCAGCGCATCACGCAGCATGTCGCCGTCGGCGGTTTCGCGGACGATCGCCGGGATCAGTTCGAGACCCGCGACCTTACTCGCCCGCCACCGGCGCTCACCCATCACCAGCTGGAACTTGACGCCTTCGGCGGTCGGTTCGGAGAGCTTGCGCACCACGATCGGCTGCATGAGCCCGAACTCCCTGATGGAGTGCACCAGCTCGGCCATCGCGTCCTCGTCGAACACCGACCGCGGCTGATGGGGATTGGGCTGGATCTCCGACGGGCGGAGTTCACGATAGGTGGCGGCGAAGTCGTCGGCCGGTGCCGTGGCCGCACTGTCTTCCGCGGTGTCCGGGTCGGCCGGATGTTCGCCCTTCTTGTCGTGCTTGTCCTTGCCCTTATCGGCCTTTCCCTTGCCGCCGTCACCCTTGCCGCCGTCACCCTTGCTCTCCGGCTTCCCATTCGGGGACGGGGTAGGGGAGGAGGACATGTCTTTGGCGTCGGGGGCATGGTCGCTCTTGGTGTTGCTGTCCAACGACACCGGCGCGTCAGGTGTCGTCGGCTCCGGGCCACGGCCGATGATCACGTCGGCGGCCGCGTTGCCGAGGCTCGGACCCTTCGACGCGCTGTCATCCTCGGGAGGTCCTGTCGGAATCAGAGCCGCGAGCCCTCGGCCGAGCCCGCCCCGCCGGGTCGATGTGTCACGGCTCATCGGTGGTCCTCCGCTTTCTGATTATGGCGCTGTGTGGTGTGGTGTCGTTTATGACCGGGCGAACTGATGAGGTCGCGGGGTTCTCGCGACCTGACGTTCGACCTATTCCATGATGCTGCATCCGCGGTTCGACAACCACGAATATGACGGGACTGCTCACGCCGAGTACCGATAGTCCACGGCGAGGTCGGCGCCGTCAGATACGCGCTCGGGACCGCCATGTGACCGTCGTGATCAGCGGGTTCCGGTGCCGGCGACGGCGCGCTCGGCGAACTCGCGAGCGGCGTCGAGGTAGCTCATCGCGCCACGCGAACCCGGGTCGTATTCGATGATCGTCATCCCATAGCCGGGTGCCTCAGACACCTTTACGCTGCGCGGAATGATCGTGTTGAGGACCTTGGCCCCGAAATGCCGGCGGACCTCCTCGGCGACCTGATCGGCCAGTTTCGTGCGACCGTCGTACATGGTGAGCAGGATGGTGGACACGTGCAGCCGGGGGTTGAGGTGCGCCTGCACGAGCTCAATATTGCGCAGCAACTGACCCACACCCTCGAGGGCGTAGTACTCGCACTGGATCGGGATCAGGACGTCGTCGGCAGCGACCATCGCGTTGACGGTCAGCAGGCCCAGCGAGGGCGGGCAGTCGATGAGTACGTAGTCGATGCCGAGAGCGTCGAGCTGAGCCGAATCGAGGGCGTTGCGCAGACGGTTCTCACGAGCCACCAGCGACACGAGCTCAATCTCGGCGCCGGCCAGATCGAGAGTCGCCGGAATGCAGTAGAGGTTCTCCTGCGAAGGGCACTTCTGAGCGGCCTCGGACAGCGTCGCCTCACCGAGCAGGAGTTCGTACACCGACTCGATATCGGCGGCCCGGTGGTCGATGCCGAGTGCCGTGCTCGCGTTGCCCTGCGGGTCGAGATCGACCACGAGTACCCGGAGACCGTGCAGCGCGAGACCGGCGGCCAGGTTGACCGTCGTCGTCGTCTTGCCGACCCCGCCCTTCTGGTTCGCGACCGTGATGATCCGCCGGTGCGGCGGCCTCGGCAGCGTGCCCGCGGCACCTGGGGTCAGCACCCGGGTCGCACGTTCCGCCGCCTTGGCGATCGGCGTGTCGTCGAGGGATTTTGCCACGCCTTGGTGCGTCGCGGTTTCACGTGAAACAACCGGGTCTTGACCGACCACGCTTGGACTCCTTAACCCGATGGGGGATCTGTGCCGAACCCACGACACACACACTCCTTCTATTTTGCGCTCTCCATCGCCGACTTACCAATCCCCGCGGCGTTGTGTGCATGATTCGGCGTGTCTCCCCACGAGATGCAGGTACATCCCGTCAGTCGACCCCCGAATCCATTGCCAGGACTCTGAGCAGTCCGGAGGAACACCAGCCTTCGAGACACGCACGAGTGAGAGCCTGTCGTGGGGGATGGGGCCGGATCGTTTCACGTGAAACGGTCCGGCTGTGGGCCCCGAGCCGGATTGGTGGGGGAGGGGAGGGGCCGGCGCCTCACACCCCATACCCGTCGGCAATGCCGTGTTTCACGCGAAATGCGGCACCCACCGCCGAACAACCGTCGCCGTGGATCGCTGGGGCGTAGAGATTCGGTCGCTCCATCTGCGGCTCGGAATCCGAAGAGGCACAGCCCTCAGGCCACGCCGAGATCAACACACCGTGATTCACCTCGCCGGCGTCCCCGTTTCACGTGAAACACCGGTTCGATCGCACTCGACACCACCGAGTCGCCACACCGAGCATAGAGGGGCCCTCCGGTATCGATCGTTCTCAAGAGCGCCTGACATCCCGATCGGTGTCAGCGTCGGCTGGCCCCCAATTGACGGTGTGGGTTCGCGGTCATCGTTTGCAACACTGAGGAACGATTCGGCGTATCGTCTGTCTGCCCAGTTGTTGTTTCACGTGAAACGTGATCGAGGCGAAGTCGTGGACCGCAAACCGATAGTCAGAAGCGGCACACCACGGACCTCGGGTCGGCGGTACCCGTTGCGGCGGATGTCGAGCGTAAACCTGCGCCCCTCATGCCCCGCGGCCCGAGACTGACGGTCAATTCAGCGTCGCTCAGCTCCCGCAATTCGGGACCTCGGCAACCCAGCGATTCATGATCCCCACCACCGGTGCCTGCCGCGGGATCTGACCGACGTCACGCCACAGCGCACCCGCAACAACGGAAGGGCCTGGTCAGTACTTCGTGTCGTCGGGGGTGGCACGGATGGAATATCGGGATACAAGGCACACGCCCGACGATCACCGAAGACGCCCACGGCGCGTGCCGAACACCAGCCGGCTCACGGGGTCTCAACCACGTCGACCCCGACACCCGCATCGCGGCCGCCGACTTTCGCGCCATTGTCGCGATCGGAACAGCCAGTCCGGATACTCGCCGTCAAGATCGGCACAGTCGATCCGGACCCGTTCGACCCTCACCGACGACGTTGTCCTTCATCGACACCAGGGGTCCTTCTGGAGCGTCACCCGGATCAGGCTGGCACATGACCCCCATGACCTCTGGGACAGTGCGCCCGGATCGGGTTTCACGTGAAACCCGATGGACGGGCAGCGGGGCCAGGCTCGATCACTCGATCGCCGAGAGACGGCCGTTCGACGGTGCTGACCATTCCGCAGCAATCGGTTGCGATACGACGGAGATCGTCACGACTGACCGGGATGGCCGTTCTTCAGAATCTGGCGGGGGCTCTCCCGACGACGTGGCCGCAGGGAACGATGACGCCAGCCGGCATGCCCGCTGGGGGAGGGGAGTAGGGACCGCGAGACAAGCTCCGCTTGCCTGTCAACCAGTTCCCGAATGCGGACCATCGAGCGCAACGAGCGCGTCCGCAGCTGGATCGCCCTCTCGGTTCAACCCACGGCGTCCATCCCAAGATCCCGAACGCATCACCGTTGCCGAACTGAAGCCCGTCCCGCGTGGAGTCCCAACAGATCAGTCGCTAACCGAGTCCGTCGACGATATGCCACCTAGCGTCAGTCGGCATCGGCGTATCGCCATCGACTCCGCACCGGCGATCACCACCTGGACAGAAGGTGGCGTGCTCAGCAGAAGAACCGCCCACGGGGTGATCCGCAACGTCGGCGCCCTCAGCTGCCGTGAGGGTGTCGAGGAGCCGACCCTCCTCGGATCACGAGGCAATGCCCGAGTCCGCGATCAGCCTTTCGATGACAAGTGTTTCACGTGAAACGAAGAGTATCGGGCCTTCTCACTTTTCGACCGGCGCCGACACCCGGTGGTGTGCTCGAGCGGTGAGCCGATTCCGGGAACGCTCGTTGAACCGCACCAGCTATCCGTATGTGGTCCTTGACGCCACGTTCAAGAGTCCGCGTCGGAGCGCATACGGTGTCGCAGGTGATGGTGGTTGGCGATCGGGGTGTCGATGGAAGGAACCCAGGAAGTGTTGGGCACCAGCGTCGATGACAGCGGATCGTATGAGTCTCCGGACCGACATCTGCCGCCACCTCATCAGGTCGGGGTTTCACGTGAAACGCGGATAGACGGCATCGCGGCGGCCCCCCCGAGTGGTGGAATACGGATCATCCAGCTTCCGACTTGTCTTTCGCATCGCGTCGACTGATGTTGATTAGCCGCCACCAAGGACTAGCGTCACGTGACTAATCTTCAATGGGGTCAATACTTGCAGGTTTCACGTGAAACAACACCCCCGGTCGTCCATTAAACGGCGTATCCGAGACCACGAAGTCGGCCTCCTCGTCGCCGACGAGCTCCCAGATTATGCGCCGCACCGCCGCACACCGAAAGACGAACCGGCCGGGCATTCGACGCGTAGCAGTAAGCAACCGAGCACCTAGACGGTGAGAAAGAGAACGCCGCGGCTTGGCACCAGGCCCGCCTGATGATCCTCGACACCCCAGGACGCTTGTGATGCCCCGAAGCTCCTTCTCGGATCGACGGGTAACGCCGAATCCGCGATCACGACCGACGATTTCTTCGCCTTTCGATGACGAGAGTTTCACGTGAAACGAACAAGACAAGAGGACCTGCTCACTCTTCTACCGGCACCAACACCCGCTGGCGGATCGACGTCGCCGGAAGACGCCACGACCGCAAGGCGACGGTTATCGCGATGCACTAGAACCGTCACCCGGCGGTGGGGGAGGGGAGTGCCATCGACTCTGGTCATGTTTCACGTGAAACCCGACCGATAGCGATGCCGGTCACGACGCCGCAGTACCCACCGACTGCGTGGCATCCGATTACCCCCGCCCCGGCAACCGGCCGGCGGTCTAGCTCGTGACTCCCATATTCATGCTGGGGCTCGCGGCAGTCTGGTTGGGTGAGAACGACGGGTTCGCGGTATCGGGTGTTCACGGACGAGCAGTGGGAGCGGATCGCGCCGCTGTTGCCCTCGAACGAGGTGCGGCGCGGGCACCCATTCGGCGACAACCGCCGTGTGGTCGAGGGCATCGCGCACCGGGATCCCGTGGCGTGATCTTCCGCGTGAGCAGTTCGGGCCGTGGCAGACAATATGGAAGCGGCACCGCCGTTACGCCGGCGACGGCATCGCGTTCTGACCCAGATCCTCACGGAGGCCGACGCGGTCGGGAAGATGAACTGGGCGGTGTCGGTGGACGCGACGACCCGCTCGTAGGCATCAGCACGCGACGAACAGGACCTGCCCGGAGCAGAACACGGGCGCTGGATCGAATCACAGGAATTTGCACCAGAAGCGATGCGGTGCTTACCGATCGTGCGTACGCGAGCGGGGGGTGATCCGTACCGAACTTCGCCGCCGGGGGATCAAGACCGTCATCTCGGGCAGTACTCGCCTGGGCTCGGGTCTCCAAAGGCATAGGCTGACGCTCGATATCGTGGGGTGATGGCCATAGCGACGTTCGATACCGTACTGATCAACGGCAGCGTAGGCACGGGCAAGACGACCACTGCCGAGGTGCTCGGCGACATGGTCAGGCGACGTGGCATCCCAGGAGCGGTGATCGACGTTGACTGGTTACGCCGATCGTGGCCATCACCGGCCGGTGACCCGTTCCGGGCCGCGCTGGCAATCGAGAACATGCAGGCGATCACCGCGAATTTTCGCCGCGCCGGCGCACGGCTGATCGTGGTCGCAAACGTCGTCGAAACCATCGACGAGCTCGAACGGACTGCCGTCGCACTGGCTGCGAGGAGCATGCTGCATGTTCGCCTGGCCGCATCACCAGACGCGGTGCTTTCGCGGCTGACGAGACGGCACGACGACGATGAGACGGCGCTGCGCTGGCACGCACAGCGTCACCCCGAATTGGCGGACATCCTCGATCGAGCAGGCTTCATCAACGATCTACGGATCGACACGACCGACAAGCCCGTCAAAAACGTCGCGCGGGAGATCCTCACCGCGATCGTCGAATGAGCCTCACGGCCAGACTCGAACAACCCATCCACCGCTGATAATCGACAACACCCCCGGTGACCGCGATGCGCCAAACATCCTTCTCGGATCGACGAACAGCGCTGAACCCAGGATCACGACCGACTATCTCTTCGCCTTTCGAAGATAAGTGTTTCACGTGAAACGAACGACATCAGACCTGCTCGCCTTTCAACCGGCGCCGACACCCCGGTGACGGATCACTTCGCCGGAGGACACCACGGCCGCGAGGTGACACGATCGCCATGTCCTGGGACCGCTACCCAAGCAGTGGGGGAGGGGAGCGGCATCGATCTCTGGTCATGTT
>Ga0116175_1002338_pt1 | contig 11511 bp, 11 predicted proteins | sample AD_UKC125_MetaG_FD_89802 | JGI IMG/M metagenome (GOLD analysis project Ga0116175, IMG submission 89802) | Active sludge microbial communities of municipal wastewater-treating anaerobic digesters from USA - AD_UKC125_MetaG | ecosystem: Engineered > Bioreactor > Anaerobic > Digestate | place: USA... | reverse complement strand
TTCGACCGCACCGTGGACCTGGACGGCGTTCCCGACGGATACCGCGCGATGGCCGACCGCGAGGCCCTCAAGGTCCTCGTCCGCCCCTGACCGCCGTGCAGCGGCAGGGGCTGGGGACGCTGACCTACGGCCCGCTGGCCGGCAGCTGACGACGCCCTGCTCTCGGGCGCAGGACCAACGCACGACCGCGCACGACCTTCTTTGACGACAAGGAGCACTTCCATGAACATCACGCTCAACAACGGTGTCGAGATGCCCGCCCTGGGTTTCGGCGTCTTCCAGACTCCGCCGGAGCAGACCGTCGCCTCGGTCGCGGAGGCGTTGACGGTCGGGTACCGGCTGATCGACACCGCCGCCGCGTACGGCAACGAGCACGAGGTCGGCGAGGCCATCCGCCGGTCCGACCTCGACCGAGATGAGGTATTCATCGAGACGAAGCTGTGGATCAGCGACTACGGCTACGACGAGGCCCTGCACGCGTTCGACAAGTCCGCCGGCAAACTCGGCGTCGACCAGATCGACCTGCTGCTGCTGCATCAGCCGCTGCCCACTGCCTTCGAGATGACCATCGGCGCGTACAAGGCCCTCGAGACGCTGCTGGCCGACGGGCGGGTCCGGGCGATCGGGGTCAGCAACATGATGCCGGACGTCCTCGCCCGGCTGCTGGAGCAGACCGGTGTCGTGCCGTCGGTGAACCAGGTCGAGTGCCACCCGTACTTCTCTCAGCCGAACGTACAGCAGACCGACAGCGAGCACGGGATCCTGACGCAGGCGTGGTCGCCGATCGGGGGGATCACCAGCTATTACGGCGGTGAGGGCGCGAAGACCACCTTCGACGAACCCGTCATCACGGGAATCGCCGATGAGCATGGGAAGACGCCGGCGCAGGTGATGCTGCGCTGGCACATGCAGGAAGGTCGCTCCGCGATCCCGAAGTCCGTCAAGCCCACCCGGATCGCGGAGAACTTCGATGTCTTCGACTTCGAGCTCACCGCCGACCAGCTCGCGCACATCGACGCTCTGGACACGGGGGTGCGCCGCGGCCCGGACCCGGCCGGCCTCACCCTGGAATCGCACAGCCTGGACATTCCCGAAGCGCGGCGCGGCGATACGCCTCGGGAGTGATGCCGGTGGCCGTGCGGAAGTCGTGGGTGAGGTGGGATTGGTCGGTGTAGCCGAGGTCGGCGGCGATCCCGGCCAGTTCCTCGGTGGGCCGGGTCGCGAGGGCGAGGGCGACTTCCTGGAGGCGGATGCGCCGGCTGAGCCACTTCGGGCCATGCCCCAGCGTGTCGAGGCAGGCGCGTTGGATCGTCCGCTCGCTGCGGGCGAACCGTTCCGTCAGCGTCGTGCCGGTCCGTCGGTGGACGCGCTCACGCAGCTCGGCCAGCACCTCGTTGGCCAATAAGCCCACCGACGATGGGCCGCGCTCGGCGACCGCCTGCTTGATCGCCTCGTCCGCCGCCTGCGCGCGCCCGGCGGGATCGGTGAAGGAAGCGATGCGCTGCATGAGCGCATGCAAACGTGGGTCGAGCTGTGCGGTGAGGGGCACCGTGGCGTCGGCGACCCGCGCGGGGGTGAGCTCGCTGAGCACGGACAGCCCAGCGGGCCGGAGCCGGATTGCGAACACTCGCCCGTGGCCGCCGATGGTGCGCCGCCACGCCCTGCCGTGCACCCCGGTGACCACGAGCGGGGCGGGCACTTCGCCATCCTCGATGCTGACGGTGACTGCGGGCAGGTCGATGATCGGCTGATCCAGCTGTTCGCCGTCAGCCAGCGTCCACGAGACATGCCAATAGTGATCGACCACCGCCGACACGGCGGGGTCGGGGTCGATCCAGCCCGCCCGGTAGCGTGTCAGCCGCTCGGGATAGAGCACGCCCGATCGCTCGGAGGCGACGATGGGGCGCTCGCGCGCGTCACCGGTCAGAGTCATGCTCCCATTTTCCCCGGCCGCCTTCGTGGGCTGTCGCTTTTCTCCTATCCGGCTCGGTGTGGACTGGTGAGACTGGAAATATGGGAAGAAGCACAAACGACACCGGCATTGCCCTGCAGGTAGCAGCCGCCTGGCCGGCCGATGCGGCACAGCACCCCGGTCGGCGATTGGGCCCCACGGTGAAGCAACTCACAGCGATGAAGCAACTCACAGCGATGCGCTCCCAACGCGCCTGAGCGAAAGCACCGTTCATGCTCGATGCCGTCGCTCACTCGAACTGCCTCGCCGTGGCCGTGGCCGCCGTCGCCTACTATCTGCTCGGCGCGGCCTGGTTCACCCCGCTCTTCGGCAAGGCCTGGGATCGCTCCATCGGCTACGACCGCTCCCGGGATACGACGTTCGGTCCCGCCTACTACGTCGTACCCCTCGTCAGCACCGTTCTCGTCGCCCTCGCGCTCGGCGTGATCCTGGCGGCCCTGGCACCGACCTTCGGGGAAGCGCTGATCGTCGGTGTTGTCGTCGGCCTCGGTGTTGCCGCTGTCTCCATCAACAACGCCCTCACGCCCCACACGCCGCACCCGTATGTGTTCGGGGCCGTGACCGGGGGCTACCACCTCGTCGGAATCGTCCTGGTCTCCGCGATCATCGGAGCATTTCCGAACTGACCGGTGCCGGCAGTCCTCGCCTGCGGGACCTCGTTGCCGGGATGTTGTTGCCGGAATCGCGCGGCGGTGTCACCGGCCCGCGGTCCCCACGAAGGATCGTCCGACGACGGCGGTCACGCGGCACCTTCGACGGCCTCGACCACCTTCTTGGCCGTCGACTTGGCGGAGCCCGGATTCTGCCCGGTCACGAGGTTGCCGTCGGTAACGGTGTTGGAGACGAAAGGAAGCCGGGCCTTCTCGTAGCGGGCGCCGCGGTCCTTGGCCTTCTCCTCGGCGTTGTAGGGGACCAGTTTGTCGACGCGGGCGAGCACTTCCTCCGTCCAGGAGAAGCCGGTCATCCGTCGGCCGGCGATGAGGTATGTGCCGTCGGAGAGCCGGGTGTTGAGCAGTCCGCAATAACCGTGGCAGACCGAGGAGACGATGCCACCGTGTTCGTGGATGTCGCGGGTGATGCGCTGAAGGTCCTCGTTGTCGGGGAGGTCGTACATCACCGCGTGCCCGCCGGTGAAGTAGATCGCGTCGTACTCGGCGGCGTCGATCCGATCGGGATTGGCCGTGTTCTCGAGCAGCGCCATCTTCGCCGGGTCGGAGCGCCAGGCCTTGGCTGTCTTGTCGTAGTTGGGGAACTTCAGCGAGCGTGGTTCGAGAGGTACGGCACCACCGGCGGGGCTGACGAGTGCCTGCTCATAGCTGTGTTCCTCGAAGACGTCCCACGCGTGGGTCAGTTCGGAGAGCCATAGTCCGGTGGTGTGGGACGGGTCGTCATAGTGCGCGACGTTGGTGACAACGTGGAGGATTCGCTTGGTCATGGGGGTTCCTTGGGAATGCCGACTTGAAGAATCGCACGGTATGTGAGCACTGTCAACAATGTGTCCGGCGAGAGCCCCGAGCCGACTGCGTCGATGGCACCACAGGCGCGATGGCGATCGCACCAAAGGCCCGGCGCACCTGGTCGGCCACCTCATCGCGTGACGGGGCCCGCAGTTTGCCGTCGAGGTACAGGCAGGCCATCCCGTGGGCCAGGCCCCAGCCCGCGGTGGCCAGAGCCGAGGTGTCGGCTTCGGGGGAGACGCGATCGAGTGCTCGGGCCAGCAGGTTGTGCAGGGCCCCGGCTGCCTTGACGCGTTCGTCGTCGGTGTCGTCGCAGGGCTTTCCGAACATCAGCCGGAACAGGGCGGGGCGTCCGAGCGCGAAGTCGACGTAGACCACCGCGAACTCCGCCAGTTCCGGCAATGAGCCGGGCATATCGCGGCTGTCGCCCAAGTCTGCGAACAAGTCACGGAAGCCCTCGGCGGCCAACGCCGACTCCACCGCGTCGCGGTCCTTGAAGTGGCGATACGGCGCTGTCGGGGACACACCCGCTTTCCGGGCGATCGCGCGAAGCGAGAAGGGTTCGCCGCTCTCGAGCATCCCCATCGCACTGGAGAGCAGAGCGGCCCGCAGGTCGCCGTGGTGGTAACCGCCCTCCTCTGAAGTTGACATTGCTCACTTCGCCCTTCTGCATTAAGTTGACACCGCAAACATACCGCACGTTCGGAGGAGTCGGAGACCCGACCGGCCGTGCCGCATACGCCGCACAACCCACGCCCCGGACACCACCGAGAGACCGTGAAGGAGTAGCCGTGCAGACGATCCTGGGTGCCGGCGGACCGATCGCCGACGAGCTCGTGTACGAACTCCACCGCCACCACACCGAACGGATTCGCCTCGTTAGCCGCAGACCGACCACGATCAACGACACCGACGAACTCGTCGCCGCGGACCTTACCGACGCCGAGGCCACCGACAGGGCCGTCGCCGGCAGCGATATCGCCTACCTGACCGTCGGTCTGCCGCTGGACGCCCAGCGGTGGGAGTCGCAGTTCCCCATCATCATGCGCAATGTGATCGACGCCTGCATCAACCACGGGACCAAGCTCGCGTTTTTCGACAACACGTACATGTATCCCGGCACGTCCGCACCGCAGAACGAATCGACGGCCTTCGCGCCGGGCGGGCGCAAGGGGCGCGTCCGCGCCAACATCGCCGAAATGTTGCTCGAGGAGATGCGGGCCGGCCGGATTGAGGCTCTGACCGCCCGAGCGCCGGAGTTCTACGGCCCCGGGCAGACCAAGAGCTACACCAATTCGTTGGTGTTCGATCGGATCAAGGCAGGCAGGCGGCCGCTTGTCCCGATTGATGCCCACACCGAGCGCTCGTTGATCTGGACTCCCGACGCGGGCCGGGCGCTGGCGTTACTCGGCAACACCCCGGACGCCTACGGCCAGACGTGGCACCTGCCGATCGACCCCGACCGGCGAACGTACGCTCAGCTCATTTCTCTCGCCGGTCGGATCAGCGGCCGATCGATCGGGTACACCGTGCTGCCCATGTTCGCGTTCGCCCTCGCGCGCCGTGTGGTCAAACCGCTCGATGAGATGTATGAACTGCTCGACCGGTACCGGGGCGACAACCTCTTCGACAGTTCGAAGTTCACAGCGCGCTTCCCCGACTTCCCTGTCACCACGTATCAGGAGGGAGTGGAGCTGATCCTCACCCACTGATCGGGCACCCGCCGGTCCCGGACGCCTGAGGCCGGCCCTTCCGGCCCGCCGGTCAGTGGTGTGATCTCCGGTGCTGTTTTGATTTCCTCTGCGCGCTCATGAGAAGTTTGGGTGATTCAAACCACATTCTCAGGAGGGTTCATGACGAGGACAGGCCGAGTGGTCCTGCTGGTGGTGACGATGATGCTGGCGGTGGCGTCGGTGTTGTTGCCCAGTCCGGCACGGGCAGCCGAGTTCGACCGGTATCTGAACCTCCCGCTGGTCAATCGGGACGCCGCGCATGGCACGGGCGGTCTGCATCCCGATCTGCCGACAGATGTGCCGACTCTGGGCAAGCTGCTCGGGCAGGCCCGCGGGGCAGGAGTGGCGCCCAGGTCGTACCAGGCGCTGCTGGCCCAGTACTGGCTGGCCACCGCGACCTCAGAGGCCGGAATCGAGCTCAAGTCGTGGAACCCGCGGACCGGCGCGATGGCCAACCGCGAGGTCCTGATCAAGTCGTACCGCTACTACGAGAACTTCCAGCTCTCGCACCGCGAACTGCAGTGGGCGGGCATGGGCGGCCAGGTGGGTGCCGATTTCGGCGGCGGCCTCGTCGACTTCGAACTGTTCAGCGTGCCGTTCAACGTCAAGGAGATCGGGCTGGCGGCCAATGCGGTTGTCAAGGCGGTGACGGATGCAGGCGGTCCGGCGCTGCGCAACGCGCTACCCGACGGGCTGCTCGCGATCGCCGATGGCGGTGCCAAGATCACCGGTGCCGACCTGCACTACATCCTCGGCATGATCATGGTGATGCAGAAGAACATTTTCAGCGACCTGATGCCGATGCACGCCGCCTATGTGGACAAGGGCCTGCCCGCGATCGCCGAGATGCGCGACGCCGGACTGTTCGACGACGAGATCTACCGGGCCTGGGAGGACGTCGCGTCGAAGAATCCCGACCGGATCGCCGCCGGTAACGCCCGGCTGCTGCGTCGCGAACAGGGTGAGGTGATCAAGCGCCAGTGGGACCAGGTGCGCAACCATCGCGGCAAGGTCGGCGCGGCCATCACCTACCTGTCGACGGTCGCCGGTTCGCCGTCGGTCGCCGGGGTGAAGCCGCCGCGGTCCATGGATCCGGTGGTGCTGTACTCCTCGACCCCCGACGGCCGACGGCTGAAAATCACGACGCCGCTGCCTGATTGGGACTGGTCGGTGTATTCGGAACGGTGGAGGTACATCAGCGATGAGTTGCTTCCCAAGTACAAGTTCATGGTCAATCACCGCTGGCCGCAGTTGCGGGCCACGCTGGAGGTGCCCTACGAGCGGCAGTTCGAATCGCATCGGCCGATCATGAACATCCCGCAGATCCTGTACGCGATGGCTGATCAGATTCGTGTGGAGGTCGTTAAGTGAAGCAGCGCAACACTTTTCGGCTCAGTATTGTCCGGATCATCGCGGCGGTGACGGTGACGACGCTCGCCCTGCTGGGTACGGGTGCCGCCGGGGGCGCTCCCGTGCACAAGACCCCGTCGTTGCCGGAGCTCTTCAACGGATTCGTGGTCGGCGCCTTCGCCGGGGCGAAGATCGGAAGCCCGCAGGAGATCTTCCACGCACTCACCGCCGACGACCCGTTCTACAAGGAACCGAAGCTGACCGGCACGGAGAAGCCTGGCACGCTGATCAAGTCCAAGAAGGTCGACGTCATGTTCACCGGCGTCAAACCGGCCAATCTCAACGCGTACAAGATCATGTATGTGACAACGGGTTTGGATGCGAAGACGCCGGAGATCAGTACCGGTATCGTGATGGTGCCGCAGGGTCGGCGCGGAGTGGACCGAAAGGTCATCAGCTACCAGGAGGCCAACGATTCCGTCGGTGGCAACTGCCATCCGTCGGGACAGTGGACGGGCCAGAATCCGATGGACGGCTCGTCGTGGTCGGCACTCGGGCCGCTGGCGATCATGTTCGACAAGGGCTATACCGTCACCATCTCGGACGTCGGCAACAATGGTGACACGTCGCCGCACGGCGTATTCGCCGGAACCTACGCCGGACACGCCCAGCTCGACGCCGTGCGCGCGGCCCAGCAACTCCCCAAGGAGGCGCCGCGCAAAGATGCCGAGATCGTGCTGTTCGGTATCGCCGGCGGCGGTGTCGGGGCGGCGCGGGCCGCCGAGGATCAGGATGTCTACGCGCCGGAGCTGACGGTGAAGGCCGCCGTCCTCGAGGGCATGGTGATCAATGAGCGCAACTTCATGCGGATCGCGAACGGGTCGATCGGATCGGGTTTCGCGTTCGCCAACCTGCTCGGTCTCGAGCCTAAATACCCGGATATGAACATCGACGCCCACCTCAATCCGGCCGGTAAGGCTGTCGCCGACTGGTATCGCACCCAATGCCAGACTCCCGCGTACTTCATGATGCCGTTCGTGCCGTTGCAGACGCTGTTCAAGGGCAACAGGAATCCGGCCGACATCCCCTCGTTCCAGCGGGCCTACCGCGACAACGTGCTCGGCAAGAAGGCACCCAAACCCAAAGTGCTCATCACCTCGTGCGCCAAGGACGATTCGATCATGTCGATCGTTCCGGCCAAGGATGCCCGCAACCTCGCGGCCACCTACCGCCGCGGCGGAACGCGGGTCACGTACGCGCCCACCAACTGCAGCTGGATCGAGATGATCACCAACCTGTATCACTGGGGCACCGATCTGTTCGGCGTGCAAACCCTCGCCTGGGTCGACGCCCAGTTCACCCGGTAGTCGGGAATAGCAGCCCGGTTCCGGTCGTCACCGCACACCACCCAGCCGGTTGAGGTGCGAGGCCGCCCGGCGGCCGAGCCTCGAAACCCGGTGAGATGACGGTGTCGTCCAAGCGGTTTCGAGGCTCATCGCCTAGCGGCTCGTCGCACCTCAACCGGCTGCTGGGCGGATTGGGTCCTGGGACAACGGAGTGCGAGGCAGGAACGGAATGAGCGAACCCGACGAGATCAAGCCGTTCACACTCACCCGGGCCGTCACCCTGCTGCTGGCGGTGACGTGCGGTACCTCGGTGGCGGGCCTGTACTACGCGCAGCCACTGCTGGTCACCATCGCCGACCACCTGAACGTCTCGTCGTCGACGGCCGCGCTTCTGGTCACCGCGTCCCAGATCGGCTACACGCTCGGCCTGATGTTCCTGGTGCCGCTCGGCGATGTCATGGATCGTCGGCGGCTGATCATCGCGATGATGACAGTGGCGATAGCGGCGTCGGCGGGAGCGGCGGTGTCACCGAATTTCGCGACGCTGTGTGCGCTTCTGGTGATCGGCGGTATCACCTCGGCGACCGCGATGGTGGTGGTGCCGATGGCGGTCGGTCTCGCGGCCGATTCCGAGCGCGGCCGGGTCACCGGCACGGTGATGGGCGGGTTGCTGCTCGGAATCCTGTTGGCTCGCACCGTCAGTGGTGTGATCGCCGAGATCGGCGGCTGGCGCCTGGTGTACATCGTCGCCGCGGTGGCACTGGCGGTGCTGGCGGTGCTGCTGCTGCGGATCCTGCCGCCGATCACACCCACGGCGTCCTTGACGTATCCGCGGTTGTTGCGGTCGATCTTCACCATCATCGGCCGCGAACCGATCCTGCGGGGCCGCATGGCGCTGGGGTTCCTGTCGATGTGTGGATTCGCCCTGATGTGGACGTCCTCGACGTTCCTGCTGGCCGAGGAGTACGGCTATTCCGACGGCGTCATCGGCATCTTCGGTCTGGCCGGTGCGGCGGGCGCGGTGGGTGCACCGATGATGGGTCGGCTCGCCGACGCCGGACATGCCCGCCTGAGCACCACGCTCACCTGGTCGACGGTGCTCGTGGGTTGGGGTCTGCTGGCGCTGGGTACGCACAACCTGCCCGCGTTCGTCGCCGGCATCCTGGTGTTCGATTTCGGGGTGCAGGCCGCCCACATCACCAACCAGAACCGCATCTACGGCCTCAATCCCGATGAACGCAGCCGCCTCACCACCGCGTACATGGTCACGTTTTTCTTCGGCGGCGTCGCCGGCTCGATCATCGCCTCCCTCGCCTACGCCGCCGGTGGCTGGCTGCTGGTGTGCGGCATCGGCGCAGGTCTTGCCGCAGCTGCCCTCGCCATCTGGGCCACGATCTGCGCCACCGTCGAACGCGCCTCGTAGTTTCTGAACCGCAGATCGTGGTAAATGTGCGAGTGAGCCGACCTGGTGGGATGCGATCTCTCCGGCGACTTCATATCAGCTGATTCAGCGGGCACGTTCGTCATCCGGGCCCGGTGCCAGCATGGGAATTCCCTGGTGTGTTGCGGCATCGGCCATCCGGGTGTCGTAGGTGACCAGGCCGTCCAGATCGTCGCCCAGTTCGAGAGCCGCGGCGATGTGGACGGCATCCAGGCTGCGCAGAAGTGGAGGTTCGAGCAGTGCAGCAGCGGTGAACGTGGCGCCGGACAGCGTAGTGAGGGTGATCGAACTCAGCACAAGTCTGGCTCTGACCATGTCGCCCCCCGCCAGCCGAACAGCGCGGATCAGTTCGGTGCGGGCGAGGTCGCAGGACACGAGAACCGGGTCCTCCTCAATGAGCCAGCGGTGCAACGTGGACGATTCCGGTTCGGCTACGACGAACTTCACCAACGCCGATGTGTCGATGTAGTACGCCATCGTCAGCGATGTTCGGTTTCCCGTAGTTGTGCCAGTGCAGCCGAGAGTTCCGGACCCGGAGAGGGTTCGGGTAGGTCGCGTAGCGCTGACTTCGGTGGTCGCGCACGTCCTGCGGCGACCATCCGCTCCAGGGGTGACGCCGAAATCGGGGATAGTTGCGCGACCGGTCTGCCGTGGTCGGTGATCACCACTGTCTCTCCGGACGCGGCCTCGGCAACTACCGCGGACGCGTTCTGCTTGAGGGCCCGGATTCCCACTTCAGTCATGTTCTTCATCGTAGAACATTGTGGAAGACGGTGCTGGCCGAGTCTGCCGCTCTATAGTTCCTGAAGTCGTTGCCGAACTCGTTCACCGAACACGGGGCACCCGGCAGATTCCAGTGCGTGGACAAGATTCACGCTGAGTTGTCGGCCGCACCAGTACTTCAACTGCTGCTCGACCACTGCCGCTTACCGGACCTCCGCCAGACCGTCAGTACTCTTCGAGCAGCTCATCGAGCCCACGTAGTTTGTCGAAGGCTTCGCGCTGCCGCTGTAGGCGTCGGCGTTTGTACTCTTCGACGTCGGCGGCGAGTAGGCGATGATGTGACCCGACCTTGTGGGACGCGATCTCACCGTTACCGATCATCTTCATCAACGTCGGGCGGGATACTCCGAGCTGGCTCGCGGCGACGGTCGTCGTCAGTTCCTCGGGAAGCGTAGCGATCGATATCCGGTCGCCGGACGCCATCGCCAGCACCACGTTGCGGATGATCCGAGCGAGGTCAATCGGCACGGCGACTTGCTCGTGAACGTCGGTTCCGCTGATCGTGATAGTCGAAAACTCGGTGCCGACAGCCGCGATGAGAGCCTGGGCTGCCGCTCGCTCGTGGCGTGCAAGCATGACCGACCGATCTCTCGACCCCGTGTCCAACATGATCCCTCCGATCTGATTACAGATGTAACTGTAAGAGACTTTCACTTGTAACCGTAAGTGCGGGGCTGGGTGATTGTTGGAATGTCTGGCACGTGGCCTTCGTTGCAACTGTGTTGCGGACCGTCGACCAGGAGGTTTGGCCTATGCGTGGATTCGACGTCAGTTCGTGGAACGGGGTGGTGGGGTCGCTGCTCATCCTGACCGTGGTTATGGCGATCGGTGTGGGCGTCCGGCTGATCGTCATGTTCACGGTGCAACAGCGCCAGCAGCGGATGAACCGGCAGATCAACGAGCGGCTCAAGACCCTCATCGCGGCGTACAAGGTGCTCGGCGGATCGTTCACCGGCAATCTGGCCGTCGACCCGCGGCACCTGCGTGACATCAGGATCGGGGCCGCCGCCCCCGATAGCGGGACCGCCCCCGAAGACGGGACCGGCCCGGATGATGCCGACGATCAGGACGGCGGCGACATGGACACCGTGATTCCGTCGGGTGCGGGATCGGATAGGGCCCGCCGGACGCGGGACGCGGTGGAGGCGGCGCTCTCGGATGTGTTCCTGCTGGGTACCGAGGAACATGTGCGGCTTGCCGAGCAGGCCGCCCGGGAGCTGGTCGCGGGCCGCCCGGTGTACACGGCCGAACTGGTGGCGTCGCTGCGCGAGTTCATCAGGCGAGCCCTGGACCTCGATCCGATACCCGATGATCTGCGGATACCGAGCCAGGGACCGGCGCGACCATCATCGTCGGGTGTCCGGCAGGGCCGTGCCGGCGGCCAGGGCGGCGGAAGACAGGGTGGAGGCGGCGGCGGGGGTGCCGGTGG
>Ga0116175_1002335_pt1 | contig 11518 bp, 7 predicted proteins | sample AD_UKC125_MetaG_FD_89802 | JGI IMG/M metagenome (GOLD analysis project Ga0116175, IMG submission 89802) | Active sludge microbial communities of municipal wastewater-treating anaerobic digesters from USA - AD_UKC125_MetaG | ecosystem: Engineered > Bioreactor > Anaerobic > Digestate | place: USA... | reverse complement strand
GGGTCTCGGCCTCCTCGCGACGCTTGCGGTCGTCGTCGGCGTGTGCCTCGGCGTCCTTGATCATCCGGTCGATCTCGTCCTTGCTCAGGCCCGAACCGTCCTGGATGCGGATGCTGTTCTCCTTGCCGGTGCCCTTGTCCTTCGCGGTGACGTGCACGATGCCGTTGGCGTCGATGTCGAAGGTCACCTCGATCTGCGGGACACCCTGCGGTGCCGGGGCGATACCGCCGAGCTCGAAGGAGCCGAGCAGCTTGTTGTGCGAGGCGATCTCACGCTCACCCTGATACACCTGGATCTGCACCGAGGGCTGGTTGTCCTCGGCGGTGGTGTAGGTCTCCGACCGCTTGGTGGGGATGGTGGTGTTGCGTTCGATCAGCTTGTGCATCACGCCGCCCTTGGTCTCGATACCCAGCGACAGCGGGGTCACATCGAGCAGCAGGACGTCCTTGACCTCACCACGCAGCACCCCGGCCTGCAGGGCCGCACCCACCGCGACGACCTCGTCGGGGTTGACGCCCTTGTTGGGCTCCTGGCCGCCGGTCAGCTCCTTGACCAGCTCGGTGACCGCGGGCATACGGGTGGAGCCGCCGACGAGGACCACGTGGTCGATGTCGCCGACCGAGATCCCGGCGTCCTTGATGACGGCCTGGAACGGGGCACGGGTGCGCTCGAGCAGGTCGGAGGTGATCTTCTGGAATTCCGACCGGCTCAGCTGCTCGTCGAGGAACAGCGGGTTCTTGTCGGCGTCGACGGTGATGTACGGCAGGTTGATCCCGGTCGACTGCGATGCCGACAGCTCGATCTTGGCCTTCTCCGCGGCCTCGCGCAGACGTTGCAGGGCCATCTTGTCCTTGGTCAGGTCGATGCCGTTCTGCGACTTGAACTTCTCGACGAGCCAGTCGACGACACGCTGATCCCAGTCGTCGCCACCGAGGTTGTTGTCGCCGGAGGTCGCGCGGACCTCCACGACACCGTCGCCGATCTCCAGCAACGAGACGTCGAAGGTGCCGCCACCGAGGTCGAACACCAGGATGGTCTGTTCCTTCTCACCCTTGTCCAGTCCGTAGGCCAGGGCCGCGGCGGTGGGCTCGTTGACGATGCGCAGCACGTTCAGGCCCGCGATCTGGCCGGCCTCCTTGGTGGCCTGACGCTGGGCGTCGTTGAAGTACGCGGGAACGGTGATCACCGCGTCGGTGACGTCCTCGCCGAGGTAGGCCTCCGCGTCGCGCTTGAGCTTCATGAGCGTGCGCGCGCTGATCTCCTGCGGGGTGTACTTCTTGTCGTCGATGCCGACGGTCCAGTCCTCGCCCATGTGACGCTTGACCGAACGGATGGTGCGGTCGACGTTGGTGACGGCCTGGTTCTTGGCGGGCTGCCCGACAAGTACCTCACCGTTGCGCGCGAAGGCGACGACGGACGGCGTGGTCCGCGAGCCCTCCGCGTTGGCGATGACGCTCGATTCGCCGCCTTCCAGCACGGATACGACGGAGTTGGTGGTACCGAGGTCGATTCCAACAGCACGTGACATCTGTTTTTCCTCCTGTTTCAGGGCGTGAGCCCAAGCTTCTGCGGGTCCGGCGCCGCCCACGGCACCGGGTTGGTTTGCCCGGAAACCTGCGCAGGCACTCAACTTCAGTGCGGCCGACTCATGTTCTAGCGGAACCTTCGCCCTGCGGTCAACTCAAGTTGAGTGTGTATTGCTCAAGTTTCTCGATGGGTCCAACGGGTGGACCCCCGGGGTTGTTCCCGATTCCGGAGAAAAAGTTGATCCGATTACGCTCAGGTCTGTGATGCTCAGGTCTGTGATGCCCAGGTCTGCGATGCCCAGGTCTGCGATTCGGTTCGGGCACCGGCCAGCCGGTGCAGCGACACCGCCGCCGCCCGCGCGATATCCGCCGGCACGCCGTGACCGTCGAGCATGGCGGTGGCCGCATCCATCTCCTCGGCGCGCCGGGCCGCGTGATGCCGGGTGCCCTCGACGATCCCCGCCAGCGACGCGGCGGAGAGATCGTCGAACTCGGCCCGGATGTTGTCGGCCAGCCAGTCGCCCAGACCCTGCTTGTCCGCGGCGTCGAGTGCCTCGACGATCGCCGCGGCCATGCCCTTGTAGAAGACGCTGCGCAACAGCTTTCGCTCGGCCGCCGCACCCGCCGGACCGTCGATCACCTCCACGCGACCGCCGTGCGCGGAGATGACCCCGGCGAATCGAGCCGCCCCCGAACCCGCGGCGAGCATCGGCACACCGATGCCCTTGCCCGGCACGTACGCCATGATCGACACATCGGCGAAGTATGCGCCACGTTCGGCGAGTCGGTCGCCGAACCGCGCCATCAACCCGGGCTCGGTGGTGTTGAGATCGGCCCACAACGCACCCGCGCGGACGGCGGGCAGCGCGGCCTCGAGCGCCGGGGCCGCAAAGGCGGCGGTGGTCAGCGAGATGACGACGTCGGCCGATTCCGCCGCAGCCCGGTCGCTGTCGACGCGCACGACACCGTCGGGTGCGGTGGTCGAGGGGTCCGGGTCGTAGGCGCTCACGATGGCACCGGCGGCCACCAGGTCCGCGGCGAACATCGTGCCCACCTCCCCGAGCCCGAGGATTCCGAAGCTCACCGGGCCGCCGGACGGCCCTCCCGCGGTCGACGTCATACCCGGGACTCTACGCACCCGAGCCGCACGGGCGGGCGGACATCACACACCCCACCGATCACGCCGGATCGGTGGGGTGTGTGGCGCGCCCTCAGGCCGCCGACGACTCGGTCCGTGCCGACGACTCCGGATACGCCGATTCGGGCCGGGTGGCCGGTTCCAGCGCACGGGCGACGATCTCGGCGACATCGGCCACCGGAATCACCTCCAGCGCGTCGAGGATCTCGGTGGGCACGTCGTCGAGGTCGGGCTCGTTGCGCTGCGGGATGAACACGGTCCCCAGCCCGTTGCGCTGCGCGGCGAGCAACTTCTGCTTGACACCACCGATCGGCAGGACCCGCCCGTTCAGCGTGACCTCGCCGGTCATGCCCACGTCGCCGCGCACCCGCCGCCCCGTGGCCATCGACACCAGCGCGGTGACCATGGTGACCCCGGCCGACGGGCCGTCCTTGGGGACGGCTCCGGCGGGCACGTGCACATGGACGGTGCGATTGAGCGCGACCGGATCGACACCGAGTTCGCTTGCGTGCGCACGGACATACGACAGAGCTATCTGCGCCGACTCCTTCATCACATCACCGAGCTGACCGGTCAGTTGCAGTCGGGGATCCCCGTCCCCGTCGCCGGAGCCGGCGGCGGTCGCCTCGATGTACAGCACGTCGCCACCCATCCCGGTGACCGCGAGACCCGTTGCCACACCCGGAACCTCGGTCCGCTCGGCCGATTCCAGGGTGAACCGGGGACGGCCGAGGTATTCCTTGAGATCGTCCTCGCCGATCGTGACCGGCGCCGACGCCCCACCTGTGGCCAGTTTCGTGGCCACTTTCCGCAGCATCTTCGCCAACAGCCGTTCATAGTGGCGCACACCGGGTTCGCGGGTGAAGTTCGCGGCGACTTCCCGCAGCGCGTCATCACCGATGACCACCTCGTCCGCCGACAGCGCCGCCTTCTCGATCTGTCTCGGCACCAGGTGCCCGCGGGCGATGGCAATCTTGTCGTCCTCGGTGTAGCCGTCGATGGTCACCAGTTCCATCCGGTCGAGCAACGCCGACGGTATGTTCTCGATGACGTTGGCCGTGGCCAGGAACACCACATCCGACAGGTCCAGGTCGAAGTCGAGGTAGTGGTCACGGAAGGTGTGGTTCTGCGCCGGGTCGAGGACCTCCAGCAGCGCGGCCGCCGGATCGCCACGGTAGTCCGAACCCACCTTGTCGATCTCATCCAGCAGCACAACAGGATTCATCGATCCCGCTTCGCCGATGGCACGCACGATCCGGCCCGGCAGCGCGCCGACGTAGGTTCGTCGGTGGCCGCGTATCTCGGCCTCGTCCCGCACACCGCCGAGGGCGACGCGGACGAACTCACGGCCGAGGGCACGCGCGATGCTCTCCCCGAGCGAGGTCTTGCCCACACCGGGCGGGCCGGCCAGCACCATCACCGCGCCGGAGCCGCGTCCGCCGACCACCTGCAGCCCGCGTTCGGCGCGACGGGCGCGCACCGCGAGGAATTCGACGATGCGATCCTTGACGTCGTCGAGACCGTGATGATCGGCATCGAGAATCTCACGGGCACCGGCGATGTCGGTGGAATCAGTGGTGGTGACGTTCCACGGCAGCTCGAGAACCGTGTCCAGCCAGGTGCGGATCCAGCCCGACTCCGGCGACTGGTCACCGGCCCGCTCGAGTTTGCCCACCTCTCGCAGCGCGGCCTCGCGTACCTTCTCGGGCAGGTCGGCGGCCTCCACCCGGCCACGGAGGTCGTCGGCCCCCTCGGGCTCGTCCTCGCCGAGTTCCTTGCGGATGGCGGCGAGTTGCTGGCGCAGCAGGAACTCCTTCTGCTGCTTCTCCATTCCGTCGCGGACGTCTGCGGTGATCTTGTCGCTCACCTCCGTTTCGGCGATGTGTTCGCCGGTCCACCCGATCAGCAGCCGCAACCGGCGTGCGATGTCGGCGGTCTCGAGCAGTTCCCGCTTCTGCCGGTCGGTCAGCCACGTGGTGTAGCCGGACGTGTCGGCCAGCGCCGACGGGTCGGTCATCTTGTTGACGGCATCGATGATCTGCCACGCCTCCCGGCGCTGCAGCATCGCCAGCACCAGTTTCTTGTATTCGGCGGCAAGCTCTGTCACCTCGTCGGTGACGGGCTCCTCGTCGATCTCGGTGACCTCGACCCACAGTGCCGCCCCATGCCCGGGCGTACCCGACCCGATCTGCGCACGCCGCTCGCCCTTGACGACGACGGCCTGCTGCCCACCGGGGATACGTCCGACCTGCACGATCGACACGATCGCACCGTGTGTCGGATACCGGTCGTCCAGTCGCGGCGCCACCAGCAGCCTGCCCGATTCGGTCGCCCGGGCGGCGTCGACGGTGGCCTGCGCGCCGTCGTCGAGCGGGATGGGCACCACCATGCCGGGCAGAACGACCAGGTCGGGAACGAACAGGACCGGCACTGAGTATGTGTTGGACATACAACCTCCAAAGTTCAGCCTGGTGGACTCAACCCCATGGCCGGCGGTCTTCTTCCCGATCGACTTATGCCCCCGGCGAACAGGATGTGTAGCTTCTCACCGAACGTGTCATTTTCTCATCGGCTTGTCATAGGCGTGTCATCGTTCTCATCGGGCTGTCATGCGGCACGATAGCAAAATGCCTGATCAGATCGGTGCGACCGAGATTCGCTTCGTTACCGAAGCCGGTGACGAGACCATCAGTCAGGTCAGGGATCACTCGATCAGCTCGATGGCCCGAGCCCAGCCAGTGCGCCTGCCACCGTCCCACGCCGGCCAACGCCACTATCCAGGTCTTTTTTGGACCCGTACAACAGCCGACCACGTGGTTTACGAAAGCCTTCTCGAACGCGACCGCATCTTGCTTGCCGACTTCGATCCCGAAGTCGTTTGGATCACGGCGCAACCTTTCTGGATCACCGGCGACGACAGAGGTACCGGCCGACGCCACTGTCCCGATCTCCTACTGACGCGGGCTGATGGGTCATATTTGGTCGTGGACGTCAAGAATCCACGAATCGCGCAGAAAGACGAGGTCAAGGCCGTGTTCACGTGGACCAAGGTGGTGTCCAAGCGCCTCTCCGCCGATTATGAGGTTTGGACCGGCGAGGACTCGGCGTTGATCAACAACATCAGATTCGCTTCTCAGGCTCGCCGCGAGTCGCGCGCGGCCCTGTTCCAGACGGTGCTCGAACGATTTCCAGAGGAGCTCTCAATCGCGCACGCTGAAGCCACACTCGCAGCCGAGCGGATTGCACGGCCTCGACACATCGTCCTCGAGCTTCTGTGGACGGGCACCTTCACGGCCGATCTCACCCGGCCATTCGGCGACAACACCTTGATCCATCGAGCCGAGGCCGTATGAGCAACACTTATCGACTTGCTGTTGGCGATCGGGTGTGGATCGACGGATCCGTGGTCCGCATAGTCGAGATCAGCGACAGTCGGTCGATAGTCGAATCGGATCGCGGCACACGAGCGGTGAGCACTCCACACCTCGTGAGGTCTTCTCAGCCGCTCGACGCACCTCGCAGGCCCTGCGAGACGTCCGGACAACTGCTTTCGAATCTTACGAAGAAACAGCAAGAGACTTACAACGCACGGCTCGCCGTCGTCGAAGCAGTACTGGAGATGCATCACAACAGCGGCGACTCTATCGGTCGCAGCTCCGAAACGGTCGCTCTCGCACACAACATGTCTGACCGCACCGTCAAACGCTGGGTGAAGGCGTATCAAGAGTCAGGACCAGCCGGCCTCGTCGAAGCAAGGAAGCAGCGCTCGCCGATCGACCCACTCTGGCGGGAGGCGTGCCTCGACGTACTCAATCGGTACACACGCGAATCCACACCCAGCAGAAACATAGTAATCGACCAGGCCAACAATCTGCTGACCGAGCGGTGTGGCGCCGATCTGGCGCCCACCCCATCCAATGCGACCGCCTACCGCTGGCTGGACGAGCTCTCCAAGGGTCGCTATTCATTTGGCAGCGGAAAGGCACGGCGAATCGCCGCCGACCGGCCGGAGGCCCCGTATGGCCGTTTGCGCGCCACGCGCCCCGGAGAGTACTTCGTACTCGACACAACGCGCCTCGACGTGTTCGCGATGGAGCCGATCACGCTGCGTTGGGTGCCGGTCGAACTCACTGTGGCGCAAGACCTCTATACACGCTGCATTGTCGGTCTGCGCCTGACCCCGATTTCAACCAAGGCAATCGACGTGGCCAATGTGTTACACCAGTCGGTCACGCCCCAAGAACCGGTCGACGACGGAGCGTGGCCGTTTCACGGCGTGCCTAGTTCGATCGCAATCGAACGCGACGACCCGACCGCAGACGATGCCACTCCGAGCATCCCAGGCTGCCTACCCGAGTCAATCGTTGTTGACCATGGCAAGATCTACCTCTCGCACCATGTCAGATCCGCCTGTGCGCGACTCGGAATCTCGATTCAGCCTGCGATCGTAAAGAAGGCGTCAGACAAGCCAACTGTCGAACGCTTCTTCAAGACCATTCGGCTCGGCCTGCTTCAGCAACTGCCGGGCTACAAGGGACCCGACGTCTATCACCGCGGTGAAGACATTGAGAGTCAAGCGTTCTACTACGTCGCCGAGCTTGAGTCGATAATTCGCGAGTGGACAGCTCGGGTGTACCACCGGTCGAAACACGAAGGCTTGTGTCTCCCTGAGACGCCCGGCCTCGAGCTATCACCGCTCGAAATGTACGAGATCGGCCTGGCTCGCGCCGGTGGACTCACCATCCCGTCCTCACCGGACCTTGCGTACGAGTTTCTCAATGTGGAGTGGCGCACGATCCAGCACTATGGCATAGAAGTGGATGGGCGCCGATACGATGGCGCGGCGCTCAACCCTTACCGGAATAGCAAGTCCAACTTCGGTGGTCCGAAGGCTAGAAAATGGCCAATCCACATAGACAGCGGCGATGTTCGACGCGTGTACTTCCGCGACCCCTCATCTGGCAAATGGTCGCCTCTGGTCTGGGAGCACGCAGGTGGACTCGACCAGCCCTTCTCCTCGGACGCCGCCGACTACACCAAGCTTCTGGCCGTCCGCGAAAACCGGCATGTCGACCCACAGGACGCCGTCCGCAACCTCCTCGATGAGTGGTCCAAAGGCAACACCAAATCCAAGCGCGACCGCGCCCTCGCACGACGCCTGGCCAGCACCCGTTCCACGGCAAGCGATACTGGCGATGGCCAACCTGACGACGAGATTGCATCACTGCCAGGAGTTATCGACCTTCTCGCGAGGAGAGCAGAACGTCGCCCTCCAGGTTGGGATTTGGACGATGACCTCGATGTGTTTGAGAAGTACCAAGGTGCAGACGATTCGAGCTATGAGGTATTCGACGAATGAGTAACCCATGGGCACTATGGCTTCGAAACAATCAACCGCATCGCTACAACCTGGCGTCAAAAGTGGGCTGGCACGACTTCGTGCATTCGCCGCCGCGCGCGAGCCTGGAACTCCTCACGAAGGGACAGATCGCAGCGCTCAGCGACGACGAGCGCGAAGACTACAACGAAGCTCGCTTTGTATGGAATGCCAACCTCCCGACTGTCAAGACAGCTCAACTCACGCACGCCTTCGCTGTCATCGATCAAGTCATGGCGTCCAACCGTCGCGATGGCGACCGCCTCCGCGGATCGGTCGTGATCGACGCCCCGCCAGGTCTCGGTAAGACCACCATCGCCATCCGCTACGCAAGGCAGTTCCATCGAACTGCAATTCGCCGCCTCAGCAGCGAGACCGCCGCAGGCGATCAGCGTATTCCGGTCGCCTTCATCCCGCTCGATGCTGGAATCACCCTCAAGGGCCTGAACAGAAAGATCCTCGCCTTCTATGGCCATCTGGGGGTAGCTGGTGCGAATACTTCTGGTTTGGGTGCGCTCGCGGTCGACTGCGTACGGAGCTGCGAGACTCAGATAATTGTCATCGATGACCTTCACTTCATCGACTTTCGAGACCGTCACGGTCGCGAAGTAAGCAATCATCTGAAGGGCTTGGCCAACGAAATGGCGGTCACGTTCATTTACGTCGGTGTACGCCTCACAGAGAAGAAGTTCTTCGACGAGGGCCTGGGAGGCGATGACGGTGCCGTGTACGCACAGACTGCCCGCCGTGCCACACGTGCACGCGTCGCGCCGTTCAACACCGACTCCGATGCCAGCAACGTCGCCTGGATCTCGCTTCTCAACGCCCTCGAATTGCACCTAATGCTCGCCGCGCAAACGCCTGGGACACTATCCGATTTCGGCAAGGAACTCTTCCGCCGAACACAAGGGCACATCGGTTCACTGACGAACCTGCTCGATCGGGCCGCCTATCTGGCTATTAAGACGGGCACCGAGCAAATTACTGCGAGCATCCTGGAGGAGGTCGTCGTTGACAATGCCGCTCAGCGGCTCACCACTCCCAAGAGGTGAGAGAACCGACGCGGAGCAACTACCCTCCGCAATTGCGATACCAGACGGGTACAACCCGCGGCGGCTTCCCATACTCGTCGCCCCCAGGGACGATGAGACCGCACCGAGTTGGCTGCGCCGTTTCGGCCACCGCTACGGACTCACCGCACGCGCGCTACTCCGAGAACTCGGGATTCCAACGAGTGCCTGGTCCCCCACACGAGTCTCTGCGCATATCGCTGAGCACAGTGATTTGATTGTGGATACGGTGGGGCTACCGGACGAACGAGCCCGATACCTCCGGGCAGGACTCATATCCGAGGCTGTTTCCGCATTTCGCACGCACTGGGAACGGTACGGTAAGTCTTCGGAATCGATGCCCCTCGACCCTTCCTACTGTCCCGAATGCCTTGCTCAGCAAGGATACTGGAACTCGACATGGTCACTGCCGCTACACCGCGTCTGTGTCGAACATGCGATCTTGATGCCTACCAACTGCCCTCGGTGCGCCGAGACGCCGTGGGCGGGCACGAGTTGGCCCAATAGCACCGACCCCAACTGGGCCTGTCCGCAGCGCGACAATCGCCCCCGAACACCAAGAACTCGACACGCATACTGCGGCCACGACTTGCGCGACGTCGAGTTCCGTAGGGTTGCCCCCGAGATCGTTGAAGCTCAGGTTTGGATTCTCGAACTCGCACGCGGTGCATCAGAGCCTTCGACGAACAGCTTTGGCGGTCAGCGGTTCAGTACACGCGAATACTTCGACGCGGCTCTGACGCTGGGCAAGCCCATTATGAGCTGTCAAGCAGCAAGCGACCCTGACGCCGCGTGCCTCGAGCAACTCCTCAAGGTAAAGTCCATCCTCTGCGAGGAGGACGTTCATGCGGCTCATTCGCTCGCCGTAGAGCAGAGCGTCCTTACTCCAGGAACCTGGCTTCTCAGGGACGGCCGAGATTTGCCCCGTAGTCGGACGAATGCGGTTATCGGCCACCTCGCCATCACCCCGCTCGCCGAAAAGCTATCGCCGACGGCACAACTGACGTTTCGAGTTGCTAGTGGGTGTGCCCGTTATCCGACGGCCCACGAGATCCCGGGCAACCACATTCCTCTCTCGTCGATACCTCAAGTTCACTGGACGGGATTCCGCGACTACACGACTGCGAAGGATCGCGCCGTCCTTTCCATGCTCCTTGCACGGTCTGGGACCGCGAGACCTTGGGGCCATATCGCTTTCGCGCTAGGACTGCCTCACGAATTCTCGCGCTACCCACCACTACTCATCCGCCGGATCAAGCGCAGCGGCGATTGGACCGACACCCTGGATCAGATCGAGAACCAGACCCGGGAACTGCTCACCGGCCCGCCTCCTATCGATTACCACCGCCGGCGGCTTCAACTTGCCAATCCAGATCTCACGATCTCCATTGCGAGAATTCTTAGCACGAGCCGCACGTTCAGAGCAGTGACTCCACACGCGCTAGCCGTCGCGATTTGGGAGGTCTACACCGGCGGGGCCGCCGAGTTCGCGACAGAATCGCTCTACTCTGAGGATTCCAACGACGGCGATCTCAGCTCGGCGCGCAACCTGGTACGCGAGCAGTGGTCCACAATCCGATCAAACAGCCTGTTGCCTGACCTGGGATTCGGCGAGGAGCCACTTGAATGGCGCCCACCTTGAAGGAGCTACGTGCAGACAGGACACTCCGGCAACAGATCTGACTCGCGCTCGTCAGTGGCTTCGAGAATGCCCTCACTCTACCGCGGAACGCTTGAGGCGGATCAGCACATGTGCCGCGCAGATGTCTACGAGGCGAATGAGTCATACCGACGCCACGGGCTCAAAGGAGTCGGGCAACTCAACTCACTGATGGAAATCCTCCTGCAGCACACCTTCAACGCCGCAAGTCCACGCTATACACCGTGGGAAATTGATCGAGAACCACCAGGGCGTGCAATCTCCCTGCCGCCGACGGCATGGCCGCCGAGTTCGGAACCGACCCTTGCGACACGCTACCCGGATGGTCCGACGAACTGGTAGTCGAACGCCTCGGTCTTGATCGGGCATCGCCCGCAGGGTCGCGCGAGGTGTGGGCATTCGTCGGCGTCGCTTGCAACAATGCCCATGTGAAGTTCCGTCGCCGCAACCTCGAAGCTCTTGGAAACCTCGTCGTGGGCAACCTCGGACGCGACGATGCCCAGAACGTCGACGAAGTTCGGTACTTCCCGTATCGCTCCAGCATGTACATCACTGAGTTCTTTCAAGAGTTGGAGACGGAGTACCAGCACGACGGCTCCACCCGCCACCGGTGGGTTGCCGACGTGTGACGTGTAAGGGCTCGGGACATGCTTGACGTCGTGTCGTCGGGACATCGTTGACGTCTCACGCTTGTCGGTGGTCGCAGTCAGAGTGTGGGGGGTGTCCTTCTCTGCTGAGACTGAATCC
>Ga0116175_1002334_pt1 | contig 11522 bp, 9 predicted proteins | sample AD_UKC125_MetaG_FD_89802 | JGI IMG/M metagenome (GOLD analysis project Ga0116175, IMG submission 89802) | Active sludge microbial communities of municipal wastewater-treating anaerobic digesters from USA - AD_UKC125_MetaG | ecosystem: Engineered > Bioreactor > Anaerobic > Digestate | place: USA... | reverse complement strand
TGGCAGGAGGACCGCCGCTGGTCACCGCAGTGGTCCGACGCCCAGCGCGAGCAGGGGTATGCCGGGTGGCGCAAGGCCGTCTCCCGCACCTTGGATTGGGTGGACTGAGCACCCTCCACCAGACTGCACCCAGTGGGCGGTGGGAGAATGTGACCCATGAGTAGCCCCACAGCCCTGTCACCGGCATACCGAGCCAGCGCGATCGAGGCCCTCGCCTCGGGTGGGGAACTCGACGTGCTTGTCGTGGGCGGCGGAGTCACCGGCGCGGGCTGCGCGCTCGACGCCGTGACCCGCGGCCTGTCGACCGGACTGGTCGAGAAGCGCGATTTCGCGTCCGGCACGTCCAGCCGCAGCAGCAAGCTCATCCACGGCGGGCTGCGCTATCTGGAGATGTTCGACTTTGCCCTCGTCGCCGAAGCGCTCAAGGAGCGCGGGCTGCTGCTCACCCGCCTGGCGCCCCACCTGGTGCGGCCGGTGCCGTTCCTCTACCCGCTGTCCAAGCCGGTGCTTGAGCGACCCTATGTCGAAGCCGGGCTCGCGCTCTACGACTCGATGGCGCGGGCCGGCAAACACTCGGCCGGGTTGCCGTGGCACAAACACCTCACCCGTCGGCAGGCCCTCAAGATCGCCCCCGCCCTGAAGAAGACGGCGCTCGTCGGTGCGGTCCAGTACTACGACGCGAAGGTGGACGACGCCCGGCATACGATGGAAATCGCCCGCACTGCAGCCAGTTACGGCGCACACGTCGCCACCCGGGTCGAGGTGATCGGCTTCCTGCGCCAGGGCGAACGCGTCACCGGCGTGCGAGCCCTCGACAAGGTCAGCGGGCGCGAGTTCGAGATCCAAGCCAAGCAGGTGGTCAACGCCACCGGGGTCTGGACCGACGACACCCAGGCGATGGTCGGCGAACGCGGCCAGTTCCACGTGCGCGCGTCCAAGGGGGTGCACCTCGTGGTGCCCCGCGACCGCATCCACTCCACGAGCGGCATCATCCTGCGCACCGAGAAGTCGGTCCTGTTCGTCATCCCGTGGGGCCGGCACTGGATCATCGGCACCACCGACACCGACTGGGCTCTGGACAAGGCCCACCCGGCGGCAACGAGTGCCGACATCGAATACCTCCTCGGCCACGTCAACCGGATCCTCGCCACCGAGCTCACCCAGGCCGACGTCGAAGGCGTGTATGCCGGGCTGCGACCGCTGCTGTCCGGTGAGAGCGACCAGACCTCCAAGCTGTCGCGCGAGCACATCGTCGCCCACCCGGCCCCGGGGCTCGTCGTCGTGGCGGGCGGGAAGTACACGACCTACCGGGTCATGGCCAAGGACGCCATCGACGAGGCAGCTCGCGGCATCGGTGGCGACGTCCCGGAGTCGACGACCGAGGACATCCCGATGGTCGGTGCGGTGGGCTACCAAGCGATGTGGAACCGTCGGGCCGCCCTGGCCCGCGAATCGGGCCTGCACGTCGAACGCATCGAGAAGATGCTCATGCGCCACGGGGTGCTCATCACCGAGATCCTCGCGATGGTCGCGCAGGACGCGTCGCTCGGGGAGCCGCTACCGGGCGGCGAGGACTACCTCAAGGCCGAGATCGTGTACGCCGCCTCGCACGAGGGCGCGTTGCACGTTGACGACATCCTCGCCCGCCGGACCCGCTTGTCGATCGAGTCCTTCGACCGTGCGATCACCGCCTCACGGCCGGCGGCCGAATTGGTCGCGCCCGTGCTCGGCTGGGACGCCACGACGGTGCAGGAGGAGGTCGAGCACTACCACCAGCGGGTCGCTGCCGAGCGGATGAGCCAGACCATGCCCGACGACGCAGCCGCCGACGCCGCCCGGCTGCAAGCCCCCGACCGGGGCTGAGCCTCGGTCGAGGGTCATGCACCTGATCCTCGCGCGCCGACCGAGCGAGGATCAGGCCGGCGGCCGCCAGGAGGGGTCACGTCCCAGCCAGCCGACGAGCCGCTCGTAGGGTCCCGCGTGCTGCGGGACGTCGACCACCTCGCCGAAGGGCCACGGCCGGTGCCCGTCGCGCGGGATGAATTGTTGGGCCATCTCGACCAGCGGGGCCGCCAATGAGGGGTCGAGTTCGCCCTGCCGGCCCAGCGCGGCGGCCAGGTCCCAGGCATGTGTCACGAACTCCTGGGTGTAGCGCAGGGCACCCACCCGTCCGGGCAAGTGCACGCCAGGGGGCAGGGTGAGCAGCCGATCGAGGACTGCGTCGTCGGACCAGGTGGTCACGACCGCATCGCGCCCCTCGGCCGCCGCGGCCGCCAGACCATCGTCGGGAATTCCGGTCGCAATGGTCTCCGTGTCGGCATAGTTGCCCCCGGCCCCGACATGGGCGATCCGGCGGAACACCGCGACCATATGGGCCGTCAGAGTCCGCACGTCGAACTCGGCACAGGGCGTGGGCTGAGCCAGGTCGGTCCGGGTCACGGAGCCGATCAGCCGGACGGCCTGGTCGGCTGCGGCGAAGAACGCCGGGCGAGGGTCGCGGGGCGGGTTGGCCGTCGTAGCAGTGGTGTCGGATGTCATGCCCCGAGCGTGACCCACCAGACCTGACAGGCGCCGTCAGGTTTGTCTGGCATTCTCGGCGCCATGCGATCCGAGCGGCTGCTGCGCCTGCTGCTGATCCTCCAGGCGCGCGGCTGTGTTGTGGCACCGGACATGGCCCGCGAACTGGAGGTGAGCGTGCGCACCGTCTATCGCGATGTCAGCGCGCTGTCGGCGGCGGGAGTTCCGGTGTGGACCGAGCAGGGCAGGGGCGGCGGCATCCGCCTGTTGCCCGGCTATCGCACGGACATGACCGGGCTCACCGCTGCCGAGTCCCGGGCCCTGGTGGCCATGTCAGGGCGGGCGGTGCCTGACGACCTGGGCATGGGCTCCGCGCTGGCCAGTGCGGTCCACAAACTCGTCGCCGCAGTGCCCGCCTCGCATCGGCCGGCAGCCGAGGCCGCCCGCGCGCGGGTGCTCGTCGACCACGCCGGATGGTATCGCCGTCCTCCGTCGGCTCCCGCGTTGGACGTGGTCCAGCAGGCGGTCTGGGAGCAGCGCCGGGTGCGGCTGCGCTATCGCAGCGGGTCCGGTGCAGGCCCAGCACGGTCTGTGCTCGTCGATCCCTATGGGTTGGTGGCCAAGACCGGGCTCTGGTATCTCGTCGGCCGGCATCGCGGCCAGGAGCGGATGTGGCGGGTGGACCGAGTGGCCCACGCCACGGTGCTCGACCAGCCCTCTCGCGCGCCGGCCGACGTCGACCTCGCCGCGGTCTGGGAGCGCCTGCGCCGACAGCTGGAGGAGCCCGCGGGCATCGTGCCCGTCGCGGTCACGGTGCGGGTCCGTGACGAGGTGCTCGACATGGTGCTGAGGGTCACCGCTGCGCGGCGTTTCCTCCCGGGTGAGGACTCCGAGCCTGAGCGGGTGCCGTCGCCCGACGCCTTGGGTTGGGTCACCCTGACGATGCGCTTTCGCGCCGAGAGGGCCGCCGTGGCGGCCCTCATGCCCTTCGGCGGTGACATCGAGATCGTGGCGCCCGAGTCGGCTCGGAAGCTGCTGCGCGACACCGCGGCAACTGCGGTGGCGCGGCACACCGACGGCAAGCTGAGTCAGCCCCAAGATGGGGCAGCTGCCCCCAGGTAGGACGCCGGGTCGGAAGGTTTTCCGGCAGTCTCGCGGCTCACCGGCCGGGTTTGCCGGCGGGTCGGAAGGTTTCCCGGCAGCCTCGCGGCCCACCGGCCGGGTTTACCGGCGAGTCGGAAGGTTTCCCGGCAGCCTCGCGGCTCACCGGCCGGGTTTGCCGGCGGGTCGGAAGGTTTCCCGGCATACCTGCGGTTGAGCCCTCGGCTGCGCCTTCACAACCACACGGGTATGCCGTGCGGGTGCACCCAACCCAGAGGGTCACCATCGACCGCGAGCTGGGCCTCCCGAGCGTGGACGAGCCGACCATCCACGACCGCGTCAGGGTGCTCCATGGTGACGTGGGCCAGTGGGAAGCGACTGCGCGCTGCGGCGATGGCCGCATCGACCAGTTCGCCCTCGGCCTCCGGCCAGTACATCCGGGTGATCGATTGCCACACGACAGTGAGCACGTCGGCGCCTGTGCCAGCCGCTGCGGCAGCCGCCACCTGACCTTCCAGCCATTCCCCCGCCCCGGCCCGGTCCACGACCGCGGCCCGACCGGCAGCTCGCTCGGCCCGCGCCACGGTCAGCGCCGCCGACAGCCGATCGTGGCGGGACACATGCCAGGGCCACACGAACGACCGCAAGCGGTCTGCGCCTTCGCTGCTCGTAGGGTCGACCGGGTCGAGGTCACAGCCGCGCCGCTGCACGATCTCGAGGTCCTCGACGCGCACCATCGGGGCATCCGTCGACAGCACCAGCGGCGAGCCGGCCGGCCCCCACTCCCACCCCGGCCCGACGTATCGGAACCGATCGGCATAGAGGTTGAGGCCCGCAGACGCCCCGATCTCCCACAGCCGGATCGTCCGTATGCCGTGCCGCCGCACCGCCTCGAAGAGCCCGATGAGCAGCACCGCGGCGCGGCCCGGTTCATTGGTCTGCGGCACCACGTGCAACGCCTGCCGCAACTCCTCGACGTGAGTGGCGGCCACCTCGCGCATCACCGGCCAGACTCCCTCAGCGGGCGCAGACCCGTGCAGGCATGGGTAGAAGGCGGCTAGCTCGGGCGCATCACCGCGCAACACGATGCGGAAAATGCCTGCGAGATATCGCAATTGGATCATCGAGCCCGTGGGAGACGATTCCCATCCGGCGCAGATCTGCCGGGTCACTCCCCCGGCCTCCCAATCGTCGGCCATCCCCCGCATGGCATACCCATAGAGGGTCGTGGCGTCGCCCATGTGCGAGCGGAAGCGCTCCGCGAGCGTCTCACCGGCGTCGAAGGCGACCACACCCCGAGCCTGCCATGCCCGCGGACGTGGCACGCGGCATACCGGCCGGACCGGCCCCGGCACCGGCCGCGGTGGCAGGATCGGAGGTGGACCGCCTGCCGCCCGGGCGACCGCACGACCCCGACCCACCCGCGACACCGGAGGCCTGACCGATGACCGCCAAGATCATGACCGGCAACTTCTTCGAGGACTTCCGGATCGGGCAGCGGCTCGTCCATGCCACCCCGCGCACGGTGACCGTCGGTGACGCAGCCCTCTATCAGGCGCTCTACGGGTCACGGTTCGCGGTGACCAGCGGCGAGACCTTTGCCCGCGGGCTGGGTCTGGAGCGGATGCCGCTGGACTCGATGCTCGTCTTCCACGTCGTCTTCGGCAAGACGGTGCCGGACGTGTCGCTCAATGCGGTCGCCAACCTCGGGTATGCCGCGGGCGTTTTCGGCGTGCCCGTCTACCCCGGCGACACCTTGACCACCACGTCCGAGGTCATCGGGCTCAAGGAGAACTCCAACGGTCGCACCGGCGTCGTCTACGTGCACTCGGTCGGGGTCAACCAGGACGGCGAGACGGTGCTCGACTACGTGCGCTGGGTCATGGTCAACAAGCGCGATGCGTCGGTCCCCGCGCCGGAGCCCGTGGTCCCGACCCTGCCCGAGGCCGTGCCGGTCGAGCGGCTCGTGGTGCCGTGCTCCATCGAGGACTACGACGCTGCGCTGGCCGGCTCGCCGTTCCTCTGGGACGACTACGAGGTGGGCGAGCGGATCGACCACGTCGACGGGATGACCATCGAGGAGGCCGAGCACATGATGGCCACTCGGCTCTACCAGAACACCGCCAAGGTCCACTTCAACCAGCACGTCGAGGGTCAGGGGCGCAACGGGCGACGCATCGTCTACGGCGGACACGTCATCTCACTGGCCAGGGCGTTGTCGTTCAACGGCCTGGGCAATGCCCTGTCGATCGCCGCGATCAACGGCGGCACCCACGCCAACCCGACCTTCGCCGGCCACACCGTCTACGCCTGGTCGGAGGTGCTCGACCGGCTCGAACTACCCGGCCGTTCGGATGTCGGGGCGCTGCGGCTGCGCACCGTCGCGACGAAGGACCGGGCCTGCGCCGACTTCCCGCTCAAGGGCGAGGACGGCAAGTACCTCCCCGACGTCGTCCTCGACCTCGACTACACGGTGCTCATGCCGCGCCGCTGAACCGGTGCGTTCCGACGGGGCGTTCGACGGGCAATTCGACGGGCGCTGCCCGGCGCCTGAGACCCGACATGGCACCATGGCCGCGTGAGCGAAGAACAGAAGAAGAGCGACAACCGGCCGCGTCCCACCACCGAGGCCTTCCGCGCCTTCGTCCGCCAGGGCTGGGCTCCCCGCACCGACGCCCTGCCCGAGCGCGCCGAGGTCGCCCCGTATGCCGCCGCGCGCCGCGAAGCGGTCAGCGCGGCATACCCGGGTGAGCGGTTGGTCGTTCCCGCGGGCGGCCTGAAGGTGCGATCCAACGACTGCGACTACACCTTCCGTCCCCACTCGGCCTTTGCACACCTCACCGGCTTCCGCGCCGACTGCGAGCCCGACACCGTGCTCGTCCTGCACCCTCGCAGCCAGGCCGATGGCGGGGGCCACGAGGCGATCGTCTATACCCGCCCGCTGGCTGGGCGCGACACCGAGGAGTTCTTTGCCGACGCCCGCTACGGCGAGTTCTGGGTCGGAGCCCGCCCGACCTTGGCCGGGCTGGAGGCCGAGTTCGGCATCACCGCACGGCACATCGACGAGTTGCCCGACGCGCTGGCCAAGGACGCCGGCGCCGTCGCGCTGCGGGTCGTGCGCGACGGCGACCGAGACATCGCCGCTCTCGTCGATCAGGTGCGCCGTGAGGCCGGCCTTTCCGAGGAGCAGATCACCGAGACCCTCGACACCGACGATGCCCTCGCCGCGACGCTCTCGCATCTGCGGATGATCAAGGACGAGTGGGAGATCGGTCAGATGCGCGAGGCCATCGCGGCGACCAAGGTCGGGTTCGAGGCGGTCATCGCCGACCTCGATGGCGCCGTCCAGCGCGGCAAGGGCGAGCGCTGGGTCGAGGGCCTGTTCGGCCTCCACGCGCGCCATCAGGGCAATGGCACGGGCTACGACTCGATCTGCGCGGCCGGCGATCACGCCAACACGCTGCACTGGATCAAGAACACCGGCGAGGTCCGCTCCGGCGAGATGATCCTCCTGGACGCCGGCGTCGAGGTCGACTCACTCTTCACCGCCGACATCACGCGCACCCTCCCCGTCGACGGCACCTTCACCGACGCGCAACGCGAGATCTACGACGCGGTGTATGCCGCACAGCAGGCGGGCATGGAGGCCATCCGACCGGGGGCGAAGTTCTCCGACATCCATGCCGCCGCGATCCGGGTCATCGCCGAGCGCCTGCACGGTTGGGGGCTGCTGCCCGAGGGCCTGTCGCTCGAGGACACGCTCGACACCGAGACCGGGCAATACCACCGCCGCTGGATGGTCCACGGCACGAGCCATCACCTCGGCATCGACGTCCACGACTGCGCCCTGGCCACCCGTGAGCAGTACATGGACGCCGAACTCAGGCCGGGGATGATCCTCACCGTTGAGCCCGGCCTCTACTTCAAGGCCGACGACGAACTCGCACCGGAGCGGTTCCGGGGCCACGGGGTGCGGATCGAGGACGACGTGCTCGTCACCGAGACCGGTTATGACAACCTGTCAGCCGGCATGCCGCGCACCAGCCATGACGTCGAAGCGTGGATCGCGCAAGTGCAGGGCCGCTGAGCGCACCGGCTACGGGGTCGGCGGCAGGGACTGCCCTCCGAACCAATCGGGCCACAGCGGGAGCCAACGCGCAGTCTGCGCGGCCCCTTCGATGCTGTCTCCCAGGTAGATATCGGTGGTGAGCCGACCGTTGGTGGCCGGTGCGCAACGATTGACGTCGGTCTTGGTCTGCACCCAGACCACTGCGCCGGAGGCATAGTCGAGCCGGAGCAGCAGGAGATCGACCGGTCCCGCCATCGCTGTGCACGGGCGCGGTGTTGTCGTGCCCGTGGCCGCCATCGCCGACAGGTCCCGCGCGAGGTCAGCCAGCCCCGCGGTGATCCGTTGCGCCGTGAAGAGCGGATGCGTGGACTGCGCCGGAGTCGTCGGAATCCCCGGCCCGTCCGCCGCGAAGCTCACGAGCCGGTACCTGCACACGATCGCACTGACGGGCGTCTCGACCGGGGCGAGCTGCTGCGCCGGTTGGAACGGTGAGTGCCACACTCCGGTCGGTGCCGGCGGCAGACCGGGATCCGTTGGCACCGAGTCGGGACACAGCTGCGCCGGGTCGGCCGTCGTCCCTGTTGTGGCGTCCCCGGAGGAGCGGGCCTCTGGCGTCACCGGACCACCCGACAGGTCGTTGACCGACTGCGGAGCCGACGCCACGCTGACCGCGCCTGCCCCAGCCGCCGAACTCGCCGACGACCCGCCCCATCCCAGCCGCAAGAGTCCTGACGTGCTGAGCAGCACGAGCCCTGCGGCGACCCCGCCGATGCCCAGGCCGGCACGCGCTGCACGACGTCGCGAACGCCGACGGCCCACCTCGGCCGCGACCGCGTCGAAGTCGACAGCCACACCGGACACCGGTGACATCGCCTGCAACCGCGCCACTAGGAAGTCCGGACCAGCGCCCTGGTCGCTCCCGTCGGACCACGCCGACCCGTGCCGGTCACTCATCGGCGAGCACCTCCCGCAACGTGGCCAGCCCACGGGCCGCCTGACTCTTGACCGTGCCCTCGGACAACCCCAACAAGGCCGCGACCTGCGCCACAGGCAGGTCTTCGAGGTAGCGCAACACGACGACCCGCCGCTGCCCGGGCGGCAACCGGCGTAGTGCCGCCGCGAGCATGAGGTGATCGTCGACCTGATCGGTGGCGGACGGCATACCGGCGGTTGTATCCCCCGACCCGGCGACTCCCGCGCGCGGCTCAGGAAGCACCTCGGTGGGCACCTCGCCGCGCCACTTGCGCCGCCACCATGAGGTGGCCAGGCGCACCATCACGGTCTTGACGTAGGCATCGGGGTTGCCCTCGCGGATGCGGTCCCACTGCGGCCAGGTGCGGGCCAGGCTGGTCTGGACGAGGTCCTTGGCCAGGTGGGCATCGCCGGTCAGCAGGTATGCCGTGTGCAGCAACCGCGGGGAGCGCGCGTGGACGAACTCGCGGAAACCGACCGGCTCGACCGTCACGGGACACCCCCTTTCTCAGGGATAGAGCACCTGGCGGCTGCGCAGGGTTGCACGTCCGGGCCAGCCAGTGGCGCCCCGGCGGCCGAACGGTCCGCGCCGGGTGCCACATCGATCGATGTGACACCCGGCGCGGGTTGCTCAGATGTGTTGCAGTGAGCCGATCACAGCCCGTCGACGCGGCTCAACGGAGCCTTGAGATCGGGGTGGGTGCGGAAGTAGTCGACCAGGTTGGCCAGGTCCTCCGGCCCGCCGAGGCGGTTGGTGCCGCCGGTGAATCCGGTGAAGAGGTCACCACCATCGGCGAGGAAGTTGAGCGTCCCCACCCGATAGGTCGCGGCCATGTCGATCGGCGTGCCGTTGAGCTGCATCGATCCGGCGACGACGCGCGAGCCCTGCGGGGCCGTGGCGTCCCAGGCGTAGGTGAAGCCGGCCGACACCCCGAGGAACAGCATCGGACGCGAGCCGCGAGCGGGCACCGGCTGGTACTGCTGCTCGAGGATCTGGCGGAGTTGGTCACCGGTGAGGTCGAGGGTGACCAGGATGTTGTTGAACGGGGCGATGTCATAGGCCTCACCGAAGGCGATCTCGCCGACCTGCTCGCCGTACTTCGGCGGGAACTTGAGGCTGGCGCGCACCCCACCGAGGTTCATCAGGGCGAGTTGGGCGTTGCCCTTGGTCGGGCCGGCCGTGCCGTGCAGGATCGCGTCGGCGACGAGGTCGACCATGGGGGTCTCGATGCCACGGTTGCCGGAGGCGTCGCCGAGGATCTCCTCGACGTGACTGCCGATGACGCGGCCCTTGACCGGACCGGCCAGGGTGTTCCACTTGGCGATGACCGCAGTCTGAGCCGGGTCCTTGGCCACGTCGCGGGCGTTGAGGTGGTTGACCGCCGTCGTGCGGTCGCGCATGACCTCGCCGCTGCGGGTATTGACGACCAGCGAGGTCTCGGTGATCGCGCGCCCGTAGTCGGCGGCGCTGGTGACCAGGCGGGGGTTGCCGGCCGGGTCGGGGAAGGAACACACATAGGGCTGGTGGGTGTGCCCGGAGATGATCAGGTCGACCTCGGGGGTCATCTGGGTGGCGATCGTCGAGATGGGCTCGGACACGCCGAGGCACTGGCCGTAGGTGCCGGCCTGATATCCGCCCTCGTGGATGAGCACGACGATGGCCTTGACGCCCTGCTTCTTGAGCGCCTGGGCCTGCAGGTTGGCGGTCTCGACCTCGTCCTTGAAGTCGACGGTCGCCACCCCGGCGGGGCTGACCAGCGTCGGTGTGGCCTTCAGGGTCATCCCGATGAAGCCGATCTTGACGCCGTTGACGGTCTTGACGCTCGTCGCGGGCAGCAGCGACTGGCCGTTGTCCTTGCGCACGACGTTGGCGGCCAGCCACTGGAAGTCGGCACCGGCATACGGCTGGTCGGGGAAGTAGCACCCGTCGACCGGGTGGCACCCACCCTGCTGCATCCGCAGCAACTCGGTGGTGCCCTCGTCGAACTCGTGGTTGCCGACGCTGCTGACGTCCAAGCCGAGGGTGTTGAGCGACTCGACCGAGGGCTCGTCGTGGAACATGCCCGACAGGAAGGGCGACCCGCCGATGAGGTCACCGGCAGCGACGGTGAGGCTGTTGGCCGCACCGGCCTTGGCGCGCAGCTGGCTCAACCGGGTGCTGAGGTATTCGACGCCGCCGACCTTGGTCTGGGACGGGTCGAGGCCAAGAGCCAGCGGCGTGTCGGTCGCCTCCAGGTGACCGTGGTAGTCGTTGAACGACAGCACCTGAACTGTGACGAGATTGGGGTTACCGGCCGCCGGCGGGCCGGCCACGGCACCGCTGGTCGGGACGGCCACTGCAGCGGCCAGAGCCAGGGCCCCCACCCCAGCCAAGCGCCTGCGCTTCAACGCCATGATTCCTCCTCTGCGGGCGTCTCCCTACGGACGCCACCAGCGGAGACTAGCCGCCCGGGGTGACAGGTGGGGAGATGGGGGCGGCGGTGATCAGACCCGCGGCGGTGAGGATCTCCCGGGCTCGCTGGGCCACCTTGTGCTCACACAGCAGCTCGAATCGGGACGGAACGACATGGCTCACCGAGGTGAAGTCGCGGCGGCCCCGGGTCAGCGCGTAACCGAAGGCAGCCCAGACCGCGCCGAAAACCGCGCCGTAGAGCATGGTCGAGACCACGAGGCCGGCAGGGTTCACCCCGGACACGAACAGCGAGAGAATCAGCCCGACGAACAACCCCAGCCAGACACCCGACAGCGCGCCGCCGAGCAGCACCCGGCCCCAGCTGAGCCGACCGGTCACCCGCTCCAACTGGCGCAACTCGGTGCCGACGATGAGGCAGTTCTCCACCGGGAACTGCTCGTCCGAGAGCGT
>Ga0116175_1002325_pt1 | contig 11569 bp, 10 predicted proteins | sample AD_UKC125_MetaG_FD_89802 | JGI IMG/M metagenome (GOLD analysis project Ga0116175, IMG submission 89802) | Active sludge microbial communities of municipal wastewater-treating anaerobic digesters from USA - AD_UKC125_MetaG | ecosystem: Engineered > Bioreactor > Anaerobic > Digestate | place: USA... | reverse complement strand
TGCTTTCCACATCCAGGTTAAGGTTAGAAGCTATAAAATTGGCTAAACGAGAAGGCTTTTTAATATTTAGAGCTGTTACAAAAGCCTCGCGAGGAAGATAGGGAGCTAACTCCACCACCTGCTGGAAAAGACTAACTACATTCCGTACCAAAGCTTCTATTTCATCAGAATGGGTTTCTTCCTCTTTTAATATTTCTATCTTAGCTACCGGATAAGGCTCCCACCTTACCCACTCCCTGATGCGAAATCTGACTAATCCAAAAATTAGAACCTGTACTGCATTATCAGGAAGTTTTATAAGACGAGATATCTTTCCTATAACTCCTATATCATAAAAATCTTCCGGAGTAAGTTTTTCTCCCTTCACTTCTCCCCGTAGGGGAACTACTCCTAAGATTTTTTTATCCAAAACCACATCGTTTATAAGCCTTACCCACGGCTCTTCTGTTATCACCCAGGGGAGGGCAATCTCAGGAAAAAGAACATTGTCTCTCAGGGGCAAAATAGGTATTTCTTCCGGAAATTCATTTTCTTTATGCTCCCCTAAGGAAGGAGAATCTCCCAAAAAACCAGTATCTTCTTCCTCCGTTAAATCTTCTTGTAAAAGAAACCAGGTAACATCCCATTCCATCTTTATATTCTCCTAAGTTATGGGAATCTTTCTTTCCCGACTATTTTCTCTCAATCCCTCAACAACCAGAAAGCCGTTTAAATATTTAGCTTTCACCTCTTCTATCTCTTCTGGTAGGTCAATTTCCCGGTAAAAAGGACCAAAGCGGATCTCCATCAAATAATAATCCTCTTTGGAGGAATAAGGCAATTCTTTCCTTTCCCCTTTCACAATGAGTTTTTTTCCTTCCACTATAATTTCTACTTCTTGAGGGGAAACCCCAGCCAGCTCTATTACCACCACCAGATGATGAGGGGTTTCAAAAATATCACAAGGAGGTACCCAGGCTTCTTCCCCGAATCCAGCAAATCTCGCTCTTCTTTCGGAAATGTGCTCTACAAATCTCTGCATTTCCTTTTGCAAATAAGCTATCTCTTCCCACCAATTATTAAAATCCATCACGGCTTCCTCCTAAAACACTACCAATAATCTCTGTAAGTAGTAAACTCCTTTTAGCGAATCTACTTCTATCCGCAATAAATTATTGCCTAATTCCAGATAATCAGCAATATAAATTATTTGAACTTCAGTGGGAGCGACCATTCCTTCCACAGCCCTTCCTGAAAGGATCAGCTGATCGTTGAGAAAAACTTTAAGAAACACCTCGTCTTGAGCCTTACCCCACAGATACAGGGCACCACAGGAGAGAGGCCGAGAAAGAGAAAATTCTACCTCTAAAAACTCTCCATCTGGTAGAGAAAGAACATAACCGGGGTTGATAGTCCAGCCAGAAAGCACCTCTCCCCAGTAAGTTAAATAATCAAAGTTAGTATAGGGCTCACCAGAGGTAAAGTCGAGGAAATATAATCCCTCCTTAGCATACACTTCTAACCCACTCACTGTCCCGTAAGCATAATCTTGTGAGGGAAGGAGATCTTTTGCTCCAGCAAAAGAAACCTTGACTTCCACCCTTTCCTGCCCCACTACTTTCGGAGCGTACAAGCGGTTAGTAGTCATACCTGCACTATCGGTATAGGTTATTTCCTCTTCCCAACCGCCAATGCTTGTCTCCCACTGGATGCTTCTTCCTTCTACCGGTTTTCCCCGCAAATCGCGGAGCTCTGCCTGAAAATCAACGGCCTCGCCTCCCGCCACATGAAAGGACTTAGGACTAATAGTGACAGTAGTCTGTATCTTTTCCGGGTTAACCACAAAATAAATTTCTCCTTCTGCTGCTTGATAAACCATATCACCAGGGAAGTTAGCTCTTACTACTATTCCTGTACTTTCCAATACTGAAGGAGCGCTGTACCAAACCTCAGCCGCACCTGAAGTAGAGGTACGGGTTTGGTAACTATCCAGAGCCCCCTGGCTGACTTCCCAGTAAATTGGTCTATTAACCAAAGCATTTCCCTGCTCATCAAACAAGAAAGCCCTGATTTTTAACTTTCCTCCCGCCAAAATCTCACCAGGTACCGGATCAAAAGAGATAAAGGAAGGAGCCAATTCTCTTTCCTTAGCCGATACTTGAATTCTACAGTAATGCAGGAGCACCGGATATCCTATAATCTCCTCTATCCGAGAGGGATTTCTCATTGCTTCCACCAATAAGCGATCTGGTATTATCTCTTCCGAGAGCATCATTAAGAATCTTTCTGTCCCTTCTGGTCCAGAGACCACCCCGTAAATTTTCCGTTGTACCCCCTCTGCAATAGGCTCGTTGTTTTTAATAATGCGAACACTCCCATCCGGAGTATAATCAAATATGCTAACGTAGCCATCCCGAGAACTGCCATACTGTAGAACAATATTTTCTCCAGGATGGTACACCCCCCATTCTCCTCGATCAGGAATCAAAAATATGAAAGGAGAAAGAGGTAAAGAGTCAATCTGACTCATTTCTCTCATAGAAACGGCAAATTCAAAAGGCTGAGCTCCAACCCAGCTATTACAAAGAAAGAAAAGGATTAAGAAAACTCCCCAAGCTTTTCTCATCTTTATCCCTCCTCAGTTTTTTCTATACTTTCACCACTCTCTAAAATAAGAGAGGGAAAATCTTCCTCCTTAATGTCCGCTCCAATACGACAATTTCTACCCACTATTGTCTCGGGGGGAATACGAGCATTTCTTCCTACTATAGTTAAACCACTTCTAAGCATATCGGGAACTTTTTGGTTAGGACGTAAATCCTCTCCATACCCTACCTTAGCTCTGGTGCCTACTACTATGCGCTTATCTAAAATAGCCCGGTCCACTACCGCATCTTCACCTATAAAAGTATCACTCATCACAATAGAATGGCGAATTTCTGCTCCTCTACTTATGTAAACCCCGCTAAAAATTACCGAATCCTCTACGCTCCCATCTACAATAGTTCCACTACCCAACAAGCTACGTTTAGCTCTGGCTCGATAGCTCATTTTTACTGGGGGACGGTCTTCGATAAAGGTGTAAATAGGCCATTGCTTATCATAGAGATTAAGAGCCGGTGAAGGACCGAGTAACTCCATATTGGCCTCCCAATAAGCATCTATAGTTCCCACATCTTTCCAGTAGCCCTCAAAACGAAACCCATAAACTTTTCTCTCCTCCACCATTCGAGGAATGATATCCTTGCCAAAATCAAAAGAAGTATCTTCTCGAAGAGCTTCTTTTTTCACTTCTTCCTCCAGAACTTGACGATCAAAGATATATATCCCCATGTTTACTAAGTTGCTACGAGGATGGGGAGGTTTTTCTTCAAAATCAATTACCCTTCCTCTCTCGTTAAGAGATAGCACTCCAAAACGATGAGCTTCTTCCCAGGGGACTTCTATTACCGCTATAGTTAAATCTGCTTCCCTCTCGCGGTGGAAACGAATCAGATTACGATAGTCCATTTTGTACACATGATCTCCAGAAAGAATAAGCACTAAATGAGGATCTTGATCGTGGATGAAACGGAGATTTTGATACACAGCATCTGCTGTCCCTCGATACCAATGGGTTACAGCATCGCTGATGTAGGGCTGGAGAAGAAAAACTCCCCCTTCCATCCGATCTAAATCCCAGAATTTACCAATTCCAATGTGCTCATGAAGAGAACGGGGATTATATTGAGTCGGAATCCCTACACAATATAGGCCGGAATTTACACAGTTGCTCAGAGAAAAATCAATGATGCGGTATTTACCTCCAAAGGGCACTGCCGGTTTAGCTCTCTTTTCCGAGAGAATATCCAGCCTTTTACCTTCTCCCCCAGCCAGAATCAGAGCTAAAACCTCTCTTTTATACACTCCCGCTCCTCCTTTGCCAAAGTCCGCAAAATACTACGTATTAAATACAGAAAGTGCTGGCGAAAACTTTCCTTCTGAAGCGACGGATTATCATCCCCTAACCACCAGAACCAATCGCTTCCTTCTGCCTGATATATAAGATCTTGAATTTTTTCTCGCTCTTCTTTGAGTAAATATTCCTTTTCTCTCCCCCACAGTTCCCTGACTCGCCGCAATTCCTCCCAGGCCCAATTTTTTTCTGGATGTCCAATCCAGGTATCCAAAACACCACCCACCCAGGAACCAGGCACCATATGAGAAATTGGAGGGAGATTAGAGAACTTTTGCAAATACTCCCGGGGAGTGATGGTTACAAAGTCCTCACTTTCACAGAGTGCCTGGTATAAAGAGGTAATAAAAGGTAAACCATTATCTACATAGTATTCCCAGGCGTTTTCTCCATCCAGAATGATAGTTACCAAATAAGGCTTACCTTGAGGAAGAGCTTTTTTTATATTCTTCAGGCGCTGAATCAAATCCTCCACCGCCTCTGCAGGAGAAAAGTGCTGATAACTAAAACTGATTAAGTCTGATAACTCAGTGTCCCGGAAAAATACAGCTACCTTTCTCTCCTCTTTTTCCCAGACATGAGGTAGATAAAGCTCTGGCCAGGCTTCTCCCTTCCTCTTCCCTAAAGAACGGAATAGAATTTCTTCTCCGGTAGCTAACCAACCTACTCCCTCCTCGCCAGCCAAGGAGAGAACTTCCTCACTCACTGCCCCCTCAGAAGGCCACATCCCCATAATATCAGAGCCCCATATATCTTGAGAGAAATCTTTACCCCTTTTTATCTGTTCTCGAGCATCCTCAGGAAAAGAGAAACGGTGGGGCAAAATAGTAGCAGGATTGCACTGTCTGGCTACATCCGTATCTATAAGAAGAGGCAAAATAGGGTGATAAAAAGGAGAAAAAGAGATTTCTATTTGTTTATTTTCTAGCAACTTTCGATACTGGGAAAAAATCTCTCTAAATATTTCGTCGGTAGCTCTCCATATTTTTTCTTTATCTTCTTCTCTATAATTTCTGCCCCGTTTCCACAATTCCCGACCTACCGGATTCTCTTCCCGCCATAGGGGATCAAACCAAATAAGCTGGTAGAGAACTTGCAGGTCCAAGAAATCCTGAGAGGTAAAATACTGCACGGGTTTTTCTTTTAATTCTGCAAAACGAGGCCACTTCTCAAAGGTGCGAGGAGAAACAACTACAAAGAAATTTTCCTTTATTAATCTCTTATCTTCCTCAGTAAGAGAAGAAGCTCTCTTTTTAGCCAATTTCATTATCTCATCTTCCCGACCTTCTAAATAAAGCTGAAACTGCCGAAGCAGAGAAGGACTAAAGTTAAAGGTAACTCGAAGGGAAGGAAACTTCTCCACTAATTTCCCCATAAAAAGATAATCTTTAGTAGCATGAGTTCTCACCCAGGGAAAATCAAAAAAACCTTTTTCCTCATTCCAATAAAAGGGTTGATGCATATGCCAGACAATACTAACCATCAGCTTTTCTGTCATTGATTACACCTCAATTTATTCTTACTATTTCTGCTTCGATTATTTTCCCCTCTTCTACCTCCAGAAAGCCAAAAGAGAAGTAAGGAGCAAATACCCAATCAGTAGGACTCCCCGGGTTGAAATATAATACACCTTCTCGCCACTCTTTATTTGGCTGGTGAGTATGACCATACACTATTGCCTGAAGCTTCTCTCCTGCAAACAATTTTCCTACTCGCTCTTCTATCCCCGCAGGAGGCCCTCCCCCATGGGTAAGTCCAATTTTTACCCCTTCAATTTCTACAATCTCGCTATCAGAGAGTTTTTCTTTGACCGAAGGAGAGTCCATATTGCCCCTTACTGCCCGCACCGGGGCATATTTCATCAGTTCCTCTAACACCCACCACTCTGTTATATCCCCGGCATGGAGAATAAGGGAAACTCCCCTTAAAAAATAAAGCAAGGGGTCAGGAAGATTATTCCCTCGCTGAGGAATATGGGTATCAGAGATAACCGCCACCTTCATTCTCTTCTCTCACCATTTTAATTTTACCATGGTTTCCCTTTTTCTAAAACACTTTTCTCTGGACCTTGCAGCTCCTCCATGAGATCAAAACACTTTACCAATAAAACTACTCCTTCTCTTCCTGAGCGCTTTTTCGTCCCCAAGCTCTTTCCGCCGCTTTAACCGTATTAGCCATAAGCATGGCAATGGTCATGGGACCTACTCCCCCGGGAACTGGACTAATGTAAGATGCCACTTCCCTAACTGCCTCAAAATCTACATCTCCTACTGTTTTATCTCCTACTCTGTTAATTCCTACATCTACCACCACCGCTCCCTTTTTTACCATATCTGGAGTAATCAAACGGGGAGAACCACAGGCAGCAACTAAAATATCGGCCATCCGGGTATAAGTTGAAAGATTACGAGTACCGGTATGGCACACAGAAACAGTGGCGTTAGCTCCCCTACCTTTCTGCACTAACATCATAGCCAGGGGCTTACCTACAATATTACTTCTACCCACAATTACTACATTTTTCCCCTCGGGGGACAAATTATAACGCAATAACAATTCCTGCACTCCCCAAGGAGTACAGGGAAGAAAAACTGCATCACCAATCATCAGTCTCCCCAGGTTATAAGGGTGGAATCCGTCTACGTCTTTTTCTGGGGAAACATGATACAGAACTTCTCTCTCCTGGATATGAGGGGGAAGGGGAAGTTGAACCAGTATCCCGTGGATACGCTCATCCCAGTTGAGGTTTTTCACCAACTCTATTACTTCTTCTTGAGGAGCGCTAGAAGGTAAGCGATGTTGAATAGAATAAATACCTAGCCTTTCACAGGTTCTTTCTTTATTCCGCACGTATATCTGGCTGGCCGGATCATCTCCCACCAAAATAACCGCTATTCCAGGTTGACAACCTTGCTCAGTAAGATAAGCAATACGGGGTTTAAGCTCCTCTCTAATCTCAGCGGCAACTTTTTTCCCGTCTAAAATTTGAGCACTCATCTCTTTCCTCCTTTTCTATTTAAAAATTGTTCTACGTTACCCTTTGTAGAGTTAAGCACCCGATGAGGGGGGAAATCTATCTCTTCCAGTAAATTCTGGGCCTCCCTAAATTCTCCCACTTCTTCGCAGAAATGAGCATCACTGGAAACTACTACCCATCCTCCTTGCCTTTTTACCTCCTGGGCGATCAAGCGGCAATTTTCCTCGCTGCCCCTTCTGCTTACTGCAAAAGAACTATTATTAATTTCTATAACCTTCCCTCGATTAACTGCTTCTTCTACTACCTTCTCATAGTTCAGAGGATAACGAGGATTTCCCGGATGAGCAATGATATCTACCAGAGGATTTTCTATCGCCCGGAGGAGTGCTTGAGTATTTATATCCCGAGAGGCAGGAGGGAAAACTTGAGGATGAAAAGAGACAATAACAATATCCAGTTTCCTCAATAATTTATCTCCCAGAGCTAAATTCCCCTCCTCATCTACTATATCTACTTCTGCCCCAAAATAAATTTTTATCCCTTCTATTTCTTGAGGAAAATGACCCCGAGCTTCAAAATAAATAGGAGGAGGCCCACCGGGCATTAGGGGGCTGTGGTCAGTTATCGCCACTACTTCCAATTTTTTTCTCTTTGCTACTTGCGCTATTTCCATCACTGTGCTATACCCATGACCACTAGCCACTGTGTGAGTATGCAAATCTCCTACTAAATTCAGTTTTACCACCTCATTACTGCTTATCGAAGGGAAACAATTTCCACATTTGACTATCGAATTCCACTACCGGGGGATCATTCCATAAATCTAAGCCTCGCCAAAAAGCATTATACAAAACAAAGTGTCGTAAAAAAGTCATCAATTCCCCCACTGTCTGAAAATCGGGCAAAAAATATTCCAGCTTCAGAAAATCTTTTCCTTCTCTTCGCAATAAATTTTCCACCACCCGGCACTCTGCTTCTCTCAGCTCTCCCCAAGAACCAGAAACCGGAACTAACCCTTCTGCGGAGAAAAGGTCCATCTTATGAAGTGGAGGAGGAAGGGAAAATTTCAATTCACTATCCTTTAACCCTTTTTTCACCAGAATAAAAACAGACTCTGAGGGGAAAAATAGCTGATTATCTCGCATTACAGAAAAATTAAAAGCTCGAAATTCTATCTTTTGTTCTCCTCGACAACTATATTCTAAAAGAGGGATAAAATTTTGTAGAAGAGAAAGGATAAAGCTGTTATCTACCAAAAAAATAACCCTTTCTCCTTTCTCTTGAATAAACAGAGAAAGAGCAGCCGCTTCCTCTCGGAAATAATCACCATCTTTGAATCCTTCTTCCAATTCTCTTACTGGTAAATTAAGGCTGATCAAAGGCAGATAAAGAAGGGCGCTCCTTTGCCAGAAATGGTGATGATAAATCTCAGTGGGGAAAAAAGGGAGAAACAGAGCTCGAGCACTTTGGGCTAAGATACCATAATTACTTCCCACCAATACCTTTTTCCAGGGGGGTAGAGAAAAACCTAAAAGTAAAAGTTGTAATTCCTCCAGGGGCCGGGCCAGAACCACAAGAGCAGTATCTTTGGGGGGTAATGTCCTTCCCCAATGGAGAAGTAAATCTTCTTCTGAGCTATCAACAAACCCTATGAATCGTTTTTCTTTAGAGCTTGTTTTCCCCCTCAGGAAATTCCGAACAAAAGAAATCACGGGAGGAGAAGACAAAAAAACGAGATTCTTTTCCTCTTGTAAAACTACTCGATAGAAATTAAAAGCCTGTTCCAAAATTATCTCTTCCTCAAGAGGAAGTAAGGGTAATTTTTCTAAAAGCTCAGCCGGTACAGAACCCTGAGAAAAGTCCTTACCCTCCTTCCTCCAGGAGAAGGTCAAGCCTCTTTCTTTTTCTGCCATAACCCATATTTTATGCTATCTACCAGAGCTTGCCAACTGGCTTCAATTATATCGGTAGAAACTCCCACTGTTCCCCAGGAGTTTTTGCCATCGGTAGATTGAATTAAAACCCGGATGCGGGCCCCTGTCCCTTCCTTTTCATCCAGCACTCGCACTTTATAGTCTGATAATCTAATTTTTTTCAGCGCTGGATACATTTCTTCCAACGCTTTTCTCAAAGCATTATCCAGAGCGTGCACTGGGCCATCACCTTCTGCTGCCGTATGTATCACTTCTTCGTTCACCTTAATTTTAATGACCGCTTCAGCTGCGGTATTTTCTTCTCCTATTTTTTCCACGATCACCCGAAATCCCTCTAAATCAAAAAACTTAACTTTTTCTCCCAGAGCTTCTCGCAACATAAGCTCAAAAGAAGCGTCCGCTGCCTCAAATTGATAACCGTAATTTTCTGCTTCTTTAACCCTCCGCACCAAATCAAGCAATCGGGGGTCTTTAGGATCTAACTCTATTCCTAACTCTCGAGCCCGATAAACGAGGTTGCTCCTTCCCGCTTGTTCTGATACCAAAACTCTTCTCTCGTTACCCACCGCTTCCGGGGGAACATGTTCATAAGTAGCAGAGTAGCGAGAAATGGCACTGACGTGGATCCCTCCTTTATGGGTGAAAGCACTTTTTCCCACATAAGGATCATAGTCGTTAGGCCTTAAATTAGCTATCTCACTGACAAAGCGGGAAACTTCTCTAAGTTTTCGCATTTCCTCATCAGTGATAGGATGAATATCCATTTTCAACTTCAAATTAGGAATTATGGTACAGAGATTGGCATTCCCACATCGCTCTCCGTATCCATTGATAGTACCCTGCACTTGATGTGCTCCTAAGTCCACCGCTATTAAACTATTAGCCACTGCCACTCCGCTATCGTTGTGGGCATGGATGCCCCACTTTACTTTATTGTCCCCCCCAAAAAACTCCTTCATCCGGTTAATAGCTTCTTCCATCTGGAAAGGAAGAGTTCCACCGTTCGTATCACATAAAACCAGAATCTGTGCTCCTGCCTCGTAAGCTACTTGGAGAGTTTTTAGAGCATATTCCGGATTATCTTTAAATCCATCAAAGAAATGTTCGGCATCATAAATTACTTCTCTTCCTTGTTTTACCAAAAAATTTACCGAATCTTCTATCATACGTAAGTTCTCATCCAGAGTGGTTTTAAGCGCTTCACGAACATGAAGAGTCCAGGACTTACCAAAAATAGCAATTACCGGAGTTTCAGCTTCTACTAAAGAGCAAATGTTTTTATCTTCTTCCACTCGAGTATTAGCTTTTCTTGTACTACCGAAGGCGCTAATTTTAGCTTTTCTAAAAGATATCTTTTTAACTTCCTGGAAAAAAGCGGCATCTTTGGGGTTAGAACCTGGCCAACCCCCTTCTATGTAATGGACTCCCAATTCATCTAATTTTTGGGCAATTTGTATTTTATCCTGCACCGAAAAATTGATTCCTTCGGCCTGTGAACCATCACGCAAAGTAGTATCGTAAATCTCAACCGCTGGCATCATTTCACCTCTCCATTTTGACTTAACAATTCCTTCAAAACCCCTAAATTTTCCACCACCATGTCAGGCTGGACGCTAAAGCGATCTACATCTTCTTTTTTACTCACTCCAGTCAAAACCAGAATAGAAAAGAGACCAAAATCTTTAGCCAACTTTATATCGGTATCCAAACGGTCCCCTATCATAACCGTCTTTTCTTTTTCAAAGCCACTAATTTCTAATAAAAACTGCAGGGATTCAGGATAAGGCTTTCCAAAAATCCGAGGTTTTACTCCTGAAGATACCTCAATAGATGCTAAAATTGCTCCACAACCCGGCATAAGACCGTCTTCGGTGGGAAAAGAAGGATCGGGGTTGGTGCCGTAAAAAGATGCCCCATTTAATATACATCTCATAGCATTACTCATTTTTTTAAAATTGAACTGGCGGTCCATCCCCACCACCACTCCGTCTACCTGATAAGGAGGAACTTCCACCAGATTCATTTCCCGTTGATAAAGCTCTTCCCGTAACCCTTCTTCCCCGATCACATAGAGGGAAGCTCCCGGGTTTTCTTTACTTAAACAATAAGCAGTGATTAAACCAGAGCTCACAATTTCTTCTTCTCGAGCCCTGATGCCCATATTACTCAATTTCTCTATATATTGCTTCCGGCTAAGGGTAGAGTTATTGGAAAAAAATATCACTTTTACATCTCTTTCCCGTAAGAAATTTATAAATTCCGCACTGTGAGGCAAAGGAGTATTTTCCCGATAGATTACCCCATCCATATCTATTATAAAATTCTCATAGCGTCCCCCAATAAACACACTCTTTTTCCTTTCTTCTGGTTATTAAATTCATTATATTATCAGAATCGCCTTAAAAATTCTATCCCTGGAGTTGCCTTATTTAAAATCAAAGTGAAATGGTATCGTTGCCTCAACTAAAAATCAAAGTTAAATTATTACTTCCTTAAGAATATTTTAAGGGAGGAACTATAAGTGAGGTATCTCTTGTAAGCTCGAAAATAGAGCAGTAAAAAATAGAGCTTGAGAAACGGACCTTTGAGGCTCTAGACATCATAAAAGAAAGGCTACCACCCCATCAAAGGTCTGGACTCGGATAATGATAGTACTTTCATCAACCACCAATGTTTGCGTTACTGTGAGGAGAACCATATTACCTTTACCAGATCCAGAGCAGG
>Ga0116175_1002317_pt1 | contig 11592 bp, 13 predicted proteins | sample AD_UKC125_MetaG_FD_89802 | JGI IMG/M metagenome (GOLD analysis project Ga0116175, IMG submission 89802) | Active sludge microbial communities of municipal wastewater-treating anaerobic digesters from USA - AD_UKC125_MetaG | ecosystem: Engineered > Bioreactor > Anaerobic > Digestate | place: USA... | reverse complement strand
TGAAAGATTTGCTCACCGCCTACAAATTTGGCTTGAAAACCCTGTATTACCACAACACCCGCGACGGCGCGGACGATACGCAGACCGATATCCAAGACGACGGCTGTGCGGGCGGGGCTTGTAAGATTTAAGGGAGCAAAGTTTCCATAATAGTTTTAAGATTGAAATTAATACTATTTACGATATGTGAGTAATTAAATGCGTTATAAAGACTATTTAATTTTAAGCGATGGCGACATTATTAAAGAAACATTGTCCCCTGTTTTTGGTAAACATCTAGGACAAGAAGAGAAGTATTTTTATGAAATCTTAAATAAAGAAGACATTGTAACTAGTGAAGTTGTCGTTACGGAGCATATGAATACAAAAAAACCATTTAATACTACTATTCACATAATTCAAAAGCATATTGAAAATGGTATTTTGGTGGATAAAGTTATAAGGGATTAATATGAAGATTTTATTATCTATTTTTTCAGTATTATTTATTCTTGGATGTACAGGTTACAGGAATCATAATAATAAAGTTGACTCTAATTCGGATTTTTATACTTATAATAATTCATTATCTACTAATAATGCACCAAGCACTTATCCTAAGATGAGAGAAGCTACTATACCTAGAACAAGACTTGGTGCAAGTCATGGTTCCTACTATAGGCCTATCAATATGAGTAAACCTGTTTATGTCAGGGGGTACTTTCGTAAAGATGGCTCTTATGTCAGACCTCATACACGAAGCTATCGCAGAAGATAGTTGAGTAGTTTCTATATATTCTACTGTTAAAAATGATATTTAGTAGTTGAATATAGTAATAAGGTTTAATTTCATATAATTTTATCCAATTTATTTAATTAGCAAGTCATCTCACTATATTGAATTAATCAATTCAAACTGAACCAGAGAAAACAGCCATGTCCTGCGAACACCTAATCATGTCATACAGCACATTCAGCAAAGAAAAAAACAACGCTTTAACCGAGCCGATGTTTTTCGGCCAGCCGGTGAATGTGGCGCGTTATGACCAGCAGAAATATGAAATTTTTGAAAAACTGATTGAGAAACAACTCTCGTTTTTCTGGCGACCGGAAGAAATCGATGTGTCACGCGACCGCATCGATTATCAGAATTTGCCGGATCATGAAAAACATATTTTCATCAGCAATTTGAAATACCAAACTCTGCTCGATTCGATTCAAGGCCGCAGCCCGAATGTGGCGTTGTTGCCGCTGGTGTCGATTCCGGAATTGGAAACTTGGATTGAAACTTGGAGTTTTTCGGAAACCATTCATTCGCGCAGTTATACCCACATCATCCGCAATATTGTGAATGATCCTTCGGTGGTGTTTGACGATATTGTGCAAAACGAATACATCATCGCACGGGCGGAAGATATTGCCTGCTATTACGATGATTTGATTGAATATACTCAATATTACAATCTGTTGGGCGAAGGCGAGCACATGATCAATGGCAAGAGTGTCCGTATTTCTTTGCGCGAATTGAAGAAGAAACTCTATTTGTGCCTGATGTGTGTGAACGTGCTGGAGGCGATCCGTTTTTATGTGTCGTTTGCCTGCTCGTTTGCCTTTGCCGAGCGAGAATTGATGGAAGGCAATGCCAAAATCATCAAACTGATTGCGCGCGATGAGGCTTTGCACTTAACCAGCACCCAGCATATGCTGAATCTAATGCGTAGTGGCGTGGATGATGCGGAGATGGCGGAAATCGCGCTGCAACTAGAAGAACAGTGTTATGAACTGTTCAAGCAGGCGGCTTTGCAGGAAAAAGAATGGGCGCACTATCTGTTTAAAGACGGTTCAATGATCGGCTTGAACAAAGATATTTTGAGCCAGTATGTAGAATATATTACTAACTTGCGTATGCAGGCAGTTGGCTTGAAGCCCGCCTTTGAAAAGGCTACCCAAAACCCGATTCCGTGGATTAACGCTTGGTTGTCTTCTGATAATGTGCAGGTGGCGCCGCAGGAAGTGGAAATTTCTTCTTATTTGATTGGTCAAATTGATGCCGAGGTGAATGCCGAAGATTTGGGTGATTTCGAACTTTAATCCGTACCGGCGGTCTTGTTGACCAAGATGTATAGCGGAAAAAATTATTTTTGCCACAAGGCAGCAAGCCGCAGACAGTACACCTAGTACGACAAGGCGCGGCAACGCGGTGGCAGAAATTAAGTTTTTTCGCTATAAGCCGATTACCGCCGGTATGCCCGAGGCTGCCGGCGGTTGTCCTTGTTTTATTCCGATAGATAAAATGACTTTAATCACAACAGACGACAAAGTATTCGAACTGAGAAGCGGCGAGAGTCTGCTGGAAGGTTTGGAGCGCACCGGCCATGAGGTGGAATACCAATGCCGCAGTGGCTATTGCGGCTCGTGTCGGGTGAAAATCGTATCGGGTAGGGTGGCTTATGATGAAATACCGCTGGCGTTTGTCAGCCCCGGTGAGATTTTAACCTGTTGCTGCCGGGTGGATGAGCCGATACGGGTAGAATGCAAACTGCGGGCAGAAGAAGGTTGGTCGCCGGATGATGATTTATTTGCCGCTTACGAATAGGTGGGGCGATGGCTACTGAAAAGATTTATTATGCGGTAGTGATTTTGTTAACGGCGGTTTCGGTATTGTTGTCGCCGTTTTTTTATATCCAGCGCGCCAAGCGGCCATCCGGCGCCAGGTCGCGGCAATGGCGGATTGTGTTGATCAGTAATGTGATTACGCTGTTGATGCTGTTGTTGGTTTGGTGGTTGTGGCTGCGTTAAAGCAGGCTAAATGCTTTGCCAAGGCGGTGTGAGCTACTTACAATAATTAATTTACCCAATATTGAGACAACGGATGATGAACCGATTGACTGTTTGCGCAGCCGCCTTGCTGGCTGTGTCTTTCCCTTCGCTGGCCGCCTCCATTTATAGCTGCACCGACCGCAATGGTAATACGGTGTATACCCAAGATCCGAAAGCTGGTAATTGTAATAAGACAAGCCTAGGTTCCCCCCCTACTTATTCTTCAGAGCCTGCGTCGGCAGTTTCGTCTGTCGCAGCACCTCAGCCGGAAACCGCAGCGGCATCTGCGAATGATAAGCCGCAGCTGTCGCCGGAAGAGTTGGCGACGGCACAGAAAAAATTGCAGGAAGCACAACGTGCGTTGGATGAGGGTAAGCAAGTGCGCTATGGCAATGAACGCAATTACGCCAAATATCTGGATCGCATCAACGGCTTGGAAAAAGATGTGCAAGCAGCACAAGATGCCTTGAAAAAACTCACTCCGGCGACTTCTACTCCCAGTGTTGCGCCTACTCCGGTTCCTGCCCCCGATGCAGCCCCTGTTGCGCAGTAAACTTATATAGGCCTGTCTGAAAAAACTGTCGCTAAAGCGGATACTTAATTGTTTTTCAGACAGGCATTCTTTATCCTATCCCTTGTTGTTTCTCTATTGGAAAACCCATGACCACTTATTCTTTATTCATTACCTGCCCGCGCGGTTTGGAAACCTTGCTGGCGGACGAACTTACTTTGCTGGGTTGTGGCGACATTCAGCCGGGCGACGGCGGGGTGGCGGCCAAGGGCACAATGGAGGCGGTGTACCGCATCAACCTGCATTCGCGGGTGGCCAGCCGGGTGTTGTTGCAGCTTACTAAAGGCGCTTACCGCAGCGAGCAGGATGTTTACAAACTGGCGCGCAATATCCGCTGGAGCCAATGGTTTGCTGTTGAAAATACTTTTAAAGTACAGGTAGAAGGCAAACGCGCGCAGGTGAAGAGCTTGGATTTTATCGGCCTGAAAATCAAAGATGCCGTGTGCGATGCGTTCCGCGACGAATGCGGCGAGCGTCCGAGCGTGGAGAAACAGCGGCCGGACGTGCGTGTACACGCTTTTATGAATGATAAAACCATCCAGATTTTTATCGACACTTCCGGCGAAGCTTTATTTAAACGCGGTTATCGACAGGAAGCCGGTGAAGCGCCGTTGCGTGAAAACTTAGCGGCAGGTTTATTATTGCTGTCGGGTTACGACGGCAGCCAGCCGTTCCAAGACCCGTTTTGCGGCAGCGGCACTTTGGCGATTGAAGCGGCGTTGATTGCACTCAAACGCGCGCCCGGTTTGATGCGCCGCTTCGGTTTTGAAAAACTGAAAAACTTCGATAAAGCTTTGTGGATGAAGATTAAACAGGCGGCGCGTGAAGCGGCGCTGGATAAGGCTGCCGCGCCGATTGCCGGCAGCGATAACGACCGTCAGATGATACGCATCGCCCGCCAGAATGCCGAAGCGGCTGAAGTGGCCGAATGGGTGGTGCTGGAAACGGCGGAGGCACAAAACGTGCGGCCGAACGGCGACGGCGGCATCATGGTGTCCAACCCGCCTTACGGCGTGCGTTTGGCCGATGTGCAGATGCTGCACGGTCTGTATCCGCAGCTCGGCAGTTGGTTGAAACAACATTATGCCGGCTGGCAAATCGGTATGTTTACCGGCGACCGCGACATGCCCAAGCTGATGCGGCTGCAACCGAAGCGCAAGATTCCGCTGTTTAACGGCAAACTGGATTGCCGTTTGTTTGTTTTAGATATGGTGAAGGGCAGCAACCGCTAGTATTCACAACAAAGGATAGGCGATGTACGGCATCGAAAACTATTGGGGTTTTGTCGCGGCGGCGGTGCTGCTCAATCTTACCCCCGGCTCGGATACCATCTATATCCTCACCCGAAGTATTGCCGAAGGACGCAAAGCGGGCATGGCTTCGGCGCTGGGTATTTCCGCCGGTATACTGGTGCACTGCGTACTGGTGTCGTTGGGCTTGGCACAAATTGTGGCGCATTCACCTACGTTGTTTGCAATACTGAAATACAGCGGTGCAGCTTATCTGCTGTATCTGGGTATTAAAATGTGGTGTTCGCCGCCGTTGGCTGCCGATAACGAAACAGATGGCGTTCAGACAGGCATGTGGCCGCTGTTTCGTCAAGGTTTGCTGACCAATTTGCTGAATCCGAAAGTGGTGCTGTTTTTCTTGGCCTTGCTGCCACAATTTGTATCGACCGGGGTGTCGTCGCCGCTGCCGTTTCTGCTGCTGGGCTTTACTTTCCTGCTGACCGGTACGCTGTGGTGCCTGCTGCTGGCGTGTGCGGCTGCGCCGTTTGGCGGGTTGCTGCGCAAACAGCCGGTGGTGGGTAAAATGATGAACCGCATCAGCGGCATGGTGTTTGTTGGGCTGGGCTTGAAAATCGGTTTGAGCCGTTAATCAGCCGCCCCATACAAAATGATACTGCCTTGGCTGAGTTTGTGTGAAGCGGCAGCGAAGCAGAATAATGCAGGCAAATGCCTGTCTGAAAAAATGGAATCATGATGACAGAACAAACCAGTATGCGCTTATCCAAACGCATGGCCGAATTGGGCTTGTGCAGCCGCCGCGAGGCCGACAGCTATATCGAGCAGGGCTGGGTGAGCGTGAACGGCGTGAAGGCGGTGCTCGGCCAGAAAGTCACGGCGGGCGACCGCATTGATTTGAACAAACAGGCGCACGAAAGCCAGTCGCGGCGGGTCACTATTTTGCTGAATAAGCCGGTGGGTTATGTGAGCGGCCAGCCGGAGAAAGATTATCAGGCGGCGGTGGCGCTGATTACGCCGGAAAATCATTGGAGCGGCGACAAAAGCCGTATTCAGTATCAGGAAAACCATAAAAAAGGCTTGGCGCCGGCCGGTCGCTTAGATATCGATTCGGTGGGCTTACTGGTGCTCACGCAAGACGGCCGCATTGCCAAGCAGTTGATCGGCGACAACAGCGGCGTGGAAAAAGAATATCTGGTGCGGGTGCGCGGCAAATTGTCGGCCGAAGGCTTGCTGTTGCTCAACCACGGTTTAAGCCTAGACGGCGAAAAACTGCGCCCGGCCAAAGTGGAATGGCAAAACGAAGACCAACTGCGCTTTATTCTGAAACAAGGCAAAAAACGCCAAATCCGCCGCATGTGCGAGCAGGTCGGTTTACGCGTAGTCGGTCTCAAACGCATCCGCATGGGTAAGGTGAAACTCGGCCAGCTGCCGCCCGGCCAGTGGCGTTATTTGGAAAAAGACGAACGTTTTGTTTAATGGGTGAGTAGCGGCGGATTACCCAATTGCAACAATATCCTTTACAATAGCGTGATAATCAGTTTTAGTTTCGCAGAAACCCGCATTGTCCATTTTCAGACAGGCATCCCTATTGATCGCGGGCAGCCTTTTCAGATTTCAACAGAGTATCCATGAGCAGAATTCAAACCACCTTTTCCCGTTTAAATGGCCAAAAAGCCCTGATTCCCTATATTACCGTCGGCGATCCCGATACCGAAACCACGCTGGCGCTGATGAAGAGCTTGGTGACCAACGGCGCCGATATCTTGGAATTGGGCGTGCCGTTTTCCGATCCGATGGCGGATGGTCCAACCATTCAGCGTGCCGCCGAGCGGGCGTTGGCGAACAAAGTTTCGCTGAAAGACGTACTCGCTGTGGTGGCCGCATTCCGCCAAACCGATCAAGAAACGCCGGTGGTGTTGATGGGCTATCTCAATCCGGTGCACAAAATGGGCTATGCCGAGTTCGCCCGCGCCGCTGCCGAAGCAGGAGTAGACGGTGTACTCACGGTAGACAGCCCGGTGGAAACCATCGCGCCGTTACAGCGTGAATTGCAGGCCAACGGCATGGATGCGATTTTTCTGGTGGCGCCGACCACCAGCGAAGCGCGGATGCAAGAAATCGGCAAGCTCGCCAGCGGTTTTGTTTATTATGTTTCCCTCAAAGGCGTAACCGGTTCCGCCCGCTTGGATACCGACGAAGTAGCCGCCAAAATCGCCGTATTGCGCCGCCATATTTCGCTACCGATCGGCGTAGGCTTCGGCATTTCCGATGCGGAAAGCGCGGCCAAAATCGGCGCGGTGGCTGATGCGGTGATTGTCGGTAGCCGCATTGTCAAAGAGATTGAAGATAACCGCGGGCGCGAAGCCGAAGCGGTTGGCGCATTGGCGAAAACCTTGAAACAGGCCATCTCCTGATTGCATGTTTCCAAATAAACTAAGCTTGCGTTCAGACAGGAGTATGACTTACTATCTGCACGCTAACCAATAGGGTCTCTGTGGATACCCAAAAAGCATACCAACATAGGAGCAAACCATGAGCTGGTTGGATAAAATTTTACCGCCGAAAATCAAACGTGAAGACAAAAACGCCTCTGTGGTGCCGGAAGGCCTGTGGAGCAAATGCCCGTCTTGTTCGGCCACTTTGTATGCCACTGATTTGGCGGGCAACCATAATGTTTGCCCCAAATGCAGTCACCACAACGCGATGACCGCGCGCGAGCGGATCAATTTGTTGCTGGACGAAAACGGCCGCGACGAAATCGGTGCCCACGTTAAACCCACTGATATTCTGAAATTTAAAGACAGCAAAAAATACCCCGACCGCCTCACCGCGGCGCGCAAAGCCACCGGCGAAGACGATGCCTTGGTGGTGATGAAGGGCACCATGAACGGCTTGCCGGTGGTGGTGGCCGCATTTGAATTCCGCTTTATCGGCGGCTCGATGGGCTCGGTGGTCGGCGAGCGTTTCGTTGAAGGTGTACGCCGCGCGGTGGCCGACGGCTGCTCGTTTATCTGCGTGGCTGCTTCCGGCGGTGCGCGTATGCAGGAAGGTTTGAACTCTTTGATGCAGATGACCAAAACCAGCGCTTCGCTGCATCTGTTGAGTGAAAAAGGCCTGCCGTTTATTTCGGTATTGACCGACCCGACCATGGGCGGCGTATCGGCCAGCTTCGCCTTTTTGGGCGACATCGTGGTGGCCGAGCCGAACGCCTTAATCGGTTTCGCCGGCCCGCGCGTGATTGAGCAGACCGTGCGGGAAGTATTGCCGGAAGGCTTCCAACGTGCTGAATTCCTGCTGGAAAAAGGTGCGATCGACCAAATCATCGACCGTCGTATGATGAAAGACCAGTTGTCTGAACTGATTACGCTGTTGCGCCGTCAAGATTCGGTGAGCAGCGAAGAAGCGAGCGTTGCTTAACAGCAATACTTTACGCTGAAAATGCCTGTCTGAAACCCTTGGATGCAGATGATGCTACAGGGTTTCAGACAGGCATTTTTTTAGTGTCTTGATATGCTGATTGATTAAAATTGGCGTTTCACCATTGAGTTTTAGTATAATTGCATAGATTCGGATGAATAAAAATAAATCTGAAGCGGGAATAGATAATCAGAAAAAAGCCGTTTATTTCGGCAATTAACACACTAACTTCAAACAGAAAGCAACCTTTATGCACAAAATCACCCTGACCGAATTCAGCAACCGTATCGCTTTGGAAATGGGTTTACGTATTATTGAACGGGCGCAGGAATGCAATCAGAAAATTGCGGTGGAAGTCAGCCGCCTGAATCACAGCGTTTTTCTGTATGTGGACGACTCGCTGCCTGCCGAAAAGCTGCACTGGCTCAAATGCAAAGCCAATCTCGCCCGCTTGTTTGAACAAAGCTCGTTGCAATGTCGTTTGGATTGCGAAGCACGCGGCCAGACTTTGCAGCAGTGTTTTGGTTTGGAGAATGAGGAATATGCACTCAAAGGCGGTGCGATTCCAATTTTTGTTGATCAAGTCGGCTTGGTCGGTACGGTGGCGGTAAGCGGCATGGACGATGTGGAAGACCATCAGATGATTGTAGATGCACTGAGCGAGGTATTTGCTTGAATTGAAAATAAAAATGCCTGTCTGAAAACCTAAAAAGTTTCAGACAGGCATTTTTTTCGGCTTGCTTAAGCCGATAAACTTTCCACCAGTTTCATCACGGCGGGCACAGCCAATACCGCCAATACCAGCAACACGATTTTTTCATAGCCGGTAAATTTCCAGCTGCCGTGGTGGCGGTATTGCGAGTAAAGAAACAGCAATACGCCGGGTAAATAAAGCAGCACGGAGAACAACAAGTATTCGGTACCGGCGGCATAGACAATCCACATTGCATAAGCGGTCGCCAGAATGCCGATGATTTTATATTTCGCCGCCAGTTTTTGAGTGAACGAAAGTTTCACTAAATAAGCGCCGATTAAGAAATATGGAATCAGAATCATCGAAGTGGAAATCATCAGCAGCGTGGTATAGCTGTTGCCGGTGAGCCAAACCAAAAACAGGCACAATTGCACGGTAAGGGTGGTGAACAGCAGCGAGCCGTGCGGCACTTCGTTTTTATTCAGGCGGATGAAAGAAGCCGGGAAGGCGCCGTTTTTTGCGCCCAAATGCGGGATTTCGGTGGCATACAAAGTCCAGCTCAAATAGGAAGCAAGCACCGAAACAATCAGACAGCAGCTGATGAGCACCTTCCCCCAATGGCCGACCATGTGCGAAAGCACGCCCGCCATCGAAGGGTTGGACATCGCGGCGATATCGGCACGCGGCAGCACACCTTGCGCCAGTACGGTAATCGCTACATACAGCGTGAGCGCAATCAATACACCGATAACGGTGGCTTTGCCGATGTCGCCACGGCGGCGGGCGTGTTTCGACAACACCGCGGCGCCTTCGATGCCGGTGAACACCCACAGCGTAATCAGCATGGTGTTTTTCACTTGATCCATGATGCTGCTCTCGGCATCGGCGGCTTCGCTGATGCCCGCGCCAGCCCAGTCGGCCATAAATACATCGGCCTGAAAGAAATAGGCGGCCAGCCCGATAAACAGCACCAGCGGAAACAGTTTCACGCAGGTTGCCACCAGATTCACCCCCGCCGCCTGTTTGATACCGCTGGCCACCAGCCAGTGAATCAGCCAGGCCACTGCCGAGGCGCCGATAAAGGAATATAAGGTGTTGCCTTGCCCAAACAAAACGCGGTCTGGCGTATCGGTAAACGTGCCGATCGCTTCAAACGCCACCACCAGATAGCCTACGATGCCGACGGTGGTACACAACCAATAGCCCCAGGCCGAGAAGAAACCCATCAAATCGCCGAAACCGTCGCGCGAGTAGGTGTAAATGCCGCCGTCTAGGTCGGGGCGCAACTTGGATAAGCTGGCAAACGATAAGCCGAGAAAGATAATACCGATGCCGGTAATCAACCAGCCGATTAATAAAGCTTGCGAACCGGCGACTGCGGCCATATTCTGCGGCAGGCTGAAAATACCGGAGCCGATCATCGAGCTGATCACCAAGGCGGTGAGCGCGACCAAGCCGATTTGGGAACGGGAAGACATGGGAATGTAAACTCTCTGTTAGAAAAAGTTAGAATTCTACCATTATGATAAAAGCCTGTCTGAAAGAAAATTTCAGACAGGCTTTTACTAAGTTGTTTATATGGGTTGCGCCATACTCATGTTTGCCGGTTCAAAAATTATCCAACACTTCGTCTCAGCGAATACGGCATCTTTTTGCCATACCCCACACGGATGAGAATGGTAGGATATTCACCGATAATGCCCAATTGTTGCGCCATTTTCTTTGAAAGCTCCTGTATTTCATTGGGCGGATTCATATAAGCATGTGAAATGCCCATTTCGGTGGTTTTGAGCAGGGTACGTTCTAATGTTCGGCCCAAGTTTACCCATTGCTCAAGCGTGTTGTTTTGGGTGGTAAACAAGATAAAGTGAGAAGAGCTGGCTATGTTTTTTCTATCTCTTTTATTTTGAGATTGCTCATTGAGGGTTTGGGAAATAATAAATTTTGCGATAAAGCGGGGTAAGTTGGGCGCACCAAATACGGCATAGCTCAATCCGTCTCGTGTGGCGTCTTGATGTTTCTTGTTATAACGCATCCATTGCTGCAATTCTGCTTTGAATTTTTTATCCTGCATCTGTCTGCGGTTGCCTTCATCAATCAGTTCTGCAACACGATCAAATTCCGGAGTACCGTTTTTGAAAAAGTAAACTTTAACGCCGGGTTCTGGGTCACTTTGTTTCAATGATTCGATATTGCTGTCAGAAATCATCTTGCCGTTGTAAACACTTCGGTTTGTTTGTCTGGCAGAGAGTTGAGAAAACAAAGCAGAAGATGTGTTGCCATTCTGTTTGGCCAGTTGGATCTGAATAACACAGTTTATCTCATCAATAGATACCGTTGCTTGATACCCCTTATGCGATGCCGCAATACAGAGGTTTTCTGCCGCACAGCCGAGGCTGACGAATAATTCCCGATTATCTGGATCGACTACCGGCAACGATTTTGTGAAATCAGGATAAATATCAATACTATTTTGGTTGAGTTTAAATTTCCAAGGCTGGGTGTTATGCCCCGAAGGCGCTTTGGCAGCCTGCTCAATCATAAACAGATAATCGGCTTCTGATAGGGAAGTATTATTCATATCTAATGGCTCTGAGGTACTTGTACTAAATTTGAGTATGGCGTTGATTTTTCGAAAGACAGAAAGCGTTTTGAAAAGTGCCGTGCTTGCTTAATCGAATAATCCATCAAGCCGCTTATGTTTTTAACCCCTCGGCCAACACCGCAATATGTTCCGGCCCGATACCGCAACAGCCGCCGACGGTATCCGCTCCCGCTGCCAGCCAGCGCTTGGCCCATTGCAGGTAGTGGGGTGGGTCGGTGTCGTTCCGGATGGTATCCAAATCTTCATTGGCCGCATTTAC
>Ga0116175_1002314_pt1 | contig 11603 bp, 8 predicted proteins | sample AD_UKC125_MetaG_FD_89802 | JGI IMG/M metagenome (GOLD analysis project Ga0116175, IMG submission 89802) | Active sludge microbial communities of municipal wastewater-treating anaerobic digesters from USA - AD_UKC125_MetaG | ecosystem: Engineered > Bioreactor > Anaerobic > Digestate | place: USA... | reverse complement strand
GTACGAAGAGCCCGTTAAGGGATGAGATAGAGGAACACATCACTCATTCGCGAGACGAACGCCTTCTTGGCCTTTCGGACGGCTTGCGGGTCAAATTTCGTTAAGAGTGATCGGTCAACGACGCTTACACGTTGGTGCTCCGTCGCTGGACCCGCAAGCCGACCGTGATCTTTGGAGATGTGCGCCGAGAGCGCTTCCAGGCCGCGGAGGTAGGCATCGCTGCTCCTTCCCCGCGACACCACCAACATCGGTATTCCGTCGTCGCTGAACGTCAAGGCGATCGGCCAAAGGCGCCGATCTGGCACCAACAGCGCATGAGGGCCGAGCGAAAGGGCCGAAGCCAAAACCTCGGCTCGGGCTATGAGTTCACTCTCGGGTACGGGCGGAAAGATGAAGACTGCCTTGGCCAGACGTTCCGTCGCCCTGAGATGGGAGATCTCCCAGATGAGCCCAGGGGACCGACCCACGACCATGAAAACGCTAAGGCATGTGTGGGCCCGCTCTTCAATCGCAGTCTGCCAGTCGTCGTCGGAGAAATAGTAACGAGCAGCCCCCAACGGCTGTAGGACGGTCCCGGGTTGGCCGATGGCGATCAGCGGCCCAAACCCCTGCGCCTTCCAAGCGACCAGCTCTTCGAATCGTATGTATGGCTCGCCCGCCAAGCTCTCCAGGCCGTGCGTCATCCGTCGGGGCGGCTGGACCTCCAGGGAGTCGTCGGCGAACGAGCGAAGCAGGAGGACCGGCCGCCGACCATCGTTGTCGAGCCGCTGGGTCACCCAAGGCTGAATCAGTCGGCGGGCAAGGCGGATGGGTCGGCTGCTGCCGCTCACTACGCTCAATCCCATGAAAGCCATCGGAACGAGAATGCGCCAGCCGTTGATTGAAATGTTCCGTACCGACCCAACCATCTCGAACGCCGCCGTGGCGATGACGATGAACGCGAGACCCCCTGCGGCCATCGCCCATGAAAGGCCCTTGCCAAGGCCGAGCAAGAGTCGCGCCTGAGGGTAAAGGTTCGGGGGCACCAAGCCCCGGCCTCCACCTAGCTCTGACAGGAAGCCAAAGGCGACACACGCGGTCAGGACTCCCATGGCTGTCCAGGTGAGAGAAAGGCCTGGCCATGCAAAGAGCAGCCCGCCGAGTGCACCGACTGTCCCGTTGCGCAGCAAAGTGACACCGGTTCTCCACCGACGATCGGACCGGGTGGCTGCCGTAACGTCGATCAGGACTGGCGGCACCCCGCCTTCAGCGGCAGGAACGGCACGACGACGAAGGTGGAAGGCCGTCTCTCGGGCGCCGCGATCGCGTGCAACCGCGGCGAGGAGACCGAGCACGGTTGCCAGAAGGATAATTGCCGGTATGCGGGCCCCCACCGCCCTCGCAAAGTCCCCGCCGACCTTCCGGGTCGGGCTCGCCGGGTCGTTGGGTAGATCTGGCAGGGTCGGCATCGCCGTCCGCTGCTGTTCGAAGACCTGATCTGCCAGTCCCCCGAGTTCGCTATCCACGGTCTTCCCAGGTCGGGACAGCCACACTGAGAAGGCGAGGCGGCCCTTGGAGCCGAACCTGATCTCCCAACTTCGCCCGTCCTGGACCGTCGAAATGCGCCAATCGGAGGGTCCCCACGCAGTGATCTCTTCGGGTAGGCGAGATCGGTCTGCTGCCCAGCTGTGAGTCCGAAACTCGACGATGGCGATGTCAAGTCGCAGCGAACTTCGATCGAAGCGGACGACCGAACCCGACCGGACGTTGGCGCGCTGTACGTCCCCGATCGTGGTGTCGGCGGGATACAGGTCCTTGGCTGCTACATCGCGGACTTGAGTCCGGGCGATGCCCGGCACCAGGTGGGAGGGGTCGATGACCATGGCTTCAAGGCCCGGCGTAGCCCAAGCGCTCTGGCAAGTGGTGAGCAGGAGCACCACCATCAATAGCGCCCGAGGCCAAGCGACGCCCTCCCGGGCGTAGCCACTTCTCACGGCAGCCACGGTACGCCCCGCAGGTTCAGTAAGCGTTCCGACAATCCGGTGAGGGATGCCGTAGGTAGGCTCGCATCGCCACCAACGCAGTTGGTGTCTCCATTGTCCTGCCACGGGAGGCGAGCATGTATCCCTCTGTTGAGTTCCCCACGGCCTTCCATGAGGCTGATCGGCACTCGCTCGACGGGCAGCATCGCACGATCCGGACCATTCGGTGGCGACTCGTGCTCACTGTCGTCGCCACCCTCCTGCTGGCCGTCGCGCCGCTCTGGCCGGTTGAACGGGGGCACCGCGAACTGGAGGTCGCGGCCCTCGCCGCCGCCGCATTCTTTCTCGTCGCATTCTTCCTGGAGATCCGCGAGTTGAAGTTGCACCCCGAACGCGACTGGTATGACGGACGAGCGGTGGCTGAGTCGGTCAAGACGCTCGGCTGGAGGTATGCAGTGGGGGCCGCGCCATACCCGGCTGGCCTGGCCAACGCCTCGAGAGCGTTCTCTGATGATGTCCACAACCTCGGCATCGACCTGCACGGGATGCGCAAACTCCTGGACGAAGGACGCCAGACGACGACATCGATGGACTGTCTGCGAGACGCCGATCTGGAGACCCGACGTGATGCGTATCTGCGGCTGCGAGTGCGTGATCAGGAGCACTGGTACGCCCACAAGTCCGAGTACAACCGCAAGCGCGGCCACCAGTGGAACATCGTCCTTATTCTCGCCGAAGCGCTTGGCGTCCTCTTCGCTCTCCTCAAGGGCCTTGGCGTCTTCCCCATCGACCTGGCCTGCGTCATGGCGGCGGTTATCGCCAGCGGCGCTGCGTGGCTGGCCATCAAGCAACACGAGTCCTTGGCTGCGGCGTACGCTCTGGCGAGCAAAGAGCTCGGCGACATTGGGCGCCGTCTGAGCGCGGTGGATGATGAACAGGCGTGGGCCCGTGAGGTTGCCGGCGCGGAGGAAGCGATCAGCCGGGAGCACACCATGTGGCGTGCCTCGCGGTCACGTCCCCACCTGCCGCAGTAGGTCCTCGGAGCCTGCATCAGAGCCTGCCAAGCCGGATGGCAGCCCGCTCCGTCAAGCTGAAACTAGTGGCGACTGCCGCAACGTTCTGGGCGAACGGTAGGGGTGGAGCCGTGTGGGAGAGTCTTGCTGTGTCAACCGACCCTGACCGTGGCGCCCAGCGCGAGGGGCGCTGTTATGCGCGTCAGCCGACCATTGTGTCCGCCAAGCGCCTCGACCGCGCTCATCGCTGGCAGACCTCGACAGGAGAGACGCTGACCGGGACAGCGGGGGACTGGCTCGTCACTGACGCTGCCGGAGGTCAGCGCACCGTGAAGGACGGCGCTTTTCGGGCCATGCACCGGCATATCGATGGGGTTTGTTGGAAGCGTGTCGGCAGCGTTCGCGCTCGTCGTGTGGAGACGACGGAGGAGGTCACCACACTGGAGGGCGTGGTCACCGCCTCGCCGGGTGATTGGGTGCTGACCGCTGATGCGGGTGGGTCCTGGCCAGTCAGCGACGAGTACTTCAGCAGTGCCTATGCCTTCGGAGACCGTGAGCCGGAGAAGAGTGGGACCTCGTGACTATCGCGGATGGGCTCAGTCGCGGCGCGCTGGGCCGCGCTGAACCATTCGGAGCTCGGCTGGGTCGGGCGTTGTTCTGGCCGGCGTCCGCAGCGCTACTCGTCGCATTGGCATTGCTCGCGAGGCAGACCTACCTCATCTCCGCGATCGGTGCAGCGAACCCGGGCAAACCGGAGACCGCCCAGCCGGAGGTCGAAGCGGCCTTTCCTTGGTCGACCTTGCTCGTGGCGCTCATGGCTCTCACCGCATTGGCCTACTGGTTGCCGCGAAGGGCCCCCCAGACCGATGTCGCCTTCGCCCTGATCGCAGCCGGCTCGGTGGTTGTCGTCACGCTTGGTGTCGCCACCTATCTGCCCTGCACGTCGGAGCAGGCGTGGTACGCGCCGATTGCGTGGGTCTTCGGATTGTTCACGGGTCAGTACGAGTTCAGCCCGGCTCCGCCGTCGAACTGCGCGACCACGTGGGCGCCCGGTCTTGAGCTTGCCCGAGCCTTGGGCGTCGTGGTGACCGGCTCCACAGCGCTCGAGCTCATTCACGACGTCGCCCGATCGTGGGTGGACCGTTGGGTGGTGGCCCTGTCGGGTGACGTCGACGTCGTGGCGGGCCTCACAGCCACTTCGCTGCCGCTTGTTGGCGCACTTCTCGAGGAGAGCGCTCGAGCGCGCCGCCTCCCGCCATGGGTCGACACGCGCCCGCCGTGGTGGTCACGTGCTGTGATTCCCGCGACGCGGCCAGATTATCCCCGACGGCAGCTCCTGTGGTGGCGGATCACAGGCCTGCGGCCGGGCGATCTGCGGAGGATGGTCAAGGCCCGCCCCCGGGTCGTGGTCATCGATCCGGACGCAGACAACGCCCTGCTCGCCGAAGCGCGCAGGCTCGGCGCGCGTGTTGTCGTCGGCGATGCCGCCGATCCCAAGCTCTTGCGGCTGGTGCTCACCCGCTGGGCCGGGCCAGCCAGCCGACGGACGGCTCTCCGTCGCTGTTTCGCCGTCGAGGACGACCAACGCCGCAACCTCGCGATCTGGGCCGCCACGGTGGAGACGGTCACGGGCCCCCCTGCAGGTGAGTACCGTGCCCATCTCGACGACGTCGTGCCCCGTGCCTTCGTTCTCCTGGAGGAGGCCAGGGAGGCGCGCCAGTGGCGCGTGAACCGGTTCGCCAGCTTTCGTGCAGGCCGTGGGGTGGCGGCTGGGCTCACAGCCACTCCGACGTTGATCTCGGACTCCATCACTCTCGACGGGATGGTTGCCGAGCAGGTCGCCCGGCGCATCCTGCCCGACCACGTGCTCCTCTCAGAGGACCACGTGGTCTCGCGAATTGTCATCGTCGGTGAAGGCCCGACGTCCCTCACGCTCCTCGACGAGCTGGCCTGGCAGTTGTGGTGCCGCTACGAGATTGCGCAGGCCGCCGGGCGAGGGCACCTTGCGGCTGAGCCCAAGCTGGTGGAGATCACCCTGTCCGGTCCTACCGCGTCGCGCCGGCAAGCCGAGTGGGAGCAGGTCCGAGCGCCGTGGCGTTATCCGCCAGGCAGCGGGTTCGTGGGCGGGCATGAGGCTCCGACGGATTTGCGGATGTTCTGTGTCACTGCCGCCGAGGGTGATCCGGAGGACGTGGCTTCTCGGGTGCTGAGTGAGGATCCGGAGGCGGTGGTCGTGTTCGTGGACGACTCTGAGGAGTATGCCGCGGCCGCAGCGCGCCTGTCTCGTCTCCACGGCCGGCCGGACTGGGGCTCGCTGCGGGTGATGCTCCGGACGTCCGGAGCCGTCGCCGGTGAGCCGATCACGCCAGGGGGCCTGCTGCGCTTTGCTCCTGAGCTCGTCTTGCATGACGACGTCCTCGGACCCAGGGCGCCGATCGACTCGGTCGCCCGACTCGCCGAGCAGCAGCACGCCGTCTATCGTGCCGAGACCGGCTTCGCCGAACTGGATGCGGTGGCACGAGGAGAGCTGGGGTCGCCTTCGACCGACCGCTTCGCGCGCAAGGTCACCGGTCGGCGCTGGACAGCGAGCTCGGCGACACCGATCCGCTCGCTCGGAGAGCCGTTGCCGGAGTTCTACCGTGAGGACAACGTGCGACAGCACTGGCGCATCCTGTCGTGGGCGGTTGAACACGGCTACGTCTGGGAGTCGGTAACACACGCAGATGCTGACAGGAACGGTCCCCCGCACGATTGGGCGAGTGACCTCGATGCCATGGTGTCCGCTGAGTACATGCGCTGGGCTCAACTGCGCCGTGACCACGGCTGGTGGGCCGTGGGCGGGTCTGAGCCCGATGCCCGTGATGGCGCACTGCGCGATGATTCGCTGAGGTTGCACCCTGAGCTGCGGGGTGAGGAGTTCATCAGTCACGATTTCAACTCCGGGCTCATCAGGATGATCCTGCACCGCCTCTGGGCCAGCGGCCTCGCAGCCGTCCGCCCGTAATGGTGGGTCGCGCGTTGGTCCAGCCCTGCTCAGGCGCTAGTGCCAGGCCCAGGTCCGCACCCCTCTAACGAGTTCATCCATGGGTTGCCGTGATGCGTGGGCGGGAGGAGGTGCCGGAGGGCTATGTTCTTCTCATGGCCGCAGAGGGGGTGTCGGGAGCCCCTCTCGACCAGTCAGATTCACATGTGGACGTGGCGTCGGCGCAGACCTCAGCGACGCGGCAGGGCAGGAAATGGCTCCACGGCCGCCCACTCATGTGGGGCTCTGCAGCCACTGCCCTTGTGTGCGCTGGCGCCGTGCTCGGTTGGTGGCTTGGGGCGACCCATGACGCCTCGCTTCCCACCCCCACTCCCTCCGTGCGGATCGTGGAAGTACCGGCCGCCATCACACCGGGGACAGTTATGCCCGACCTGAGGGGTCTCGACAAGGCAGCGGCTCTCCAAATCCTGGCTGACCTCGGTGTACCGGCGGAGAAGATCACGGCCACCGACGCACCGGCGGCCGGAGCGTCGGGGCTGGTCTTCATGCAGACCCCGGTCCGGGGCAGCAGCATCTCCGGGGATGTCACCTTGGTGGTTTCCGCTCCAGCGGTCGTCCCCAAGGTCGTCGGCGGTGGTGTCGATGCCGCGAGGCAGGAACTGAGCAAACTGGGCGCGGAGATCGCGATCACTCGCACATACCGAGCGGGGGCCGCCTCTGGCAGCATCCTCGCCGTGGACCCGGCTGAAGGGACCGCGCTTCCGGCAAAAGTAGCTCTCACGGTGGCCGATGCATCGAGCAGCGTCTTTGCAGCAGACGTGCGCTCCCTGAGCGGCTCCGTTTCGACGCAGGACGTGACTCTGGCCGGTCAGGCCTTCCGGTCGGCAGCCATCCTTGAAGCCACCACCGAAGGCCGCGCCGTGGCGTGGGTGACAGGGCAGCACGTGGATGGTTTCCGCGCCATGGTGGGGATTCCCGACAGCGGGAAGGCAGGTAGTCAGATCGAAGTCACCGTCCTCGCGGATGGTGTTGCCGTTGCCACCGTGCAGGCCACCTTCGGAAATCCCCAGCCGCTGTTCGTCCCCCTGTCGGGTCGCACTCAAGTGGAGATTCGGGCGAGGTCGCTCACGGCTGCACAAGAACGGATCGATGCGGCGATGGGCGATGCACGCTTCATCGGGGGACCTGACCTCGCCCAGCAGCTCGGCACCAGGCAGTAGGGAGGGTCCGTCATGGTCAGCTCCAAGTTGGTGCCTGGGACGGGGCGACGGGTCATAAGCGCTCTGTCGGTGCTGTTGAGCCTCGCGGCATGCACGACCGACGCGCCCTCGCCCTCGCCCAGCCGGTCGGTCTCGGCCACGTCCCTGACCCCGACGGTGGCACCGACGGCGGAGGCCGGTGAACTGGTGCTTCCGACGGCGTCCGCTCCTGCCCTACCCCAGTCACGGGTCGACGAGATCCAGTCCGCGCTGGCATCGGGGGAGGCTGCGAGAGCTCAGTCCGTGGTTGCGCTCCCTTCTGGTGCCACGCTCAGCGCTGACGCACTGGCAGCCCTCAAGGCTCTCGACGGGGTCACGCTCGACGTGGCAACCTTCCATGCCTTCTCAAGCACCAGCGCGGTGGTTGACGGGGCGGCGTCAGGCAAGAAGTGGATCGTGTATCTGATCTTCGACGGCGCCTGGAAGATCTCCGCCACGGAGCCCAAGTGAGGTCGTCAGTCTGGCAGGCCAAGGCGCAGCGACTGGCGAGCGCCGTCGCGGCACTGTTGGCCTGCCTGAGCATGATCCTCGTGCCCGCCATGGCAGCCGAGGGGTCTGCCTCCCTGGCCGTCAGTTCACCTAGCGCCTGTCCTCACCCAACTGATCCGACACGCGTCGCCAAGGAACGGCATCCGGTTGTCCTCATTCATGGTTGGACGGGCAACGCCGGCAGTTGGGGGGAGACGATCAAAGGCTTGACCCAGCGGCTCCCGGACGTGTTCGACTTCAGAGCCTTCGACTATGAGGCCTACAACACCGACTGGGCGGCTCACCCCGCCGTTGCTGACTGCCTCGCTCTCTATGTCAACCAGCTGGGATCCGAGCACCGACAGGCGGGCGGGGACGGACGTGTCTACATGGTTGCCCACTCGATGGGAGGGCTGGCCGTTCTCTTTGCCAGCAACCCTGCGTACGCGCGTTCGCCGATCCGCGACGAGTACTTCGGTGGGCTAACCACGATCGGCACTCCTTACCAGGGCTCACCCTTTGGCAATACGGTCTTGGCGCAGCTGAGCGAGTCCTGGGACGAGCTGTGGGGGCCAAGGAAGGTGTTGCCTCCTCGCACTTCCGACGCCGCCAAGTGCTTGGCACGGCACGATGAAAAGCACTGGATGCCCGTCGGCTGCGACAAGCCGCCTGCCGCGCCTGGCAAACCCATCACCATGATTTCGACGACGACGACGATCTCTCGAACTCTGTTCGGGGCAAAGCTCTACGACGTCGGCCTCAACACCGATGGTGCGGTGCCCGTCCCGTCAGCGAGTGGTTACCTCTCTTCGGAGTACGACCGTAAGGGCGTTCGCACACAGGTCGGTGTTCGTGACGTGACCTGTCACACGACCAGCGAGCAATCGCTTGCCCTGCTCAGAGGTGCTCTGTCAGGTTCCAGAGCCGGCCTAGCAGGTGCTGTGATCGGTGCCGAGGTCGCTGCACTCGGGCAAATAAGTTCGGATACGGCCGTACTCGACCAGGTCATCAGCGGAGAGCCGGGTTTGGAACTGGGCACCATGAGTCTGGTGTCTGCATGGCTGGACGCGTGTGGACACTCGAACAGTCCCAGGAACCCGGAGGTTCTCGATCGGGTAGCCGACAGCCTGCTGTCCCAGTGGAACCGGCAACGGGATGCCACCGCGGCAAGTCAGGGGGGAGGGGTGGATGCCTCGGGACCATCGAAGGAGAAGGGCGGCACTCAGGCGAACCTGGCGAGCGGCAACGCGATCGTGACGGTCTTCGATCTCTCAGGGTCCATGAATGACAAAGACCCGACTGGCGCGGTCAAGCTCGAAGGGGCCAAGTCGGCCCTCGAAAAGTTCGTCCTGGGGCAGCCGGCAAGCTCGGAGATAGGACTGTGGACCTATCCGGGTGGCGATGAAGTGCTGGGGTGCGCCGCGGGCGACTTTGTCGGCGGTGGGGCCGTGGCGCCGATCGGCGATGCCAGCAGGCTCACCGCTCTCATCGATGGGCTCAGGGCGGATGGAGGGACCCCGACAGGCCCAGCGCTGCAGGCGGTGGTTGATCGGTTGACCTCCCAGGGGTACCGAGGGGCGACCATCCTTCTAGTGTCGGACGGCGAGTCCAACTGTGGCCCGCCGCCGTGCGCGATCGCCAAGTCTGTCGCCGCGCAGGGGTTCGCTGTGACCATCAATGCGATGGGCTTCCAACTGTCGCCTGAGGGCCAGAAGGAACTTGGCTGCATCGCCGCCGCCACCGGCGGGAGTTACGTTGCGATCGATGACGCGGCTCAGCTCGACGAGAACATCCGTCGCCTCGGCATACCCAATCTCGAGGTCAAGGCCACAGGACCCACCCAAGCCATTGTCGGACAGCAGATCGCCATCACTGGCACCGTGACCAACCCCTCGTCCCGCACCATCGAGGATGCCCACGTGGCGCTCCGTTTTGCCGATGCCGGGTCCCAGTCCATCTTCCCGGCCGTGCTGCCACCCCGGTTCGGCCTGGGCAACATCGCCCCAGGGGAGACGATCACTCGGACCTGGACGGTGACGGCAGGGGTCGACGTGACGGGCGGAACGGCAAGCTACCGCATCAGCACGTGGGGCAAGGACGTCTCGGCGACCGAGGCCCAAGGCACCGTCACGGTCCATGCGACGAGTGATCTCAAGGCAGCCGCAGCGCCCTGGCTGAAGTCCATCACCGACAAGGGTTCGGTGGCCGTGGTCGGGGACTCCTATTCATCGGGCGAGGGGGCGGGCAACTACATCTCGGGCACGGACACGGCATTGAACCGGTGCCATCGGTCGTGGAAGACCCACACGCTCACCCAGTTCCCCGAAAAGCGGCGCGACTTGTTGGCGTGCTCGGGGGCAGTCATTGAAGACTTCTTCAGTTCGCAGCAGGCGCCGAACAGTACGCAGCCGGAGAACGCCCCTCAGATCGGGCAACTGCGCAAACTTGAGGTCAAACCCGATCTTCTCGTCGTGACCGTCGGTGGGAACGACATCGGCTTTGCAAATATCGTGCGCAACTGCGTCAACGTCGGAGCCTGTGACTCGGAGGACTATCGCAGGGAAGTCTTCACGAAGGTTTCTGAGCTCAACGAGCCCGCTGTGTCCGGTGAGCTGGGGCGACTCAGTCGGCTCTATCAGTTCCTCTACTCGGTCATCAACGACAAGGCAGCCGTCGACCGGCGCCATGGCGCAGCGCCGGTGCTCGTGCTCGCCTACCCCGCCATCATGCCCCGAGATGTCCGAGGTCTGTGCTCCGGCTTCAGCCAGTCGGAGACGGCCTTCGCCAACCAAGTCCTCGAACGCCTCAACGCGGAGATCGCCACGGCTGTGACGCAAGCAGCCAAGGATGGCCGCCAGATCTATTTCGTCGACCAAACCGCCAACGCAGTCCAGCCCAACCATACGTCATGCGACCCCGATGCCTACATTCGTGGAATCTCCCTCCCATCCGGGGCACTGAGCGCCAGCTACGACCAATGGCTGAGCAGCCAGGCCCAAGAGTTCCACGTCGCCGACTACCCCTCCATAACCCAACAGTTCATGCACCCCAACGAGAAGGGCTACAGCGCGCTGACGGTGGCTGTCTACAGCTGGTCCACAGTTCACGACATCGACTTGGGTAAAGCCGCTCCGACAACCATCGACAAGGCTCCCCCGGAGTCCTCTGATGCTTGGCCGCTCCCCGGCACCCCCGTGCTCCAAGGAGGATCCGCGTCGACCCTCGTGCCCGGCCAGACGGTCATCGTGACGGCTGACCACCTGCAGCCAAGCTCGCCGGTGCAGATCACCCTGCACAGCAGCCGCCGCGTTCTCGCCAGCACATTTGCTGATGAGAAGGGTGCCCTGCGACAGTCAGTGGTGATTCCGTCGGACGCAACAATCGGCAGTCATACGGTGACCATCGAGGCGCTGAAGGACGGCTCCGAAACGGTCATGACCATTCCGGTCCGGATCCGGGCTGGACTGCCGATGTGGCTGGTCGGTACCGCGGTGCTAGGGCTCTTGGCGGCCTTGGTGAGTGCTTCGACTTGGCTTCGGTCAGCCCGCCGCAGGCATGCAAGCGTGTAGATCTTCTCGAACGCGGGATCGGGGTTGAACGTTCCCGGTAGTACTCGTGGAGCCCGGGGTATCCGGTGCTCCCCGCTCTCGGCGAACAGCAGTCGGAGGCGCTCCATGGCCCCCCGGGGCGGCGCCGGTCTCGTTCGTGAGGTCCTCGTCGCGGGTGGTCTTGGGCCGGGCACGATGTATGAGCCGGCAACTGGTCGCCGGTGGACGATGGGGCTGGATTCTATTCGCCCTGTTGAGTGTGGGGTCATAGGTTGAGGCCGCCGCCGATGAGGAGCATCCGGAGGCGGTAGTTCTCGAGGTTTCGGAAGCCGCGGGCGATGCGTCGGTGGAGTTCGATCAGGCGGTTGACG
>Ga0116175_1002313_pt1 | contig 11610 bp, 9 predicted proteins | sample AD_UKC125_MetaG_FD_89802 | JGI IMG/M metagenome (GOLD analysis project Ga0116175, IMG submission 89802) | Active sludge microbial communities of municipal wastewater-treating anaerobic digesters from USA - AD_UKC125_MetaG | ecosystem: Engineered > Bioreactor > Anaerobic > Digestate | place: USA... | reverse complement strand
TACCGACGGATTCCTGCTGTGCGACGTTGCCGGACCAGGACGTGCAACCGCAACGCCAGCAGTTCAAGATGCCAGCGGTGATGGCTGGACGATGCACGTAACTGCGACCGAAGACCAGTCGCGCCAAGAATTGACCCGCAGCATTACCGTCAACCTCTCCGAGAGTTGGCAAGGTCGCGCACAGTCACCCGAGCCACTCCCAGGCTCGACACAACTCCATGAAACGCACCTGTTGGACCTCATGGCCCCGAGCGACTTCGCAGCGCGCCTTGAGGCCAGCGGGTTGACCACCCAGCAACTTCCTGGCTATGTAGGGTTCGAGCTACCAGTCGGCTGGACTGCTTGGCTTGCTCAACCTCTTCGCTGAGCCAAGCGAACCATCGCCGGGTGATCTCACATGGCGGCGAATCACTGCAGGAGATTGCGTTGAACGACCAACGGCCCCGGCGCCCACAGTTGGCTCATGTGGCCAAGGCTGCAGGAGTTTCGTTGAGCACGGCATCTGCCTGTCTTCGCGACATCCCGGGCCCATCGGATGAGACTCGCGCGCGGGTCAAGGCTGCCGCCCAGCAGCTCGGATACCGAACGAACCTTCAGGCGAAGGCGCTTCGAGCGGGCCAACAACAGACAGTTGCTCTCGTCTTCGACCCAGTGATCCTCGATCCCCACCCGCGTTCGCCTCGGATGTTCTGGCAGAACTTCGTCAACGCAATCTTGCAGACCCTGGCCGAGGAGGACGTCTCGCTACTCGTTGTCCCGGCAGCGAGCATCGATTCACTGCAAGGTGCCGCGATCGATGCCGTGATCCTTTCGGCGCTACCGGACGAGGCCTCGGCCTCGGAGCAGGTGGGGTTCGGAATCCCTGTCATCGCCACCGGAATTCCGCGAGCGGGAGTGACTGCGTCTTGCTTCGCATCCCACGACATCATCGCTGTGCATCGCGCTGCCCTGGATCTGCTACTCGAGGGCGGCAGCAAGCGTCCGGCGCTCATCCGAAATGTTGGCGTGGAGCATGTTTTCCGCGAGGTCGCCGTTTACACCGCGTGGTGCAGCGAACATGGAATCGAACCGCTGGCTTTGAACCTCGATGAATATTGGGACGCCGACGATGCGATCGCGTGCGTGGTCGAGGCCATCAACGAGGGTGCCGACGGGTTTCTGATCCGCAACGGCGACACACAAGTGGTCTTGGCCGGCATCGCCGAGGCAGGCAAGAGCGTGCCAGCAGACGTCCAGGTGCTCGCCGAGGCGGAAGGGACGATCGAGGCTCTGACAGCGCCGCCGGTCACAACAATTTCGCTGCGGGGCAGCGAATCGGGACGGCTTGTCGCCCAGGAAGTGCTGACGCAGATGCGCGAACCGAAGTCGGTCAACACATCGAACCCGCGATCGCTGCGGCTTCCTCACGAGCTGACCGTTAGACAGTCAACCCGCCGCAAGCAATAGCTCACGGCGGGTCGCCAGATTTGGTGATCGGTTAGTCGAGGTCGACGGCGTGAACCGCAGCTGCACCGATCTTTGAGGCGATCTCGTCCAACGTAGGGCTCGGAATCGCCGAGTCGACCGTCAGCGCGATGAGGGCTTCTCCCCCGGCCTTCGTGCGACTGACCTGCATGCCGGCAATGTTGACGTCGGCCGATCCGAGGATCTGGCCGACCACGCCGACGATGCCGGGCTTGTCGTCGTAGGTGTAGAACGCCATGTGCTCGCTGATCGGGACATCGATTTCGAAGCCGTCGATCTCGACGAGCTTCTCGATATCGCGAGGACCTGCGACGGTCCCGGCAACAGCCACGCTGCGACCATCCGTCAGGGCCAGCTTCACACGCACCAGCGTGCGGTGCTCGGGGCTCTCGCCATCTGTCGTCAAGGAAGTCTCGACACCGCGGTCGGCTGCCAGCACCGGCGCGTTGACGTAGCTGACCGGATCTTCAACAAGTACGGAGAAGACGCCCTTGAGCGCGGACAGCTGCAGCACGCGAACGTCTGCGGTTGCCGCCTCGCCAAGAACCTGAACGTCAACGGCGGCGATGGGTGACGGCGCCAGTGTTGAGGCGATGCGGCCAACTCGCTCGGTCAGTTCGATGAACGGGCGGACAGCCTCTTCGATGTTGCCGCCTTCAACGTTGACGGCATCGGGAACAAGCTCACCGGCAAGGGCTTGACGGACCGACTTCGCGACCGCGACGCCAGCCTTCTCCTGCGCCTCGTCGGTGCTGGCACCAAGGTGCGGGGTCGCCACAACGTTGTCCAGGGTGAACAACGGTGAATCCGTTCATGGCTCCTTGGAGTACACATCGACACCGGCACCGGCCACCTGGCCAGCGACAAGAGCGTCGTACAGCGCCTGCTCGTCGACGATGCCGCCGCGGGCAGCATTGACGATGTGAACTGTGGGCTTGACCTTCTTGAGAGCGTCGGCGTCGATCAGGCCGATGGTGTCCTTGTTCTTGGGCAGGTGAACCGTGATGAAGTCGCTGGTCCGCAGCAACTCGTCGAGGTCAACCATCCGGACGCCGAGCTGAGCAGCGCGAGCAGGCTGAACGAATGGGTCGTAGGCGATCAGTTCGACACCAAATGCGCTGAGCCGCTGGGCAACCAACAGTCCGATGCGTCCGAGTCCGACCACGCCGACAACCTTGTCGGACAGTTCCACACCTGAGTACTTCGAGCGCTTCCACTCGCCATTGCGAAGTGCGGCATGCGCTGGGCTGATGTTGCGTGCGCTTGCGAGCAGCAGCGCGACAGCTAGCTCGGCGGCCGACACGATGTTTGAGGTCGGAGCGTTGACAACCATGACGCCGGCCTGGGTCGCGGCGTCAACGTCGACGTTGTCGAGCCCGACACCCGCGCGAGCGACAACCTTGAGGTTCTTGGCGGCAGCCAGCGCCTCGGCATCAACCTGGGTCGCCGAACGCACGAGGATCGCGTCGACGTCGGCGATTGCGGGCAGCAGTGCTGCGCGATCGGCCCCGTCACAATGGCGGACCTCGAAGTCCGGGCCCAAGGCCTCGATGGTTGCGGGTGACAGTTCTTCGGCGATCAGCACAATGGGCTTCGACACGCGCCAGGCTCCTTTGCCAACAGGGCAGTAAATGTGGGCCCCGCACAAGCGGGACACATCAAAAGTAGGTGAACCTCAAGTGTAACGACAGACTTTGTGAAAACTTTCACGAGTCCGACTCGAGTGACTACCTGACGACAACCGTGAGCCGTTTGATGTTCTTGAGGTCTGGCTGCTGGTTAGGCGGACTGAGCCTGAAAACCACAACGGCGGTGCCAGGCGTTTGCGCGATGATGGTCGTGTGCGACTCACCGGGCGCTCCGGGCAAGGCCTCCCCAGGCGAGTAGGTGGACTCCCCCACAGCAACAACCGGCGCCGACCCAGGCTTCACCAGAGGCGGGACCGTTGACCAGGTGTAGCCGGTTGAGACGTTCTCCGGCAGTACTACCTCGGTCTTCTGCCCAACGACGGCATCCACGGTCGCGGGCAGGTCCGTCACTACGACGGGAGCGGGAGTTGGCGACGCTGGGGGCGCTGGGGGTTGGTCCGAACCGCAACCAACGAGGCTGACGACGCAGAGGACAGCCACAAGCGACACATATCCGGCTTTGCGCACGGCAGCGATTGTAGGTTCACCATCAACCGCATCGTCGATCGAACGGAAGCGCCAGTGGCCCACCTTTCGCGCCGCCAGGTACTTGGCACCGGCGTTGCCGTTGCGGGAGGTATGGCCCTGTGGTCCTTGGCAGGTTGCGCGAGCGAGGCGAATTCGAAAGGTCTGGATGCACTTCGCGCCACCTTGAGCGGGACTCTCCTGCTTCCTACTGATCCGAGCTTCGCTGAGCAGAATCAGCCAGCGAATGATGAGTTTGCCTCGATCACACCCATTGCGATCGCGCTGTGCGCTAGTCCGCAGGACGTCGCAGCATGCGTCAATTGGTGTCGGAACGAAGGAATCCAGCCAGTGATCCGCGGCGGTGGCCACAGCTACGCAGGCTTCTCGACCACGCAGGGGTTGTTGATCAAGACCACGCCGATGAACAGCGTGCGCGTTGACGAAGCCAACCAAACGGTAACGATCGGCGCAGGTGCGCTGAACAAAGAACTGTTGGCGCACGTCGTCAACACCAACTTCATGGTTCCGATCGGAACATGTCTTGAAGTCGGCTTCACCGGATTGGTGCTTGGCGGTGGGCTCGGCGATAACTCCAGATGGGCGGGTGTCACCGCTGACCACCTCGTATCGACGGATGTGGTGCTGGCCAACGGTCAGTCCGTGACCGCGAACGCGACGCAGGAGGCGGACCTGTTCTGGGCAGCACGTGGGGGTGCTGGCGGGAACTTCGGCGTGCACACCTCACACGTGGTGTCGCTGGTCGAAATCCCACGTCGGCAGATTGGCGCCTTCGAGTTGAAGTTCCACGGCATCCAAGATTGCGTCTCGTCGTTCATGGCGTTCGACAAGATCATGCATTCGGCACCGGATCGACTCAGCGGATTCCTCGCCATCACGAACCTCAACAGGCCCGCCGACGGAACCAGGGGCGCCAACAAGTATCCGGTTGCCACGTTCTGCGGTTCCTACATCGGACCGGTCGACGAGCTACGCGACTTGCTTCGCCCCCTTCAGCGCTCCGGGAAGGCGTTTCACACGGAAATCGTCGCGCAGGAGTTCTGGCAGGCGCAGATTGACTGGCTTTCCGTACCGAAACTGCCGGTTCATGGGTTGGCGGAGACGGCCCATTTCACGAACCAGCCACTACCCGCAAAGGTGGTCGATCAGCTGATTCGGCGAGTGGCCGCGGCTCCTGGCGGCTCGCCGGATGCCTACTGCGAGGTGCGCCTCATGTGTTGGACCGGCGGCAAGGCCAACACCGTGGCGCCCGACGCGACTGCGTACGTACATCGATCGTCGACGGGGCTTCTTCGCCCGGCGATCTGGTGGCAACCGACCAGCTCACCTGGCCTGCAACGCGAGATGCAGGGCTGGTTCAGCGACACCTTGCGCTTCATCACGCCGTTCTGCCAGCCGAGCGCATTTCAGAACTGGCCGTACCGTGGCCTGCCTGATGCGCTGACCCAGTACTACGGATCCAACCTTCCGAGGCTGACCCAGGTGAAGAAGGCCTATGACCCGAACAACCTGTTCCACTACGAGCAGAGCATCCCGGTCGCTTCAGCATGAGTAATGAAGCGCGCGGACAAGCCGAGGCAGACTGGAAAGCATTGGCCAACCGGTGCATCCAGGCGAAAAAGCCCAACGAACTCGTCGTCCGTGAAGGCGTCGGACGGGCAGCGTCGGCGTGGCCAACCTCGCAAGTGATCTCCGCGGCTCTCGGACGCGCGGTCGCGCAACTCGGGACCGCCAAGGCGGATGACGCCGGCGACGATTTCCTGCGGCTCGATGCCGGACTGCGCCACTTCCAAACCGGAAGCATCTTCACCGAGTCGCGTTCGTGGTCCGTCCGACGCCGGCCGGTGTTCTATGACGACAACGCGTGGATCGCATTGAACTTCATCCAAGTCGCGCTGCTGCAACTGCATGGTGTGCTGCCGGGCGATCCAATGTCGAACATCGTGCGTGCGCGCGGAGTGCTGGCACTGCTGGTCTCCGGCCAAGACACTCGAGACGGTGGTGTCAGCTGGAAAGTCGGTGGCGATACCCGCAATGCCTGCTCTACTGCGCCGTCCGGACTTCTGGCACTGCGGATCGTCGAAGCTGAGCGCAACCACGGTGGGTTGCCACAGTCGGATCATGCGCAACTGATCGCGTTCGCCCAGCGATGTGCAGGCTTCATAGACCTGCTTCGTGATTCTCGTGGGCTCATTGCCGACCACTTGCGGCCCGATGGTCAGATCGAACCCAGCATCTACAGCTACAACCAAGGGACAGGGCTTGGACTGAGCTTGCAGCTTCATCGCGTGACTCACGACGAGGTGTCGCTGCAATCGGCACGCTTGGCGGCCGCTGCAAGTATCGAGTACTACTCCGATGGCGATCGACTTTGGCGCGAGAGCCCAGCATTCGTCGCGATCATTCTGCGACACCTCGCGGTACTGCGCGCTTATGAGGGAAGCGATACCGGCCTTGAGCTGACCGATCGTTGGCTGGACCGACTCACGACGCAGGGACTTGATCCCGCCACAGGTTTCTATTCACGCGGAGGCATCGGCCGTTACGACGGAAGCGTCAGCCTCGACCAAGCCGGCATCGTCGCGGCTCGATACACCAACAGGTGGCCTGCAGGCTTGGTCCGCTTCTTGTGCTGAGGCAAATGCGAACCCCCGTCGTGTTGGGGTTTCAGGCCCGATTTCGGGCCCTGAAACCCCAACACGACGGGGGTTTGCGGAAACGTGCGGGAGGGTGCGTGCCTAGCGGGCAGCAGTTCCCTCGACGTAGTCATCGTCGCCGGAATCAACCCAGGACATGAGCTTGCGCAGTTCCTGGCCGGTTGCCTCGATCGGGTGCGTTTCGCCCTTCTCGCGCAGCGCCTTGAACTCCGGCGCTCCGGCGTCCTGATCGTCGATGAAGCGCTTCGCGAAGTTGCCGTTCTGAATGTCGGTCAGGACGTCCTTCATGTTCGCCTTCACCGACGGATCGATGACCCGCGGACCCGACACGTAGTCGCCGTACTCAGCGGTGTCCGACACTGACCAGCGCTGCTTGGCAATGCCACCTTCGTACATCAGGTCGACGATCAACTTGAGTTCGTGCAGGCACTCGAAGTACGCGACCTCTGGCTGGTAGCCAGCCTCGACGAGCGTCTCGAAGCCGTACATCACTAGCTGCGAAGCGCCACCACACAGAACGGCCTGCTCGCCGAACAAGTCGGTTTCGGTCTCTTCGGTGAAGGTGGTCTTGATTCCACCTGCCCGCAGGCAACCGATCGCTGCGGCGTACGACAGTGCCAATGCCCAGGCGTTTCCGGTCGCATCCTGCTCAACTGCCACGATCGCCGGGACACCGCGGCCGGCGACGTACTCGCGTCGCACCAGGTGACCCGGACCCTTCGGCGCAACCATGCAGACATCCACGGTCGCCGGTGGCTTGATGTAGTCGTAACGGATGTTGAATCCATGGGCGAAGAACAGGGCGTCACCGTCGTTCAAGTTCGGCTCGATCGCCTCGGTGTACAAACCGCGTTGCACGGGGTCTGGGACGAGGACCATGATCAGGTCGGCTTCGGCACACGCCGTGGCGGGGTCAACAACGCGAAGACCCTCTGCTTCGGCCTTCGCGCGGCTGCGGGAACCTTCGGCAAGCCCCACGCGGACATCAACACCGGAATCGCGCAGGCTCAGCGCGTGGGCATGGCCCTGCGAGCCGTACCCGAGCACGGCAACCTTGCGCCCGCGAATGATGGAAAGGTCAGCGTCTGCGTCATAGAAGAGCTCGGCCACGATGTTCAGATCTCCTTGCTTGATGTGATGAAAAGAAACTTCGGATTCGGGTAATGAGACTACGTGCTGGTTACAACTTGGTTTTCATCCGGTACGGACCGGCCTTGCGGATTTCGTCTTGCAACGAGGACGACTGCACACGCACTGACGAGCAGAACCCAGCCCAGGGCGAGCATCCAGCCGCCAACCACGTCACTTGGCCAATGGACTCCAAGAATCAGTCGGCTCGGCGCCATGAGGATGCCGAAGGCGATCAGGCACCACCCAATGACCGTGCCCAGTGGGCGACGCAGGAGGTACATCAGCACGATCCCCACAACCGCCCAGACGTAGATCCCCGCCATCGAATGCCCGGACGGAAACGATCCGCCCGACTCAACGATCGCAGGATCCGGCCAACTAGGGCGAGCACGATCGATCGTCTTCTTCAGCACCTCCGAAATCACCAGGCCGCCGATGCCGCACACCACCACGTAGAGTGCCCATCCGCGCCGGTTGGCGAAGAACAACCACACCGTGGCAACGAGTGCGAGGACAAACGATCCGCCCGGTCCTCCGGCGTAATGCCAGACGGTCGCCGCCTTCACAAGCACGGCGTTACCCAGCCCAATCGAATCGAACCACTCCCCGATTCGGTAATCGCTGGAAACAAGATCTGAATAGCCGAAGACCACACAGGACCCGATGACGGCGGCAACTACCCAGCAACCAATACCGAGGATCGCGAAAACATCGGCCGTGTGCGGCTGTGGAATCGCTCTACCGGACTTGGCAACGATCACCGGCGCGTACGGCGCGGGATCCTGCTGCGCGGGCTTACCCGGCACTGCGCAGACTCCGGTCGCTGATCGACCGCGACCCGCGACCCACAGCGACCATTCCTGAACCAACCAGTTCCTTGATACCGAACTGTTCGAGGACCTTCAGGAGCGCGTCGAGCTTCCCGCGATTTCCGGTCGCTTCGATGGTGACCGTGTCGGGTGCGACGTCAACAACCTTGGCCCGGAACAGGTTCACGGTCTCAAGCACATGCGAGCGGGTCTCGAGGTCGGCCCGCACCTTCACCATGATCAGCTCACGCTCAACGGTGCTCTCTGGCTCAAGCTCAACGATCTTGATGACGTTGATGAGCTTGTTCAGCTGTTTCGTGACCTGTTCAAGGGGTAGCCCCGCCACGCTGACCACGATCGTCATGCGGGAGATCTCGGGGCGTTCAGTCGGCCCCACGGCGAGCGAGTCGATGTTGAATCCACGGCGGGAAAACAGCGCAGCGACACGAGCCAGCACGCCCGGCTTGTTTTCAACGAGCACTGAAAGTGTGTGACGGCTCATTTCTTCGGCCCTTCTTGGCAGTAGACAGATTGACTGGAGGCGGACACGGCGACTAGTCCTCGCGTTCCCACGCAGGTGCCAAACTGCGCGCGATGGTGATCATGTCGTTGCTGGTGCCAGCCGGAACCATTGGCCACACCATGGCGTCCTTGTGAACCTGGAAGTCGATGACAACCGGGGCATCGTTGAGCGACATCGCCTTCTCGATGGTTGCGTCGACCTCTTGCGGGGACTCGCAACGCAAGCCGTGACAGCCATACGCATCCGCCAGCTTCACGAAGTCCGGAATCCGATGTGTTTGCAGGTCGGTGTTCGAGTAGCGCTCGTTGTAGAACAGCGACTGCCATTGGCGCACCATCCCAAGAGTGCCGTTGTTGATGACGGCGACCTTGATCGGAATGTCATTGATTGCGCAGGTGGCTAGCTCCTGGTTGGTCATTTGGAAGCAACCGTCACCGTCGATCGCCCACACAACGGAATCCGGCGACCCAACCTTCGCCCCCATCGCAGCGGGCACAGCGAAGCCCATCGTTCCCAGGCCGCCGGAGTTGATCCAGTGTCCGGGCTTTTCGTACTCGATGAACTGCGCGGACCACATCTGGTGCTGACCGACACCGGCGACGTAGTAGGCATCGGGTCCAGCGATCTGACCGATCCGCGAAATCACCTGTTGCGGAGCGGTCTCGTTGTTCGCAGGAGTGTCGTACCCCAAGGGGAACTCATCGCGCAGCTTGTTCAGTTGCGACCACCAGGCGGCGTAGTCGCTGGACTTACCGGCGGCGTACTGCGCCTGAATCGCTGAGACGAGTTCGATGATCACCTCGCGGGCATCACCGACGATCGGCACGTCGGCATGGCGGTTCTTGCCAATTTCGGCAGGATCGATGTCTGCATGGATCACCGCAGCCTTCGGAGCAAATGACGGCAGGTGACCAGTCACGCGGTCGTCGAAGCGAGCACCGAGGGCGATGATTAGGTCGCTCTTCTGCAGGGCGGCCACTGCTGGCACAGTCCCGTGCATGCCTGGCATTCCGAGGTTCAGTGGATGCGAATCGGGGAATGCACCGCGCGCCATGAGTGTCGTGACAACTGGAATTCCGGTCAGTTCGACCAAGGTTCGCAACTGCTCTGCAGCACCTGCTCGGACCACGCCACCGCCGACGTAGAACACGGGCTTCTTCGCATCGACGATCATCGAAGCGGCTTCGCGTACCTGCTTGGAATGTGGCCGGGTGTTCGGTCGGTACCCGGGAAGGTCAAGGGTTGTGGGCCATTCGAACGTGGTCTGTGCCGCCAACGCATCCTTGGCAATGTCCACCAGCACGGGGCCGGGACGCCCAGTGGACGCCAGGTGGAATGCCTCGGCGATCGCTCTGGGGATCTCCGCTGGATCCGTGATCAGCAGGTTGTGCTTGGTGATCGGCATCGTGATGCCGCTGATGTCTGCCTCTTGGAACGCGTCCGTACCGATCGCAGCGCTCGGCACCTGACCTGTGATGGCCACCATCGGCACCGAGTCCATGTAAGCATCGGCGATTGGGGTCACGAGGTTGGTCGCACCCGGGCCTGACGTTGCCATGCACACGCCGACCTTGCCGGATGAGTAAGCGTATCCCTCCGCAGCGTGGCCTGCACCCTGTTCGTGGCGCACGAGGATGTGGCGCACCGACTTGCTGTCCATGAGCGGGTCGTAGGCGGGCAGGATCGCGCCCCCAGGGATACCGAAGACGACATCGACGTCGGCTGCCTCCAAGGAACGGACCAGGCTTTGCGCCCCAGTGATCGTGCCTTCGGCTGACTCGCTCATGAGTTCCTCACTGATTGGTGTCGGTGGTATCGGTGGTGTCGCTGGTGTCGCTGGCATTTCGGTCTCAACTGCTTGTCCGTGCAGGATCGTGCAGGATTTGGCGCCCTATAGGGGCCGCAACCCTGCACGATCCTGCGCGGACCGGCATCACGTTGTGCTCGGCAGGTTCGACGTGGATCGCACATACGACCCGCCGAGCAACAAGAAACCCCCCGGCCCGAGGGCTACGAGGGGTAGGCGTGCGATCTGAGGTTACTCAGAAGGCGCACGCCTTGATTACTACGAGAATGCTTTTCTGCACGAGCCCAGAATAACCACAGGTTGGCTGTGTTGTCACCGTCGGGGCAGCGTTGCGCCGATCACACAAAAAGAATTCTCCAGAAAAGTGCATCCAAGCGCCCGGCCTTGCGCGAATAGAAGTCGTAGCAACACCTCGACCGACACTTCTGGAGGAAACATGAACACTCGCACCCGACTCATCGTCATCCCTGCCCTGGCAGCTGCTGGAGTGATGACAATCGCCGCCTGTGGGTCTAGCAGTTCTGAAAGTTCAACTTCAAGCTCGCCGTCAACAACCACCGCAAACGCCAGCGCTCCATTTGGCCCCGGCTGCAGTGCAGTTCCCACCAGCGGTCCCGGATCCGTCGCGGAGATGGCGAAGGTTCCAGTTGGCACAGCTGCCGCAAGTAACCCCCTGCTCACCACACTCGGCGCCCAAGTCAAGGCTGCAGGCCTCGGCGAGACGCTGAACTCCGCGAAGGACATCACTGTGTTCGCCCCGACGAACGCCGCCTTCGAGAAGGTTCCGGCAGCAACTCTCCAGTCACTGACGAAGGACCCGACTGGCGCGCTCGCAAACGTCTTGAAGTACCACGTGGTTGCTGGAACTTTGACCCCAGCGAACCTTGCCGGTACGCACATGACGCTTGAGGGTCAGAACATCACTGTCACTGGCAGCGGTGAGAGCTTCACCGTGAACGGCACGGCACAGGTCGTCTGCGGAAACGTGAAGACTGCCAACGCCACCGTCTATGTGATCGACGGCGTACTCGTCCCCCCGGCGAAG
>Ga0116175_1002310_pt1 | contig 11617 bp, 11 predicted proteins | sample AD_UKC125_MetaG_FD_89802 | JGI IMG/M metagenome (GOLD analysis project Ga0116175, IMG submission 89802) | Active sludge microbial communities of municipal wastewater-treating anaerobic digesters from USA - AD_UKC125_MetaG | ecosystem: Engineered > Bioreactor > Anaerobic > Digestate | place: USA... | reverse complement strand
GGCCGCCTGGAGCCGACCGGAGCAAGGCGAGCAACTGCGCCAGTACGCTGCGGCGGCGCGTGCGGCGTTGGATGCCGGCCTGGGCGTCAATGCCGGGCACGACCTGAGCCGCGACAACCTCACCGACTTCCTGCGCGCGGTGCCTGCCGTGGCCGAGGTGTCGATCGGTCACGCGCTGATTGCCGATGCGCTGGAACTGGGCTACACCGAGACCGTCAAGGGCTATCTCGCCTGCATCGATGCCGCCCGGGCGCGCGCGGCTTGAGCACCGGCGCATGATCTACGGCATCGGCACCGACATCTGCGACGTGCGCCGCATCCGTGCCAGCCTGGACAAGCACGGCGACCGCTTTGCGCACAAGATTCTCAGCGACGCCGAACTGGCCCAATGGCACGCCCGCAGCACGCGCTGGCCCGAGCGCGGCGTGCGTTTCCTGGCCACGCGCTTCTCGGCCAAGGAAGCGTTCAGCAAGGCGATCGGCCTGGGCATGCGCATGCCCATGAGCTGGCGCCTGTGCGAGGTGGGAAAGCTGCCCGGCGGCAAGCCGGCCATCGTGCTGCACGGCGGCCTGAAAGACTGGTTTGAGGCCCAGGGCCTCACGGCGCACGTCAGCGTGACCGATGAGACCGACTACGCCGCCAGTTTCTGCATCGTGGAGAAGATTTGAAGAAGAAATTTGCACCATCCCGGCATGAAATGGTCATTGTTTGCTATCAATTGATGAGTTTTCTACGCCACATCCCGGAGCCTTCATGACGCACGTCGCCCCCGTCATCCTCGATATTGCCGGAACCCGGCTGAGCGCTGTGGACCGCCAGCGCCTCGCCCATCCGCTCACCGGCGGCATCATCCTCTTTGCACGCAACTGGGAGAGCCGTGCCCAGCTCGAAGGCCTGTGCGCCGAGATCAAACGGCTGCGGAGCGACCTGCTGATCTGCGTCGACCACGAAGGCGGGCGCGTGCAACGCTTTCGCACCGACGGCTTCACCCACCTGCCGCCGATGCGCGCCCTGGGCGAACTCTGGATGCAGGACGGCAAGGGCGGACCCGGCAGCGGCGCAATGCGTGCCACCAACGCCGCCAGTGCCGCCGGCTACGTGCTGGCGGCCGAATTGCGCGCCTGTGGGGTGGACCTCAGCTTTACGCCGGTGCTGGACCTGGACCATGGCGACAGCGCCGTCATTGGCGACCGCGCCTTCGCCCGCGATCCGCGCGTGGCCAGCCTGCTCGCCAAGAGCCTGATGCACGGCCTGCTGCGCGCCGGGATGGCCAATTGCGGCAAGCATTTTCCCGGCCACGGCTTTGTCCAGGCCGACTCCCACACCGACATCCCGGTGGACCGGCGCAGTCTCAAGGCCATTCTGGGCGATGACGCCGCGCCATACGGGTGGCTCAACACCACGCTGGACAGCGTCATGCCGGCCCATGTGATCTACCCCAAAGTGGATGCGCGCCCGGCCGGGTTTTCCAGCCGCTGGCTGAACGACATCCTGCGCCACCAGCTCGGGTTCGGCGGCGCGATCTTCAGTGACGACCTCTCGATGGCGGGCGCCCGACAGATCGATGGCCGTGAGGTGACCTATACCGAGGCGGCGGTGGCGGCTCTGGAAGCCGGGTGTGATCTGGTGCTGCTGTGCAACCAGAGCCTGGACGGCGGCGCCGCGGTCGATGCCCTGCTCGACGGTCTGGCTGAAGCCCAGCTCAAGGGGCGTTGGCAGCCGCGCGAAGCCAGCGAGCTGCGGCGGCTGGCCCTGCTGCCGCGCTCGCCGGCGCTGCCATGGGACGATCTGATGTGCTCGCCCGAGTACATTCACGCGCTGGGGCTGCTGCCTTGAAAGCCGCATCACCAGCCCCCATCTCCCGGTTTGCCGAACTACCGGAGTCTTGCTGGCTCCCGTCCTATGTCCCTGATTGCTGAATTTGCCAGCCAGATCGTCTCGCTGGCGCTGCGCCTGGTGTTCGGGCTATTTGCCCTCGTGTTTGCGTTGAGTCTGCTCGTGGCCGGCCTGATTGCCGTGTTCTTCATGCTGCTGCGCTCGCTGCTGACCGGGCGTCGGCCGGCGCCGTTCGTGGTGTGGCAGCGCTACCGGGAGGCCTCCAAGGCCTCGGCCGAGCGTTGGACGCGCCGGGCTCCGGGGGCGCCAGGGGGCGCCGTGCGGCCCACGGCTGATGACGTGACCGACGTGACCCCGCGCGACGTGACACCGCGCTGAGTCGGCGTCTACTTAAGGCTCAGCCTTCGCGGCGGCCGGCTGGGGCCTCGTGGCGCAGCGCCGGGAACAGGATCACGTCGCGGATGCTGGCACTGTCGGTCAGCAGCATCATCAGACGGTCGATGCCGATGCCGCAGCCGCCGGCCGGCGGCATGCCATATTCAAGCGCCCGCACGAAGTCGTGGTCGTAGAACATCGCCTCGTCGTCCCCGCTGTCCTTCGCCGCTACCTGGGCCATGAAGCGCGCGGCTTGGTCTTCGGCGTCGTTCAGTTCGCTGAAGCCGTTGCCGAATTCGCGGCCCGTGATGTAGAGCTCGAAGCGCTCGGTCACCTCGGGGCGAGCGTCATTGGCACGCGCCAGCGGTGAGATTTCCGTCGGGTGCTCCATGATGAAGGTCGGCTGCCAGAGCTTGTCTTCCACCGTTTCTTCGAAGTACAGCACCTGCAAGCTGGCCAGGCTGCGCGTGGACAGCTTGTCCTTGGCCTCGGTCACGCCGAGCTTCTTCAGCGCACTGATCAGCCAGGCCGCGTCGTCCACATGGGCGCCGGCCTCGGTGTGCTGGAAGATGGCCTCGCGGATGGTCAAGCGCACAAAGGGCTGGGACAGATCCACTTCGCGGCCCTGGTAAGTGAGCTGCAGCGTACCGAGCGCCTTCATGGCGGCGTCGCGGATCAGCGCCTCGGTGAAGTCCATCAGGTCCAGGTAATTCCAGTAGGCCGCGTAGAACTCCATCATGGTGAACTCGGGGTTGTGGCGCACCGAGATCCCTTCGTTGCGGTAGCTGCGGTTGATCTCGAACACGCGCTCGAAGCCGCCGACCAGCAGGCGCTTGAGGTACAGCTCGGGCGCGATGCGCAGGAACATCTCCTGGTCCAGCGCGTTGTGGTGGGTCTTGAATGGCTTGGCGTTGGCGCCTCCCGGGATCGGGTGCAGCATCGGGGTCTCGACTTCCAGGAAGTCGTGGCCGACCATGAATTCGCGGATCGCGCTGACGGCCCGGCTGCGCGCGGCGAAGCGATTGCGGGCTGATTCGTCGGTCATCAGGTCGACATAGCGCTGGCGGTACTTGGTCTCCTGGTCCTGCATGCCATGGAACTTGTCAGGCATGGGGCGCAGGCTCTTGGTCAGCAGGCGCAGGCTGCTGACGTGCAGCGAAAGCTCGCCGGTGCGGGTACGGAACAGGTGGCCTTCGGCGCCGACGATGTCGCCGAGGTCCCAGTGCTTGAAGGCGGCATAGACCTCTTCACCGACCTCGTCACGCGTCACGTAGATCTGGAAGCGGCCGGTGCTGTCTTGCAACGTGGCAAAGCTGGCCTTGCCCATGATGCGCTTGAGCATCATGCGCCCGGCGATGCGCGCGCGCACCGGGGTGACGCTCTCACCAGTCAGCGTTTCCGCTGCGGCTTCACCATGGGCGGCGTGTAGGGCGGCAGCACGATGGGATGGCTTGAAGTTGTTCGGAAAGGCCACCCCTTTGCCTTGGCTCTGTGCTTCGCGCAGGGCCTTGAGCTTGTCGCGGCGCTCGGCCATGAGCTGGTTTTCGTCCTGGGGCTGGGGAGTCTGGGTATTTGTATCGGCCATCGCGTCAACCCTGGCCGGACGCCAAGGCTTTAGGGGAGTTATGAAACGGGGGATGCTCGCAAAGCGAGCAAATCGACAATTGTAGTTTTCCCGGGACCGGGATCAGTGCGACACGCCATCGCCCTGGACGACCTTGATCGCCGTTCGGGCAAGAATTTCCAGGTCAAATCGAAAGGATTGGTGCGTCAGATAGTAGTCGTCCAACTCGACCTTTGCAGGGACCGGCAGTTCGTCACGCCCATTGATTTGCGCCCACCCGGTCAGGCCAGGCAGCAGGCGGTGCACGCCGCGCTCGGTACGCAGGGCAATCAGGTCATGTTGATTGAACAGTGCGGGCCGTGGACCGACAAAGCTCATGTCGCCCCTTAGGATGCACCAGAGTTGGGGCAACTCGTCCAAACTGCTGCGACGCAGAAAACCTCCAATCGGGGTCAGCCAGTCTTGGGGCCGCGCAAGCAGATGCGTGGCAACAACGGGGGTGTCGATTCGCATGCTGCGGAACTTTGGCATCTGGAACAGGCGGTTGTTCTGGCCCACGCGAGATGACCAGTACAACACAGGGCCCGGCGATGTTGCTTTGACCAGCAGCGCCAGCATGAGGCCGGGCAGCGTCAGTACCAACAAGACCGTCAAAGCAAGGAATAAATCGAGGATGCGCTTCATGTGGGGGGCTTCGAACTCTTTGTGTCCCTCACCGCGCTGGCCAACCCCTCGTCAAGAGAAACGGGCGGCGCCCAGCCCAATTGGGTTCGGGCCTTGGTGCTGTCGACTTGTAGCGAGCTAACCAGGCGATCAATCTGGTCCCCGCGCCCGGCCAACCCTGCAATCAGTCGGAGAACTGGAAGCGGAAGATTCAAGAGGCGGTCAGGCTGCCTGAGCGCGGTTGCGATTCTGCGAATCAATCCGGGCGTCGATACGTCTTCTCCGTCCGAAACCAGGTAGATCTGGTTTCTCGCTGCGGGGTGGCGCGCGCACAGTTCAATAAAGTGCAGCAGGTTGTCCAGTCCAATCAAGCTGCGTAGGTTGTTGACCCTTCCAAACGGAAGCCACTTTCGCGACTTTACTGCGTGCAGCAATTTCCCGAAATTGCCCGGCGCTTGTGGGCCGTAGACAAGCGGAGGGCGGATGATGACAAACTCCATCGAAGGGTTCCGGTCAATGACCTGGCGAAGCGCCAACTCGCACTCGAACTTGCTCACGGCGTAAGGTTCGGCGGGTTGAGGGGCATCGCTCTCCGTGAAGGGGTGTCCTTTTGTCCGATTGCCGTTCACGCCGATGGAGCTGACCAATACGAGACGTCGGACACCTGCGGCCACGCATGCCTTGGCAACGGCATCGGTGGCACTGACATTCGCGGCGAAGGCGGTTGCGACCTCTTGGGGATTGCCAGGCACTTGCCGGTGGGCCAACGCCGCCAGATGGATGACCGTGTCTTGTCCGCGAAAAATGTTCGACAAGCGGTGAATATCTGTGTATTCATTGATCGGGATCGTCTTGACGAGGTTACCCGTGCCGGGTGTTCGCGACACGGCGGTCACGGCGTGGCCTCGCTGCACCAAATAGTCAACCAAGGCGCGGCCGATGAAGCCGCTCGCCCCGGTAACCAGAATGTGCGATGGGCCTTTTTCCGTTTCTGCCAGGGGAGAAGCCGTTTGAGCGTCTGGGATGACCATGGAGGAACGACCGCCTAAAGAAGCTGACAATACATCTGCACAGTCCCGTCACGCATAGCTTGGATACTGAACTGAGCCCGCACCCAGTCATTTGCGGCACGCCCCAGACTGAGGCGCAAATTGTCATTGAGCATCAAGGTATCGATTGCGTCGGCAAGCGCTGGCACGTCGCATGGGGCCACTGTCAAGCCGGTCGTTCCGGCTTGATTGAGGTAATTCACGCCGTTATTCAGTTCGCAGACCACGGTTGGTTTTCCACAGGCCATTGCCTCTGCCGAAGCGATACCGAACGCCTCAGAGGGCGCTATAGAGGGTAAGCAAAAGACATCGCAGCGGTGAAATGCAGCGACAAGCGTGGGGTGGTCCACTTCACCGAGGAACAGCACGCGGTGATCGATGCCCGATTCAACGGCCTGACGCTTCAACACATCGGTTAAGGGGCCTGCTCCAACCATCACAAGCACAGTATCTGTTTGCAATGTGGCCATTGCTGAGAGTAGATGCTCGTATCCCTTGTAATACACGTGCCGGCCGACTGTGAGGAGAAGTGGTCGCCCCGAAGCAAATTCGTCCAGTCTCTTCAACGTCGTCAGACTCGCATTGCCTTTTTCGAGAAGCGAAAAATCAATTCCGATGGGCACATGGACGATTTTTGATGCCAAATCGATTTGGTGGAGTTGCTCTGAACTCTCGTAGTGTTTTGGGGTGAACACCACAATCCGGTCAGCGCGCTTGAGTGCCTGAAGTTGTATGGGGCGATAAAACTTGAGCAATTGTTTTTGGCGAACAATGTCGCTGTGCCATGTCATGACCACGGGAGCATTTCCAGCACCGGTCAGAATGGCCGCATCTCCCCAAGGATTCGGCGCGTGAATGTGAAGCAGGTTGCATCGCTGGCTACTTAGCTCCTTGCGCACAAGAGAAAGCACGCCAGGGCTCATGGTCGCCGATGCGAACTTGCCAAAGGATCGAGCGGTCAGTACTCGATAGGGGTGCTGCACGGCGTCAAGGTTGGCCGTTTCGGATTCGCCAGCGACCAGGGTGCCACGTATCTGCGGCAACAGCGCGCGCAGCAGCGTGTCGACGTGTGCCTCAACACCTGCGTAGGGTGGGGGAACAAACTTCCCCACATGCAATGGCCGGATGTCTTCGGACATGAATCAAGAGCGGACGAAGGCCGCGCCAAGGCATCTGATCCGGTTGTGCGCAGGGAACTGACGGCGGAACGGGCGAAGGCAAGGGCACATTGAAAATGTCAAAGTGGTGGTTGGTTGCGGATTGATGAAGCGTGTGCAAGGTAGCGCATCAATAAGAAGTAACGGTTTGGCCCCAGAATCTTCAGACAGAGCCTGAACCCCAGGCCCAGCAAGCGAACCTGTCTTGAATACGCGCCAATGTCTCCGGCTGTTTGTCTGTTCGATTTCGTGACATGTTTGCCGATGAGGTGCTTTTCGCGCGCAAACCGCATCAAAGCCGATGAGGGCTGAGCAGGATCTTCATCCATCGAAAACTTGTAAACCGGATTGGCATAGAGACGTCGAAGCGTTGGAGAAACATATTCCCCAGACGGGAAGTAGTCGAAACTGTATTCGTGCTGCGAGAGTTCATCGTAACCAGCGGCAAGCAGTGCCGCTGCATAGTCGTTCAGAAGCGAGTTCAAGTCTGCGCGTCCACCCTCGGCAAAGCGCGTCTGTCTCTTGGCGATGATGAGCGGCCGATGCGGGTCAAAACTGCTGAAATGGAAAAGCCGCAAAGATGAAGATGCATTGACAAGATATCGTCCATCTTCCCAAGACAACCTCCGTTCATGAAGATTCCAAGGTGCCATGTTGACCCCAGGGTCTCTGATGATCTTGCTGTGTTCAAAGTAGCAAGGAACGAGGTTGATCCACTTTTGATCGACAAAGACACCACTTTGCGTTTCATGAAAACCATCGCTGAGACATCTGTCCGACCACCACCGGACGAAGTGCCGCGCCTCCTCGCAGGCAGAGACGCCGATAAAGCCTAAATTGAAGACCCCCACTCGAAGAAACTCGACGTCATCCGGTCGATGACCGTCAAGGACTGGTGTCATTGAGGCTGGGGTCATGACAATGGAATGGTGGTCTAGCTCGTCGTAGACAGGTGCCAGCGTGTCAAATACAAAGGTGTCCGGATCGAGATAAAGAACCTTCTGGTATGTGTTCAAGAACAGGCTCAAACAATGAGGCTTGACGTTTGTGCTGAATTCGATGACGTCAAAACGAAGTGCGTTTGCGTGGAAATGAGGCAGCCCGATGTCCTCGACCCAGATGATGCTGATAGACGGAAATCTTGATGCAAATGCTTCATCACGCCGATCCATGAGGACAACGTGGAAATCGCATCCCGGGTTCAATAAACGGAAAGAGTTCTCAAGCAGCAAAGCCTGCGCAAAGTAGTTCCGTGCGCAGACTGTAAAAGCAGCACGGCCAAACTGAGATTTAGAGACTATCGGGAGCAATTTCTTTTCTTTCCTGTGGTGAGACGGTGGCGATGGGCAGTGTTCGAAGTAGCCTGGCAGGTGCACCTGCGATCACAGAACCTGCCGGAAAGGAGCGTGTCACCACAGAATTGGCCCCAACCACGCAATAGTCTCCAAGCGTCACTCCGCTCATGATTACTGCCCGGATACCGATGAAACAGTGTCGCCCTATTTTGACCGGACCTCTGGATACCAAGGGCTGACGGGCGGGTGGTAAAGGGCCGGGAATTGCGGAGTGAGCGTGATCGGAAATGAATATCTGCTCGCTAAATAGACATCCTTCGCCAATATTTACAAAATCAATTGCTGTGATAATCGCACCCCGACCTATTCTTACGTGATCGCCGATAGTGATTGTGGGGCTGAACGTCTGTGTTCCGTAGCAATCAACTGCGGAAATCCAGCTGTTGGCGTTTATAATAACATCTTCACCGATACTGATGACACGTGCTCCTTCAAGGCGACGAGGGAATAGGATGATACTTTCGCAACCCATTATTTTCACCGCTCTCGGATGTGGATAAAGAGAAAATAATACGCGCCGCAACATTCTTCTGATAATCTCGCGCATGGTAAAATCTGGGCGTGATTGAATGGGTCTGCAAGAAATTCCGATCTGTCGGGCTACAAAGATTCTCGCTTTATAGCAATGATGTCGGGGTTTTTTAATAATATCAACTTCAGTCTAAGGCTGAATCTATTAATTACTCCAAAAACTCTTGAGATGAACCAAAATACATATGCAATTGATTTGGGTGAGGTGAGGATTGGAAAAGATAAAAGCCAGTAGGTCGGATATGCTCGCAATGATCTTGTCGAGCGAGAAAGATCTTCCTGTAGAAAGGTCTTTGCTGTTTGAAATCGACACATCCAGATCAGACTTGGAATATAGTTTCTAACTAAACCTCGCATAACAAAATTGAATTCAGTCGAACCTTTCCCGCAGACTAGTTGAAGAATTTCTGGAAAATTCTTGGCAAATACTTCAAGCAACTTGTAGCCACCGCTATTTCCAGAAGTCGCGAGAATGCATGGTTGAAGAATGAAAAAAAACCTCTCACCCTTCATCAAAAGTGGCAAGACCCAACCCAACTGGACAAGACTGGTTCCAGTGAACTGTCTGATGTTCAGATCGGGTTGAAGGCGAAGCAATCGTTCGCGGTTAACAATCATTCCAGAAATAAATGTTATCCATACGTTCACATATCGTGAAAATTCTTGCCGTGAAAGCGCGATTACCGAAAGTAAATCTATTTTCTTTCCATCACTTTCACTCAAAATTTTTGGTGTCCATTCGCTGTTAAGATACAGGAGATCTGGGTTATTTTTGGCGAGAAAATGAAGAATATGTTTCAAAATTGAAGGTTTTGGTAAATCATCATCGCCTATAATCCAAAAATATTTGGTCCGAACACGATCAAGGCATCGACAAAAGTTCTCGTCAGGACCGATATTTTCGGCGTGACGTAAGATGGTTGCGTTCGGACATGAGATCAGAAAGGACTGAGTAATCGACTGCGTTTCATCGGTGGAGGCGTTGTCGCCAACGATGATGTTCACCTGATTTTCCAAACCTTCGAGCTGTTTGGTTATTGCATCTAGCAAGAGGGCAAGCGTTTTTCCTCTATTGAATGTTGGTATTACAATTGTCAGGAGTATAGCCATTACGAATTATTATGATAGTAGCGGCGAAAAATAAGATATGTCCACGGCAATGAGACAGATACAGTTACGAGCATGTACATGAAGATCATCGGGAACAGACCTTGCGTAGATCCTTCCAAGGTGACTAGCAATGTTGCGAACGCTGAAACCAAGGAAACCCAAATCATGGGTTCCTCGCCGTGCGCTCTCATGTAAGTGGCAGCGGAAAATATAAAAGTATTTGTCACCGTCACCACCGCAATGCAGATGGATACGGGCAAAGATGTGAATCGCCTTGCAACTATCGGAGCGACTGTTTCCAGAATAACCAGAATGGCAAGTGCTGCTATGGCCAGTGCAGCGGTGAAGAGAGAGGCGCGCCAGGTGATCTGTCTGAAGAGGTGATTTACATTCGAGTGTTCGCCGCGGGAAATTTGCGCCGCCATGACGGGTGCTTTTGCATTGACCCAACTCATCCCAATGGTCAGAAGTGAATTAAAAATGGCAAGTGTTATTCCCAGACGACCGGCTTCGATGGCACCCTGTCTGGAAAAGGCAAGTGGCGTCAAAATTTGGAAAATAAAATATCCGCTGATCCAACTTAGGGCAATGCGCCATTGAAATGGAAAAATATCATGAATCCATCGAAGGTTGTTTGTTTTTTTTGATGATTTCTTTTGAAGTTGACCAATTAAATTTTCCTGCAAACTGAGCCAGTGTGCGGTGACGACTGCTGCTATGATCGGAACCACGGGTGTGGACCAAAGGCCAAAGCCAAGACTTAGAAAAATCCACATGATGCAGTGACCAACAAGAGATTGAATGAAGCGTATTCGCGCCACATTTTTTATTTCTCCACATCCTTCGCGCACTGCTAGTTTTGAACTTAAATATAGATTTGCTGCTGTTGCAAGTACCAAGACAACCCAAGGGCCCATCCATCGATTATATGGGAGGCTACCATTCTGGGAGAGAAAAAATGCACCGCCGGCACTTACGCTCAAGGCAAAAACCGCGGCTGCAACCAAATACCAACGACGTAGCAAGCCCACCAGAGAGGAGAGGCGGTCGAGTCTATCACTTGGCCCATTCAACTTATCGCCCCTAATAAGCTGGAGATGTGCAAAATCGTGACTTACCCTTTGCACGATTACCTGATTCATTCCTAGTTCAAAGAATATCTGAAGTGCAATCAAGCTGGCAAACGTATAATAATATCCCTGCTCAATTTGGTCAAGCCAATAAGGGATAAAAAAAATTAGAACAGCGCCAGCAATAATTGACCATCCACGAAAAACAAGGGTTGCCATGGTGTCGGCATCAAGGCCAAATAAATGGCCCCCTCTTTTCAGTAGCTGTATGAAATAATGGCTGAACTGTTGATGTCTCACGTTTAATCTGTTCGCGTTAGACCGCCCAACTCATTCAGTGTTGCCTGGGTGGCGACGAGGCCACATATTTCGGGGGAAAGCGCTCGCGCGAGAACTCGTGTTCCGGCTGTTTTGCCAGCCAGTGCTTCCATCATCCAGGAGCCAAAACCACCGTCGAGGAGATGATCCTCCAACGTTGTGAGCTCCTTGAGCGCCTTGACGTTGGCTGTCTGATTTGACTTCCATCGCATGCCCCAGAGGGGAAGCGAATGAACCGCACAGCCCTTGTACGCATTGGCTTCGCGCATCCGTATGGCGATTCCGAGTGCTGCGCCGGTAGATAGCAAGGCTTTCTCACTAGGATCATTTGCGTCAGGCTTGAGCACCGTCAGCCATTTTCCAGGGGCGACATGGGGGACCGAGTCGTGGAAGCACTGTTCTCCAGCTTTCCCTAGCCGCAGGTACGAAGGTTGCGGCGCGGCAACCAAGTACCGCATACACGCCCGTACCTCCATGGGGTCTCCCGGCGCTGCGATCAACATATTGGGAAAGCAGCGCATCAATGCGTAGTCCTGGACCGCGTGATGTGAATAGCCAAGGTTGCCGTAGGCGAGGCCGCCGCCTACAG
>Ga0116175_1002309_pt1 | contig 11618 bp, 7 predicted proteins | sample AD_UKC125_MetaG_FD_89802 | JGI IMG/M metagenome (GOLD analysis project Ga0116175, IMG submission 89802) | Active sludge microbial communities of municipal wastewater-treating anaerobic digesters from USA - AD_UKC125_MetaG | ecosystem: Engineered > Bioreactor > Anaerobic > Digestate | place: USA... | reverse complement strand
CCAACTGACAATGGTGTCGTTGATCGAGGGAAGCCGCGAGTTGGACATCGACGATCATTTTATTGACGCCGACATCACGTTCGAAGAACTTGTCGCCGAACTTCGCTCGACCAGCGAGTTCGACTCTGCACTCCACCAGACCCGCAGGTACAACGTTGTCGACGTGCCTGACTCGGTTTACCACGATGGGTTGGCGTACTCATTCAAGTTCGCAGAACTGATCGACGTCTAGTCAACCAACGCGGATTGAAGTTCCTCGGCGATTCCTAACTCAAACCGGGCTACGGGGCGAGCCGAATTGAACCAAAGTTGCAGACGCCGACCCTGATTACCCAAGCATCGCTCCCGACCGTGCAATAACTTGGTCGCGTGGGTAGCACGAGTGAAGCGGCGAACGTGGCGTTCTTCGTGGTTGAGGTCATTGGCACGGTTGCGTTCGCCGTATCGGGAGTGATGGCGGCGGCACGCGCAAGTATGGATTGGCTCGGAGCCGTCGTCTTGGCTGTGCTTGTCGCAATCGGCGGCGGAACGATCCGGGATGTTCTGATTGGACATCTGCCCGTGAACTGGATTGAACACATGTGGCCGGTCCTGGTAGCGATGGGTTCGGCGGCAGTCGTCTTGATCATTCTCCGAATTCGGCCAAAGAACGAAGACCTGACCAATTGGACGCCGATGCTGATCGCGGATGCCGCCGGCCTGAGTGCTTTCGTCATCGTTGGGGCTCAGGTGGCTCTCGAAGCCAACCTCAACTACTTCATCGCCGTGATTCTGGGAACCATCACCGGCGTTGGGGGTGGCGTGCTGCGCGACGTGCTGACCGGGAACAAGCCGGTGGTGCTGGTTGGGCAGATCTACGCGATTGCCGGGATCGTCGGGGCATGCTTCTACGTCTTTCTCATCTGGCTGGGAGTCGGCGCTGCATTGTCAATTTGGCTGCCGATGGCGGTGATCTTCGGCATCCGAGCCCTGGCAATCCGGCGCGATTGGCGACTGCCAAAGGCTGCAGTCAGTCAGTAGAACCAATGACGACTTGTGCAGTTGCGGCGTTCGCCCATCGGGCGACAAACCGATAACTACGCAAAACTCTGAGCCAACACAACTCCTCAACTCCTCGATCGATACCGAAGGTGAGCCGCATGACCGTTGCCAGCACCACCAATCAGATCCTCTTCACGAACGTCAACGTGTTCGACGGCGAAAACGAAACACTCATTCAAGCTGCGCACGTGTTGGTCGAAGCCAACGTCGTCAAGCAAATCTCGACTTCGCCCATCACAGCTGACGATGCAACAGTCATCGATGGCGCGGGCCGAACATTGATGCCAGGCATCGTCGAGTCGCATGCACACCTATCGCTCGCCGCCGCCAGCGTGCCGGAACTTCTCACCGAGTTGCCGTCGTACGCGACGATCCTGTCAGTGCTGCAGGCAGAGCTGATGTTGATGAATGGTGTGACCACAGCTCGTGACCTTGGCGGTGAGGTCTTTGGACTCAAGCGCGCAATTGACGGTGGACTCGTTCCAGGTCCACGCCTGTACCCATCCGGAGCGTTGATCTCCCAGACAAGCGGACATGCCGACTACCGGTTCCCTGACCAGACCAACCCAGGACTGTGCGGGCCCGTTCCCGCCACCGACCTCAAGCACTACAGCGTGCTGGTTGATGGAGTACCGCGGATGCTTGCTGCGGCACGCGAACAACTGCGGCTCGGGGCTACCCAGATCAAGGTGTGCATCGGTGGCGGCGTGGCATCGCCAACTGATCCGATTGACGTCACCGAATTCACCACTGAGGAAATCGCTGCGGCAGTCGCGTGTGCGGAAAACTGGGGTACCTACGTCACCGTTCACGGCTACACGGTTCGGGCCATCAACCAGGCGCTCGATGCAGGTGTCAAAGTCATCGAACACGGCCAACTGCTCGACGAGAAGACCCTCCAGCGGATGGTGGACGAAGGTGCCTGGCTGAGCTTCCAGCCGTTTACCCACCACCACGAGGACAACCTGAACGATGCCCAGAACGCAAAGCAGGCAATCGTCGCCGATGGAACCGAAGGCATCTACAAGTTGATCAAGGCGATGCCCGACCTCAAGGTGACGCACGGAACCGACACCTACTTGAACCCACCAGATGGGGTTAAGGGCGACGTCAAGCAGATGGAGCGGCTCCTCAAGTGGTTCACGCCGTTCGAGATCCTCAAGATGGCGACGAGCAACGTCGGTGAACTCGTCAAGCTAACCGGGCCCCGCAACCCGTACCCCCTCGATCTTGGGGTCGTCAAAGAGGGCGCGTACGCGGACCTCTTGCTCGTCAACGGAAACCCGTTGGAGGACCTCACCATGGTCACAGACAACGAGAATCTCAGGGTCATCATGAAAGACGGAAAGGTCTACAAGAACACCCTGTGAGGCTCAGAGGAAGACGGACTCGATGAGTTCGCTCGCCCAGCTGATGAGTTCGCGATTGATGAGCGGCTTGCCGCCGACCTTCGCAGTGGCTGGCCGAGGCACGAGTGCTGTTCGAGTCGCTGGCTTGATTTGAGTCCCGGGGTACAGGCGCGTGAATCGCATGATTCGCGAGTCGGGGAGTTCCACCGGCGAAAAACGGATTCGGGATCCTGCGACAACAACTTCGGAGAGCCCGGCCTTTCGAGCAAGTAGTCGCAAGCGGGCTACCTCGAAGAGCGTCTCGACGGGCGCTGGGAACTGGCCATAACGGTCCTGCAATTCAGCAATCGCGGCTTCGATGTCCTCCTGCGACCCGACCGATGCGATGCCTTTGTAAGCCTCGAGGCGCAGGCGCTCCTCTGGCACGTAGGACTCGGGGATGTGTGCGTCGACCGGAAGCTCGACAAGAACCTCGATCGGCTCGGTGTCGACCTCGCCCTTGACCTCGGCGAGCGCTTCGCCAACCATGCGCACGTAGAGGTCGAAGCCAACATCAGCGATGTGTCCCGACTGCTCCCCGCCCAACAGATTCCCGGCACCGCGGATCTCGAGGTCTTTCATTGCCACGGCAATTCCCGAACCCAGGTCCGTGTGTTGGGCGATGGTTGCGAGACGCTCGTGCGCAGTTTCGCTGAGCGTCTTCTCGGCGGGGTAGAAGAAGTAGGCGTAAGCACGATCGCGACCGCGGCCAACTCGCCCTCGAAGCTGATGAAGCTGACTCACTCCGAACGTGTCGGCGCGGTCCACGATCAGGGTGTTGGCATTGGTGATGTCGAGTCCGTTCTCGACAATCGTCGTACAGACCAGAACATCGATCCGACGTTCCCAGAAATCGTCGATCACTTGCTCAAGTGCATGTTCGCCCATCTGACCATGGGCAACGGACACCCTTGCTTCAGGAACCAACTCGTTGATCTTGCGCGCGGCACGATCGATCGACTCCACCCGATTGTGAATGAAGAAGACCTGGCCCTCGCGTAAGAGTTCACGCCGAATCGCAGCCGTGATCTGGGAGTTGTCGAATGGCCCAACGTAGGTCAGGACCGGAAGCCGCTGCTCGGGAGGCGTCGCGATGGTGGACATTTCGCGGATCCCTGTGACGGCCATTTCGAGCGTACGAGGGATCGGTGTTGCCGACATCGTGAGGACATCAACATTGGCACGCAGCGCTTTGAGGTGTTCCTTGTGTTCCACCCCGAACCGTTGTTCCTCATCGACAATGACCAGGCCCAAGTCCTTGAATCTTGTCTGCGGCGACAGCAGTCGGTGGGTCGCGATCACCACGTCGACAGTCCCATCGGAGATACCTTCGAGGACCTGCTTCGATTCCTTCGCCGTCTGGAACCTCGAAAGCGCTTCGACGCGAATTGGAAAGGGCGCAAATCGTGCAGCGAAGGTCTGCTGATGTTGACGCACGAGCAGCGTGGTGGGAACCAGAACCGCCACTTGCTTGCCATCTTGCACGGCCTTAAACGCGGCCCGAACTGCGATCTCCGTCTTGCCGTAACCAACGTCCCCACACACGATGCGATCCATTGGGACCGACTTCTCCATGTCGGCTTTCACTTCGTCGATCGTGACAAGTTGGTCCGGCGTCTCGGCGAACGGGAACGCATCCTCAAGTTCCGCCTGCCACGGTGTATCCGGGCCAAACGAATAACCAGGCGAGTTCTGGCGAATCGCGTAGAGCCGCACGAGTTCGCCAGCGATCTCACGAACCGCCTTGCGTGCACGGGTCTTCGCCTTGCTCCAGTCCGTACCGCCAAGGCGGTGAACGCTCGGAGCTTCACCGCCGACGTAGCGCGTGATCTGATCCAGCTGATCAGTTGGCACATACAACCGATCCGGTGGCTGACCGCGCTTGCTGGCCGCGTACTCAACAACAACGTACTCACGCGTGGCACCGCCAACGGATCGTTGGGCCAGCTCAATGAACTGCCCCACACCGTGTTGCTCGTGAACGATGTAATCGCCGGGCGACAGTTGCAGCGGGTCAATCGTCCTCTTACGTCGCGTCGGCATCTTCGTCGGAGCGCGAGAAGCCACACCCTGACTTCCCAGGAGGTCAGTTTCAGTGAGGACCAACAACCCAACGAGTGGAGCGTCCACGCCAAACTGCAGCGGACCTGTCACCACAGTTGCGACGCGCGCGCGGGGTTCCGAATCCAACGCGCCAACCATCCGAGCAGGAACATCGCGGTCTGCCAACTGCTCAGCAAGTCGTGCGGCAGGTCCATGCCCGGCGGTAACGATGACAACTCGGTCTCCGGCGCGAACGCGCTTACCCACGAGGTTCATCGCGGCCGACACGTCGCCACGGAACCCCGCGATAGCCGAGATCCCGGCAGGACCCGCATCCACGTTCTCATCTGAGTCTGGATCGGGCTCGGCGTCGGCGTCGGCGACATTCATCCCAAACGGCGCGAAGGTCCACCACGCCAATCCAAGGTCGGCAGCTTGCTCACGCATCGCCGCCAGCGTCCGGTACGAAGCAGCAGAAACATCAAGCGGCGCCTGCGCACCTGTCGCCGCAGCCTGCCAACCTGCCGCGAGGAACTCAGCACTCGTCGCAAGCAAATCCTCAGCTCGCCTGCGAACTCGTTCCGGTTCACACACAAGCGCGAGGGCATCCTTCGGGAGCAGCTCGAGCAGGGTCGACATTCCCTCGCACAGGACAGGCGCCAAAGACTCCATGCCCTCGACGTGGATACCGTTGGACAACGGCTCCAAGATGTCGATCAGCTCGGGATACTGCTGAGCGAGTTCGCCCGCACGCGCTCTGACCTGCGGAGTCAACAGCACTTCACGACACGGCGGCGCCCACAATCCGCGCTCCACCAAGTCCAGCGAACGCTGGTCCGTGACCGAGAACGACCGGACCTCCTCGACCTCATCGCCGAAGAATTCGAGGCGAAGTGGGTGGTCGTCTGTCGGTACGAAGACGTCCACAATGCCGCCGCGTACCGCCAACTCTCCACGCCGCGTCACCAGGTCCGTGCGCCCGTAGCCGATCGACACAAGTTGCTCGACGACGGCCTCAAGCCCCGGGCTTTCACCAGCCCGCACACTGACCGGCTCCAAATCCCCGAGGCCGGTGACAATCGGTTGCAACAGCGCCCGAACTCCCGCAACTACGACCTTGATCTCGCCCGAGCCGGACCATCTGTCGTCCGGGTGTGCGAGGCGTCGCAGGACTTGGAGTCGGCGCCCCACTGTGTCGTGGGTTGGGCTCAACCGTTCGTGCGGAAGGGTTTCCCAGGCAGGGAATTCAACAACTGCATCTGCGGCCAGAAACCCTCGCAGCTCCGCGGCCAAATCCTCGGCCTCGCGCGTCGTCGCGGTAACCGCTAACAACGTCCGGTCGCCGTAGGCGGGTTCAGCGAGTAGTGCCATCAGCATCGGTGACAGTGCGCGCGGGCCAATGACCTCGTGGGACTTCGCCAGGTCCTTCGCTCGGTCAATTGCCTGTGCAAGTTGCGGATCCCGCGCAAAGACAGGCAGTAATCCGTTCAACGTCACAATGAGTCAGGCTACTTCAGGAACGCTCGGGCCCAAGCGTCAGCCAATCAAGAACGGAGCAAGGCCAGGCAGACACACAACAAGATCGGCGACCCATGGCGGCCGGTGGTTAAACGTCACCACGCTTCCGTCAAGGTGGCCGGTGGCCAACCCATAGTGCTGGGCAACTGCCAATGGAGCGGCCACATCCCACTCGTAAAACCCGGAATCGTGCACATAGGCATCAGCCCGCCCGGCGAGCAGTTCAGCGACCTTCGCGCCAGCAGATCCCACATTGACCACTTCGACACCGTGCTCGGTCACTCCGGCGTCTGCGAGTTGAGCCGCGAACCTCTCGAGGCCCGCGCCGGCCAGCGCTGGCGGTCGTGATCTCGAGACCACCAGGCGAACAGTTCGGTCGCCACCGAGAGTCGGAAGTTCGACTGGTAGGTCAGCCGTCGTACGAGTGATGCCAGCTGCCGGAAGGTCGACAACTCCAACCGCGAGCCCCGAGTCATCAGTCTCGCTGCGTTCCCACAACGCAATATGGATGGCGAAGTCGGCAAGGCCTTTGCCGTACTCGGCAGTGCCATCGAGTGGGTCAACGATCCACACCCGGTCAGCGTCAGCGCGCTGTGCCTGATCGATCCCCTCTTCGCTGAGCACCGCGTCGCTTGGCCGATGCTGCGCAAGTTCGCCAACAATCAGGTCGTGTGCCGCACGGTCGGCATCGTCCTTGAGTTGTTTGCGCCGAGCTTTGTCGTCAGGCTCGACCACTCCAAAGGACTCGCGCAACTCAAGGACAAGTTGACCGGCAAGCTTCGCGACTCGGGTGGCGAGTTCAACATCTGATTCCACGTGTATGGCCTTCCCACTGCGTCAGTCACCGTCTGACGAGAGGTGATGAGCTGACGCTACTCGGAGTGAAACCGGTTCTGCGCGGCCGCTAATCCGTCAGTGATGAGAGCCTCCACGGCATCGGCGGCAACCGATACAACCGACGGTAACTCCCGGCGTTCGACAGAACTAAAAGACCGAAGCACATAGTCAGCCGGATCTTGTCGACCGGGCGGCCGATCGATACCAACCCGAACGCGGGTGAAGTCTCCTGACCCCATTGACTTCTTGATCGACCGAATCCCGTTGTGCCCACCGTCACCGCCACCGGCCTTCAGCCGGATGGTGCCAAACGGAATATCCAGTTCGTCCTGAACGACGATGATGCGATCCACTGACACCTTGGCGTAGTCGGCAGCGGCCTTCACAGGGCCACCCGACTCGTTCATGTAGCTGCGGGAGCGCAGAAGCACAACTCGTTCGTCACCAAGTCGCGCGTCGGCGGTATCAGCGTGCGCGCGGCCATGTTTCTTGAGACCTACACCGAACCGACTGGCCAACTCATCGACAACGAGGTACCCGACGTTGTGCCGAGTGGCGGCGTATTCCTTACCGGGATTCCCCAGCCCAACGACGAGCCAGACAGACAAGAGCCTTAGCCCTCGTCGCTCGACTCACCGGAATCGCTAGCAGGGGCTGCAGCGGCATCGTCGCCGCCCTCAGCGGCCTCAGCGGCTTCGGCTGCTTCTTCTGCGGCAGCGGCCTGCGCGGCGGCAGCAGCCTGGGCGGCCATCTGCTCGCGGACGTTCTCGACAGCCTTCGTCAGTGCCTCATCGGTCTCGAGGCCCTCATCGAGGAGTTCGCGAACTGCCATCACCAAAGTGACGGTGTCGAGTTCTTCCTCAGCAGCAACCTTTTCGGCCTTGGCCACAGCAGCACCGACCACGAGCCGCTCACGGACTTCCTGAGCTGACAGGACGATCAGGTCAACATGCTCGAGGTCTCCCCGAACGGCGTCCTTCTGGACCTGGCGAGGAGCAACGTTGAGGGCGTCTCCGCCGACGTTAACTTCGAGGATGACCTGCGCCTTCTTGAGCGCGAGCATCAACTCGTGGCCGGGCAGTGAGACGTGTTGGACTTCGATCTCGCCACCGTAAACAACGGCGGGAACACGGCCTGCGCGGCGGAGTTGGCGGGCAGCGCCCTTACCGAAATCGGAGCGTGGAGCAGCGTCAATCTGAACTTTAGACATGTGAGTTTCTTTCTTGTCGTCGATAACGGCGTCACCGATTCAGTCAATGTGAACCTGGCGCGCCCTCGCCTGATGGTCTGTCTAGGGTAACGGTTCAGCTGATCTCTTCGACGGGTGCACTCAATTCACGAACGCTGACCTGCCCGCCACCGGCGCGTTTTGCCTCGTACAGCGCTTCATCTGCGGCGCTCAGCAAGTCCTCTGCCCGCCACGGCCCTTCCGCCATACAGAGACCGACGCTCACTGTGGGCACCCTGACGAGGTCATTGACCCAGTAGCCGCCGTCGAGGACATTCACGACCTTCTCTGCGACGTGCCGTCCACCCTCAGCACCTCTTACGCCGCCAAGGACGACGACAAACTCGTCACCGCCTAGTCGGGCAACCACGTCGCCAGCGCGAACGCTGCTGCTCAACAATGATGTCGCGGCACAGAGGACGTCGTCGCCCACCTGATGACCAAAGGAATCGTTGATCGCCTTAAAGCCATCGAGGTCGCAGAACATCACACCGACGAGTTCGCCATCGTGCGCGCGATCTTCCAACGCCGATCGGATTGCGCGGATCCCGCTCTCTCGGTTGTACAGGCCGGTCAGCGGATCTCGCCGGGCCTTCTCTGAAAGCTCGTGGGTGGCAACCAGTTCCTCAGTGATGTCATGGAATTGGGCGACGAAGTACAGCGGCATCCCGTGCTCATCGCGCAGCAAGCTGATCGAATGCCGGACCCATACGGACTCACCCGAGCCAGAGATGATGCAGCGCGTCCGCTCGACGTGCGAACTATGACCCATCAGCAGTTCGTCGCATTCCGGAAGTGGCTCCGCACCGTCATTGACCTCAAAGATTTCAGCTGCTGAATGTTCAAGGAGCCAGTCTTGATCGCGGCCAACCAGTTCGCAGAGTCGGCTATTTACGCGCAAGAACTTGAGGTGCAAACCGATCACAGCCATGCCGAGCGGTGCGCCGTCCATTGCGAGTCGGAACATCTGCTCGCTTTGCTCAACCGCCTCACGGGCTGCGACTTCATCGGTCACATCGCGCATACCCCAGGCAGCACCAGTGATTTCGCCTTCATCGGAGTACAGCGGTCTAGCTTGAACCGCCATCCAACGGAAGTCATCGCCAGTTGTCTTCATCCGAACCTGGCGGTCTTGAGCACGTCCGTGCCGAAACACCTGCGAAAGAACGTCGCGTACCTGGCGTTGATCTTCAAAGAACGTGAGGTCGATGACATGCCTACCGAGCACTTCGGACTGGTCAAATCCCAGGGCGGATTTGACGCTCGGCGATGCCCACGCGACTGTCCCCTCGACGCAGACCTGCAAGACGACGTCAGAAGCACTCTCGGCCAGCAACCGAAACTGCTCGCGGGTCTTGCTCAGTTCGGCAACTGCCGATTTCGTGGCGTTGACATCGATGATTTGCCCGACGAAGTAATGGGGACCCCCCTTGCCATCGCGCACTAGTGAAACGTGCAGCTCGCCCCAGGTGAAGTTGCCGTCAGCGCGGATGTACCGCTTCTCGGTTTGGTAGTCATCGATTTCCCCGGCGATCAGCCTGCGCATCCCCTCAAGGTCCTGACCCAGGTGCGCGGGATCGGTGATCTCTTGGAAGGACTTGGTGACGAGCACGGCATGTGGGTATCCCAACATCCGACAGAAGGATGCATTCACATCGATAAACGATCCCTCAAGGCTGACCAGCGCCATCCCAATTGGCGCGCCATGCATAGCGAGGCTGAATCGTTGATCGGCAGCGATTAGTTCATCAACGGCTAGCTGACGTGCGGTCGCATCTTCAATCTGTATCCAGATTCCAGGGCCGAGGCCAGTGCCGGTCCTCGTCGAGAGGTGGACCGTAACCCAAACGGGTGTTCCATCAGGTCGTCGCAAACGCGCATCGAACGTGTCGCGTGCTGTCGAAGGGTCTTCAACGAAGGCCGCCATCCGACGAGCCAAGGTCTCGTCCTCGGGTGCGGCAAAACACCGCAACCTGGCGCCAATCAGCTCCTCCGGTGTCCTTCCGACGATCGCGCAGAAGTTCGGATTTACTCGAGTCAAGATCCCATCGAAATCGGCGGCTGCCAGACCGAGGGCCGAACGTTCAAACATCGACTCCAGTTCGGCCTGACTCGCACGCAACTGCTCAGCGATCTCATCCCGTTCGAAAACAACGGCCATGCGGGCCGCCTCACGTTCAACAACCGCTTGATCAGCATCGCTGTATGGCTGGTCGCGGGCTACCGCAAGGGTGCCCAAAACACGGCCGTCACTCATGATGGGGACGATCACAATGCTGTTGATCGGATATGCATCAGCGTAGACGTGATGTTCAGGTGCAATGCGCGCGCGGACTGACCCGCCTGGGAGATCACGCAGGTTGATGACTCGACCGGTTTCGGCAACTTCCCCTGCGTTCCCTTCCCCAACCCTGACCGATCGTCGAGCGATGATCTCGCGAAATACATCGCTTGCATCGGGATCGCGGTGAGCAAATGCGATCGGCTCCAAGATGCTTCCCGACTCGTCTATCAAAGACACGACACAGGTGTCGCCTAATTCGACAGACAGGAACTTCACAACAGAGTCAGCCACCTGCTGGAACCCAGGGAATCGGGCAGCAGCGTCCGCACCGGGAACGATTGCCGGTGTCACACTCTGTTCGTTTGTTTCGTCCAAAACTGCCCACCCAGACAGGCGACGCCTCATCGACGTACGCAAAAGGATCGTTTCTCTGTGACCACAGTCACACAGAACCAATCAAATGTCACTACTCAGAGTGAAGGTATTCAGCAAATCGGGGGAGCAATTGGCAGAAACTTGGCTATCCGTGAGCGGAGCCGAAAAGGCTCGTGACCGATCCATCCGTGAATACCTCATTTATCGCCTTAGCAATCAGTGGCGCGATCGAAAGGATCGTCAGCTTGTCGCTGCGGCGCTCGCTTGGAATCGGCAAGGTATCGGTCACAACAACTTCCGTGATGCGCGAGTTCTTGATCCGCTCAGTAGCGGGATCGCTGAGGACACCGTGCGTTGCGAGGACGATGACTTCTTCAGCCCCCTGGTCGAACAGCGTGTCAGCCGCTTTGGTGATGGTTCCGCCGGTGTCGATCATGTCGTCGACGAGGACGCAGACACGCCCCTTGACGTCGCCGACAACCTCGAAGACCTTGACCTCGTTGGCGATATCGGGATCGCGACGCTTGTGAATGATCGCCAGCGGCGCATTCAAAACATCCGTCCACCGTTCTGCAACTCGCACTCGACCTGCGTCGGGTGAGACAACCGTGATGCGTTCGCGGTCAACGCGGTTCTGAATGTACTCGGCCAGAATCGGCAGCGCAAATAGGTGATCGACCGGCCCGTCGAAGAAACCCTGAATCTGGGAAGTGTGGAGATCGACTGCCATCAAGCGGTCGGCGCCGGCAGTCTTGAAGAGGTCGGCCATGAGGCGGGCAGTGATGGGTTCGCGGCCGCGGTGCTTCTTGTCCTGACGGGCGTATCCGTAAAACGGCGTGACCACCGTGATGCGTTCTGCAGATGCCCGCTTCAGCGCATCCACCATGATCAGTTGCTCCATGAT
>Ga0116175_1002302_pt1 | contig 11633 bp, 7 predicted proteins | sample AD_UKC125_MetaG_FD_89802 | JGI IMG/M metagenome (GOLD analysis project Ga0116175, IMG submission 89802) | Active sludge microbial communities of municipal wastewater-treating anaerobic digesters from USA - AD_UKC125_MetaG | ecosystem: Engineered > Bioreactor > Anaerobic > Digestate | place: USA... | reverse complement strand
CAAGACTATAGCGTTGTTAACTGCAATGCCAGCCAGCATAATGATTCCCATATATGACGGGACATTGAAAGACCTGCGGTTCAAAAGTAAACCGAATACTACACCGAAGGATGCTACCGGCAAAGAAAACATAATAGTAAAAGGATGTAGCAGTGACTCAAACTGTGATGCCATAACTGCATAAACCAGAATTACTGCTAAAATCATGGCCAGCTTAAGTTCTGCAAAAGCCTCAACCATTTCCTTGTTCTGACCTTCAAAATTGATTGAATAACCTTCAGGCATTTGTAAGTTCTCAACCTGAGATTCAATATCATGAATTACTTCACTCAAATTGCGCCCATAAATATCTGCTGACACATAAACCAAACGTTCTTGGTCTTCTCTTTTGATAACATTAGGACCCTCAGTTATATTAAAATCAGCAATGAAGTTTAGTGGAACATTTACGCCTTGAGGTGACATTATAGTCATAGCTTTTAAATCTTCCAAAGTTTTACGAGCCATATCTACCAGCTGAACATTTATATCTACTTCAGAGCCTGCTACCTTATACTGGGTGGCTACAGCACCGTTTATTGAAGCTCTTACGGTTGCAGCTACACTGTAAGTATCCAATCCGTAATAAGATGCTTTGTTTTTATCTACTCGAACCTGAACTTCAGGCCGACCTTCTTCCATAGTTGTCTCTATATCCCTTGTTCCTGGTACCTTTCGAACGATTTTTTCAACCTTGTTTGAAAGCTCTTCTAAAACATCAAAATCCTCACCTTTTATAGCCACTTGTATCGGCTTATCAGAACCAGTTACAGAACCAATTCTGCTTATAATAGTAGCACTCTTTATATCTATTTCAGCACCCGGAACTTCCCCTATTTTTTGCCGGAGTTCTTCAGCTATATCCTTAGTGCTGCGCTTCCTCTCGCCCTGAGATACAAGCTTGATATCCATACTACCTATTTCTGTAGTACCGGTGCCAAGAAAGGTCTTTAAGGTGGTAGTACCTACCTGAGATGAAAACCGCTCCACTTCAGGAATTTCCATGACCTTTTTTTCAATATACCTCATGACTTCATCAGTTGCATCCACCTTAGAACCCAACGGCAGAGATACCTCAACGGTTATCTTGCCTTCATCGGTTTCCGGGAAAAACTCCGATCCTACCAGAGGTGCTGCTAAAGCACTGATTGCTATCAAACCTACCATGGCAAGGACGATGATTTTTCGATGTCCCAATGACCAAGCAAGCAATTGACCATATTTAGCATCTACCTTGGCATATATTTCATCACTCTTTTGGAAAACTTTATTTAAAAATCCCATTTTCTTAGTAGCTGTTTCTCTAACGTCTACAAGCCTTGAGCTTAGCAGCGGCACAATTGTTATTGCCACAAAGATTGAAGATAAAAGCGCAAATGTTATAGTTAGACTGAGTTCTTTAAAAATAGTAGATGTAATACCCTCAATAAATACTATGGGCACAAACACAGCAATAGTAGTAAGGGTAGAAGCCATTATCGCTAGAGTCATTTCCGATGCACCTATCGAAGCAGCTTCGATTTTATCTTTACCCAAGCTTTGATGACGATATATGTTTTCCAAAACCACTATGGAGTTATCCACTAGCATACCTACGCCAATAGCTAAACCGCCCAAGGACATAACATTAAGCGTAATTCCAAAAAAATACATGATAACAATAGTGGTTACTATAGAAAAAGGTATTGAAACTGCTATAACAAGCGTCGATTTATAATTGTGGAGAAAAATAAATATTACTAAAATCGCTAAAATCGCACCCTGTATAGCATTTGAAGCCACATTATCGATAGCTTTCTGTATATAGTTGGATTGGTCCAAAATCTCAGTTATTTTAATGTCAGATGGTAAGGTTTTTTCTATTTCAGCAATTTGCTTTTTTACATTTTCTGCTACTCGAACGCTATTAGCATCACTTTGCTTTTGCACTAAAATTCTAAGACCTTCATTTTCATTTATCCTAGAATATATCTTGACGTCTTCCTGAGCATCTTGGACATCTGCTATATACCTTAAGCGCACAATCGCTCCCTGCCGATTTACTACCACCAGATTTCTAATTTCTTCTACATCGTTAAATTCTCCGGTGGTTTTAACCAAAAGCTCACGATTGCCGTAATCCACTTCGCCTGCAGGTAAGTTTATATTTCCGGCCTTTAAAGCTGAAATAACCTGCGAAAAAGCTACCTTGTATCCTGAAAGCTTATCTGGATACACCTTTATCCTAATTTGCCGCTCAGCACCACCGACAATCATTACACTTGAAACGCCTTCAACTCTTTCAAGCCTTTTTACAATCATATCATCGGCCAATTGCTTCAGATACATTGTATCTCTTTGTCCTTCCATACCCAGAATCAATACCGGCATCATGGAAGGGTCAAGCTTTATTACTATAGGCTCTTCAGCATTTTCCGGCAGACTTCCCTTAATAAGGTCAAGCTTTTCCCTTACATTCATCGCAGCAATGTCAAGATCGACTCCCCACTTGAACCGGACCTGCACCGCTGACACATTGGGCTGACTATCGGAAAGGATAGTCTTTACATTTTCAACACCAGATACAGACTTTTCAATGGGTTTAGTAACTGTATCCTCTATTTCTTCTGATGCCGCACCGGGATATGCCGTTATAACAACTATAACCGGTACATCCACATTAGGTAAAAGGTCAATAGACATCTTCGATAAAGATACCACACCCAAAATCATAATTACTACTACAACCATTAGCATAGTAACAGGACGTTTTATAGCAAAATCAGAAAGTTTCATTTGTTTTTCACCTCAACCCTAATCTAAAGTTTAACCGAAACTCCTTCTTTTAACATGTTCTGACCTTTAACTACGACTTTTTCTCCAGGGTTTACTCCTTCCAGTATTTCAACACTATTGCCGTTGGTTATACCGAGTTTTACTATTCGTTCTACAGCTTTGCCTTCAGATACCACAAAGACTACATTGCCGTGCTTTTTAAGCAGAATAGCATCTTTGGGCAGCACAACCACGTTTTCTTTTATGCCTTTTTCTACATCAACCTCAGCAAACATTCCGGGTTTTAGAGTATGGTCTTTATTATCAATACTTATTTTTACCTGAAACAAACGAGTAGCATTTGAAGCGGGAGGTACTATAGAAATAATTCCTTTTATTTTTTCGCCGCCAATGGCTCCTATTGTTACATCCACTTCCTGACCATCTTTTATCTTATTTATTTCCTCTTCTGCAACGTCTATAACTACTTTGACCGTATCGATATTTACCACGGTTAAGAGTGGATAACCCGCCGATATTACTTCTCCATTATTTATTAGTTTATTTGAAATAATACCTGTCACAGGTGATGTTATTATAGAATTTTCCAAATTAGTCTTTATTAAGTCCACAGCCGACTGGGCCTGTTTTACCTGAGCCCTTAATGCTTCTATATTCTTCGGCAGCCGCTCTTTTGTAAGCCTGTATTGCTCTTTTGCCGTTTCATACTGGGTTTTGGCTACCTGATATTTAAGTGTCATTCCATCAAATACCTGTTTGGATATGGCCTCTGCCTCATAAAGAGCTTTCATACGCTCGTAATCCGCCTTAGCATTGACATAATTGGCTTCCGCTTGCTCAAGACTTGCACGCACTTGCTCCAACTGCTGAGGTAGTGCCGCATCTTCATTTGCACTTAAATTTGCCTGAGCCATAGCTAATGCTGCCTCTGCTTGAGCTAATTGGTTTTGCAGTTCTTTCGTTTCAAGAATGACTAACGGTTCACCCTTTTCCACAAAATCTCCCACATCCTTTAAAACCTGCTCTACTCGACCGGGTATCTTGCTAGTCACCTTAACATCATCTTCAGCTTCAATAGTTCCCGTTAGCTTTGTAATATCCTTTATACTATTGAGCTTTACCTCTTTTACCTCTACCGGTACTGCTGCTTCCTCACTAATATCACCATATTTCTTAGTTTTGCATCCAGTGAGTGCAATCGAAGCTACAATAAATGTTAACACAATAATTACAGAAATAAGCTTTTTTCGTTGTATGTTCATATTTACATCTCCTCCCAACTTGCATTTATTTAGTAAGTATTCTACATTGAAACCTTGTCTTTAAAAACTGATTGCTCGGTTTTTATTGAGCCAAAATAAATTACTTATTAATTGCCTTATATATATTCGTAGCGGCCGCAAAATAAAATATATAACAAAACAAAAAATAAGTATTATGAGTGAGTGGTCACTTTTTTCAATCCAATATATAGTATAAATCGGCAACCATGTTTTGTCAATAGAGGCTTGGCCTATATCGGGCGGTGCCTTGCGCCTTTACGAGGGGGTTCTCCCAGGCGTTGCGATGGTTTGTGCTTTGGGTTTATTGTCTCTTGGCAGAATCCCTTTTCAAGCAGCGGTTATGGGAATAAGATTTGCTTTAATTAACATAATAAGTAGTATTTTTCTTCCTATTATATAGCTGGCCTTGTCGCTACCTGGCACAGTCGAAGCAATCTATTCCCGGGCATCTCTGCCTATCCTTTATACTGCCGACAACACGTGAAAAAGCTCCTTTCTGGTTTTAAATCCTATTCTAATGCTTGCCAGAAAAGAGCTTTTATTTTCATTTAAGTACAGATTTATTTACACTAGCCTCTAGATAGATTTTTTCAAACCTTCTTCTTTAAGTTTTTCAGCTAATGTCATCACCGCTTCAATCCCTTCGGGATAAGTAGTTTCGATTTTCTTGATTATTTTGTATTCCCATTTCATTACCTACTTATTATTATACCTTATAATTTAACGGGTTTTTATCAGCGCTCTTACTATCTCTTGCTGATTGCCCATATCACCGATAAATTGGGTTTCATAGACCACATCGTTTTGTTTCCATATATAATTCTGGGTCTTAGTTATGCCTTTTGATATTATATTGGGGTTTGTGATATCTAGTTCATATTTTAAGACTTTAATGTCATTAATCATTATAGGGACAATATCTATCTTCTTTTCGGCGACATTAGTTTTTACTTTTGCATCTACTGGGTCTTTGTAATATTCCAAGCTTATATAGCCATTTTGAATCATGTCATCATATTTTGAGGGGTCTTTTGTTTGGTTCAAAGATATTTCTTGTATGGAATCTTTATCTTTTAATTGAAAAATTGTCTCCATTTTAATCATTTCAACTAGCTTATTATCGTGTAGAGTTTCGCTAAAAGGACGGATGAGCGAAGAAACTGGAACAAATCCATCGGGCAAGTTTAGTGGGAATTTAGGGGCAAATCCCAGTATTTCTCGGGCCGCTTCTAGGTCTTTATTACTGTAAATTTCCAAAAACCTATCATAATCCCTTGATTTATATTCAATATTTTGTATGTCTTTAGGGAATTTAAGGGATGAGAGAAGTATCGTTATATCATCTCTTGGAATTTCGCTAAGGAAAAAACCTTCGAAATCGCCATTTTTATGGTAATATGGTACGCTATACCATATATTTTCATCTTGCCATATAAAGTATTTTTCAACTATTTTAGTAATAGGTCTAACTTTTATACGTCCTGTATCATGTTTTCTGTAATCTTCTAAGTCTTTTTCCTTTATATCCCAGTCTTTGCTTATTGTTAAACAAGTTCCCTGTATATTTGAAATGTTCATGGGTTCTTCACTAAACTTTATATCAGGCTTAATAGTCCTTTCATTAATAACTTTTTCATTGGCATCTGAATGTATTTCTTTTAAATATTTTATCATATCATTGTTAGAAACTAAGATGGATACACCAATTTGCTTATCAACGTCAATTTTAGTAAAATCTACACTGGCTAATCCTTTCTCCTCATAAAAAAATATTTTGTCAAATTCATAATCTGTAGGCATCTTGTCAGGCACCTTAAAGTCAAAATCAATAAAATCTATGGCTCTATCTAAAGTGGAAAAAACTTTTTCGGCCTCATCAAAGCTAAATTGCTCTGTTTCCGTATTTTTTTCCGGCTTTAAAGTTGTGTTGGTGCCAGTCTCTGCATTTGTAAGGGTGCAGCAGCCAAGGGCTATGAAAAATATCAGGGCAATAGCCGATAGTTTGTATGAACCCTTTTTAAACATGTTTATCATGATAATTCTCCTCTCAATTTGCTCTTTGCCTTCATAAAAATATGCATACAGCATTTTGTTGTGTTGTGAGCTTGATATTAGGCTAGAGAGCTTTATTATTGTCCTGCCGTAATGGGTAAATTCTTCTTCTTCTAGGTTTTCAAGTACATACATATCGCATGCACATTCTATGTCAGCTCTCATTTTTTTCATGGCAAACCATACAATGGGGTTGAACCAGTGCAGCATTATGGCTAGTGTTGAAAGTAGATTGCATAATAGGTCCTTTCTTTTGTAATGACTGAGTTCATGTATGAGTATATGTGAAAGTTCTTTGTCGTCAATTTTGTTTAAGATATGTTTAGGTAGGTATATTCTTGGTTTTAATATGCCGAATATAAAGGGGCTGCAAAAGCCTTTACCACAGAAAAGCTCAATTTGCGTGTTTATTGCCAGCCTTTTTTTGCAATTATTTAGTATATCTAAAGTATTTGGATGGGTTATTTTTTCGAAGGTTTTTGTGTCTTTCTTAAATCTTATTGCTGCAGTTAATAAAAATGCAGCCATTGTTAGAAAACCGATAAGCCATGCACAGCTGATTAAGCCAATGATGTTTTCAAACTTATTTGTTTCATTTTTGTTTAAAATTGATTTCTTTGGTTTTAGTAGGTCATCTTCTAGGAAATTGTTGTCTTGGTGTCTTTGTTTATTGATATTAGTTAAATCTGGCTTTGCTTTATTTATTGCCATGTCTATTTGCCTTTTAGTAAAGGGTTCCGTTTCTTTTGTGCTGGGTATTAGTGTCTCAAGTGATATGCTGTCTTTGCTGCCTGGCAAAAGGTTGAATATGCTTAGGTTGCTTTCAGGGGCAAAAGGCATCAATAGTCTTATTAATACAAGAAGCCATAAAATGTGATGAAATCTAGGTGTAAGTTTATCTTTAAATATTTTCCCGATAAAAAGAAGGAGTAAGGCTATTGTTGTTGATGTCAAAGACGCATATAAAACCCTCAAGAATATTTTCTTTAATATAATGATCATTTTTAAAAACCCTCATTAATTAAATTTTCTATGGTTTTTTTTAGATGCTTTTTTCTGTTCTAGAATCTTTTCTAGATGTTTGATTTCCTTTTCTGTCAGTTCCTCTTGTTCTAGAAACTTTGAAAAAAGCATACCCACAGCACCATCATATACCCTGTGCAGAAAGGTTTTGTTTTCTGCTTTGATGTATTCATCACGAGATACTGCCGGATAGTAGATATAATTCCTGCCGGATTTTTTATGAGTTATAGCTTGCTTTTTAAGAAGTCTGTTTAAAAAGGTTTTTACAGTTTGGTCTGACCAGTTTATCTCTTCTGGCAGTAATGCTATGATTTCGCTGGCTAATAACGGGCTCTTTTCCCACAATATCTTCATGACTTCTAGCTCTGATTCGGTTATATTAGGGATATTTTTCATGTAACCACCTCAGTTGTTTTTATTTACAGCTGTAAACGATAAAACTATGTATAGTTTACAGCTGTAAATGGTATTTGTCAAGTGCTATTTTGAGCCTTAAATAAAAAAAGACTTGGTAAGTCCCTTTATTTTTATATCTATATTTACTAGGCATCCTTTCTTTTACAGATTTAAACATTCAACAAATGAAAGTTAAATATTGATAATTATAATATTTAACTATAACATTTCTTTATTCCTCAAATCATCAATTATTTTCCCATCAATTATAGTCAATATTCTATCGGCAGTTTTTGCTATATCCTCATTATGAGTTATCATGACTAAAGTTTGATTAAATTCACGTATACACATTTTCAATATTTCCACTACCTCTGCTGTCGTTTTTGAATCTAAGTTTCCTGTAGGCTCATCTGCAAATATTACAGAAGGTTTATTTGCAAGAGCTCTTGCTATTGCAACTCTTTGCTGCTGTCCTCCTGAAAGCTCGTTTGGAAATTTCATTATCTGTGATTTTAAGCCAAGCTTTTCTATAAGATTATTTATATATTCCTTGTTTTCTTTCTTCTTATCTATTGAAACCGGCAATATTATGTTGTCATATACATTTATTACCGGAATGAGGTTGAAATTTTGAAATATGAACCCAAATTCCTGCCTTCTTACCTGCGATAATTGATCATCATTTAAATTATATATATTCATATCGTCTAAATAGACTCTCCCTGATGTTGGCTTATCAAGGCCGGCAACACAATGTAAAAAAGTACTTTTACCGGATCCGCTCGGCCCTACTATAGATGTAAATTTATGCGGTTCAATTTCTATATTTATGCCTTTTAAAGCATAAACTTCATTTTCTCCTTTGCCGTAAATTTTTTTTAAATCAATTGTTTTTAACATCTTCATTTTTATTACCTCACCATTAATTTTCTGAAATTCCTTCAATTATATTAATCTTTTCAACTTTGTCCTTGGAAACATATACTGCAATAAAACACATTACAACAGAAACTATAAAAACTATCAGTATCTGTTTAAAAGGAATGCCGTATGAAAGAGTTTGATTATATCCATTTTCTAACATCGCATTATTTATTTTTGCAATGCCTTTATTATAGTCATATATACCGAAAATTGCAGTCAATATAGAAGTAATGATACCATATGTTTCAGATTCAACTAATATCATCTTTTTTAAATTTCTGACACTCATTCCAATTGCTCTTAAAACTGATAATTCTTTTGTTCTTAATATAATATTGCTCCTCACAATAGTAATGATATTAATAGATAATATGAGAATCATTAAAAACTGATATATGATATCTAACTTTTCTTCCGATGTTCGCGCTATATACTTCTTATTTTCATTTTTGCCACCTACTGAAGAAAAGGAATAGTCTTTAACCATCTGCTCTATTTTTTCTTCAACAGATTTAAGTTTTCCATCTTCAACAGCCACAAAAAGTTTATTGTAGTTTTGCTGGCCGGTTAACTCCCTATAATCGTTTTCCCTAAAGATTATCTGTCCTCCCGTAAACTCCGGGTCACCATCTTGGGTTGCGATATAAGTATTATCCATTATGCCTGAAACCTCTACTTTAAATTTTTCATATCTCTCTACTCCGTCTCTATAAACAGGCAATTTTATTTCCAAAACATCACCCACATTTACATCTTTTATAACTTTTGTTGAATATGAGTGAATACCTCTGGAATAAATGTTGTTAACTAGCAGTACTTTTTTACAGTCTCCCGGTTTTTCCTCTAATATATTTTCTCCCTTGGCAATAAACCTGTTTATGTTTTTTAACAAACTTTCATTGTAACCTTTTACAAGAAGGGGATATTCCTTATCATAATCAGAATAGTATTTTTGCTCTTGTCGTCTTAGCTCTTTTATTAAATCATCAGATACTCTTTCCTTACTGATTGACAAAAAACTATCTTGGTTGTAGAAGAAAGGTTCGACTTTCTTTACACCGTTCAATTTTTTTATTTTTTGTATAATGGAAACATTTATATTATAAAATATATCTTCTGTATTTCGATAATTACCGCTTAAGGTTATATCAACATTGCCATAGGACATAGGCTTAAGTCCACTTGTTATATTGTTTGTTAACTTCATTCGATCGTTAATGACAGACGTTTGTATGAATATTGCTCCAACTAAAAACATTGCTGTAATTGTTAAAATTGTCTTAGATTTATTTCTCCAAATATTTCTGCTGGCAAATTTAATTAATATATTTCCCTGCATTTTCTTTCTTTCATCTATATTTTCTTTTGATCTTTTTTTTACCTTATCACTTTTGTTTATGGACTCAATTATGGACATTTTCAATGTTTTTCTTACTACAATAAAGTTTGAAACAGATACTGCTATTATCGAAACTAAAAAAGAGGAAATTATGCTTTCTTTTTCTATGGTTAATATCGAATTATACCCATATATTATTCTTACACCTATGTAGGAAAATACAATTCCGGCTAATATGCCTATTAGCGTCCCGAATACAATATAAAATAAACTTGATACTCGGAACATTCTTTTAATGTCTCTATTTGACATCCCAACGGCTCTCAACATTCCAATTTGTTTTATTCTGTCCGCTAATATAATGTTGTAGATATTATATATAACAAGGCATGATACAATAATTAAAATAATTGAGTTTTGAATATTTTTTGCACTATATTTGGTAGCAGTTTTATAAACTTCTCCTTGAAACACTTCGACATTATAGAATAAATTGTAATCTTTAAGATTTAATTTTTTATACATTTTATTTAAAAAAGTAGATTCGTTTTTCTTATTATGAAGATATATATTCCCTTTATATGTACCTTCAGTTTTTGTTATGGGCAGATTTGTTTCTTCTGAAATAAATGCTTGGCACTTAAAACCATTTAATGATTCATAATATTTTTCCGGTTTCTGTATCAAACCAACAATTTTAAATCTTTTATTTCCGCTGTCTATTTGCGGAATATTGTCTTTATCCAAATACTTGTTTAATACCATTAAGTCAATCTCTTTATTTAAAGGATCTTTAATCCCCATTTGCTCTGTTGCTTTTTCTTCTATTACTATTTCTCCATCTTTTATAGGCTTTCTCCCTATAAACTTATAATTGAGGGAATCAATATAATCTTTATTAAATATATTTAAGTCAACTGCAACTCCATTATCAGTGTTAACTACTTCGCATAAATATTTCACACTGATTAATTTTTTTACCTCTTTCTGCTTTTTCAGTTCTTCTACTGAGTTCATATCAATGTCATCAAAAAACAGATTGTAATCTCCATGTAAGTTTTTTGCTTCTCTTATCTGACTATCATATCCCGAATCTCTGATTACAAGCATTGAAAAGATTAGCATAACCGCTAATCCTACACCTGCCAAAAGTGGTATAGTTTTTCCTTTTTGCTTTTTTATATAGGAAAAAGCCAATTTAATTATCATCAAACTTTCTACCTCATCTTTGTATTTCTCATAAAATTGTACTTTTGTATTAACTTTAATAATTGTTTAAAGCTTAAAGATTACGCCGTAAAAGGTTTGATCTTTACTGCTTCGTCAAAAAAATTACTGACCGTTATCCGTTCTTATTTTAGGCAGTATCATATCTTTTGCCAAATTTCTTTTGATTAACATAGCCGCATGCTCAATTTCTTCGTCTCTATTGTGTGCCATTATAGCCTTTATCTGCGTCGTCTGATGCAGCAACTCTTTGATTATACCACTCTATAGAAGATACGGTCAAATTTGAAATTAATGTTTTAATCTCTCAAATTTACCTATCATTAAATAAGTATATAAGTGAGTGCCTGACACCTTTATTTAAGCCACCATTTCACTGTAGTTTACGATAAATACTTCTGCTTTGTTTTTCTTTATTTCTTCCACAATGGATTCTAATTTTGAAGCTATTTTGGTATCTAGATAATACTCTCCACACTGCTTGCAGATATTTGCAGGCACATTTTTTATAATGATTATTCCTTCTCCAAAATCAACAATATGATTTACTTTTCCCTCTGTCAAATTGGCTT
>Ga0116175_1002296_pt1 | contig 11656 bp, 10 predicted proteins | sample AD_UKC125_MetaG_FD_89802 | JGI IMG/M metagenome (GOLD analysis project Ga0116175, IMG submission 89802) | Active sludge microbial communities of municipal wastewater-treating anaerobic digesters from USA - AD_UKC125_MetaG | ecosystem: Engineered > Bioreactor > Anaerobic > Digestate | place: USA... | reverse complement strand
CTGATGGGCCTGGGCGGCGCCACCCTGCTGCCGTCGAGCCTGTCGCTGATCGCGAACATGTTCGTCCACGCCCGTGACCGGGGCCTGGCGATCGGCGTCTGGACTGCGGTGTTCGCCGGTGGCAGCGCCGTCGGGCCGGTCGTCGGCGGCGTGCTCATGCACCACTTCTGGTGGGGTTCGGTGTTCCTCATCAACGTGCCCGTGGTCATCGTGCTGCTGCTGGTCGGGCCGCGCCTGGTGCCGGAGTTCCGTGCCGGCGCGACCGGGCCCTTCGACGTCCTCGGGGTCGTCCTCTCGATGGCGGGCATCTTGCCGCTGATGTATGCGATCAAGACAATGGCCGCACACGGATTCTCGGTCGGCACCCTGCTGATCGGGATCACCGGCCTCGCCCTGCTGGTCGCGTTCCTGGTGCACCAGAAGCGCACCCCGCACCCACTGCTGGATCTGTCGCTGTTCAGCAACCCGATGTTCAGCGGATCGGTCGCGGTCGCCCTCACCGGCATGATGGCCCTGGGCGGCATGTCGTACCTGACCGGCGTCTACCTGCAGTCGGTCCTGAATATGGATGTGCTGGCGGCCGCGATCGCCGGCCTGCCGATGGCCTGCGCGGTGGCGGTCTTCTCCGTCGGCGCCGCGAAAGTGGCATCCGTGGTCGGCACCCGCTCCGCGTTCGTCGGCTCAGTGGTGCTCACCGCCATCGGGGCGGCCGGCGTGCTCGCGCTCGGCGTCAACAGCCCCGTATGGACCTACGTCGTGTTCACCAGCATCGCGGGCGTCGGTTTCGGTATCCAGTTCAGTCTGGTCTCCGAGGTCGTCGTCGGGTCGGTGCCGCCGGAACGTTCCGGTGCGGCCTCCAGCATCTCCGAAACGTGCTTCGAACTCGGCACCGCACTCGGACTGGGGCTGCTCGGTTCGCTGGCCACCCTCACTTTCCGCGCGGGGTCCGGTGGCAACGAATCCGGTGGGCACGAATTCGGTGACACGCTCGGTGACACGATGCATACCGCCGACGGCCTCGGCACATCCGGCCAGGCGCTCGCCGACGCCGCCAGACAGGCGTTCGTCGACGGTATGCATGTGGCGGCATCGGTCACCGCGATCATGCTGACGGTGGTTGCCGTGGTGCTCGTGTTCGTGATGCGGCCCGCCGCCCGGCCGGTGGTCGAGGAGCCGATCGCTGCCTGATGCCTTACCGTCGTCAGGGTGCATGAACTGATCACAGGCCGCTGGAGTGCCCGCGGCTACGACCCCACGGCCACCATCTCCACAGCCGATCTCACCGAGATCCTGCAGGCCGGCCGGTGGGCCGCCACCTGGGGTAAGGTGCAGCCGGTCCGGTTCATCGTCGGGGTTCGCGGTGACGTGACATTCACGGCGATGACGGAGCTGCTGACCAGGGGAAACAAGCCATGGGCGCCGGACGCGGCGGCACTGATCATGGTATGCACCACCGACAACCCTGACGACGCGAAGGCCCACGACTACGGCGCCGTCGACCTGGGGCTGGCGGTGGCCCAGATGAGCATCCAGGCACAGGCACTAGGTATCAACACGCATCCGATGGCCGGTTTCGACACCGCGGGTGCGCGAGCGCGATTCGCCCTGCCCGAGGACAGTCGGGCGATGGTCATCCTGGCCGTCGGCCGCCTATCCGACGACCCGTCGACACTCAGCCCCGAAGTGCGCGAACGGGATTCGGCACCCCGAAAACGACTTCCGCTCAACGAGATCGCCTTCGCCGAGACCTGGGGGCAGGCATTCGCAGCACAGCCATGAGCAGTCGGCGATAAGCGATCTTGTTCACACCGGCGGTGTCGGTACGCGATCCGCGATAGGCTGACCGATGGCGCGGACAACCGAAGCCGCCAGACGCGACATCCGGGGGGCGCCATGCACGTGACCACAATCGACCTGGTGATGCTGTCCGGATCGTTCACCGAACTGCGCACACACTGGTCCGGCGAACCGGTCCGGCGCCAGCTCGCGGTCACTTTCAATCAGGCCAATCATCTTCTGGGACTGGCTGATCCAACATCCCAAGGGGTGTGGATCGCCGGCACTGTCGATCTCGGCAGCAGTGCCGAACCGGTCGACGCGGATCGGGCCGCGCTCTCGGTCGCCCGGTTCCTGTCGGAGCACGACGCACTTCGCGCGCGCTTCCAATTCGATCCGGACACCTGCGGGCCGTACGCCGACGTGTTCGGGCCGAACCAGGTACAGGTGACCGTCACCCCCCACGGGAAGATCGGATCTGATGATCTGGCAACACTTCTGGGAGACAGGTGCCGCAGCGGCGAGGTGCCGGGGGTGCTCTTCGGCCTACTCGACTCGACGCTCATCGTCGGCTTCGACCATGCCCATTGCGACGCCCTCACCGTCGATCTGGCGTTACGCCGAATTCGTGAGCTGTACATCGATCCCGATACCCGTCGCAGTCCCGGTCAGCGCTTCTTCGACCGATCCGAACTCGACGGATTCCTCAGCGAGAAGCTCGCCGCCACCGAAGGTGAGCATCCCCAATTGCCCGCCTGGCGAAGGTTTTTCGCCGCCAACGGGGATGCCATCCCCACCTTCCCGCTGCCGTTGGGTGAGATCGCGCCGGGTGGCGCCCCACAGCGCACGCGCGTGATCGAACTGCTCGACGACACCGCCGCCGACGCACTCGGACGCGGTGCGTTCGCAAAGCTCCTGGCCCTGCTCGCCGCATCCATCGCCGAACAGGGCGGGCCACGAACACTGTCGACGGTCATTCCCGTGCACACCCGCGGCCGGTCGAGCTCACCATGGCACCGCACGGCGGGCTGGTTGGTCACCAACGCGCCGGTGCGGGTGCGTGCCGGCGATGTCGGTGGTGCCGGCCGCGCCCTCAAGTCCGCGCTCGGCCTGGCCGCCGTCCCCCTCGACCACGTGTTGCAGCGTTGCCGACCGGCGATGACCACCGCCGACATCTTCATGGTGTCCTATCTCGACTACCGCCGACTGGGAGATCCGCTGCCCGGCGCCCGGCACATCTCCAACAGCACAACCACCGACAGCGTGCAGATGTGGTTCTCCCGCCACCACGACGGCCTCGACCTGCGCATACGCTACCCCGACACCACCACGGCCAACGCCACCGTCGACGCCCTCGTCTGTTCACTGGCCGAACGCCTGCGCCGCTACACCGACACCGCACGCACCGCCACCGTCTGACACACGCATCGCTTTTCCCACCGCATCGCATTTCCCACGCGGACCGAAGCCGTCCGCAATGACTCATGGCGTGTTCCCCATCCCACCACGAGGAGCACGCCGTCGGCCTGATCGTCAGCGTCCGGCTCGGTGACCGGTACGGTCGCCGGCCGCTGTTCGTCACCGGTCTCGCCGCAGTCGGCATCAGGTCGCCGGCCTGCGGGCCGGCCGCCGAACCGGGCCATTTGGACGAGTGCATCGGCAGGAGTACAGTGTTCGGCATGCAGCGTGCGCTCCTTCTCGGTTGCCGCGGCGGGGTCTGATTCGACCGGCTCTCCGCCGCGGGGATCAGACGTGCCGGTCACTCCCCTTACTTTCTTGACCTGGAGACCGACCCATCATGGCCGCAGCAGACACTTTCACCTCCGGAGCCAGCCGCATCGTTGAGCCTTCCGGCCCCATCCCCGCCGACCAGCCCGTCTGGAATCCGCAGCGTTCCTCGGCGATGCCCGTCCACCGCTACCTGCAGTTCGCCGATGAGGTGGAGAAGGTATCGGTACCTGACCGCACCTGGCCCGACAAGGTCATCACCAAGGCGCCGCTGTGGTGCGCGGTCGACCTGCGTGACGGCAATCAGGCGCTGATCGACCCGATGAGTCCGGCCCGCAAACGCCGCATGTTCGACCTGCTGGTGCGGATGGGCTACAAGGAGATCGAGGTCGGTTTCCCGTCGGCCAGCCAGACCGATTTCGATTTCGTCCGCGAGATCATCGAGGACGGCGCGATCCCCGAGGATGTCACCATCCAGGTGCTCACCCAGTGCCGTTCGGAGCTGATCGAGCGCACTTTCGAGGCCTGCCGTGGTGCGTCGAATGTGATTGTGCACTTCTACAATTCAACATCGGTGCTGCAACGCCGCGTGGTTTTCCGGGCCGAGAAGCCGACCATCGTGAAGATCGCCACCGATGCCGCGCGTCTGGTGCTGGAGGAGGAGAAGAAGTACCCCGACACCACTTGGCGGTACGAGTATTCTCCCGAGTCGTACACCGGCACCGAACTGTCGTTCGCCAAACAGGTATGCGACGCGGTCTCCGAGATCATCGCACCCACTCCCGAAAAGCCGCTGATCATCAATCTGCCGGCGACGGTCGAGATGGCCACCCCGAATGTCTACGCCGATTCGATCGAGTGGATGAGCCGTAACCTGGCCCGCCGCGATTCGATCATCCTGAGCCTGCATCCGCACAACGATCGCGGCACCGCGGTCGCCGCCGCCGAGTTGGGCTATCAGGCCGGGGCCGACCGCATCGAGGGCTGCCTGTTCGGAAACGGTGAACGGACCGGCAATGTGTGTCTGGTGACCCTCGGCATGAATATGTTCAGCCGCGGCGTCGACCCGCAGATCAGTTTCTCCGACATCGACGAGATCCGCCGCACGGTCGAGTACTGCAACCAGCTGAACGTGCCCGAGCGGCATCCCTACGGTGGCGATCTGGTGTACACGGCGTTCTCCGGCAGCCACCAGGACGCCATCAACAAGGGCCTGGACCAGATGAAGATCGACGCCGACGAGCAGGATTCGGATGTCGATGACATCGTCTGGGCGGTCCCGTACCTGCCGATCGATCCGAAGGATGTGGGCCGCAACTACGAGGCAGTGATCCGGGTGAACAGCCAGTCCGGCAAGGGCGGCGTCGCCTACATCATGAAGGCCGACCACGGTATGAATCTGCCGCGGCGTCTGCAGATCGAGTTCAGCCGCGAGATTCAGAAGATCACCGACGGCGAGGGCGGCGAGGTCAATCCCAAGGAGATGTGGGATGTCTTCAGCCAGGAATACCTGCTGCCGATCACTCCGTTGGAGCGGATGCGTCAGCGTGTCGACGCCTCCGAGGTCGACGGTGGCGAGGACCAGATCACCGCGATCGTGAAGGTCAACGGGGTTGAGCGCGAGATCGAGGGCGTCGGCAACGGCCCGCTCGCCGCGTTCGTGAACGCCATCGGCACGGTCGGTTTCGACGTCCGCGTCCTCGACTACGCCGAGCACGCCCTGACTTCGGGTGACGATGCGAGCGCCGTTTGCTACGTCGAGGTGGAGGCCAACGGCGAGACGGTGTGGGGTGTGGGCATCGCCCCGTCCATCACCACTGCGAGCCTGCGCGCCGTCGTCTCGGCCGTGAACCGCGCCCATCGCGCGGCCGCCCCGGCCGATTCGGGTGACGCCGCGCCACGCACCTGGGCACCGTAACAGCGCGCACCCCTTGAGTTCCGGTGACCGACCTACCTGTTGCGCCACCGGGTGAAGGCCGCCGGTCACCTCAGCGAGCGATCCCCGCTGTGATCGGCGGCCTCGCCCCCGGCAACGTCTGCCCGGTGATCAGCCTGCCATCCACAGGATCGGCACCCGGCAGTCGCCCACACGGCTCGCCGGGTGCGTCTTTCCGGTTCGTGCGGACTGTCAGGGGGCGTCGATCGCATCCGCCTGCGCATGCAGCAGATCGACCACGGCCTCGACGGAGCGGCGCGGGTTGGGCCGTGTCAGCGCCTCATACACGCGGGCGGCGCGGACTCCGGTGAGCGTCACCGCCGTCACCGCCGGATCGCGCGCCGCGTGGCGCGGCATCAGCGCGATTCCGTGCCCGGCGGCGACGAGCGCCTCGATGGTCGTGAAGTCGAGCATCCGCTGGGCGACGCGGGGTGCGACACCGGTGACCGCCGACATCGACAACAGGACATCGTCGACGGGATAGCCACCCTCCACGCTGATCCAGTCGGCATCGGCCAGCTCGGCCACCGACACCGTGGCACGGTGCGCGAAAGACGATGTGGCCGAGACGATCACGTCCAGGGGTTCGCGCATCAGCTCGGTGATGCGCACCCGCGGCGAGGACAGGGCGTGGGTCCGTTCGTCACGGTGGGTAACAACTATGTCGTAGTCGGTGAGCGCTGCGGGCGCGTCGGGATAGCTGACGTCAAGATGTCCTGCGCGCACGTCGATCCCGGCCGCTGTTGCCTCATGGAGCAGGCCCGGCAACAACAACGCGGCACCCGACGGAAACATCGCCAGCCGTACGGAGGCTTTGCCCGAGCGGTACGCCGACATCTCCTCGACGGCCCGCTCGACGGCGGCGATCACATCGTCGGCACGCAGGACGAGCGCGCGTCCGGCGTCAGTGAGCCGGAGCCCACGACCGTCCGGTTCGAGCAGTTCCACCCCGGCCTCGTCGGCGAGGACCTTGAGTTGCTGGGATACCGCCGACGGCGTCATGTGCAGAGCGGCCGCCACGGCACCCACCGACCCGCGGTCGGCGAACTCCCGCAGCAGCCGCAACCTGCGCACTTCCATGCATGTACGTTACCGCTCGAGGGCGCCGCTTGATTCCCCGCCGACCGATTCCCCGTCGGTTGAGGTGCGCGGCCGCCCAGCGGCCGAGCCTCGAAGCCTCCTGTGAGAACAATGTCCTCTCAACAGGTTTCGAGGCTCATTGCTCGCGCTCCGCACACCTCAACCAGCGTTGGACATGGTGCGGGACGACGTGGCACCTTCGGGCTGCCACCCCGGCCCCTTCGCCAGATACCCCCACTTGTCACGCCATTTCCGCGCGTGCCACACGTCGCGGGCGATGGCGGCGAACTCATGGGTGGCCACCCGCACCGGGTTGAAGGTGTTGATATTCTTGGTGAGCCCGAAGATCACCTTCTCCTCCTCGGTCTCGAAAGTCCCGAAGATGCGGTCCCAGATGATGAGGATGCCGCCGTAGTTGCGGTCGAGGTAGTTCCGGTTGGAACCGTGGTGGACCCGATGATGGGACGGGGTGTTCATCACGAATTCGATGGGTTTCCACAGCTTCCCGACGCGTTCGGTGTGGATGAAGAACTGATAGACCAGGCTCACGGACTGCTGGAGCAAGATCATCCACGGCGAGAAACCGAGCGCGGCAAGGGGAATCCAGTACGGCATGGAACTGAACGGGGTCCATGGCTGGCGCAGCGCGGTCGAGAGGTTGTAGTACTCGCTGGAGTGGTGCACCACGTGACTGGCCCAGAAAATCCGGATCGTGTGATGGGTGCGGTGATACCAGTAGTAGATGAAGTCGTCTGCGACGAACAGCACCACCCAGGTCCACGGATTGTCGGCGGGCAGGCTCAGTGGGCTGAGCTGGTAGACGGCCGCGTACACCGCGAGCACCACCAGCTTCCAGCCCACGTTCACCGCCACGTTGCCCAGGCCCATCGCCAGACTGGTCGAGCTGTCGCGCAGTTCGTAACCGCGCTCGTCGTCGTCGGGCAAGAAGTAGAACGAGGCCATTTCCAGGAACAGGCAGAGCGCGAAAACCGGTATGGCGTACAGGATCAGGTCGAACATGGCGGGCTCACTCCGTTGTGGCGATCGCGTCGAGCACTCGGCTGAGCAGGGTGGTGGCGAGGTCTGTGGTGGCGGCGACATCCCGATCGGCGATGTGCCGAGCCAGTCGGATGTGGGCGTCGCGATCGGCGTACTCGTCGAGCAGGCCGAGCTGCCGCATCGCCGGGATACCGAGGGAGTCCAGCCCCGACAGCAGTGTGTTCATCGCCAGCCGGTAGGCGAGGTTGCCCGATCCGTTGATGACGGCGAGCCAGAAGTCGATGTCAGCGCCGACGACGGCCTCGGGGGTGGCTTCGGCGGCACGTTCGGGATATGCGGCGGCTGCCTCGACGACCCGCGCGATCTGCGTGTCGTCGGCGCGCTGCGCACACAGCCGGGCGGCGTCGACGGCGAGGGAGCGGCGCATCTCGAACACATCGCGCATCAGCTCCGCGGGCGGCACCGCGCCGGTGGCGGCCAGGGCGACCAGAACGTCGAGGCCGGCGTTCTCGCGCCAATCAAGGACCCGTGTCTTGTCACCCTGCGAGATGCGCACGAGTCCGGCCTGCCGCACGCCCTTGAGGGCTTCACGGATCGCGTGCCGGTTGACACCGAACCGCAGTGCCAGCTCACGCTCGGCGGGCAGCGGATCCCCGGGGGCGAGCCGACCGGACAGGATCTCGGCGACGAGCTGCCCCAGCACCTCGTCGGATACCGCTGCGCGTGCAATCGGCTGGATCTCCATGCCGACGATCATGAATCATCACAGCCCTCTGGTCAACTGGTTGGACCAGTGCTACCGTAACTTCGGGCCACAGCTCGTGGCTGAGGCTCAAACCCCGCAAGACGAACCCCGAATACCGTGCGGACGACCTGGTCGTCGCGAACGGCATTCGGGGTTCGTCCGGTTTCGGGGGTACCGCCGGAGCGCTACGCGAGTAGCGCTGCCCAACACCAGCGGGTGTTGTATTCCCGCAAGCACCTGGCGGGCGAGGGGTCCCCCATCCATGAGGCGCCCGGACCCGACTCAGACCCAGCTCGTCCGCGGGTGCGAGCAGGGAGATGCCGCGCTCCGAATATGATCGACTTGGACTTCGCCAGAATTTGGAATGATGGTTCCCATGAGTAGTGAACGAAGTCTCATTGTAGATTTTCTACGGTCAATTGATGTCGGTGACTTCATCGCGCTCGCCCCAAGCAGAGAACGCTTCGACCAAGACGAGGAGCATGACGAAGCCCGACGGATTGCCGACGAGCGCGGTGTCGCCGACCCTGGTTGGGTGTTCTGGCACCACCAGTCTGATGGGGTATTCGATATCAACGGCAATCTCACTTCCGGCCTCCGCCTGCATTGGGGTGGCGATCACGATAAGGTGCTGACCGCGCTGGCCGCGATTCCCGCACCGTTGCGCATCATCGATCACGGCCCGGGCGGGGCAATCGAGGTTGTGAGCGATGCCACCCAGTCGCGACTCACCGCCGACTTTCCCGACGTTGCGGACACCACGGCGGTGAAAGCTCGGATCAAGGCAATCACCGGCCCCGTCTCGCGACGCAAGCCAGAGACATGGACACTCGACGAACACGCCTGGTTTGAGGACGTGCTCGTTCACGGCAGCATCGCCGCCCAGGCCGCAGTCGTCGGATGGATCACGGAGTCACCCGATCTCTCTGATGCCTCTCTCGACTACCTTGTCGCGAACTGGACCTCGATCTACACCAAGGCCCCGGGCTGGGTGCTCATCAGCAGTCTGCTTCGTCAGCTCGACCGTCGCGACGATCCACGTCTTGATGATCTACTCGACATTGCCGAGAAGCGAAAGGGATACGCCTTTCGTGCCGGAGCGAGTCTGTTCCTCGTCGACCGCCTTCGAGCTGATCCTCACGGGGCCGCCGCGCAGGCCGATCTCGAACGTCTTGCCCGGTTCGCACACGATCCCGGCCGCTACGATCACACGCCCGGAAACGGCATCGCGCTTCGGGGCCTTGTCAAAATATTGGCTCTCCGTGACAACCGCACCGAGGCCGAAGTTGCTGTCACCCTGCTGAGCGACACCACTTTTGATGCGTCTGCACGCAACCAACTGGCCGAGTTCGCTGGTTGAAGGGCAACAGGTGATGGCTTAAGGCTCCCGAACCGGTAGTCGGGGTTCGTCCGGTTACGGTGACACGTCCGGAATAAAACGGACCGGAGTTCTATTTACCTGGTATGAAGAACATCGGCTTCCTCTCCTTCGGCCACTGGTCGTCGGGCCTGGGCTCGCAGACCCGCACCGCCGCCGACACCCTGCTCCAATCGATCGACCTCGCGGTGGCCGCCGAGGAACTCGGCGCCGACGGCGCCTACTTCCGGGTGCACCACTTCGCCCGGCAGCTCGGTTCCCCGTTCCCGCTGCTCGCTGCCGTGGGTGCCAGGACCAGCAGCATCGAGATCGGCACCGGGGTCATCGACATGCGCTACGAGAACCCGCTGTACATGGCCGAGGACGCCGGTGCGGCCGACCTCATCTCCGGCGGCAGGCTGCAACTCGGCATCAGCCGGGGATCGCCGGAGCAGGTGATCGAGGGCTACAAGTACTTCGGCTACGCACCCGCCGACGGCGAAACCGACGCCGACATGGCACGCCGGCACACCGAGGTGTTCCTGAAGGTCATCGAGGGCGACGGATTCGCCGAACCCAATCCGCAGCCCATGTTCCCCAATCCACCCGGTCTGCTGCGGATCGAACCCCACTCCCCCGGACTTCGCGAGCGGATCTGGTGGGGCGCAGGCTCCCGGGCAACTGCCGAATGGACTGCGCGCCAAGGGCTGAACCTGATGTCCTCAACCCTGCTCACCGAGGACACCGGGGTACCGTTCCACCAGTTGCAGGCCGAACAGATCCAGCGGTTCCGGGATGCGTGGACCGAAGCCGGTCACGATTGGGAACCACGGGTGTCGGTGAGCCGCAGCATCTTCGCACTCACTGACGAGCGCGACCGCGCCTACTTCGGTCTGCGCGGCGACGACCGGGACCAGGTGGGCATCATCGACAACACCCGCGCCCGCTTCGGCCGCAGCTACGCCGACGAACCCGACAAACTCATCGAACAACTCCGCGAGGACGAGGCCATCGCCGCCGCCGACACCCTGCTGCTGACGGTCCCCAACCAACTCGGCGTCGACTACAACACACACGTCATCGAGTCCATCCTCAAGGAGGTGGCCCCGGCCCTCGGCTGGCGGTGAGACAATTCCCGGCGCCTGCCTGGCCTGCACGCACAGTTCGCGCGCGATTCCGCGGGTATTCGGTACGACCGTGTACCGCGACTATCCTGGGCTGCATGGCTCTCATCTTTGATACCGACCACTACGAATACGAAATCGCACCGGAAGTAAGCGTGCTGTGGGGTCTGGCCGCGGTGAGAACTCTTCCGGACGGCACCGAATCGGAGCGTATCAACTACAAAGTACACAGTCGGGCCGAGGCAGAGTCCACGATTGAGGACGCCATCCGAAGGGAGCCATCAGAACCAACTCGAATAGCCGCGTCGCTTCTGAGCGTGACCGCCCATTTTGCGGACGGTTCACTGATGGACTTCTGGATCATCTTGGATGTCACTGACTGGAGGTGTCTCGATTGCCGCACTGACATGCGGACCGTCGATGAATACTACCTGCTTCGGGACGAACTCTGGCTCAGCATCGTGCCCGATAGAGTGGGCCACCTGTGCATCGGGTGCGTGGAGGGAAGACTGGGTCGATTACTCGGTCCGGACGATTTTCAACCAGGACGAGCGTCGCTCGACGGGCGATACTCGGATCGCCTCCGCGACCGTACGGGCGTCCCAGACGCATGACAGTTCCGGTCCGGAGAATCCGGAATCGTTGCTGACCAGCATCTCTGCACCCATGTGCTGCCAAGTCGATTGGCGGCAACGATCCCCCGCCCAATCATGGAGCCACCGGGGAAGTGCCTCGGTGGAACTACGATAGGGGTGGGTTCGTATGCTCAGCAACGCACGCAGGTCAGGCTGGTCTGATCTCGTGGTATCAACGGTGGGACTGTGTGCCCTAGCTGTACTTCCCCGTGAGGTTGTGAACGCGGTCTGAGGGGACTTGGCCTCCGATTCCGGTGTGGGGTCGGTGGTGATTGT
>Ga0116175_1002295_pt1 | contig 11664 bp, 11 predicted proteins | sample AD_UKC125_MetaG_FD_89802 | JGI IMG/M metagenome (GOLD analysis project Ga0116175, IMG submission 89802) | Active sludge microbial communities of municipal wastewater-treating anaerobic digesters from USA - AD_UKC125_MetaG | ecosystem: Engineered > Bioreactor > Anaerobic > Digestate | place: USA... | reverse complement strand
TCCACCTCGGTGACGGGCACGTTCAGCGGTCCGCAGATCCTGTCGAGGTCCGCGCGTGCCCGCCCGCACGCCGCGCAACCCGCGCGGACGAGCAATTCGATCCTCGGCGTTGTGACATCCATCTCGTCAGCCCTCCTGGTCGGTGCGGACGCGGCCACCCGCGCCGAGGGTGAACGTCCGATGTGCCGGTCCGCTCCAGTGTCCGCGCCTGCCCGACATGCCTTGCGGCGGGCCCCCGGCAAGTAGGGTGGGTCCGTAGACGCAAGCTGTGCGGGAGGTGGTCCGGTGGGCGAAATGCAAAACGCGGAGCAGTCGGGTGCGGACGCCGCGAAGTCGGGTGCGGACGCCGCGAAGGCGGGTGCGGACGCCGTGATCGACGACGCCCCGACCCCGTACGAGGATCCGGCACAACCGGATGCGGTGCTGCCGGAGGAGGCCGGCGGGGACGCCGCCGGTCCGGACACCGTGCTGCCGCACCCCGACGACTGGGAGGCGCACGCCGACATCGTCGATCCGGACGGGGCCGCCGACGACTCGGCTACGCCGGGCGACGACGACCCGGACCAGAACGACCCGGACCAGAACGACATCGACGAGGCGAGCCGGGTCACCACCTGGATCTCCGAGCGGGCGAGCGCGGCGACGGGCCGTTTCCGGCAGACCGCGGCCGAGTTGCGTCAGCGGCTGGCCGGCGAGGCCAGCGCCGAGGCCGCGGTGGACTCGCTGCGGGCGCGTACCGGTGAGCGCACCGACGATTCCGATGTGCCGCGGACACCGCCGGTGGCCCGCGATCTCACCGCGGCCGCCTTCTTCGACGTCGACAACACACTGGTGCACGGCGCGTCGATCGTACATTTCACGCGGGGTTTGGCCGCGCACAACTATTTTCGGTACAGCGACATCCTCGACGTGGTGTGGGCGCAGGCCAAGTTCCGGATCACCGGCAAGGAGAACGCCAACGACGTCTCCGAGGGCCGCGAGAAGGCCCTCTCGTTCATCGCCGGACGCCGGACCTCGGAGCTGATCAATCTGGGCGAGGAGATCTACGACGAGTACATCGCCGATAAGATCTGGCCCGGCACACAGGCTTTGGCGCAGCGTCACCTCGACGCGGGCCAGCAGGTCTGGTTGGTCACCGCCACCCCACAGGAGCTGGCCCAGGTGATCGCGGGCCGCCTGGGCCTGACGGGCGCGCTCGGCACGGTCGCCGAGAGCGTCGACGGCGTGTTCACCGGCCGCCTCGTCGGCGATATCCTGCACGGTCCCGGCAAGGCACATGCGGTGCGTTCCTTGGCGATTCGCGAAGGTCTCGACCTCAAACGGTGCACCGCCTACTCCGATTCCCACAACGACGTCCCGATGCTGTCGCTGGTCGGCAAGGCCGTCGCCATCAACCCCGACTCCGATCTTCGTGACGTCGCCAAGGTCCGCGGCTGGGAGATGTACGACTTCCGCACCGCCCGCAAAGCGGCGAAGTACAGTGCCACAACGGCACTGGCCGTCGGTGCGGCCGGTGGCGGCGCCGCGGTCGCCGCCCGCATGCTGCGCCACCGCTGAGCCCGCCTCCCGCTCACCCGTTGATGAAGGCTCGGATCTTTGCGTTGAGGTCGGTGACGGAGATGAAGACGCCGCGCCCGATCTCCTGTCCGTCGATGATTCCGAACCAGACTTCGACGAGGTTGAGCCATGCCCGGGAGGTTGGGGTGTAGATGCTCGGGTTCGGAGGATTCAGGCCCGACGCCTGCCTGGGCGGACGGCGACCGAAACGGCTTTGTCGTAGGCCGCGGCTACTGTTCCGATCACATCCACACGAAGGAGTCCCCATGAAAAAGTTCTTCACCCGCGCCGCCTGCGTCGCCGTCGCCGTCACCGGTATCGCCGGAGCGGCCAATGTGCCGTCGGCCGAGGCAGTGTCGACCGATCAGTACGATCGGGTCCGCTACGTGATGTGCGCCAACGACACAGTCAAGATCGACCTGCGGAACCGGTACGGCAATTCCGAGCAGCTCACGCGAAATCTGTCGGGCAACAAATGTGCCCTCTACGATCTCACCGAGACAGGCGAATACGGTGGCTACGTGTCGGTCAGCGTCGTCGACACGAATGGCGGGCCCGTGTCATGCAAGATCTACGTCAACGGCGAGGTCGTGGCCAAGTCCAACGACAGCAGCGACTATTACAGCTACGCCTCCTGCTACTGACCCGTCACAGCACCGCGTCACTGGTGGGGTCAATGAGGATCTTGGCATGCTGTTCGGCGGACCCGAGCGCCTCGAAAGCTGCCGGTACGCTGTCGAATCCGATGGTGGCGGTGATGAGCGGCGAGACGTCGATACGGCCGTCGGCGATCATCTGCAGCGCGGTGTGATACTCGGCCGGATCGTAGTAGAACGCGAAGCGGAAATCGTGTTCTTTGTTGATGGCCATGACCGGACGGTACGAATCGGGTTCCATACACACACCGACGACGACGATCCGGGAGCGGAACGGGGCACCGGTGATGATGTTTTCGATCATCCCGGGCGCGCCGACACATTCGAAGACGACGGGGCCGCCGGGTACGGCGCCCAGGCGTTCGGCGGCCTGGAACACCGGCCGCCACGGGACCACCGGGAGGCGACGCAGGCGGTGCATGGCATCAAACGCGACACCGAGCATGTCAGGTGCCCTGGTGATATAGCGGCCGCGTTCGCACGCCGCGTCCCACGGCGAGTCGACCCGCGGGTCGACCACCACGTCCGCGCCGACACGTTGTGCGAGTTTACGCCGGCTTTCCGAGAGATCGCTGGCCACAACATGTTTGACACCGGAAGCCTTGAGCACCGCGATCACGGCCAAACCGATGGGACCACAACCGATCACGACAGCCACATCGCGCTTGCCGACGGCGCCGCGGCGCACGGCGTGGTAGGCCACCGCCATCGGCTCGGTGAGCGCCGCGTGTTCCGCCGAAACCCCTTCGGGCACTTCGAAGGTCATATCCTCGGCGACGACGACGAAGTCGGCGTACGCGCCGGGTGCGGACTCCGAGAATCCCGTGAGATGCCGCTCTCCGCCATGCGATACCATCGGCACCGCCACGACCAGAGTGCCCGGCCCCCAGCGCTTCTTACAATCGGGTCCGTACGAGATCACCTCACCGGCGAACTCGTGCCCGAACACCACCGAATGCTCGCGCCGCATGAACCCCGGGTAGCCTACCTCCTCCGACACATCGGCGGAGACGTCGCAGTGCACGCGGGCGTGCAGATCGGATCCGCAGATCCCGGCACGAGTGACCCGTAACAGCACCTCGCCGGGCCCGGGTACCGGCGTCGGCAGATCCCGCACCGTCAACTCACCCGCATGACACACCACTGCGCGCACACTCAGCTCCCTCGATCAAGGCCACTAGTTCTGGAAATACCCTAGTACCTCGGGTCCGGCGATCCCCCGACACTCCGGGACGGGTTCACTTCGATCCGGGCTCACGCAGCCGGATACAGCAGTCCCCGAACCTCACCGTGTCCCCCGACCCCGCCATCCGAGGTGGCGACACTCGCGCCGGCTATCACCCGGCGGCCGCACGGTGGGTGCCCGCCTGCGGATCAGCCGAAGTAGACGCTGCCGCGTCGACTGAGCATCCGGAACAGGGTCTGCTGGATCTCCTCGCGCACGTGATCGGTGAGGTCGAAGACCACCATCGGATCGTCGGCGGCGGACTCGTCGTATCCACTGGTGTCGATGGGACGGCCGAAGTGGATGTGCCACTTGGACGGAAGCGGCACCGCGCCGAGCGGACCGAGCAGCGGGAAGATCGGGGTCACCGGGAAGTACGGCAGGCCGAGCATCCGCGCGACCGGTTTGAGGTCGGCGATCATCGGGTAGATCTCCTCCGAACCGACGATCGACATCGGGATGATGGGCGCCGAGTTCTTGAGCGCGGTGGTGACGAAGCCGCCGCGGCCGAACCGCTGCAGACGATAGCGGTCCTTGTACGGTTTGCCGATGCCCTTGAAGCCCTCCGGCCACACCGCGGTCAGTTCGCCGTTGCGCAGCAGCCGGTCGGCGTCGTTCGCGCATGCCATGGTGGCGCCGATCTGCCGGGCGACCTCGCTGATCCCCGGCATCTCGAACACCAGGTCGGCCGCCAGCACCCGCAGGTAGCGCCCGGCGGGATGATTATCGTGGACGGCGATCGACGACATGAGCGCGTCGATCGGGATCACTCCGGCATGGTTGGCCACGAGCAGCGCGGCGCCCTCGTCGGGCAGGTTCTCGATGCCGGTGACCTCGACCCGGAACCACTTCTCGTATACCTGGCGGATCGCCGGGAACCACACCGATTCGGTGAAGTGTGGGTCGAAGCCGAACTCGTCGACGGCGTACTCGCCGGTCATCCGTTCGCGGATGAACCCGGCCGTTGACGTGAGGGTGTCGGCGATGGCGCCGCGGATACCGCCGAGACTGAAGAACGGACTCGAGCGCACGTCGTTGCCGTGTTCGGCGCCGAGCCCGTCGGCGAGGGTGACCTCATCGGTGATCGGGGTGACGCTCGCCGGCGGGATGCCGAACGCGTCGGTGTTGGGATGGCCGGCCAGTTGGCTGGGGTGCCGACGTTCGGACAGGTCCCGGCCCGTGTCCGCCTTACCCGGATGGCCGATGGCCCCCGAACCGTCGGCGGAACTGCGGGGGGTCGCGTAGAGCTGAATGACCTTCGCCGTGCGTGCGTCGGTTGCTCCGGTCCCCACGATGCCCACCATCCTCGCCTTGGTTCTCGTCTTGCCATGGTTTACATACTTGCCTTGACCAATGGCAGCTCGGGGCGCGTCGCCGTCTTCCCCGCATTTCCCCCAGAAGGTCTCAAAATCACATTGTAAACGTTGCAATTGCGTTGCGCATACTGCACCATAGGGACCAAAGTCCCGGATCGCATCCCGGTATCGGACAGATCACACCTCGACCAGACGGTGCGCGGCAGAGACGACCCGGTGTTCGAAACCGCGCCAAGTATCGGCCCCGATGACCGGGCTCGCCGACCCGCGGCGGATAAAGTCATCGAGCGTCTGATCTGTGGTGTAGCGGGGCACGAAGCCGAACTCGGTACGCATCCGGGTGGTGTCGAGGACCCGGCCGTAGGTAAGAAAATCCGTCTGACTCGATCTCAGCTTGGCCGACCGCAGGTCCTGGAAAACACCGGCGACCGGGGCCATCAGGCCCTTGGGAACGGGTAGTTGGAGGTGTCCGAGACGCCGGATGGCCTGTGTCAGGGTGACCACCCCGTCGCCCGAGACATTGTAGGTGCCGGGACGGTTGGCCAGCACCGCGTGTTCCATCGCCGCGAGCGCGTCCTCCTCGTGCAGGAACTGCAGTCGCGGTTCCATCCCGATGACCGTCGGCACCACCGGCAACGACAGGTAGGACCCCATCCGGGTGTTGATCCGCGGACCGAGGATCGCCTGCGGGCGCACGATGGTGATATCGATGTCGTGACGTCTGCGTGCCAGACCGCGCACATATCCCTCGACGTCGAGCAGGTCTCGTCCGTAGCCGGTCTTGGGTTCGCGCCGCGCCGCGGTGCCCTCGTCGAAGTGCGAGGGGTCCTTGGAGCTGGCGCCGTAGACCATCGCGGTGGACCGCAGCACCACCCGCTTGACCGACGGGCTGCGCTGACATGCGGCACACACCTGCATCGACCCGATCAGGTTGAATTCCTTGATCGCCGCCGAATGCGGTGCCGCCTCCATGATGGAGGTGGCCGCGTGGACGACTGTGTCGACGTTGTAGGAGCTGATCGCCTTGGCCATCGCCGGCCTGCGGATGTCCAGGCGCATGAACTCGGCGCGGCCCATCCGCCGCAACAAGTCTTTGCGCGGCACCCGCGAATCGACTGCGAGGACTGTCTCGATGTCGGGGTTCGCGGCGAGCCGTGCCACCAGATACCCGCCGAGAAACGTCGAGGCACCGGTGACCAGGACCGACCGCGGCGAATCCGATGACGACGTTGTTGTCTCCCCTGTCATGGTCTCGAGAGTAGGGCATAACGCACAGGACCCGCGCGGATAGCGCGGGTCCTTGTGGCCACTACAGGCTATTTGCCGAGTTTACGACGCTGAACGCGAGTGCGGCGCAGCAGCTTGCGGTGCTTCTTCTTCGACATGCGCTTGCGGCGCTTCTTGATCACTGAACCCATGGGGGTGCTTCCTCACGCTCGACGCTTAACCTTCTGTGCTTTCGGCGCATTCGGGGTCCGACCTACCGGCCGTTACTCGCCAGAACCGAACCCGCCCGCCAGAAACCAACCCGCCAACGCCAACGCCGGTCAGGTCGACCGAGAGCCGTTGGGGATCGCAGCACGCGATCCCCAAGCCTACCGGTTGGGAACCTCCAGGAGAAATCGAGGTGCCAACCCGCACTCGGCGAACGGCATGCCGCCTAACCGGCGTCGAAGTACGAGGTCTCCAGGTAGTCGTGAACCGCCTTGGCGTGAACACGGAATGAACGGCCCACGCGGACGGCGGGCAGCTCACCACTGTGAACGAGCCGGTAAACGGTCATCTTCGAGACCCGCATCAGGGATGCGACCTCTGCGACGGTGAGAAATTGCGACCCCGCGGTCGTGCTGCTCACCGATCCGGTCTTCTCTACAGGTGCCATGACTTACTCATACCTCCGGTGCACGAATCGTGGCCGCCGGCTTCCCCTCCGGCGAGCAATCAGACACGCACGTGCTTTGAGCAGCTTAACGGGGCAGATGTGAATAAAGCGACGTGTGTGGCCCGAGGAATGGCCCATTCCGTACCAGAAAACACAATATGTAGTAGTGAAAATACCTTTGCACCACTAGATACGGGGTGCGCCAGATTCGCCCAAAGTTGCCGGACCGCCCGGCAAACTCTCAACGTCGACTCGACGGCCAGCGTTTGCGCTGGCCACGGCACATGCGCGCATCGCCTGGTACACGCCGTGCCGGAAACCCGCAGCCTCGAACTCCCTGATGGCCTCGGCGGTGGTGCCCCCGGGAGAGGTGACCGCCGCCCGCAGATCCACCGGCGACAGCCCGGACTCGCTGAGTAGGATGCCCGCACCGCGAATGGTCTGTACCGCCAGGTCACTGGCCTGCGCCCGCGTCAGACCCAGCCCCACACCGGCATCGATCATCGCCTCCACCAGCAGAAACACATACGCCGGTCCCGAACCCGAGACCGCGGTCACCGCGTCCATCAACTTCTCGGGCACGACGCTCACCTTGCCGACCGCACGCAGCAGGGCGAGCACCGACTCAAGCTGTTCGTCGCTCACGTACCGGCCCGGCGACACCGCCGACATCGCCTCGTTCACCAGCATGGGCGTATTGGGCATCACCCGGATGATCGACGAGCCGGCCTGCAGCGCGTTCTCGTATCGCGACAACGGCAGACCCGCCACCAGCGTGACCACGACGCGCTCGGTGTCCCCGGTGTCGTCGACCGATGCGATATTGCGCAGCACCTCGGTCACCCCGTCCGGCTTCACCGCGATGAACACATACCGGGCCCCTTCGACGGCGTTGACCACGTCGGTCACCAGAACGCCGTACTCGTCGGCGATCTCGGCGGCCCTGACCTCGGACTTCTCGGCGACGACGAGATCCTTGGTCTGCTTGCCCGACTGGACGAGCCCGGCGAGCAGCGCCTCACCGATCTTTCCGCCACCGATGATCGCGATACGTTGGGACACTTGTCTGCCTTTCCTCTGGGGTGCACTGCGTCTGGGGTGCGCTGGACACCGCGACGGATCCCGGCAGGACCGATCGCGGCGAAAGCGCTCGCGACGGGGCCGGGGTCCGGGCGAACGCTACTGCTTCGGGAGCAGCGCCAGCTGGCGCGACTGGGCGACCACCGCACCCGTCGAGTCCACCACGAGGTGATCCTCCTCGAACATCCCGGGCCCCACCTGCACGCTCGACGACTCGAACCGCAGCCAGCCCGGCGCCGGATGCCGGCGCAGATATGTCGTCAGCTGCACCGTCGGCGCCCATCCGAACATACCGAGATTCATCACCACCGGTGGTGACGCGTCGGCCACCAGCACGGCGAAGTCGAGATCCGGCTCGGCGCCCTTGGGCCTGGCCCAGCCGACTATCCGGGCCGGGCCGGTCTGCCCGCGCATCACCGGGAACGTCAAGGGGTCGAGCACCATGTCCAGAGCCGGGCCGAAGTGCACGATGTCGCGCATCGGCGCCTCGTCCACCGACACTCCGTCGGCGGGTGGGGCGACGGGCACGTCATCGACGCCGGTCGGTGCGCGATGACCCGGCTCGCCCGTGCCCGCGTAAGCGAGCGTGACCGTCGACGACACCATCGTGCGCCCGCGCTGACCGATATCGACCGCCAGCACCGCGACGGTGCGACCGTGTTTGCGCACCGTCACGTCGATGTCCACGACGCCGGGATCGGGTGCCGACAGATAGTCGCTGGCGATGGCCACCGGCATCAGTCCGGATTCTCCCGTCGCCACGCTCGCCCGCGCGAGTTCGGCGAACGCCGCGCGCGCCGCACCAACTGCCACCATCTGCAGCGAGCCGCCGTGCACCTTGGGGCCGATCGTGAACACCGGGTCGATGGTCGCGGCCAGCGCCACGCCGTCGTGGTTGCCGGACCTGCGGGTCAGGGTTCGAATCTCGGTCAGAAGTCCGCTCATGGAAATGCTCCGTGCCGTGTCAGATGGGTGCGGGCGAAGTCGAGGGCCCGAGCAAGCATCGCACCCCGCTCCGGTTTGGTACGTGCCGAACTCGTGGTGATCTCCAGCACCACCGCGCCGTCGAAGTCGCTTGCCGCCAGTCTGCGGCAGATCGTCTCGCACGGCTGGTTGCCGTCGCCGGGCAGCAGGTGTTCGTCGTGAGCGGCGCCGGTGCCGTCCGCAAGGTGCAGGTGGGTCAGTTCGCCGCCCATCCGGCCGAACATCACCTGTGCGTCGGCACCCGCCATCGCCGTGTGCGACAGGTCGAGCGTGTAGTTGCGATAGCCGTCGTCGGTGGGGTCGATGGACTTTCCGAACGCCGACGCCGACGCCCCCGGACCGCCGCCGCGTCGCGACAGCCGCCGCGCCGAGCGTTCGCCCGTCCCGAACAGCCGGTCCGCGCGCATCGGGAACATGTTCTCCACCGCGATCGCCACTCCGCTGTCGTCCTCGAGTTCGCCGACGAGATCGTCGAACGCCTCGACGTAGTAGCGCTGCCAGCGGAACGGCGGATGCACCACGACGGTCGGCGCACCCAGATCCTCGGCGGCATGCACCGCCCGCGCCAGCTTCGGCACCGGGTCCTTGCCCCACACCCGCTGCGAGATGATCAGACACGGCGCGTGGATCGACAGGATCGGCACCTGGTATCGCGACGACAGGTATTCGACGTGCGCGATGTCCTGGCTGACCGGGTCACCCCACACCATCAGTTCGATGCCGTCGAAGCCCAGCTCCGCCGCGTACTGGAACGCGGCCTCGGTGTTCTGCGGATACACCGAGGCGGTCGACAATCCCACCGGGATCTCGGGTCGCTCGATGCGGCGGCCCAGCGGAGCGGACCTCACGTGGCAAGCAATACCAGTGGGCCGATGGTCACCAGCAACCCGACGCCCACCGCGAGCAATGTGGTGACCAGGTCACGCGAACGGCGCACCACATGTGTGATGGTCACGATGCTGAAGATCACCACCACCGCGAGCACGAGCGCGAACGGCACGCTCCACCGCCAGAGTTCGGTGAAACCCCAGAACAGGCCGATACCGACAGCGATACCGAGGATCGATTCCCCGACCAGCAGCAGCCAGGCCATCGCCGGCGATCGTTCGTGACCGGTCCGCTCGCGTGCGCTCTCGCTGCTGGAATCGCCCACGGCGGTCTTCGCGCCGGTCGGCTTCTCGTCCGCCTGAGCATCGGCGACGGAGGTGTCCGTGTGGTCCCCGGTATCGGTATCCAGCGCCGCATCGGTGGCCGGCGAGTCGGCCTCGGCCGCCTTCCTGCCGAAACGCTTCTTCTTGGCCGACTTGGCGGTTCTGGCCGCCCGCGCCTTCGCGGCCCGTGCGGCCGCGTCGAATGCCTGCTCATCGTCGGTCCGGGGGTCATGGGCAGCGGTGTCCTCGCCGGAGTCGGCGTCCGGAACACCATCCTCGGCGTCCGTACCGGCATCGGTCGCGGGATCGGGATCGGGATCATCGGATCCGGGCACATCCGGACGGTAGCCGCCGGTCGCGTCGGCCGAGTAGGAGGGTGCCTCGCCGGTGATCGGCTCGATGACCTCGGTCGACTCCCCCGGCCGCAGATCGTCGTCACGATCTTCGGAGTCACGACTCTCGGGAGCGCCGGTTCCCGAGTACAGGTTGGTCAGGTAGTCCGAGGACGACCCGCCGACGACGGGGTTCACGTCGGTCGCCCGGTCGTCCGCCGGTTCGGCGGGACCGTCGAGATCGCCACGGGCGATCACCTCGGTTCGTTCACCGGCTCGGTCCGGTTCGGACGATGCGGCCCACGCCGGCACGTCGCCGACGTCACCGGCCCGATCGATGACATCGGTACGGTCGAGCGCCTGGACGGCGTCGGCCGGCCCGGGCACACCGGCGCCGCCGGGTGCGTCGGTGCGGTCCAGGGCCTCGGTTCGATCAAGAGCGTCGGTTCGATCAAGAGCGTCGGTGCGGTCCGCGACCTGCGCCGTGGCGGCGATCGTCTGGGTGGGACCGTCGGCCGCGGCCGGAGTGACCCGCGCGTCACCGCGCCCCTTGTTGCGTCGGCCGAACAGTCCGCGCCGTGGTTTGACCTCGGGTTCGGATTCGACGTCGGAGAACGACCGATACGAGTCGAAATCGGTCGCGGCTGCCGACGGTGAACTGCCGGACGACAGCGCCTCCACGCCACCGGCGGCGTCCGCCGGCTCGGGTGATTCGGGGGCATCTACCCGTTCGATGATCCCGGTCACCTCGTTGTCGGCCGTGTCATCGGCCACCGGTACGGGTCCGGCCTGCTCCGTTGTCTGCTCGCGCCGGGCGGATTCGGCGGCGCCGTAGGCGGGCATACCGCTGGCGGCCGATTGCCGGGAGGCCGGGCGCTCGGCGCGCGGGAACGAGGTGTGCCGGGGTTCGGCGATGGGGTCGGAGGAGACGCGGGGAACCTCGCCGGTCAGCTCCGCCATCGACACCGCCCCGGCGCGACCGACTCTGCGCCGGTTGCGGCCGTCCTTCGCGGTCCCGGCGGCGTCGGCATCACCCTGATGGCGTGCCAACAGCTCTGATACGGAAATGGGCCGGGAATCTGCGTCCTTGTTCACCATTACGTGCGCTCTCCCAAAGTTTCTCCGACAACCGCGTTCAGCATCTTAAAACGTCCGCACCCTAGCCCGTGTACTCCGGCATGTGCCAGGAGCACATGCCGGAGTACACGGGGGGCCGCGACCGCAGGGCGATCTACTCCAGCCCGGAATCGAGCCGCCGCAGAATCACACCCTCCCGCAGCGCCCACGGACAGATTTCCAGTGTATCGATATCCAATGCGCGCATCGCCGCCTCGGCGACCAGCGCACCCGCCACCAGTTGTCCGGCACGGTCGCTGCTGACACCTTCCAGTTCGGCCCTGTCGGATGTGGTCATCCTCGAGATGAACGCGATCAGCTGACGCAGACCGCTGGAGGTCAACTCCCGACGCACCCGCGGTCCG
>Ga0116175_1002294_pt1 | contig 11669 bp, 10 predicted proteins | sample AD_UKC125_MetaG_FD_89802 | JGI IMG/M metagenome (GOLD analysis project Ga0116175, IMG submission 89802) | Active sludge microbial communities of municipal wastewater-treating anaerobic digesters from USA - AD_UKC125_MetaG | ecosystem: Engineered > Bioreactor > Anaerobic > Digestate | place: USA... | reverse complement strand
TTCCTCTGTTGTAACTATGAGGCTTATATTTCAATTCCTTCTGGTACGATTAAAAGGGTCGATGAAAGAAGTGTTTCTCGATACCGGATCGCATTTCAATTCCTTCTGGTACGATTAAAAGAGTGGGAGCTCTTTAAAAAGTACTGTGGAATTGACGTATTTCAATTCCTTCTGGTACGATTAAAAGTGTGGTCTGCTCATTGGCTCGGTAAAACCCGTGCTTATTTCAATTCCTTCTGGTACGATTAAAAGTGGTTAAATCATTTCAGGAAAATAAGGACTTAAAAGAATTTCAATTCCTTCTGGTACGATTAAAAGTCTCAACCACTTTCCACTTTTTTGTAGGTCGGATATATTTCAATTCCTTCTGGTACGATTAAAAGAACGAAATGCAATGCGGTCGAAACTATACTTTACAAATTTCAATTCCTTCTGGTACGATTAAAAGAATCCCTAAGAACCTCAAGCTCCCCTTACGTGATGGATTTCAATTCCTTCTGGTACGATTAAAAGGGTAAGAGCAAGATGCTTAATAAGTTAGCAGTCAAATTTCAATTCCTTCTGGTACGATTAAAAGAATGTGCTTGAGCGTAGCATGTTGACCTTAGACGCATTTCAATTCCTTCTGGTACGATTAAAAGGTATAACTTTGTTGTAAGTAATTATGATTCTCCTATATTTCAATTCCTTCTGGTACGATTAAAAGAGAAGCTTTTTTATATCGTGAAACAGCACTAAACTCATTTCAATTCCTTCTGGTACGATTAAAAGTTCAACGGCAAACTCAATCATTTATCCAAAGGAAAACATTTCAATTCCTTCTGGTACGATTAAAAGTATTGGAGGGAAATGTGCTGTGAGAACTTTATCCATATTTCAATTCCTTCTGGTACGATTAAAAGGTTGCTGAAAATTCACCCTGAACTGTCATTGTTCCATTTCAATTCCTTCTGGTACGATTAAAAGATGTTACCGTGTTACCGTAAATATAGTATAAACTTTATTTCAATTCCTTCTGGTACGATTAAAAGAAGAGTACGGCCGACCAATCACTTCTCTCGCCAAAATTTCAATTCCTTCTGGTACGATTAAAAGCGGTAAGCTTTTTGGCCTCTTTGGTCAAAATCTCATTTCAATTCCTTCTGGTACGATTAAAAGTTTGTCAACGGGTACTCGGTAGAAGTCACCGCTACCATTTCAATTCCTTCTGGTACGATTAAAAGTGGGGAGAGCAATACTATTGTTGCAACAGATGCAAGCATTTCAATTCCTTCTGGTACGATTAAAAGAATGTTAGGGTGCGTACATAACCGCCCAACATCATTATTTCAATTCCTTCTGGTACGATTAAAAGTATAATGAGTTGAAACGTTTCGATTATTCGTTTACACATTTCAATTCCTTCTGGTACGATTAAAAGTATTTTAAACATAAGAAGAAATGAAGCTTCGATATAATTTCAATTCCTTCTGGTACGATTAAAAGAGGAAAGCTTGGATGCCCGTCCAATCCTATTATATTCATTTCAATTCCTTCTGGTACGATTAAAAGCCGACTGAGGCGATGGAGCGTGGAAACGATTTTGAATTTCAATTCCTTCTGGTACGATTAAAAGAGGAGTCGGCATAAAATATTTTTCAATAAATAAATGAATTTCAATTCCTTCTGGTACGATTAAAAGGTCGTTCCGGAAAGCGTTCGTTCGACGTTCGATAAAAATTTCAATTCCTTCTGGTACGATTAAAAGACAATGTTAAATTTTAACATGAAAAATGGATATTATTTCAATTCCTTCTGGTACGATTAAAAGAAAGCATTCTTTGCTTTATTACTCCGTTGTATTTAAATTTCAATTCCTTCTGGTACGATTAAAAGACGTTGCTCCGCAGAAAGTCAAACCGTGCCGACACAAATTTCAATTCCTTCTGGTACGATTAAAAGCCTCTCTGGAAAATATCGAGTGCTTCAGCTAACCCAGATTTCAATTCCTTCTGGTACGATTAAAAGAATATATGTGGACATAGTTGATGTCGTTGAGTTAGCATTTCAATTCCTTCTGGTACGATTAAAAGTGATGTTGCCCAAGTAACGTTAGCTGAACCGTTAACATTTCAATTCCTTCTGGTACGATTAAAAGTAGGGATTCACAAAAAGCTAACAATGCTACGTTGGTATTTCAATTCCTTCTGGTACGATTAAAAGGCTATTAAAACTTTTAGCAGTGTATTCCTTGCCCTCATTTCAATTCCTTCTGGTACGATTAAAAGTGTCCAATCGCCGCCAATTCTGATAATGTTACCTCATTTCAATTCCTTCTGGTACGATTAAAAGTGCAGAACCCAGCCCGGTATGGAAGCTCCTATTGACATTTCAATTCCTTCTGGTACGATTAAAAGTGGAATTATTTAAAACCAACAGGGGGAGCTTCACGTATTTCAATTCCTTCTGGTACGATTAAAAGTTTTTCGAGTTTAACTCTAAGTGCTTGAAATTCTGAGATTTCAATTCCTTCTGGTACGATTAAAAGGATGTACTCCACTTCCGGTATCTCCAGCCAATCCTTATTTCAATTCCTTCTGGTACGATTAAAAGACTTGAATATAAGGTGCTGAATCGCCGTAAGAACTTAATTTCAATTCCTTCTGGTACGATTAAAAGTGGTGGGAGGAATTTATTTTTAAGAAGTGCAGACTAATTTCAATTCCTTCTGGTACGATTAAAAGACTCCAGCACCCGAGGACGTGCAGGCTGAAATCGAATTTCAATTCCTTCTGGTACGATTAAAAGCAGTAAGTCGTGCGCCTTCGAGAACATCCTCGCCATCATTTCAATTCCTTCTGGTACGATTAAAAGAGGCAACAAAGCCACCGACTGGACTCCAGCACCCGAATTTCAATTCCTTCTGGTACGATTAAAAGTTTAAAGAGGTCTAAGGCACTATCCGTATTGACTTATTTCAATTCCTTCTGGTACGATTAAAAGAGGTGGAGGATGTTGACATGAGTCAATATCAACCATTTCAATTCCTTCTGGTACGATTAAAAGTTAATAAGTGTAAAGTTTGACGCTCAAAGATATGCAAATTTCAATTCCTTCTGGTACGATTAAAAGAGTTAAATATGTATGGAGGTGTGAAACGTACACTTGATGATTTCAATTCCTTCTGGTACGATTAAAAGTCAGTTTTCATATCTTTTTTGTTTTAGTATTACAAATTTCAATTCCTTCTGGTACGATTAAAAGATTGGCTATTATGCATGCTTTATCACAACCGAAGGATTTCAATTCCTTCTGGTACGATTAAAAGTAGTGATGAGGAAGTAGTTGAGGGTTGGGTTATGAAATTTCAATTCCTTCTGGTACGATTAAAAGTGGCGAAGGGGATCACTCCTTACAACTCAATACCGCATTTCAATTCCTTCTGGTACGATTAAAAGTTCCGAGTTAATCACTTTGAAGTGCAATCAGGTAGCGGATTTCAATTCCTTCTGGTACGATTAAAAGCGGCTAACAAGAATGGGAACGTGTGGACTGTTAGATTTCAATTCCTTCTGGTACGATTAAAAGTTTACCTCGTTGCATGTGATAGTGCGGCGGAGACGTTATTTCAATTCCTTCTGGTACGATTAAAAGTGGAACGTTAGAACCAGTAGGAGCTGGAGAATAATATATTTCAATTCCTTCTGGTACGATTAAAAGAAATATTCGGAAAAGCTCCATCATTTCAGCCCACGACATTTCAATTCCTTCTGGTACGATTAAAAGACGGGAGAAATGGAAAAAGAGAAGGGGAGAAAAATAATTTCAATTCCTTCTGGTACGATTAAAAGCAATTGGAACGGTTGATTTTAAATACTTCCTGTATTATTTCAATTCCTTCTGGTACGATTAAAAGAAGCTTTACCATCGCGTCAGGGTCGTTGGAAAAACATTTCAATTCCTTCTGGTACGATTAAAAGTTGATGAGGTTAAAGACAAGTACCTCTCAAAAGTATTTCAATTCCTTCTGGTACGATTAAAAGGATTTTTGGTTACAACCCGAACAAGTTAAGCTATTATTTCAATTCCTTCTGGTACGATTAAAAGCGTCTTGGGTCGGTAATATCGAATGCTGGCGGTTATTTCAATTCCTTCTGGTACGATTAAAAGTGGTGGCGAGGGAGAAAACAATATAAAGTCAATCATTTCAATTCCTTCTGGTACGATTAAAAGCGGTTTAATCTATACTGACTGGAAAATAGGAGAATTATTTCAATTCCTTCTGGTACGATTAAAAGTGTTCGGATTGTAGTCAAATATACGTCTCTTTGCTCTATTTCAATTCCTTCTGGTACGATTAAAAGGTTTCACGCTCTGAGTCTGAAAGTGCCTCATTGTCCATTTCAATTCCTTCTGGTACGATTAAAAGAAGCACAGGATTTACCGAACCAATGGATAGACCTCAATTTCAATTCCTTCTGGTACGATTAAAAGTTTAGTTGGTCGGATATTAAAGTGTTTGCGCATATCGTATTTCAATTCCTTCTGGTACGATTAAAAGTCAATTAATGGCGAAACAGTATAAAAACTATGAAAAAATTTCAATTCCTTCTGGTACGATTAAAAGATTGTGCCGACTTTACTTGAATGTATTTTTGCAATTATTTCAATTCCTTCTGGTACGATTAAAAGTTAGTTGGTCGGATATTAAAGTGTTTGCGCATATCGTATTTCAATTCCTTCTGGTACGATTAAAAGAATTGAGGGATTATTTGGAAACAGGTATATTAAGATTTCAATTCCTTCTGGTACGATTAAAAGGGAATGTTTTTTCATACAGAGACGAATATTTGCTAATTTCAATTCCTTCTGGTACGATTAAAAGGTATCTTGCCGACAATGCCAAGCTTGAACGTATTGAATTTCAATTCCTTCTGGTACGATTAAAAGATACCAAAAAGTTGAAACAGACAACAGAGGTAATAGCAAATTTCAATTCCTTCTGGTACGATTAAAAGACGTTCACACGGCTTGTTCCTTTCGGCTTTAATTCGATTTCAATTCCTTCTGGTACGATTAAAAGAGCGTGCAGACGTGCAGGAGCTATTAGAAAAGACAATTTCAATTCCTTCTGGTACGATTAAAAGCGAAGCGTCGAATTTAAGGGAGAGAATGAAAAAAATTTCAATTCCTTCTGGTACGATTAAAAGATTTCATTTTATTTGTGTACTTTCTTCGGGAGATTTATTTCAATTCCTTCTGGTACGATTAAAAGTGTTGGCAAATCGTTTACCGCAGAAGAAGTGGTAAAATTTCAATTCCTTCTGGTACGATTAAAAGGACAATGTGCTGGAGCGTAGCATGTTGACCTTAGACGCATTTCAATTCCTTCTGGTACGATTAAAAGCGGTTCGGGATTGATAACGGTCAATATGCGATATTATTTCAATTCCTTCTGGTACGATTAAAAGTTTAATGTGGGTAACTATGTGACGATAAGGTTAACCGAATTTCAATTCCTTCTGGTACGATTAAAAGATTTGATAAGTTAGGAGGTTTTAAAAGTTTGTTTGCTATTTCAATTCCTTCTGGTACGATTAAAAGTCTTGCTTGTTTATTAAAAAATAGTTTCAAATCGTATTTCAATTCCTTCTGGTACGATTAAAAGTCCAGCAGCCTCCAGCAGCCTGCAGCAGCCTCCAGATTTCAATTCCTTCTGGTACGATTAAAAGTATAACTGGAGTTGGTGGGGCGTCCCCAAATAACGGATTTCAATTCCTTCTGGTACGATTAAAAGCTGAGGTGGTGAAACAATTAAGACACTCGATATTCCATTTCAATTCCTTCTGGTACGATTAAAAGGACATGCGATATTGTATACTGCAGAAGTTCAAAGGAATTTCAATTCCTTCTGGTACGATTAAAAGTAATATCCCGTAAATTGTTTCTTGTAATCATAACTGTTATTTCAATTCCTTCTGGTACGATTAAAAGAAGAAATGGAAAACGGGAGATACCTTGCATACATATTTCAATTCCTTCTGGTACGATTAAAAGTCCCTCCCCCTATAAAAAATTTAAACTGTTATCCCCATTTCAATTCCTTCTGGTACGATTAAAAGGTGCGCCGTATTCCGTTTACAATTCAATTAGACTAATTTCAATTCCTTCTGGTACGATTAAAAGGAAGGCAAAGAGTTTAAGGTTCTCCCAAGAGATAAAATTTCAATTCCTTCTGGTACGATTAAAAGCACCTCGTCATACCCGAAATTAAAACCAACATAGTTATTTCAATTCCTTCTGGTACGATTAAAAGATATCAGCCTCGTTGAATAGGTGCCACATTGATTTGGATTTCAATTCCTTCTGGTACGATTAAAAGTATCGCGATTTGGTTTGCGGTAGGGAACTATACGCTATTTCAATTCCTTCTGGTACGATTAAAAGCGACACGGGGTTATGGTATAATGGCTATTACGTCATTTCAATTCCTTCTGGTACGATTAAAAGCCGCCCCGATTAAAGTTTTAAAATCCCTCCCCCTGATTTCAATTCCTTCTGGTACGATTAAAAGCATTGAAAGGGAATGCCTTCTCTATTCTTGCAGCAATTTCAATTCCTTCTGGTACGATTAAAAGCGTATCTCGGTTGTTCCAAGAGTTGCGGGTTTGAAAATTTCAATTCCTTCTGGTACGATTAAAAGTGTTTTAAACTTTTCTTCATTCCACGTACTTTTCAAAATTTCAATTCCTTCTGGTACGATTAAAAGATGGAGAGATGGCGGAATTGGTAGACGCTGTTAAGCATTTCAATTCCTTCTGGTACGATTAAAAGAAGTAGAAGAATCGGAGCATGTGCTTTTATTTGAATTTCAATTCCTTCTGGTACGATTAAAAGAGTCGAATCTATTATGTAATATTATACGTTATTTTCGATTTCAATTCCTTCTGGTACGATTAAAAGAATGCGGGCATGTCTCATCCTCGTTTTCGAGATACAGATTTCAATTCCTTCTGGTACGATTAAAAGCAAATATATGTTGTAGTATTAACATCATTTAACTAATTTCAATTCCTTCTGGTACGATTAAAAGTCTCCCTCGTGTATCGGAAGTGTCCGCTCTCGTGGAATTTCAATTCCTTCTGGTACGATTAAAAGACCATCCGCCAACAATGTTATCATGCTTAAGCGCAATTTCAATTCCTTCTGGTACGATTAAAAGATTATTTCTCTATCTCCAGCGTGTTGGACTATCTATTTCAATTCCTTCTGGTACGATTAAAAGCTGAAATAAATCACCTACCGAATAAGTGTAATTTATTTCAATTCCTTCTGGTACGATTAAAAGTGTACACATTGCCATTTGTTGTGTCAATGTATGTTATTTCAATTCCTTCTGGTACGATTAAAAGAAAAAGGGAGAGGAGGGAGAGGAGAAAAAAAGAAAGGATTTCAATTCCTTCTGGTACGATTAAAAGTTTAAGGGGCATGACAAGCCATTCTGGATAAGTGATTTCAATTCCTTCTGGTACGATTAAAAGTTTTAATTTGTTTGTAACTTATTTATGATTTGCTGCATTTCAATTCCTTCTGGTACGATTAAAAGACAGGCTACCGTTACACAATACCCAACTTCTTCGCTGATTTCAATTCCTTCTGGTACGATTAAAAGGAAAAAGCAAAAGAAAAAGCAAAAGAATCATTTGGGTAATTTCAATTCCTTCTGGTACGATTAAAAGACCAGGCACGACCGTACTCGGTCGCACAAAACGTGCATTTCAATTCCTTCTGGTACGATTAAAAGTTCCAGTCGGTGCGGTAGTGCCCGAAGCCCCAACCATTTCAATTCCTTCTGGTACGATTAAAAGCATCACGGAATTTCGAGAAGCGGATAGCGAACAGGATTTCAATTCCTTCTGGTACGATTAAAAGAAATTAATAACTTATAAACTATCTAGCCATATTGTAATTTCAATTCCTTCTGGTACGATTAAAAGAGGAATTTGGAATTTAGGAACGACGGAGGCAGGCTGTATTTCAATTCCTTCTGGTACGATTAAAAGGCCACATTGTTACACCATCCCCAGCTTTTTGGCAAATTTCAATTCCTTCTGGTACGATTAAAAGTTGATGATTGTCAAATAACCATCCGAGTAAATCACATATTTCAATTCCTTCTGGTACGATTAAAAGTTTTTGTGTTTATCAAATTAAAAAAACAAAAAAGCTAATTTCAATTCCTTCTGGTACGATTAAAAGTGGTTATTTGTACGTGTTTTTTGATTCGTCAACGGAATTTCAATTCCTTCTGGTACGATTAAAAGGCCTCAAAAAGTTTTTTCGCCGTTCTTTATTTTCGATTTCAATTCCTTCTGGTACGATTAAAAGGAAAAGTGGTTATAACTGATATTTACGCATTGTAAATTTCAATTCCTTCTGGTACGATTAAAAGAGACTACTCGATTGTTTACGATCATGATTTTTCAATATTTCAATTCCTTCTGGTACGATTAAAAGGGTCTTTTTAGCGACGTGATTTTTTGGGATACATTATTTCAATTCCTTCTGGTACGATTAAAAGCTGCGTGTCGGTATTCCCTGATGGTCTTACAATTGATTTCAATTCCTTCTGGTACGATTAAAAGTCCTAAAAGATAAACCTCGTAACCATAAGAGGACATCATTTCAATTCCTTCTGGTACGATTAAAAGTGTTTTTTTGCTTGTACGTTCTACCAGGTTATTATCCGATTTCAATTCCTTCTGGTACGATTAAAAGCACCTCGTCATACCCGAAATTAAAACCAACATAGTTATTTCAATTCCTTCTGGTACGATTAAAAGTGTTTGTTTTGATTACGATTTTTTAGAACCGCTATTATTTCAATTCCTTCTGGTACGATTAAAAGGAATTTTGGTTTGCAAAGTTTGGTTGGAATAATAAATTTCAATTCCTTCTGGTACGATTAAAAGTTCAGGTAGAAAAAAGGGCGGGCGATTTATTAAAATTTCAATTCCTTCTGGTACGATTAAAAGTATGGCACGATTGGAAGAATGTAAACAAATGTTAAATTTCAATTCCTTCTGGTACGATTAAAAGAATATGCGACCGTTCAACGCCTGGTTTACTTGTGTATTTCAATTCCTTCTGGTACGATTAAAAGTGGTTGACGGCAAAATTATTTCTTTCGATGATTTATTTCAATTCCTTCTGGTACGATTAAAAGCGTGTGCCTTCGCCGGCCTTAAATTATACATATAATATTTCAATTCCTTCTGGTACGATTAAAAGTATTCGGGGCTGTCAAGCCGTCAAGCTTCATAGCTTATTTCAATTCCTTCTGGTACGATTAAAAGGGCTGCGACAGTTTCTAATGCGACAGCGGAAACTGATTTCAATTCCTTCTGGTACGATTAAAAGTAATTTCTTCGTTTAACCACTTGTTTCTTAATTCTTATTTCAATTCCTTCTGGTACGATTAAAAGAATTTAAATTCAAAGTTGATTTCACCATCATCGTAATTTCAATTCCTTCTGGTACGATTAAAAGGGTGTTTTGCATCTTTGTGGGCACAAAAAAAGCCGGATTTCAATTCCTTCTGGTACGATTAAAAGCGAATACGATTTTTACGAGCTTGCACAAGTAATCTCATTTCAATTCCTTCTGGTACGATTAAAAGCAGGTGCATGATCCAGAAGAGGTCGAAAAATATTCAATTTCAATTCCTTCTGGTACGATTAAAAGGCCGGGAACAAATTACTAACTTTTTAAATTTATTGATAATTTCAATTCCTTCTGGTACGATTAAAAGTTTTTTTATTACATTACATTTAATTTTTTACAGCGTATTTCAATTCCTTCTGGTACGATTAAAAGCATCAAGGCTTCGCTGTTTGTCGAACAGCTTAATCTATTTCAATTCCTTCTGGTACGATTAAAAGAAAAGAAAACATTCCATTTTATATCGACATATAAATTTCAATTCCTTCTGGTACGATTAAAAGTGTTTTGCAATAGCAAGCAAATATCCTGTGCGTGCAATTTCAATTCCTTCTGGTACGATTAAAAGATAGCAGGTAACCACTTTCCCTTCGTACTGTAACATTTCAATTCCTTCTGGTACGATTAAAAGACAGAAGCAACCGTATCATTTTGGGAGTACGACAATTTCAATTCCTTCTGGTACGATTAAAAGATTGACTTCGGATATTCCAACGATCCGACGGCTATTGTATTTCAATTCCTTCTGGTACGATTAAAAGAAACGAAATAAGCGAAACAATTATTAAAATAGCAAAATTTCAATTCCTTCTGGTACGATTAAAAGTACCCACCCCCTTTGGTTTTCTCCCTTTAAAAAATTATTTCAATTCCTTCTGGTACGATTAAAAGTTTGGCTATTAATATGTATCACTATAATACAACAAAATAATTTCAATTCCTTCTGGTACGATTAAAAGTTCTGTTCGCTGTCAGTAGAAAAGAATTCGACCCAATTTCAATTCCTTCTGGTACGATTAAAAGCCGTGCAGCACATCGACATTCTATGAATTATTTCCATTTCAATTCCTTCTGGTACGATTAAAAGGACAAGGCAGGCGAGTTATTGGCGTTGTATCGTTATTTCAATTCCTTCTGGTACGATTAAAAGCATTCGCTTCCCCAATGCGCGTTATCTTTTACGAATTTCAATTCCTTCTGGTACGATTAAAAGAATACACCGTCTGCCGCTCTTTTGTTGAATTCCAAAATTTCAATTCCTTCTGGTACGATTAAAAGCTTATATGGCTTATCATCTATTGTTTAAACAATCCGATTTCAATTCCTTCTGGTACGATTAAAAGTTTCATTTCAATGTAATTTTAAGATACGGTTTAACAACATTTCAATTCCTTCTGGTACGATTAAAAGAAATATACTTCATTTACACCGAGTAAGTAATACCATATTTCAATTCCTTCTGGTACGATTAAAAGTATATATATATTATTTATTTAACATTATATCTCTAATTTCAATTCCTTCTGGTACGATTAAAAGTATTTTTTTCTTCCATCAGTTCTTCGAGTCGTTGCTATTTCAATTCCTTCTGGTACGATTAAAAGACAACTATAACTATTTTATTTATAATTAATTACGATTTCAATTCCTTCTGGTACGATTAAAAGAAGTGTCCTGATTTTGATTATAACATAGACAACAAATTTCAATTCCTTCTGGTACGATTAAAAGATTTTGGATTTATATCTTTTAAATCAAAAAACTAAATTTCAATTCCTTCTGGTACGATTAAAAGTGGCGGAAGGATAAACTTTTCCGTTGGCTTTACGGAATTTCAATTCCTTCTGGTACGATTAAAAGCAAAAAGCGGCAGAAGTGATGTTCAACTATCTTTCAAATTTCAATTCCTTCTGGTACGATTAAAAGTGCATTGTGCGAGAGCGAAAAGACGGCGATAATGAATTTCAATTCCTTCTGGTACGATTAAAAGAATTTACGTGGTTGGCGTCAGGTGGGTCGGAGATGTATTTCAATTCCTTCTGGTACGATTAAAAGTTTCGGGAACACCTTAAACGTTACGTAATTAATACCATTTCAATTCCTTCTGGTACGATTAAAAGATAACGGGCTCTGGAGGAGCATCTCCGAATAACGGATTTCAATTCCTTCTGGTACGATTAAAAGTGCAG
>Ga0116175_1002287_pt1 | contig 11690 bp, 11 predicted proteins | sample AD_UKC125_MetaG_FD_89802 | JGI IMG/M metagenome (GOLD analysis project Ga0116175, IMG submission 89802) | Active sludge microbial communities of municipal wastewater-treating anaerobic digesters from USA - AD_UKC125_MetaG | ecosystem: Engineered > Bioreactor > Anaerobic > Digestate | place: USA... | reverse complement strand
GTAGGCCGAGCGGCCCACCCCTCGTTATCCGATCACGGCCCCGAACCCCGCACTTTGCGGGGTTCGGGGTTCTTTTTTGCGCGGACAAAGACACCCTTCTGCAAGCCCCACACCCCCTGCGCAAGCCCGGGACAAGGGACCGTCGAGCCATTTCCCCTGATGAAGCGCAGCGGCCCCGCCGCCCGGGCCCCGTCGCATCGACCCGAGCCGCCGGCACCTATCACCCGAGCGACAGTCTGACGCACCGAATCGTCAGATGATGGCTGCGCCTTGCCTCACCGCCCTACCCCCTTCTGCACCGTCCCGCCATGACATCTGCCTTTGGCTCTGCCCTCGCCGCCGGGCGCATGCTGCTGCCCTTGCTCGGCGGCCTGCTGATCGGTTGCGCCAGCGCGCCCCAGGTCGCGGTCGCGATCCCGACCGCCGTGCCCGAACTGCGCCCCGGTATCCTGGTCGGCTACCTGCCGCGCACGGCCTTGCCGGACAGCCTGGCGCTGCTGCCACCCCCGCCCGCACCCGGCTCCGCCGAGCAGGCCGCCGACGACGCCGCATTTCAGGCCGCAGCGCCACGGCGAGGCAGCGCACGCTGGACGCTGGCTGCCGCCGATGCCCCTCTGGCTTTCCCCAAAGCGGCGCGAACCTTTTCCTGCGCGCTGAATGCGCCAATCGACCCGCTCACCACCCCCAACCTGTACATGTTGCTGCGCCGCAGCCTGGCTGACGCCGGCCTGGCCACGTATGCGGCCAAAGACCACCACCGGCGCACCCGCCCGTTCGTGGCCCACAAGGCACCGAGCTGCACGCCGAGCGAAGAGCACTCGCTGGCCAAGGATGGCTCGTATCCCTCGGGCCACGCCTCGGTGGGCTGGGCCTGGAGCCTGATCCTGACCGAGATGGCCCCCGAAAGGACCAACGAGTTGCTGGCGCGGGGCCTGGCTTTCGGTCAAAGCCGGGTGATCTGCGGGGTTCACTGGCAAAGCGACGTGACGCAGGGCCGGGTCATCGGCGCTGCCACCGTGGCACGCCTGCACGCCGATCCGGTCTTTCGCGCGCAGTTCGACGCCGCCCGCCAGGAGCTGACGGTGGTGCGCGCCCAAGGACTCCCGCCGCAGGGCGATTGCGCCACCGAGGCCACAGCCCTGAAACCCTGACACCGCCCGGAGCCGCCGGCTCGCATTCGAGGGCGCGCGCCGCGCATACCGACGGGCAGGCCCGGCTGCGCCGGAGTTGGCCTGCGCGATTACACTGGCCCTCGCGCGAGCGGGAAGAAACCGGCTGGCGCCAACGATTCACCCGCCGGAAGAAAAGCGCGCCATGAACAGCCCGATGCCGAAAAAGCCGTTTGCGATGATCCGCGAATTCCATCTCGCGGACTGGTTCACGCTGGGCAATGCCGTCTGCGGCACCGGAGCCCTGTTTTCGGTGATGTCCTACCTGCAGACCCGCGATGCGATCCACATCCTGTTCGCCTGCGCGCTGGTGCTGGTGGCCCTGGTGTTCGATGTGCTGGATGGTCGGATCGCGCGCTGGCGCCAGGTGTCCTCGGCACTGGGCCGCGAACTGGACTCGCTCGCCGACGTCATCTCATTTGGCGTGGCCCCGGCCGTCATCGCCTACGGTTGCGGCATGCAAGGCGCCTACGATCGCATCATTCTGGTGTTTTTCGTCGCCTGTGGCGTATCTCGCCTGGCCCGCTACAACGTCACGGCCGAGGAGCTGTCCGGCGGAACCGGAAAGGTCAAGTACTTCGAAGGGACGCCCATTCCAACATCCATCTTCCTGGTTGGCCTGCTCTCCGTCGCAGCCTGGAACGGTGCGGTGGGCCCGACCCTGTGGTTTGGCGAAGTCTGGATTGCCGGATTCAGGCTCCACCCCCTGGTCTTGCTCTTTGCGCTGTCAGGTTCGCTGATGATCAGCCGAATCCGGATCCCGAAGCTATGAGCGGTGGCGGCCGACGGGCCTGACGCCCTCGGCTGCCATCAACGCCCTGATCAGTTGAGGTCTTCGTCTTTCCAGAATTTGGAGCCTTCGGCGGCGATGCCGACCTTGATGCCATTCTTGGTCAGCGTGTAGGTCAGTGCCGAATTGGTCTGACCGGCTGCCGCACCGGCTGAATCACCCTTTGCGCCCGCCTGGATCGATCCCCCGATACCGCCGGTCCAACCCTTGGCGATGAAATCTTCCAGACCCTGGGCGGTGTTGAAGATGATCAGGGTTTCGCCCCCGGAAAGGCCAATCTGCACACCGGCGCTGGCCTGGGCCATCGACATGAACGTGTTCTTCTTGGTCTTGTTGTCGTGGGCCACACCCTTGCCACCCGCCCCGCCCACCAGGAAGCTGATGCCCGCCGTGCTGAAGACCGCATAGCCGGGTGCCTTGGCAACGGCCGCCTTCAGCGTCGGGTCCTCCTTGTAGAACTTGGCGAGCGACGCCTGCGTCGCCTTGAGGATTTCGGCCTGTTTTGCAGCCTTGTCGCTTTGGGCAAACGAATTGCCGCTCACCAGCGACAGGATGACTGCCGCAGCAGCGAAAAATTGGTGGAGTTTCATGACCGTCTTTCAATAGTTTCTCGATGGCATCGTGCGCACCGGACTCATTGCCCCATGGCGCGACTTTCAGAGTTTAAGTCCTTCACCCCGCAAGTCAAATTCGAGCCGAGGTGCACGAATTGCACGGGGACCTTCAATCCGGACCACCCTGCAACCGGCGAACCACCGCGGAGCACGCGTGAAAAAGCGACCTGCATGAGACGCCTTCATCCGGGTTTGCGACTACCATTGCCAGCCACAATCCGTTCCTCATCCCCTCGCCGACAGGAGAATCTCATGACGAAAGCCTTGTCCACGCTTGCCGCCGCGCTGACCCTGGTGATGGCCGGCTGCGCCTCTGGCCCGCCGTTCATCGACGCCGCTCAGCCCGAGGCGCTGGCCATGGCCCAGCGCCGCGCCCAGTTTGAAATGAACTGCCCCGACGCCACGGTGACCGTTCTGTCTCGTGAAACCCTGCAGCCCGTCAGCTTCCGCTTCGGCGTGGTACGGGCCGAGTACACCATCGGCGCTGCGGGGTGCAGCAAGCGGGCCACCTATGTCGTCATGTGCCCGCAAGACGGCTCGGGCTGCTTCGCCGCGGGTGGCCGCACCGAAATCCAATAGTGGCCCATTGCCCGGGATGGCGCCCATGAACTGCCGCGCCAAGGGGAAACCACTGAGTCTTGCCCGGATCGGGGGATGGGCGGTCGCCGGCATCCTCATGGCGGGGGTATTGGGCGCGCCAATACCCGCTCGCAGCCAAGGTGGAGGCTTGCCAACGCTGCCGGGTCTGCCGAAGCTGGCGTCTCCCGGCCCGACAGCCAGCGCAGTTGCCACCGCAACCGCAGCCCTGAGCGACGACCAGGAGCGGGAACGCCTGAACAATGAGCTCGCCGAGGTGCGGGCCTGGAACGACCAACTGACCGAGGGCGACCCATCCTCCACGGTGCCCGCCGGGGTCACCCGCGATGAAATCGCCCAGGCCGTCCGGAAGCTGACCCAGTGGGGCATTTCGATCGAGGGCCGGCTGCGCGCCATGGCCGGCATGGACGCCACACGCGCCGAACTGGCCGCCGCCCACGCCATGGAGAGCGCGTGGTCGGGTCCGGGCGGCAAGCCGCCGTATTCGATCCTGATGGTGGATGACTGGGCGCGCGATGCAGAGTCCCGCCGAACAAAAATTGCAGCCATGGAAGCGGCCAACCGCATGGCCGAGCGCGAACTGCTTCGTCTGGGTGATTTGTCCAAGCAGACGGGCAGCGTGGTTCGTCGCATGGAAGAGGCCGCACGCACGGCAAAGGGCCCGGACGAGGTCGCAGCCGCTTGGCGGGTCAGGGCCGCTCAGTGGGCCGAAAAAGCCGAAGGCGCCACACTGGTCGCCATCGTCACCGATCGGAAATGGACCGCCGAAAAGATCGCTGTCGAGCGGGTTCAGCTCGATCTTTTGACGCGCAAGCTCGCCGCGGTGGCCGGCCAGGTCAGTTTCAGCCCCGAGGATCTCGAACAGGTTCGGCGCGTTGAGCAGACCCGCCGGGCCCAGCTGGAGAAGGAAAGCGCCCAGGCCTCCACAACGGTGCAACAGCGCGCACGAGACTTCGAGGCGGCCAGCCGCGCGTTACAACAATTGCGCGCGGCGCCAGCCCCGGCGCCGCAGGACGACCTCGACGTGGCCGAAGCCCGTCTGCGCGCAGCACGCACCGCCCTGGACACCGGCCGGCGCGACATCGAGATATTGTCCAGCCTCGAATCCCTGACATCGGCCGCGCTCACCCTGTGGAACTGGCGCTTCGACGCGCTCAATGCCACCGACGCCAACCGCCGCCGCGAAGCCACGGCGGCCCTGCGCAAGGGCCTTGACGACACCAAGATCTGGAAGGCCTACGCAGCGGGACAGATCTCCGTGGTTCAGTCGGATCTGGCCGAGCAAGCCATCCGCCTGGAAAGGGTCGGACAGACACCCGGCGTCGCGCGCTACGAGGCCGCTGCCACGGAATCCCTGAACCAGCGCGCCCTGCGCATGCAGCAGCTGGAAGACGAGATCGACCGGATCGACCGCGCCCTGCGACGCTGGGTCGAGGAGATCGGCGGCGTGGTGCAGCAACTGCCCTGGAACGAACGGGCTGCACTCGCCTGGAGCCAGGTCGCCAGCGTGGGCCGCTCGATCTGGAACTTCGAGCTGTTCTCGGTGGAGGACACGGTCGAACTGCAGGGTCAGAAAGTCACCGTCTCTCGGGGCGTGAGTGTCGGCAAGAGTGTGGGCGCGGCGCTGCTGTTCATCGTCGGTTACCTCGTCGCGGCCAAGCTGGCGCGGTGGCTCGAACGCACGCTGAGCAGCCGCTTTGGCGTTGGCGTGGCCCAGGCTCGCACGATCCGCCGCTGGGCGCTGGCCCTGGTGGCCTTCATCCTGCTGGTGTTGACGCTCAACCTGGCCCAGATCCCGCTGACAGTCTTTGCCTTCATGGGGGGTGCACTGGCCATCGGCGTCGGCTTCGGCACACAGACCATCATCAAGAACTTCATCAGCGGCCTGATTGTGCTGATGGAACGCCAGGTTCGCGTGGGTGACATCGTCGACATCGACGGCATGACCGGCACGGTGGCCGAAGTCAACCTGCGTTCCTCCACGATCAAGGGCTTTGACGGCATCGCCGCCATCGTGCCCAACTCGACCCTGCTGGAAGGCAAGGTCACCAACTGGACCCTGAGCGACCCCAAGGTGCGCCGGATCGTGCGGGTCGGCGTGGCCTATGGTTCGCCCACCGACGAGGTGGCCCGGCGCATGCTGGAATGCGCCCAGCGGCACGGCCTGGTCGTGAAGAACCCGGAGCCGCAGGTGCTCTTCGAGGACTTCAGCGACAGCACCCTGACCTTTGCCCTGTACGTCTGGATCGACGTGAAAGCCGGTACCAGCGGCCCGATGGTGATGAGCGACCTGCGCTTCATGATCGAAAAGAGCTTTGCTGAGGGCGGCATCTCGATGGCCTTCCCGCAGCGTGATGTGCACCTGGATGCGACGCGCCCGCTGCAAGTCGAGGTCGCCCGACGTGCGAGGGCCACCCCGGCGGACGCCGGCTAGCCCCTCACGCGCCCCCTGGGCGATGGCAGCGCGATCGACTTCATCATCCGAAAGGACGTCAACGCGGCCTGCGACCTGCTGGGCTTCAAGGGGTGGGCGGGCCGGGACATGGACGCGCCGTGCCTCGACCATTTCTGGGAGTTCCAGTCTGCGCTGCCCGTCGAACTGCAACACGGCAAGACCCGGGGTACCCCTGTGACCAACAACCATCCGGTGGTCACCGCAATGGTCGCCAAGGCCCACCTCACCGAAGACACGCGCGACTGCGCGCGCCTGTGGGTGATGGAGGGCGAAGGCGAGTGCTTCAACGCACTTCGCGAAGGCCATGCGACCGACCAGAAGCTCGCGGAGCTGCTGCGAGGACTGGACCGCGCTCGGGTCTACCGCGCCAAACGGATGATCGAAAAGGCAACCGACCTGGTTCTGCCGACCTGACACGGCCGAATTGCGCATTCATGAATGGGAAGAGCACCCTTCCAGCACGTTTTGGTCATTTTTAGCTATCTTTTTTATAGCTCTTAGCCCGCCAACCGGCAGGTTTCATTCTGGCGAATGGGAGGCTCAGCACGCACTGGGCAGCGGATTTTGGAGCCCTTCTCTCGCGGGGTTTCTGATCGGTCCGGCCGCTCATGATCCATATCAAAACGGCTTTCCCCCTCGCCCTCTACCATGAGCGTCAATGCCTTGGAGAGCCATTGTGACCGCCCAAAAAACCCCTGAATCCGATCCAAAACCAGAAAGTCCACCGGCCTGTGCCGGACAACCAGCCGCGCCCAGCCCCCCGAAATCGCGCCGCAATTTCCTGATCGGAGGCGGCATGCTCGGCATGTCCTCGCTGATGGGCGCTGCGGCACTCATGACCGAGTCCGACGACGCCAAGGCCAACATCACCTGGGCCGAGACCTTCCAGAAAAACTACCGGCTCATGACCCCGGAAGAAAAAGCCGAGGCCGCCGCCCGCCTGGCGCTGCGCTACAGCGCGCAGTACAAAAAGAACGTCACCGTGTCGACCACGGAGGCGGCGCCGGGCGTGCTCATGGGCTATGCACTGAACATCCGCAAGTGCATTGGTTGCCGGCGCTGCGTCCACGCCTGCGTCGAGGAGAACAACCAGACTCGCGGCACCCGCGCTGGCGAAAAGATCGAGTGGATCCAGGTCCTGCGCATGGAGCGCGGCGAGTTCGCCAAGGAGAAGATGGACCAGGGCTACCCCGAGGGCCTGGGCATCCAGGTGGGTGGCAATGCCTACACCCCGGCGGGCCAGGTGCTGGAGGGCCAGTACCACTACGACCCGAAGGCCGTACCGGAAAAAGACGCCACCTACATGCCGATTGCCTGCATGCAGTGCGAGAAGCCGCCCTGCGTCAAGGTGTGCCCGGTGCGCACCACCTACCGCGAGGCCGACGGCCCGGTGGTGATCGACTACAACTGGTGCATCGGCTGCCGCATGTGCATGGGCGCCTGCCCGTACTGGGCGCGCCGCATCAACCTGACCACCCCTGTCCTGCCCAAGGAGGACATGAACCCGGTGACGCACTACCTCGGCAACCGGCCACGCATGCGCGGTGTGGTCGAAAAATGCCACTGGTGCCTGCAGCGCACGCGTGCGGGCCGCTACCCGGCCTGCGTCGAGGTCTGCCCCGTCGGTGCGCGCAAGTTCGGGAACCTGCTGGACCCTGAGAGCGAGGTCAGCCTGGTGCTCGCGAGGAAGAACGTGTTCCGCCTGAAGGCCGAACTCAACACCTTCCCGAAGTTCTTCTACTTCTACGATTGAGGAGCCGGATCGTGGGCAATCTCGTCAACTTCACTGCCGACTACACCCGCTACGTGGTCAAGGGCGGCAAAGCGTACTACACCTGGCTCGCCGTCCTGGCGCTGCTGAGCGCGGGCGCCCTGTACGGGTTCTACCTGCAGAACAACGAAGGCCTGATCGTCACCGGCATGACCAGCCAGATCCATGACGGCCTGTACTTCGCCAACCTGGTGTTCCTGGTCGGCGTGGCGGCCGGTGCGGTCACCATCGTCTTCCCCGCTTACGTCTACCACCACGAGGGCATGCACGAGGTCACCGTGCTCGGCGAGATGCTGGCCATCTCGGCGGTCTGCATGGTGATGCTGTTCGTGTTTGCCCACATGGGACGACCGGACCGCCTGTGGCACATGATCCCGGTCATCGGCATCTACAACATGCCGGGGTCCATGCTGGCCTGGGACGTGATCGTGCTGACCGGCTACCTGATCCTGAACTTCATCTGCGGCTTTTATTACCTCTACGTGAAGTACACGGGCGGCAAGATCAACACGAAGTTCTTCATGCCCCTGGTGTACATCTCCATCGTATGGGCGCTGAGCATCCACACCGTCACGGCCTTCCTGATCGCGACCATGCCGGCACGCCCGATGTGGCACCACAGCATGATGCCGATCCGCTTCATCGCGACGGCTTTTGCGGCGGGCCCCTGCCTGATCATTCTGGCGTTCATGATCATCCGCAAGAACACGAAGATGTGGATCCAGGACAGCGCCATCAACCTGCTGGCCGACATCATCACCTGGTGTCTGGGCATCGCCCTGTTCCTGACGATGTCGGAAATCGTCGTGGAGCTGTATGCGCGCACCGAGCACGCCAACGGCCTGTACTACCTGATGTTCGGCCTGCACGGCCTGACCAGCCTGGTGCCCTGGTTCTGGAGCTCGCTCGTCTTCATGATCGTGGCGTTCGTGATGTTCCTGATCCCGGGCGTGCGCCGCAACTTCACGCTGTTGCCCATCGCCTGCGTGCTGGCCTTTGTCGGCATCTGGATCGAAAAAGGCATGGGCCTGATCGTGCCGGGTTTCATCCCCTCGCCGATCGGTGAAGTCACCGAATACCACCCCACCCTCATCGAATGGGTCATGACCTTCGGCAACTGGGCCATCGGCTTCCTGATCCTGACCATCCTGCTCAAAGGCGCCATCGGCATCCTGACCGGCGAGCTCAAACTGGGCGGCAGCCAGGCCGCCAGGCCTGCCGGGTTGTCCGGACGCCCCCACACCGCCCCCAGCGCATGAAGGGGAGGCTGACATCATGAAGAAACTGACCTGTGGTTCATTGATTCTGGCCCTTGGCTGCGGCCTGCTGTCAGCCGCGTTGGCCCAGACGGCGCCCGCTGCCCCAGCCGCTGCGGCATCCGCCGCACCGGCCACTCCAGCCCCCGAAGTCACCTGCTTCGAGAGCCGCAAGGGCGCGTCCGAAGTGGTGAAGAAAGACCTGAGCCCCGGCCTTCCCAATGTGAAGTGCTCCTCGCGAACCGGTGCCGTGCTCTGGTGGGGTGACCCCTTCGACGGCACCGTGCCCATGGGCGACGTGCCGCTGTTGACCAAGATCCCCGCTGGCAAGGCCGTCGTCAAGCCCCGCACCGAGAAGCTCAACCTGCTGGCCGCCTGCGGCACCGGCTGCCACAACGGCGTGATTCCGCCCACGCTGCCGACGACCAAAAAGCCCACGCCGATTCCCACCATGGAAGCCATGCTGCCGGACGCGAAGAACTTCCAGCACGGGCGCGGCGGCATCTGGTGCCTGGACTGCCACCACACCACGCAGCGCAACAAGCTGGTTGACAACTTCGGTGACCCGGTCAGCTATGACCAGCCGCAGCTGCTGTGTGGCAAGTGCCATGGCGACAAGCTGCGCGACTGGCGCGACGGCATCCACGGCAAGCGCATCGGCGAATGGGCCAGCACCGGCAAGAAGCGCTGGTTCACCTGCACCGAATGCCACAACCCGCACAACGTCCAGGATGGCATGAGAAACCGCGGCTTCATCCAGATCGCACCGGAGGCGCCGCCGCAGCTGCCCCACGGCATGATCGACGCCAAACACGAACTCCGGCATGGCGTCGCCCACTGAGCCGTCGCCCACACCGGACGATCCGGACCTGGCCCCCGTCGCCGGTCAGGGCCGGGGCGACCCGACCTGGATCGCCCCGGCCCTGACCGCGTCGGAAAAAACCCGCCACGTCGGCAAGACCAACGTCTTCTTCGGCCCGCCGCTGGCCATCCTCTCGGACGGACAGAAGAACACGCTGGAGATCAGCGGCAAGCTCAACCGCACCGCCGAGCGCTATCTGGAGATTCTCCAGTGGCATGGCCTCACGCTCACCGAGCCCGAGCGCCAGTGCCTGGCCCACATCTGCCACATCGGCTTCATGTCGCCGCTGGAGATCCGCGAACTGCCGATGGAAGTCACGCTGACGCGCTTCACCTGTGAAGGGCTGGACAAGCCCGCGCTGGCAGCCAAACTGGAGGCCGCCAGCTTTGCCGACCTGGTCGCCGTGGTGGAGTCGCTGGGCTTCTGAGCCCGCTGCCGCGTGCCCGTAAGATCCGCGCCATGAACCCGTTTCCCTGGGACCCGGCCTACGCCGTGGGCCATGACACCCTCGACGCGCAGCACCAGCACCTGCTGGCGCACTGCGCCGCGCTGGCGAATCCTGACGAGCCGGCGCAGGCCGGATTCCGGCACCGGCTCCAGGCGCTGCTGGCGCTGGCGGACACACACTTCACCACCGAAGAAGCCGTGCTCAGCCAGTGCGCCTACCCCGACCTCGACGAACTGCAGGCCGAGCGCCAGGAGTTTGCCGACCTGGTGGCCGATCTCGTCACGCCGGAACACTTCAACCCTGAGGAGCTGCAGCGCTTCCTCGGGCTCTGGTGGGTGGGCCACATCATGGGCTCGGCCGAGACCATGCGCCTGTTTCTGGCGCCCCGAAACCCCTGATCCACGCCTCCAGAGGTCTCCCGAGAGGAATTTTCAATAGAAAATGGCCTCATCCCGGCGCAGAATGGTCATAGTCTGCTATCAATAAAGGAATAAAAAAGCCCGCCGGCTGGCGGGCTTTTTCCGTGGGAGACGGCGCTCAGGCCTTCTTGGCCACCAGCGTCAGGATGTCGTAGCTGGCCACCAGTTCGCCGTGCTGGTTCTTCACTTCCACGTCCCAGGCCACCACGCCCTGGCCGTTGCCGTTGGCGTCTTTCTTGTTTCGGTCGATCTTGCGCTTGCAGGTCAGGCGCACCTGGATGCTGTCGCCGATGGCCACCGGTTTGACAAAACGCAGCGTGTCCAGGCCGTAGTTGGCCAGCACCGGGCCGGGCTCGGCCACGACGAACAGGCCGGCCGCGTCCGACAGCACCAGGTAGCCGTGCGCGATGCGCTGGCCGAACGGCGAGGCCTTCGCGGCTTCGTCGTCGAAGTGCATGTAGAACATGTCGCCCGTGAGGTGCCCAAAGGCGTGCACGTCTTCGTCGCGGATCACGCGGGCGGGCGTGAGCAGCGATTCGCCGATCTGGATCTCTTCGAAGTGTCGGCGGAACGGGTGCACGCCGGTTTCCAGCACGGCGCCGCCGCGCACGTATTCGCGGGTCACCGCCGTCAGCATGGTGGGCGATCCCTGGACCGCCGCGCGCTGCAGCAGGTGGGTGACGGCGCGCAGGCCGCCCAGCTCTTCGCCACCGCCCGCCCGGCCCGGGCCGCCGTGCTTGAGCACCGGCAGCGGCGAGCCGTGGCCCGTGGATTCCGCCGCCGAGACGCGGTCGAGCACGTGCACACGGCCATGCAGCGCGGCCAGCGCCGGCACCATGGTGGCCGCCGTCTGCGGGCTCTTGGTCACCAGCGAACACACCAGGCTGCCCTGGCCACGCGCGGCCAGCTGCAGGGCTTCTTCCATGCCGTCGTAGGGCATCAGCGTGCTGACCGGGCCGAAGGCCTCCACATCGTGCACGGCGTTGTTGGCCAGCGGGTTGCGCGCCAGCAGCAGCGTGGGCTGGAAGAAGGCGCCATTGGCCACGCCGTCACCCACCGGGGCGAAGCCGTCTCCGCCGCCGAAGACCACCTCCGCGCCCTGGCGCAGCAGCGACACGCGCTCGGCCACGTCGGCCTGCTGCGCGTGCGAGGCCAGCGCGCCCATCTTCACGCCCTCGACCGACGGGTCGCCCACCACCACCTTGGCCAGGCGCGCGGCAATGCGCTCGGCCACGGCGTCCAGGTGCTGGCGCGGCACGATGGCGCGGCGGATGGCGGTGCATTTCTGGCCGGCCTTGATGGTCATCTC
>Ga0116175_1002286_pt1 | contig 11691 bp, 12 predicted proteins | sample AD_UKC125_MetaG_FD_89802 | JGI IMG/M metagenome (GOLD analysis project Ga0116175, IMG submission 89802) | Active sludge microbial communities of municipal wastewater-treating anaerobic digesters from USA - AD_UKC125_MetaG | ecosystem: Engineered > Bioreactor > Anaerobic > Digestate | place: USA... | reverse complement strand
CCGCAATCACCGCCCAACGCCCGCAACCCGCCTTCCAGCGCAAGCTGGCCCTGATCGGGGTGCTCGGCACGCTGCTGCCGCTGGCGGTGTTGGCCCTGATGTACCTGCTGGCTCTGATGCCGATGACGTCCGCCACGGCCGACATCCTGCGCTCGGCCAACCGGTTCGCCGGCGCCATCGTGCTGGTGCACTGGGCCATCACGCTGGCCGTCTGGGCCGCGAGCAAGGCCGTCAAGCCGGCAACCGCTCGCCAGGCCGACTGGCAAGGCGTCAAACTGGTGCGCAACGCCAACGCCTGATTCAGGCCACCCCCGCGCCAAAGGCCTGCGTCGCAGGCCTTTTTCTTGGGCGCACGGCGCGAACACTTCATTTTTCGTAGCGCTTGATGACCATTCTGCGCCGGGATCATGGTCTTTTTGATCTCAATCCAGGCATTTTGGGTGCCTGGCGGACAATGAAGGCTCTTTCCAGGACGCTCCCCCCATGAACTGGCTTCAGAAACTGCCCGGCCACCGACGCGCCGCTTCCGGCCTGGAGTGGTCGCTCTGGCGCAAGCTGCCCCACATCCTGCTGGCCGGCACGGTGCTGCCCCTGCTGGGCCTGGCGGCGGTGCACGGGGTCTACGGCGATCCAGGCAACGCAGCGGCCGAGCGCATGGTCCAGATGGCCGACTTCGCCGCAGTGGCCTTCATCGCCCTGCATTGGAGCCTGGTGCTGACCGTGGCCATCGGCTGCGTCATCGTGATGCTGATGAAGGGTCCGGCCTATGTGGCGGACGCCTACGAGATGCCCCACAGCGACCGGCCCCGGCCGTCTGACGACACCCGCTGAAATCCCCGGGCGGTGCCATCCACCGGCCCCGCCCCCCCCCCCGTCAGGGTGCGGGCTGCATTGCCTGCAGCAACTGCGCTTCGGTCTGGGCAAACTGCACGTTCGTGACCCGCCCGGTGCGCAGGTGAAGAATGCTCACCGAGCCCGGCCGCCGGGGCAGGTCGGCCACCGTGGCCGCCTCACGCGCCAGCCCCACCGGGAAACCCAGTTCGCGCAGCTTGGGCATGGCAAACAGCTTGGTGATCACGGCCGGCATGGCGCTGATATCGGCCACGTAGACGATGCCGCGCTGCTCCAGCGAGCCCGCCGCCTGGGCGCTCAGCACCTTGATGACCAGATCGTTCGGGGGCTTCTCGGCGGTGAACAGCACCACGCGTGTCGAAGGCCCCAACACCAGGGGTTTGTCGTGCTGATCGCTCAGCGCGAGGACGGGCATCGGGGCGCCAGGCTCCAGCGTGGCCGCAGGGCTGCCCAGGGGCAGCAAGGCGACCGCCAGGTACAGGGCGCGGCGCACCCGTTGCGAAATCTTTGGCTTCAAGGGGCTCCCCGGTCAGATGGGCCGGACGCGGAAACCCCGCCCGGCCAGATGCCGCCACTTTAGCGCGGCACCATGAAGATCGACTTCTCCGACAGGTGGCCTGGCGCGTCCAGCGACTCGATCTCGAAGTGGATCGGGTGGGTTCCGGGCGGGGCGGCGTCATAAGGTGCCTGTACCCGAACCGCCAGCCGGCTGGCCTGCGTAGAGTCCACCGTCACCAGGTTGTCCGAGGCCACGGCCAGCCCGGGCAGGCCCTGGGCGGTGATGCGGTAGCGTTGGGTGGACTCGGTGGCGTTCATCACCTGCAACTGGTAGACGTTCTCGATCTTGCCGCCGGAGACGATGCGCGCCAGCACGCCACGGTCGCGCACCACGTTGACCTTGAACGGCGTGCGCAGCGACAGGCTCACGCCCATCGCGACCACGATCGCCAGCAGGATCGAGGTATACAGCAGCACGCGCGGGCGCAGCACATGGCGCCAGGTCTGCGCGCGGCTCCAGTGGTTGGTCATCGCGTTCTGCGTGGTGTAGCGCACCAGCCCACGGGCGTAGCCCATCTTGTCCATCACCGTGTCGCACACGTCGGCGCAGGCGCCGCAGCCGATGCATTCGTACTGCAGGCCCTTGCGGATGTCGATGCCGGTCGGGCAGACCTGGATGCACAGGCTGCAGTCGGTGCACGAACCCAGGTTCAGCGCTGCCGGATCGGCCTTGCGCGAGCGCCCGCCACGCGGTTCGCCGCGCTCGGTGTCGTACGTGACGATCAGCGTGTCCTTGTCGAACATGGCACTCTGGAAGCGGGCGTACGGGCACATGTATTTGCAGACCTGCTCGCGCATGAAGCCGGCATTGCCGTAGGTGGCAAAGGCGTAGAAGCCGGTCCAGAAGATGCCCCAGGGCCCCACGTTGCCTTGGGCAAACTCCATGCCCAGCGAGCGGATCGGCGTGAAGTAGCCGACAAAAGTAAAGCCGGTCCACAACGCCACGGCGATCCAAGCCAGCTGCTTGCCGCCCTTGCGCCAGAACTTGTCCAGCGACCAAGGCTGGGCGTCGCGGCGCATCTGGGCCGCGCGGTCGCCTTCGAACTTGCGCTCGATCCACAGGAAGATCTCGGTGTACACCGTCTGCGGGCAGGCGTAGCCGCACCACAGCCGGCCCGCCACCGCGGTGAACAGGAACAGCGACAGCGCGCTGACCACCAGCATGCCGGTGAGGTAGATGAAATCCTGCGGGTACAGCACCAGCCCGAAGATGTAGAAGCGCCGCGCGCCCAGGTCGAACAGCACCATCTGGCGCTGGCCCCACTCCAGCCAGGGCAGGCCGTAGAACACGATCTGCGTCAGAAACACCAGCCGCCAGCGCCAGTTGGCGAACACACCGGTGACGCTGCGCGGATAGATCTTCTGGTGCGCCTGGTACAGCGAGATGACCTCGCCGTCAGAATCCCGCGCGCCGGCGGGGGTTTCGTTGATGGCATTGCCCACTTCGGTCTTCATAGGAATTTCCCCAGGTATTCGGTCTCAGGCCGGCCGCCGGCCGGCTTTGCTGACAGGTGGGTGCATCGGTTTCATGCGTGCACCAGATGGTCGGCCTCGGTCGGCGCGGTGCGGATTGCCGGCAGACCGGCCACCTGCGCCAGAAACTCGTCGCGCGAGCGCCCCGCGAAAAACGGGTGCCAGCGCCGCTGCTCCAGCACCGTGCTGACTGCCCGGCCACTGCCCACCTGGCTGGCAAACAGCAGCGTCTCGTCCGGCAGGGCGAACACGCGCCCGACCACGCTGTCCCACAGCGCCGCAGCCGCTGCCGGCCGGGGCTGGTCGGCGCAGGCGTCCACCGCCAGCAGCCCGCCGCAGAACAGCCGGTCGCGCCAGGCAAAGCTGAGGCAGAACGGGGTATGGCCCGGCGTGGCCAGCACGCGCACCAGTTCATGGCCAAAGGGCAGCACCTCGCCGTCCACCGCCTGCCGGGCCGCGCCGCCGGGCTGGCCCTGCACCAGCGGCGCACCCAGGCGCGCCAGGCCCTGGGGCTCCAGCGGGCGCAGGTGGTCGTGGTGGTGGGTGCGCAGCACCCAGCGCAGGCGCAGCTCGCGCTCGGCCAGCAGGGCCAGCAGCACCGGCAGGTCAGCCCCGCGCGGGTCCACCAGCACCGCCTCGCGGGCGTCCAGATCGGCCAGCAGGTAGCTCAGCTCGCCGCTGTCGGGGTCATGCAGGATTCGGAAGTACATATCAGAGGTCACCGCCTGCTGAATTACAAGTTTCGTGCCACGCCAGCGCACCCAAAACCCTCAATAAATTCAAGCACTTGCATCCACCCCTGGCACATCCCTTGAGCAAACTGCCAACATGACTGCCATAATTGGCAGCATGACCGCCACTCCTGACACCCTCTGTCGCACCCCTGCGGCCCGCCGGCCATGAAGCTGCTGCCCGAGCTGACCTCCTACCTGGAGGGCTTGCCCGAACCGCACATCCTGTTCGACACGCAGTACCGCATCCTGGCGGCCAACGCGGCCTACCGCGCCCAGTTCAGCCCCGGCCACAGCGTGGTGGGGCGCACCTGCTACGAGGTGTCGCACCACTTCACCGTGCCCTGCGACCGGGCCGGTGAATCCTGCCCGCTGGTGCGCGCCCGCCAGTCGGGCCAGCGCGAGCGCGTGCTGCACCTGCACCACACGCCCAAGGGCGAGGAGTACGTGAACATCGAGCTCGCCCCGCTGCTGGACGACCAGGGCCAGCAGGCCTTCTTCGTCGAGAAGATGGAACCCCTGCGCGTGGCCCGCGGCCAGCCGGCAGCGCAAGGGCTGATCGGCCGCGCACCCGCCTTCCAGCACATGCTGGGGCTGGTGGCGCGGGTGGCGCCGTCACAGGCCACGGTGCTGCTGCTGGGCGAATCCGGCACCGGCAAGGAACTGGTGGCCCACGCGGTGCACGAGGCCAGCCCGCGCGCGCACCGCCCCTTGGTGGCGGTGGACTGCTCCAGCCTGCCGGAAACCCTGTTCGAGTCCGAACTCTTCGGCCATGAGCGCGGCGCCTTCACCGGTGCCAGCACGGCGCGCAGCGGCCTGGTCGAGGCTGCCAGCGGCGGCACGCTGTTTCTGGACGAGGTGGGCGACATCCCGCTGCCGATGCAGGTCAAGCTGCTGCGGCTGCTGGAAACCGGCACCTACCGCCGCGTGGGCAGCACCGAGCCGCGGCACGCCGACATCCGCGTCATCTCGGCCACGCACCGCCACCTGGACCAGATGATCCGCGACGGGCGCTTCCGCGAAGACCTGTACTACCGGCTCAGCACCTTCCCCATCGAGCTGCCCGCCCTGCGAGAGCGCCGCGACGACATCCCCCTGCTGGCCTCCGCCCTGCTGGAGCGCGTGGCCGCCCCGCGCCGGCTCACCATCAGCCCGGCGGCGATGGAACTGCTGCAGGCGCAGCCCTTCCCCGGCAACGTGCGCGAGCTGCGCAACCTGATGGAGCGCGCCGCCCTGCTGTGCGACGGCGACACACTGGACGAACCCCACGTGCGCCAGGCGCTGGGTGGCGGCCGGACTGCCCGGCACACGCCGCAGGTCGCCATAGCGCCCGTTTCAGAAGCCCCGCCAGCCACCGTGTCCGCCACGCCCGTGCAGCCCGGGCCGCCTCCGGGCGACCTGCGTGCGCTGGAGCGGGCGGCCCTGCTGGAGCGCGTCGCCCGCCACCCCGGCAGCCGTGCCGCCCTGGCCGCCGAGCTGGGCATCAGCGAGCGCACGCTGTATCGAAAGCTGAAGGCGGCGGGGGTGTAAACGCGGGGTGAGGCTCGGGAGCCTCTTCCAGGAAGTCCCGAATCCATAGCGGCTGCTGACCATTTGACGCCGGGATGGCGGCAAAAAGACTCGAAAACAGGGCAACGAGGGTGCCCGCCACGGTCTTGGAGCTCTTGGATACCCGTTTGGCAGCGGTGACCCCTTGCTGGTGCGGCGCACTGGGCTACAGTGGGGCCGATGGCTGAGGGACCAATGAACCCGGCGTTAATGAAAAGTTCGCCAGGATAGGCGACGGACTTTGAGGGACGGAAATGATTTCGACTTCTCGGAAATCGCGGTGCGAACTGCGACCGCCTGGACCTCGCTGTTTGAAGTGCCAAGGGCATGCGAAAGCACGGCCCTGGAAACCTTGGAATATCCAGTCGGATAAGCTGGCTTTACAGGATATCCGGCCGGCTAAGCTACCTTAGGCCTCACCATTTATTTGCCTTAACTCAAATAGTCTATGCACGATTACGTCGTTTATCACAAAGCAGAAAAAATGGGTTACCCAGCCCTTGATATTGAGAACTTGGCTATTTACACAAAGAAGCCAACGGATAGCACAGAGGGAAATCGAGTTTGGCTTATCGCCGGCGAAGGTAGCCCACGGAAATACTACTTAAGAGCCACTTTCCTAATTGGCGCGGTCGAACCGTCAGACAAACCGGCATTCAAAAGCCGAGTTACTGGCACTGATGGACAACTCCTCGACCCCATGCCTTCCCTCCATAGCGAACCATGGTTTCCAGACTTTGTTGAAGAGCAGGGGCGCTTCGCCTTTGGCTTTAACCGCATCAAGAACACCACCGCAATTGAAGCTTTGCGGAGAATTCTTCTTGCCAACACGCTCCGCTAGGCCTAAACCTGCAGTCAAGCCGACCGTCAACAGCCGCGCCTTTGCCGTCGGCCGACTTACACCTTAGGTATCAGTGGAAGACGAAAGCTCAATCGACACTCGGCTCACGGCCGGGTTGGAGCGCGCGGATTCCGAAGATCGGCAGGCGCGGGTGGCGCGCATCAAGTGGCTCTCTTTGCACGAACGTCGGCCTGGCATCACTTTCGGACGAACGGAAACCATGCGCCTGCTCTCCGAAGCCCGCGAGACCTTCATCGACGGGCATTTCGTGGCGTCGCTGCTCCTGGCTACGGCGTTCATTGAACACACCTTATCTGATGAACTGCAAAAGCTTGGACATGTCAGCTCGAGTCCAAGTTTTTCGCGGGCAATCGTGCTGGCTGGTGAGTGCAAGGTATTCCCCGATGATTGGTTAGCGCGCGCAGACGCACTGCGGCTGAAGCGCAATCCGTTCGCCCATCTGAAAGAGCCAAAGCACGAGCACAATCTGGGTGTTCGGTTTCGGAAGCAAAATGTAAATCCGAACCGTGTGATGGAGGCCGACGCGAAGGATGCAATCAGCTTGATGTGGGATTTCTTCGTTGCGACACTAATGGAAGGTGATGCCTAACAAGGCATATATGGCCCCCCATCACGGCAAGAAACTGACTGTTTTCGAGGCACACATGATCAAGTCCGTCGGTGGTGTTCCAGTCCTGCCAAAGCATCGGCTCACCTGCCACTGCGGCGCGGTCGTTCTTGAACTCGACTTGCCGGATGGAATCGTCAACCCTCGTCGGTGCGACTGCTCCATCTGTCGCCGGAAGGGCGCGATCGTTGCATCCGTTGTGCTCGCCGGTATCAGGATCATCCAAGGCGAAGAAGTGTTGAAGCTCTATCAATTCAACACCATGGTGGCCTAGCATTACTTCTGTTCAAACTGCGGCATCTACACCCACCACCAGCGCCGCTCCTTCCCTGACCAGTACGGCTACAACGTTGGCTGCCTGGAAGGCATCAACCCCTTCCTTCTGGAGCCTGTGCCGCTGAACGATGGGGTCAACCATCCCGCAGACCGAAAGCCTTAGGGACTGCTCCCATCCCGCACACGCCTTCAAGCCCTACCTCAAACGTGGAACGACAACCGGTACTGCTGCACAAGACCTCTGCCACCGTGCTCAATTCCTCTTCTTCATCGATGTTCAGTCCCCGCACCCTGGCCCTCGCACTCGCATCCCTGGCAACCCCTCTGCTTGAAGCCGCGACACCGGTGTTCAAGTGCACCACCCATGGCTCGGTCACTTACCAGAGCAGTCCTTGCCCGACCGGCGAGGTCAGGCCGCCGCCGACGATCGAACAGCTGAATGCCGCGCAGCAGAAAAAGCTGCGCGAAACCGGCAAGGCCCCTGCAGCGCAAGCCGCGCCGGCACCGGGCGGTCAACCGCCTGCGGGTCCGGTCGTCGCCCCGGGCGCGCCGGCCCAGGCCGCAAAGAGCAAGCTGAACACTGCCGCCGCACCGCTGGCGTCGCCGGGCGATTCATTCAGGTGCGATGGGCGGGTCCACTGCTCCCAGATGACTTCCTGCGCAGAGGCCAAGTACTTCCTGCGCAACTGCCCGGGCGCCAAGATGGATGGCGACCGCAACGGCATTCCCTGTGAACAGCAGTGGTGCAGCCGGTAGGCCGTCAGCCCCTCGCCTTGATCAACGATATCGTCAGGCGCAGACGGTATCAATACCATAGCGCTTTGTGACCATTTCACGCTGGGATCAGGCCGTTTTGATGCTGAAAAGTCCTTGAAAAGGCTTTTCCACCCCCCGCAGTGACGCCGTTCGGCGCCAAAGCCGCCGCCAACGGTGAAAAGGCCGTGCCGTCAGTCGAACGACGGCGTTTCGGGTTTGGCCACCGGCTTGCCGGCTGCGGCCCAGGCATCGAAGCCGCCCGCAATCGACTGCACGTTCAGGTAGCCCATGTCGTGCAGGGCCGTGGCGCACAGGGCTGCGCGGCCGCTGGTCTTGCAGTACAGCACGACCTTGAGGTCGCGCGGCTGCAGGGCCGGGTTGGCGCTGAACTTGAATTCGAGCATCCCGCGCGAGATGTGCACCGAGCCCGGCAGGTGGCCGGCGGCGTATTCGTCGGCCTCGCGCACGTCCACCAGCACGTCGGCGTTGCGGATGGCGGCTTCGGCCTCGGTGACGGGCACTTCCTGCACGCGGGACTTGGCGGCGGTGACGAGGTCATGGGCGGTTTTCATGCGATTTCTCCTGGGTTCAATGAAAAGGACGCGTACGAGTGGCATGCGCCGGGCGCTCAGCCCGCGCGCTGCCCCACCCAGCGCGTGACATGCGCCAGCCCCTGGTGGCCGGGGCCTTCGGACAGGGTGGTTTCGCCCTGCCAGGCCAGCACGGGGGTCAGCAGGCCGGCGAAATCGGCGGTGAGCTGCTCGGGGGTGTAAAGCATGTCGGGGTCTTTGGGGCCGCCGCTGTGGTGGGCGAGCTGCGCGGGGTGGAAGGCTTCCAGCAGCAGCCAGCCGCCGGGCTTGAGCCCCATGGCCAGGCGCCGGTGCGCGCCGGCGCGGATGCTGGAGGGCAGGTGGGTGTAGATCAGCACCACAGCGTCAAAGGCCGCGGCCTGGGGGGACCAGTCCGCCAGATCGGCCAGTTCGGTGGCCAGCGCGACACCCTCGCGCGCGGCCAGGGCCCGGGCTTTGTCGAGACCCACGGCGGACGAATCCACCGCCGTGACCCGGTGCCCCTGGCGCGCCAGCCACACGCCGTTGCGGCCCTCGCCGTCGCCGGGCACCAGCACCTCGGCGGTCGCGGGCAGGCGCACGGCCTGCCCGCGCAGGAAGGCGTTGGGTTCGGTGCCGTATTTGTAGCCCGGCTCGGCAAAGCGCTGGTCCCAGAAGTTCATCGGTGTTCAGGTGTGGAATCGTTGATGGATGCGGCGCGTGGTGCGCCAGACGGCCCAGAGCACCAGCGGGATCAGCACCCCGGCGGCGATTTCCGGGTTCAGCGGCACGCCGGCGCCCTTGAGCGCCTTGCCGCCATACAGCAGCAGGCTGACGACGTAATACGAGATGGCCGCGATCGACAGCCCTTCCACCGTGGACTGCAGGCGCAGCTGCATTTCCTGCCCGCGGGTGAGCTTTTCCAGCAGCTGCTGGTTCTGCACCTCGGTGGCGATGTCCACCCGCGTGCGCAGCAGGGCGCTGGTGCGCTCGATGCGCCCTGAGAGCGAGGCCAGCCGCTGGGCCGTCGCGGCCACGGTGGCCATGGCCGGCGAGAGCCGGCGCTGCATGAACTCACCCAGCTTCTGGGTGCCGGGGATCGGGCTTTCGCGCAGCTCGGCGATGCGCTGGCCCACCAGCGTGTCGTACGCCCGCGTGGCGGCGAAGCGGTAAGCGTGCTCGGCGGTGGCGCGCTCCACCCGCGCGGCCATGGCCACCAGCGTGTCCAGCAGTTCCTGGTCCGAGGCGGACTTGTTCTCCAGCCGGGCGGTGATGTTGGCCAGCTCGCCTTCGGCCTCGGTCAGCACCGGCCCCAGCGCCTTGGCCACCGGCAGGCCGCGCAAGGCCATCAGGCGGTAGGTCTCCAGCTCCAGCAGGCGCTGGGCGATGCGGCCCGCACGGGCCTCGGTGGTCGTGGCGGGCGGCGCCACCACCAGCATGCGCTCGAAACCGTCAGCCCCGATCTGAAAGCCGGTCAGCGCCCAGGAGTGCCCGTTGCCCAGCTGCGAGGCCACCAGCGTGCGCAAGCCCAGCCACTGGTGCGCCTGCGCCATCAGCGCGGGCGCGTCGGTGAGCTCGGCATTCACCATGGCCAGCTGGATGGCGGCCACGGTGCGCCCGGGGATGCCGCGCAGCCAGTCGGGCGACACGGCGGGCTGCGACATCAGTGCCGGAGCGCGCGCGCCCAGCCCGGCGTCGAGCGGCAGCGCCTGCACGATGACGTAGCCGGTGAACTCGGTGTGGCGCTCCCACTTGACGGTGTGGTCGTCAAAGCGCAGGCGCAGGAAGTTGCCGTTCAGCGCCTGCAGCGGCAGCGCGTGCTGCCCGGGCAGACGGCGCAGGTGCTCGCATTCCGTCTCGCGCGTCACGCCCTCGTTGAGCACCGCCACGTAGACGATCAGCGCCGGCAGCCGGATGCGCGCGGAGGGGCGCGAATGCACCTCGTTGTGCAGGGCAACGCGCAAGTCGTCGTCCGGGGGCAGCGGGCCGGACGGTGCAAGCGCCGGGGCGTTGAGGGTGGAATCGGGGTTCATCGGGCTATTTTGCAGCGGCTGGCCCGCTGGAAGGCCCGCGCCTGGCCAGGCGGCCCCACCGGGCAAGTCCTGCATTGATAGCTTGAAGTGACCATTCCACGCTGGGAAGAGGCCATTTTTGTGCTGAAAATCCTCGCCAGGGCTCAACCGCGGCGCGCCAGCATGGTTTCGAGCTCGCCCAGGATGGCCGGCAGGCCGGCATCGGGGGGCATGCGCTCGCCCAGCTCCTGCTCCAGCAGGCAGACGGTCATGCGCACATAGGTGCTGTCCAGCGCCCGGCGCACCGCCGAGAACTGCTGGGCCACCTTCAGGCAGTCCTCCCCGCTTTCGACCATGCGCTGGATGCCGCGCAGCTGGCCTTCGGCCCGGCGCAGGCGGTTCAGCACGTCGGTGCGGGCTTCGGTTGCCAGCAGCCCGGTGCCGGCGCAATCGGGCGGCACCGTGGCGGCGGGCACGCCGTCGGCCGGCGCCTTGTCACGGCGGATGCCTTTGACCGCACCGGCTCGGGCCATCAGCGGGCTCCCGGCTCCGGTGGCGCGCTGGCCACATTCATCATGGCCATGGGCTCGGGTGCCAGCAGGCTGCCGTCGCGCAGGCCTTTTACGGTGGCCAGCGCCAGCGCGGCAATCACCAGCGAGCTCAGCGCCAGCAGGATCATGGCCAGCGCCTGGAACGGGCCCGAGGCCCCATCGGTCAGCCGCAGCGTCAGCGCACTGAAGGCCGCCAGCGGGAACGACAGCCCCCAGAAGGGCACGGCAAACGGCTGTGACACCGCGCGCTTGAACACGCCGGCCGACCAGACCAGGAAGAACAGGCCGATGCCCCAGGCCAGCCAGGCCAGCAGCACCGGCGCGCCGAGCTGCAGCGCGCCCAGCCCGATCACCGCCGGCGGCGCCACGGTGATGAAGGTGGTGGGCAACATGCGATCGGGCCACATTCCGCTCACGGCCACGCGCACCGCCAGCACCGCCAGCACCACGGGCCACAGGAGCAGGCCGATGCCGAACTGCGCGGCCGACCACTCGGGAAAGCCCAGCGTGACGCCCGCCATCGGCGCCACCACGTTGCCGACCACCGGAATGAACAGTGCTGGCGTGATGGACGGCCAGAACGGCGTGCCGTCCTTGCTGCCGATGTTGGGCCGCAGCCAGCGCGACAGCGCCCACACCGTGACACCGAACTGCCAGACCGAGCCCACCATCCACAGCACCCGGGCCGGCAAGGACGGCCCCGCCAGCTGGGTGGCCACCGTGGCCAGCAGCAGCAGCGAAACCGGCATCGCGGCCACGAACACATGGCGCACCGGGTGGTTCAGGTCTTCTTCCAGCGCCTTCGGGTAGCGCTGCCAGCGCACCAGCGAGGCCACCGCCAGCACCCCAGCCACGGCCGCGGCCAGCGCGCCCACCACCAGCGACCCGGCGCCGGCCATCTCGCCCATCAGCGGCGT
>Ga0116175_1002281_pt1 | contig 11695 bp, 14 predicted proteins | sample AD_UKC125_MetaG_FD_89802 | JGI IMG/M metagenome (GOLD analysis project Ga0116175, IMG submission 89802) | Active sludge microbial communities of municipal wastewater-treating anaerobic digesters from USA - AD_UKC125_MetaG | ecosystem: Engineered > Bioreactor > Anaerobic > Digestate | place: USA... | reverse complement strand
CAGTTTGAGCTATGCGGAGGTGGGAGTTCAAAAGGTCTGGGAGACCTTTTGAAGTGGGAGATATAGGCTGACGGTAGTCAGCTCACATCATTCAAGGTCTGGGGATAGACTGTTTCAGCTCAACAACTGGAAATAAAGACTTGTTGACGAAATCGAATTTCTTCGAAATGACCGATTTCTGTCCCACTCTCCAATCTATTGTTCCGTTACTTCCTGCTTGCCTAGGATGAATTTTGAGATGACCGCAGACTGGGGATTCAGGTATTCTTTTTCAAAATAATCCTGATAGACCCCCGGAGTTAAGATGCCATGATTGGCAATGTTATCCGTACCGATGACCTCTAAAATGGTATCCGCCAAAAGCACACAGTTGGTGGTCATGACAAAATAGGTTTTAAATTGGGAATTGGTAAAGGTGAAACTCTCTACGCCATAGTGATTGCTGAGCTGGCCCAGATAGCTCTGCCGCTGCTTCTCAGTCTGTAAGACCAAAGGCTTGGTGTGGCTCATAATTTCGGCCAAGCGCCCTTCAATAGCCTCTTGCTGTTGGTCAGTCAAGACCATCCCATAACCAACCACAGCTCGCCAATCATCATGGGCCAGTGAATCCAAGTAATCCTGACTGGACAGTCGAATAAGGACCCCATCTCCTACTGTCCCAAAGAGGCGACTAGACTCTGGATTATATAGGCCATAGGCATAGGTCACTCCCTTGTAGGAAATATCCACATGTCCCATCATCTCAAAGCCCCGTCTCGCCGTATGAATCCAGACCTCCAAATCTGGTGTCCCGGTTTTTTCCAGCGGATTGGCCAACTGAATGGCCCGACTCTTATCTGGACTGAGCAAACGATTGACTGCCCGCAATGTTCCAATAGGAATGAGGGCAGATAGGAAAATCGGCAGACCTAGCCGCTTTCTGCGTCCCTTGCTGGCAATCTGAACCTTGTCCATCCGCCAAGCATCCCAAAAGTTTGAGAGGCCCCGCAAGATAAGGGACAGACCAAAGAGCCGATAAATCAAATCCAGGGTCACATCAAGGTTAAAAAGGACAATCAAGCCAAAAATGACATGAACCAGACCATCCAAAAGAATCAGCAGAGAGGGCCTCAGTTGATTGAACCATTTGACCCCAAAATCCAAGAGCAAAATCAAACCCATGGCAAAAAATTCAAGCGTCATAAAGAGGGCCAGCAGATGGGTTGGCAAGATGGCATTGTTTACCAAAAAAAGAGCTAGGAGACCTTGCAAAATCAGATTGAGCCAGGAAGGAGACTTGACTTCCTTTCTCTTCCATTTTATCCAAATCTGATAAAAAAGATTGAGAAGGGCAATGGCGGCCAGCGTCACAAACACTATCAGAGCAAACTGACTTTTCAAAAAGAAAAAGAGAAGGCCCGCCAAAATCAAGATGGAACCCCATAAATAACCTTGACTTTGCCTTACTTTTAGATTCATGCTTTCCCCCTTGATGGTCCTATCTTTCTTGTTTCTTCACAAAATAATAAAGCATTCCGTACAAAAGACTAGTTGCCGCATAGATGGATAAGCAAACCACTATTTCGCTCGTAGCATAGGTCCAAATCGGATCAATCCAGAAACCTGCACTCCTCGAAGGAAGGGGTAGTCCGATACTAGCATGAAGTGCCAAGACAATCAGATTTCCCACTAAGAGAAATTCCGAATACTGCTTGAGAGCCTTCTGTCTATCCTCCTGGTTGCGGCAAATAACACCATATACGTAAGCAAAAATGGGCAGACTCACCAAGAAACTCAACCCAGTTCCTACCCTCAAAGGGTCAAAAGACCAAATAATCAGTCCTCCAAGTAAACCCAAAATGACTAATATCAGCCAGTGTAATATGCTTGATTTCGTTTGCATCTCAAATCTCCCCACTTTTCAAACTATTTTTGACATTAGGCAACTTCAGCCGGTGCGTAAACGACCTGGAACTCCTCTAGTACCACCTTGGATTCAGGACTAAAGCTGAGACCAATTTCAGCCAGCCACTTGGTAAAAAGTTCCTCGTGGACCTGGCGCCAATAGGCCAGAGAACGGTCTCCCTCCCCTTCCTTATAGGCATGGTCTTCCGACACATCCCTAAAAGGAAGCACCGTCACTTTTGTCGTTTCAATAATGGCAACCGCCTGTCCCTGACCATCCAGAACCATATCTAGATCACCAACCTTGGGCAGTTCTTCCTCGTAATGGACATATTCATCATAGGCCGAGGTAGTTGCTGTCTTGACTCCCTTGGCCACCAATTCCGCCAGCAAATCTGGTGCCGCCCCAAAGGCCCAGGCATCGAATTCATTTCCAATTTCAGGGTTGATTGACTTGTATTCATTCCAACATTCTTGTGGTGTCATTTCAAACTCCAACCTCCATCCATCTTGATGATTTGGCCCTGCAGGGCCTGCATCTTGCCTGAGGCGAGGACCAGAGTCAGCTCTGCGATTTCCTGGGCTTGAATCCAGCGTTTGATGGGGGTTTCCTCAGCGACCCAGTCTGCTAGATCTCCTGGCTCAAAATCCTTGGCTGTCATGGCCGTTTGGACGGCACCTGGGGCCAGGCCAAAGACTTGAATCCCTTGGTCCGCATAATCCAAGGCCAGCTGCTTGGTGAAGCCTGCCAGGGCGTGCTTGGAAGCTGTGTAGCTTGAACCGCCACCGCCAGCCAAGAAAGAGGCGATGGAGCACATATTGATGATGATACCCGATTTTCTTTCCAGCATTGCTGGCAAATAATGGCGGCAAAGCTTGCTGGGCGCAAAGAGATTGACCGCAAAAATTTCTTGCATTTCCGCATCAGATTGCCCCAAAAGGGGCTTGTAGTCATCCAGGATGCCAGCTGTATTGCAAAGAATATCGACATCAGCCTGCCAGTCAAAAAGGGGCGACAGCTCATCCGTCACATCCAGCTGCAAAAAATGAAAATCCCCTGTCAAGTTGGGTTTTCTAGCCTTATCAACACCGTAGACCTGATAGCCTTTTTCCAAAAAGAGACTGGCCTGGGCCAGGCCGATACCGCTGGAAACGCCTGTCACCAGCACCCGCCTAGTCATGGACTTCCACCCAGTCTTCCGCTAGGACGTCGCAGGGAGTCGGGCTCCACATGGAAAAGCCCTCGCCGTCGCCAGAAACGTTGATGAGGAAGTAGGGAGTGGCCTCCAGCTTGACCCCATCTACTTCAATACTATCAAAAAGCTGGACATAATTCTCAGCCCCACCCCAGCCTGTACGAACATATTTCTTTTTGGCCTTGAGGCCGGGCAAAATCTCTTCAAATGTCATGGTTTGCTCCTTTGTTGTCTATAAACGTTGATTTAATAAGGTTTCTGTAACCTTGGAATGAGTTGCTTTGTCCATTTGTGGACCTTTTTGTACACCTATAAGCTATTGATGGCTTTTTCAAAGTATGAGACAGCCTCTTTTTCTTTGTCATTTGATAGGTGGCCGTAGATGTCCATGGTCATGGCCAAGGTAGCATGACCTAGGCGGTATTGTAATTCTTTGTAGCTGATACCAGCGTTTAGCAAGAGGCTAGCGTGGGTATGGCGGAAAGCATGGAAAGTAAAGCGAGGGTAGCCAATTTCTTGCAGCCGCCTATCGAGGCTTTCCTGCCTGGTGGCCATATTGGGATAGTCCTTGGTTGGAGTTGCAAAGACTACTCCAGGGGCACGCGCTCCGACTTCCAGATATAGCTGCCTTTGTCTGTTCTTGTATAGCCGCAGCATGTTACAGGTTTTTGGGTCAATGCTAATCACCCGGATACCTGCCTTACTCTTTGGCGTGCCTATGAGTTTTAATAGCCTACTGTAATTCTTGGTAATGCTGATGGTCCTTTCCTCTAGGTCAATATCTGACCACTCCAGGGCTACTACTTCTCCAAATCGGCAACCAGTGGCCAGCAATAGGCTATATAACACATATTCAAAGAAATAGCTATATTTCCTATTGGCTAGCTTCTCCATATGGGCCATTAGGGCCTTTAAATGCTCTGGGGCTATGAACTTTATAGCCTTATTTTCTGGTTTGGGCACTTTTGGCAATATCACATCCCTGGCTGGATTGAATGGCAAGAGCTGGAGAGATACGCCATACTGCAGAACCCGTCTATTTATCGAATGCACCACCCCATAATGGACATAGCGACTAGACAGGTCATTGATGAAGCCTTGAATATAGCTAACTGTCAGCTTATTGGGTTTCATGGACCCAAAGGTTGGCATAAGATGATTATGCAGCATTCTCTTTGTCGCTATAAAGGTCTGGGGCTTGACTGTAAGCTGGTAACTGGCCAGCCATAACTCGGCCAGCTCCTGATAGGTCTTGACCTCTACCATCTTTTTGACCGTTGAACCATTTTTGACAAACTCAATAGGCGCGTGCTTGGCCTTCTGCTTCACCTCTTTTCTTGTCCGACCCGTGACATTGGTCTTGACCTTCTTCCCAGTTACCTGGTCAACTCCCAGATAGACACTAGCACGGTATACGGTGCTGCCGTCCTTCTTTTTGATTTCGTTTATTTTCATGATCATGAACCTTTCTAACATCAGCAGGCAAGCCGTAAAGGTTTTATATCATGCGTAGAGCTACGAGAACGGCCCTATTTTCGTTTGTTTGGAGTTGGTAGGGTAAATGTACCCCTAAAGATTAAAATGCAAATATGGGCCTTTTAGAGCGTTTGACAGGGTGGAGAAAATTTTGATATGATAATACCGCCCTCTTGGGATAGAAAGGGGGTGAAAGTCCATGCTGGAAAACTTTCTAACGCTATTTCTTGCACCTTTGCTTGTCGCTATCCTGGCAGCATTGTTTGAGTATTGGCTCAACTCGCGCAAGAAATAACCCCTAGGGCATAGCTTGAAAAAGCTAAGAGCCAAAAAGAAAACCCTCAACGCTGCAACGTTGGGGGCTTTTTTGTGTCCATGCTGGATCACTTTCTAACTTGTAAGGCTATTATACCCCCTTTCTTATTCAGTTGTCAAGGTTTTATATTTCTTTATGCGGTATTAGAGGGCCTTAGAATGCGAAAAAACATAGGATAGTATCAAAAGCATTAGGTTTTAGAGTGGGTTTTACCCCCTTGGCACCAGTTGCGGATGATGATAGTACCACGCGCCTGAAAGTAAAAAGCTTAGTTTTGTGAACTAATGCCATTCATTATCTAGCTATTGAGTATAATCATGTTTTTCCCCCATAATGACTACTAGAGAACGCCCCTGAGAGCTTGAGACATCGTGGCAGGGTAAAGATACTAGGGGAGTGTTTGAACGTGGTGAGGGGCTTGTAGGGGGCGCGTGAGAGGGGAGAGAACGGGAGGGAACACTAGAGCCTATCCGCCCAGCAAGAATAAACATGCGTGAAGAGTTCAAATAATCAATTGCCACACTTTATCAAAATGTGTCCCGAATGTGTCAGGACAAAGATGGAAAAGCAACAGGAGCGAGAAATTGGCGATACTTTGATTCGAGAAAAACTAGCCACTAGCTATGATGTCTTTGAACGTGACAGCATGATTCCTGCCGACCTGAAAGGTGCAAGCTACAAAACTTTCACGGTAAGCAGCGACATTGACCAGCAAGCCAAAAACTTTGCGATGAGGCTTAACAGGTTCTATTTTAAAGAGGGTGGGAAAGGCAATGCGTTGATTGTTGGACAATCTGGCATTGGCAAAAGCCATCTAACCATCAGCATACGGTATAATAAAAAAAGCCAAGGCACTCTGCCTCAGCTAATAGTTTCTCACATAGACTATTCTACCACAAAGGAGAATCTAGCGTGAAAATAAAACAGTTAGCAAAAAGGAAGCTAAAGGAATTTCATCGATGGTGCAGGGTTGCAGTTCTTCATTGTGACTTGATACAGGTTGATAAGGATTGGATGGTAACTCTATTTGAGTATGACCCAGGGGACTACAAGGATAGAATTTACGAATGGCAACGAGAGGCACCAAGCGAAGCTAACGAGATATTAAAGGCTATCAACGAAATACCAAAACCAAGGCATAGAGCTGCCCTAGTTATGAGTTATATACTGCCTGAGAAAATACAGATAAAGGAACAAGCGCAGCGTTTAAGAATTGCAGAAAGCACATACTACTTAGACAAAGCGTTAGCGTTGATGGAATTTGCTAAAAGGTATAGAAACGGTATACTAGACCAAGACAAGAGTTGATGAGCAGAACACAGAGCATGGATAGTTTTTCTTCTCTTTCTCAATCCTATCGTGACTCAAAACCAGAACTATTTTTAGAACAGCTATCAATCTAAAGGCTGCGGACAACCCTAGCAAGATAGCAATAATGGTAATTGGTTTCATTTGATTCCCTCCTATCTTATGATATAATAAGAGCAGAGGGAAAGCTCTAGGGCTTTCCGTACTCTATAAAGTTTCTAGCGCTTGCGGTTGGTTCGCTTGCGCTTTTTTGACTTATTGGGTGCTTTAGTGCTGTCTAACCCTCAATACTATCGAGCGACCAACTGACTAATTCTGTTGGTCTTTTATTTGCAATTCTAAGTTAGTATGTAGATAACTGACCGATACGACAAATAGCATCATGATAGGTTGACAAGCACTGTTAAGCCAAAATAACGATAGCAAACAAATAAACAGATACCGCCTTTCTTCGTTCGTAAATACCCCCATCTTTATTTATCGGGGCTAGGTTTGTTCGGGGTTCGACAACGCCGCCCTCTTCCGTACACAATTTTCCCTTTTTGAAATTTCTGGATACAGTAAAACACAGTAGGGTACAGTAGAAACATGATATAATTAATACACTTACAAGCAATCAAAAAAGCGTAGCTGATCACTACGCTAGTTCTTGCCTGCTGAACTCATTTAATGATGGACCGTCTAGGTCCTTTTTTGTACTCCTTTTTGTGGACCTTGAGGGAGTACATAAGGAAATCTAATGATATATGATTTTTTTGAAAACCTTGTAATATCAAGGGTTAGGGAGCCTTAAAGACATATATAGTTAGGTGTTTTCCATAATCTCTTCAAATGTCATGGTTTGCTCCTTTTCTTATCTTTTCATTATAGCATATTTTGGGAAAAAGAAAGGATTGGGCCCAGGCCCAATCGCACTTGTTTAAGTATGGAAAAACGTTTAGTCACTAATCTTGGTAAAGCGGTGGGATTTGCCAATGAGGCGGACCTTCTTGTCGATAGCCCCCACACAGGCCCGGATATATTCGGCCTCGGTCACGTCGTGGTACTGGTGTATCAGGCCTGAGAGATACTCCACTTCCATGACACCATTCTCCCAGCCGATGGATTTGACCATCCTGGCCTTAACTGACTTGCGCTGCATGGTTTTCCTCTCCTTTTTTTAGAAAAAATATTCAGCTCATAAATTGAGCGGACTAATCATATGTGAACAATGTGCAGAAATCATTTGTAACAATATCCTATCTATTATAGCATAGTTAACTGAGATTCAGAACTCTCAAAAATAGTTGGTCAGAACTATGTCAATCCTTGAACTTTCAAGCCTTTCAGGCTATAATGCAGAGAGATTGTTTATAAGGAAGAAAAAGCATGTCAACCATTTTTGATTATCTAAAAAACAACCAATACGATAGTTTTTACGACAAGGAGTTTACGGTCTTAGATGCCTTGGCCTTGACCGAGCTAGCCTACCTGCCCTTTGAGGACTTGGTGCCTGCGGATATCTCGACTCAAAACTATATCTCCCTCCAGCAGTTGTCGGAGCAATTTGAGGAGAAATTTCAGGGTAAATACCCTCCACTGGGCATGGTCAATGCCCATCGACTCAAACTCCTCAGCTACCTATCCAGCTTCAAACGCTACAAGCATATTCGGGCCCTAGCCTTTGACAATGAGGTGAGCCTGGACAGTCAAAAACAATTTGCGGCCATCACCTATCAGGTCAAACCCAAGGAATACCTGGTGGTTTTCCGTGGGACAGATGATAGCATTATCGGCTGGAAGGAGGATTTTCACATGACCTACATGAAGGAAATCCCTGCCCAGCTGGCCGCCAAGGACTACTTAACTCAGATATGTAGCCATTTGGACGGAAAATTTTGGTTGGCAGGCCATTCCAAGGGAGGCAATCTAGCTACCTATGCCGCCTGCCAAGCGGAACCATCTTTTCAGGAAAAAATCCGAGAAATATACAGCTTTGATGCCCCAGGCCTCCACAGTTCCATCCGAAACTCTGATAACTTCAAGGCTATTGAAGGGAAAATCCTCTCCATTATCCCTGAAAATTCTATCGTTGGTATGATGCTAGAAACACCTGAGACAGACTTAGTGGTCAAAAGCAAGACCTTCGGCCTTCTTCAACATCTGATGGTTTCTTGGGAAATTGAGGGTGATCAGTTTAAGGTTGTCCCAAAGGTGACAGAGGATAGCATCCAAGTTGACCAGACCCTCAAGACTTGGACAGCTAATCTTAGCGAGGAGGATTTACGAGACTTCTTCGATCTCTTTTTCGGCCTCTTTATCGAAGCTGGTATCCACCGCTTTGGCGATATGACTGTCGATACTGCTGGAAAAATCCAAAAATTGATTGAAAACAGGAAAAATCTAAGCCCCGAGCAAGAAGCTATGATGGACAGACTTAGCCGCCAACTGATTGATACTCGGATTCAGGTTTGGAAGGACAGTTTGCCTGTTTTCCCTAAATTAACCCCCTTCAAACTTCCTGACCATTTCCAGGAAAAGTTGCCCAAGTTTGATGAACTGCATTTGACCGATAAAATTCGCTCACTGCTCCCAGACAAGCCAAAAGACGAAGCTTAGGCCTCGTCTTTTATATTTTCCTAAAAATCAGTTGCTCAGGATCCACCTCCATTGTCAGGGCATAGGTCTGGGGAGCTACTTGCTCCAGAAAACCCAAGATTACCAAGGCCTCAACAAAAATATCTGATCGCCGTTGGATAACCCGCTCTTTCCGAGTGAATTTCAACAGAAAACTGGTCATGTATTTGAGGGCGTAGTCTGGATTGACATCCCCTAAGATGACATAGAGTTTTTTCTGGTCCTCAGAAAGTTCTTCCTGGGTTCGCATCTTGTAAAAATAGGAATCCAGGGTCAATCTTTCCCGCACTAGATCCACTTCTTCCTCGATGACTAGGTCGTTGGTTGAGTTGGTCATCTGCCGACGAAAAGTGATTTCCTTGACTTGGTCAAAGAGAGTAGACTCCGTATCCACAAAGATTTCCTGGTCCAGACTCAGTCCCACCAAGGAATCCAGTAGCCTAAAGGCTTTTTGATAGCGGCGATTTTCCCGACGAATGTAACCCGCTTCGATATAAGCATCCAGCTGTCGATCTAGATTTTTTTCCCCTTCAAAGGCTGCCTTGATCTGGCGAAGGGTCACATCCTGATGTTGGTGGAGATAATGGATCAGGGCCTGAAAAAAAGGCTGCCTGGTCATTCTGTTGGTATGGAAGATTTTAATCATAAAACCATTATAGCACAGGCCCGAAAAAGCACAAGCAGCAAGCTGAGCCTACTTCTATTCGATTTTTCCACCAATGGCCTCAACCTGCTCCAGTCCTCCCAAATCATAGACTTGACTAAAGCCTGCTTCCCGCAAAATTGCAACAGCCTTGGCCGACCGAATGCCTCTTAAACAATGGACATAGATTTTGGTATCTTTGGGTAGGTCAGGCAAGATTCCAGCCTCCAATTCAGCAATGGGATAACTTTCTGTGATGCCAAAATTCCCAGCATTGAACTCATCCTCACTGCGGACATCATAGAATTTGGCGCCCTTTTCAACATCCGCTTCGACATCCGCAAAGGAAAGTTGATTTTTCTGGGCATCAGGTCCCGCTTGACTCCAATCAATGGTCGAGCTCGAGTCAGACGAAGGGGAGGTTTGTGAGGCAGAATTCTGGCAAGCAGCCAGCATGGAGAGAGAAAGCATGAGACAAAACGTAATCATTTTTTTCATAGCAAACCTATTGTATCAAAATAGTCCTCTTTTGGGTTCGGCAAAGCACCGGATAATGAAAAAAGGCAGAAAACCTGCCCCTTTGTTATTGCTGATTAAAACTCTCTGTCAACTGTGGAACCACCTGTTTCTTGCGAGAAACGGCTCCTGCCAAGAAGGCATGGTTGTTTTCCAGTTTGAAGTTGAAGGCAGCTTCCACCTTGTCCATGTTGGCACCAAGGGCTAGGATTTCAGAGTTGGAGTTAACAATGTCTGTAATCATGAGGACAAAGTCTGAGTAACCTTCTGTAACGATAGCTTCCGAAAGAGCAGCTTCAATTTCTTCCTGGCGTTCCAAGACTTCATTGATATCCACAGTGTTGACTTGTGCAACACGAACAGCATTGCCATTGAGTTCAAAGGTTTTGGCATCGATGTCAATCAACTCTTCTGCTGACTTGCTGGCCAAGTTGGTACCTGCTTTGAGGAGAGCCAAGCCATATTCTTCTAAGTTGACACCTGCAATCTCAGCCAATTCTGCTGCCACCTGTGGGTCTGATGCGTGTGTGGTTGGCGATTTGAGCAAGAGAGTATCGGAAATGAGACCAGACAGGAGCAGGCCTGCCACTTCTTTTGGCAGGGTAAGGCCAGCTTCTTTTGAAGCCCGGTAAACGATAGAGGAGGCTGAGCCAACTGGCTCCAAGCGCATGTAGAGCGGGTTGGCCGTTTCAAAGTTTGCCACCCGGTGGTGGTCAATAACCGCTGCCACTTCCACCTCTTTGATGTCTGCGATAGACTGTTGGAATTCATTGTGGTCGGTCAAGATAACTTGACTTACACCTTCTGCTACTGCGGAAGTTACCACGCGCGGCGCTGTCACGCCAAAGTAGTCCAAAGCAAAGGCTGTTTCTTCATTAGGAGTCCCCAAGGCTACCGCTTCTGCATCACGGCCCCAAGCTTCGCGCTCCAAATAAGCCCAGCCGTAGGAAGACGCAATCGCATCTGTATCAGGATTTTGGTGACCAAAAACTAAAAATTTTGCCATTTTCTAAAACCTCATTTTCTATAATCGCTTTATTCTATCATATTTTTTGAAACTTGTGAAATTCCTTCTTCCCTGATTTGCAAATCGCTTTCATTTGGAGTAAGATAGAGGTAGGAAGAATAGAAAGGAAACCCTATGAAATTCACAGACTATACTTATTCACGGCCAAATTATGATGACATCAAGGTCAAGGTGACTGACTTAACTGAAAAATTAGCAGTTGCTGCCTCGACAGATGAAGCCCGCCAAATTGTGCAAGATATTACGACTATCAGCTCTGCAGTGGATACCCAGATGAATCTCTGGAGCATCCGCCATTCCATTGATATGCGGGATGAATTTTACAACCAAGAAACAATCTTTTGGAACGAACACAACCCACTCTTTGACGAACTCTGGACCAATTACTACAGGGTCATCGTGGACAGCCCTTATCGTTCTGACTTGACAGATCTTTTACCAGAGACCTACTTTATGCTGGCTGAAAATAAGCTCCAGACCTTCTCATCAGTAGCCATTCCCCTTTTTCAAAAGGAAAATGAACTGGTTGACCAGTATAACAATCTCATGGCCACCGCTCAACTAGACTTCCGTGGTCAAACCTACAACCTCTCTCAAATGAGTCCATTTACCCAATCTATCGACCGCGCTACACGCAAGGAGGCATCCGAAACCGTGACCAGCTTTTTTGAAAAGCATGAAGCTGACTTTGATACCATTTATGACCAACTGGT
>Ga0116175_1002280_pt1 | contig 11699 bp, 13 predicted proteins | sample AD_UKC125_MetaG_FD_89802 | JGI IMG/M metagenome (GOLD analysis project Ga0116175, IMG submission 89802) | Active sludge microbial communities of municipal wastewater-treating anaerobic digesters from USA - AD_UKC125_MetaG | ecosystem: Engineered > Bioreactor > Anaerobic > Digestate | place: USA... | reverse complement strand
TAAAATGTCTTTAGACGATGCAATGAGGAAAGCAGGTCTTATCGAATCGCTCAGGAAGTATGCGGAAAACTCTCCCGGGATAGTCGGTGGCTACGCTAGTGAGGTATATGCAGAGATTGGGGAGGCACTGGAACAAACTATCAGGTCTCAATTTGATGGATTCTATCGTGAGTTTGAAGTCATGAGAGAAGATTTAGTTGATGCAATTAAAGAAGCAGTCAAAGAAGGGATTAAGGAAGGCATTAAAGCTTATAAGCAGTCTGAAAATATGGGTAACAAATAAAAATTCCCACAACGAAATTCTAAGAAGAGTGGGTTTAAAAGATCTGGGCACTGTTAGTTCTGGGCTCTGGCTTGTTTGTGAGGGATTGAAACGGACATGCCTGCCACTGCGTTTCTTTTTTGAGATATAAAAGAGTTTTTGTTCAGCAAAGCCAGGTCATGGAGCTCCTGGAAGAAGGAGTTTGCAAGAAGTAGCCTTTCTCTCACAAATTGTTTGTTTATCGTGGTTATAGTCAGTATTGCTCCAAAGCCTCTTCTATGTATTGTTCCAGGACATATTTAAAATCTGCTGCTCTCCTGAGTATTATCATCTCGTAGTGGTCTTTGAGCTCTTCGCTCGCGCTATATACACATATTCCTTTTAGAGCTTCAACCTGAAAAATAGAGTGGTTCTCTTGCAGGAATGCTAAATCTAAGGGATAGGGCTTAAATAGCTCTTCTAACTCGTTGTATATATCTCTATAAAGTTTATACCTTTCTTTCATATTTTCTATATTGTTCAAGAAAACTACCTCTGCGTCTATGCCGGCTAATGGGTCATTCAGGGAAATATCTTTGTTTTCTAAAATATGTAGAGCATTCTTTTTCTGAGAACCAAATAAATATACCAGGGTAATATTATATTTCTGACAAATCTCTTTAAGCCTTTACAACTTGTTCACACGCCTATTGTATCAAATTAAGATTATATGATTTGTTAGCTCTTTTACGCTTTATGTGCTTTCGTTGTGACTTATCTTCCTCGATAATCTCCGAGAATTGTAGGGATGCCCCCAAGGGGCCATTGCAAGCACGTTGCATCAGTGACTTGGCGACCTTACACTTAAAAAAACGAGATCGCCGTGTTGCTTCGCTCCTCGCGATGAGGGAAAAGGAAAGTCCTTGCAATGATAAAAAAAGAAGGGAGTATAGAGAAGATGTTCTCATGTCTCTTGACAACTCCTTGGGATTTAATTTAAAATGCCAAGTAGTTTTATTGAAAAGACGGAGGAAGTTGGAATGTCGACTAAAACTTATATCCCAGATGTGGAAAAAATAGAAAGAAAATGGTATGTAGTAGATGCTGAAGGCCAGGTCCTGGGGAGATTAGCTTCTCGAATTGCCCGGATTTTAATGGGCAAACACAAGAGCATCTACACCCCTTTTATGGATGTGGGAGATTTCGTAATAGTGGTCAATGCTGAAAAAGTGAAAGTGACTGGCAAAAAAAAGGACCAGAAGCTTTATCGCTGGCACACTGGTTATCCCGGAGGGTTTAAATCAGAAACCCTGGGGTCGCTCCTGAGCCGTCGACCAGAAGAAGTTATTCGTCGAGCAGTGTGGGGCATGCTCCCCCATAATCGTTTGGGAAGGAAAATGATTCGCAAGCTTAAAATTTATGCTGGTCCTTCTCATCCTCACCAGGCTCAGAACCCTATTCCATTGGAAGATAAGGAGTGAATGAAGTGGGAATAAATCCGAAATATTATGCCACTGGTAGAAGGAAAACCTCGGTGGCTAAAGTGTGGCTCACTCTGGGGAGCGGGAAGATAATAGTAAATGGTCGCGACTTTCGAGATTATTTTCCCTTGCCCTCCTGGCAGATTATGCTTCAGAGACCTCTTGCTCTGGTGGGCAGTGAATCACGGTTCGATGTGGAAGCTAAGGTGGAAGGAGGAGGCTTGAGTGGCCAGGCGGGAGCTTTGGCTCACGGGATTGCCCGTTCTTTAGTCCTGGTAGATGAAAACTTACGCCCCACCTTGAAGAAAGCTGGTTTGCTTACCCGTGATCCCCGGATGAAAGAACGTAAGAAATACGGGCAGAGAGGCGCTCGAGCTCGCTTTCAGTTCTCCAAACGTTAAAATTTCTTTTTTGCCCCCCGAGGGGCTTTCGTCATTTCCTCACCAGATAGTTTTATTTATCTTCTGGAACACCAGGAAAAGAAAGGATTTAAAGTGGGCAACACTTATCCTCTTTTAGAGGTTGACCTGAGTGTGATAAAGAGAAATGTGGATGTTCTTCTCCAGAGATGTGCCAGCTGGCACCTGCAGCTGGTGGCAGTAACCAAGGGGTTTTTAGCTGACGCTCCCCTGGTTTCTCTTTTTTATCACTCGGGGATAGCGAGCTTTGCCGATTCTAATCTGGAAAATTTGCTCAAAATTAAAAATTTGTTGCCTCCCGGGATTCGGCTTTTATTCATCAGCCTTCCTATGAAAGAAGAAGTAGAAACGATTGTAGTAGAAGGTATAACACCTTTTGTCTCCCACTGGGAGACAGTAGAGGCCCTCAATCTAGAGGCAAAAAAGAGGGGGAAGGTTGTGCCTATCTTTTTGGCCTTAGAAAGCGGTGATGCACGGGAGGGTTTTCTTCCTGAGGAAATAGAAGAAATGGGAGATAAAATTAGTAATTTCTCTCATATCCACATAGAGGGGATTTGCTCTACTTTAGCCTGTCTCAGTGGAGTTTTACCCGATGAGAGGATATTGCAAAGGTTGGTGGATTTTAAAGAAAAGTGGGAAAAGAAATGGGGGAGAAAAATTATTCTCTCAGTGGGAGGGACTACTTTTCTTAATCTGTGGGAAAAAGGAAAGGAAATAAAGGGGGTAGATGAAATACGCCTGGGAGAAGCTCTACTTTTGGGGAATGATATCAGCCGAGGGAAGCCTATAGAATGGCTGGAAGGGGGAGCCTTCACTCTTAAGGCAGAGATAGTGGAGATAAAAAGCAAAGAGCCGGATAGGAAAAGGGACAAAGGATTTGATGCCTTCGGGGAGATTAACTTGCCGCTGGGAGAAGGAAAAAGAAAAAGGATGATTCTGGCTCTGGGAAAACAAGATAGCGATGAGCATCAGTTATGTTTTGCCGATGAAAATGCTAAAATAATAGGAGCTACCAGTAATTATCTGGTTATGGATATAGAAGAAAGCGATAAAATTTATCAGGTAGGAGAAGTGGTGCAATTCCAGGCAGGGTATGGGGCGGTGTTGCGTGCCTTTCTTTCTCCTTATGTGAGAAAGGCATATCACTGGTAGGAGAATAGATATGGATAGAAGAAGATTTCGAGGTAGAGATTTTTTAAGATTAGCTGATTATTTGCCATCGGAGCTTTGCTATATTTTAGATGCCGCTCGAGAACTGAAAAGAATGGAAATGATGGGGGTAAGGGAAAGTAAACCCTTACAAGGTAAAATAGTGGCTCTTCTTTTTGAAAAGCCCTCCCTGCGAACTCGAGTTTCCTTTGAGGTAGCAATACGGCAATTGGGTGGAGATGGTTTTTATCTTGGACCTCAGGAAGTGGGGTTAGGGCAACGAGAAGCAGTAAAGGATGTGGCGCAGGTTTTAGACCGAATGGTAGATGGTTTAGTGATTCGTACTTTTGCTCATGAAAATCTTCTGCAAATCGCCCATTTTTCCTCTATTCCTGTGATTAATGGTCTTTCCGATCTTTATCATCCCTGCCAGGTACTGGGAGATCTGCTGACTATTCAAGAAAAGAAGGGAAAGCTTAAAGAAATAAAAATCTGCTTTTTGGGGGATGGAAACAACGTTTGTCACTCCTGGATAGAGGCAGCTTCTCTTTTAGGACTGGAGCTTACAGTGAGTACTCCCGAGCGCTACCGGCCTTCTCCTTTAATCTGGGAGGAGGCCCAAAAAACAGGGGCACAGAACGGTGCTCGGATCGTTTATGAAGTTGATCCCCAAAAAGCGATAGAAGGGGCAGAAGTGGTTTATACTGATGTATGGGCCAGTATGGGTAAAGAAGCAGAAAAAGAAGAAAGGAAAGTTTTTTTACAACCTTATCAGGTCAATGACTATCTTTTATCTAAGGCTTCCCCTGGCTTCATAGTTATGCATTGCATGCCTGCTAAACGAGGAGAGGAAATAACTGATGAGGTTATGGACGGACCGCATTCAGTAGTAGTGGATGAGGCAGAGAATCGTCTTCATGCTCAGAAAGCACTTCTGGCTCTAATTTTGAGTTAGGAGGAAGCCTGGTTGGTTCCGGCCTGGTTGTGGCGTTTTGTACCAGAAATCATAATACTGTATTACCTTTTTTATCGTTTGGGTTTGTTAATCAGGGGGACCTCCCTTTTTTTATCTTTCAGGTGGCTCCCCCTTTTTTTTCTTCTGGCTGGTGCCTCCAACTTTTTAGGACTTCAAGAACTCGATTTTTTTTGGAAGCTGCTGATTTTTGTTTACCTGGTAGGAAGTCTGATAGTTTTTCAGCCCGAGTTACGGCGGGTTTTTTTTAATCGAATTTACCGCCGAGGGGAGACGGTTAAAGATTACTTTTTCCAGAACGAAGAGAGTAGAGACCAGTTCATCAATGATATCGCTTTAGCCTGCCAAACTCTCTCTCGCAAAAGAATTGGGGCTTTAATAGTTTTGGAACGCAGCAATAATTTGCGAGATTTTATTCAAACCGGAGTGGTGATTGATGCTTTCTTTTCTCCCGAGCTTCTGTTTTCCCTGTTTTTATCCGAGTCTCCTCTTCACGACGGTGCTACTATCTTGAGGGAAAACCGAATCGTAGCTGCAGGGTGCATTCTCCCTTTATCTGAAAGTACGGAAATAAAAAAATTGGTAGGAACTCGTCACCGAGCGGGAATTGGGGTAACCGAGCAAACTGATGCTTTAGCTTTGGTAGTTTCGGAGGAAACTGGTGAGATATCTCTGGCTGTACGTGGTAAAATGGCCTGGGATGTTGAAATAGGTACACTGAAAAAGATGTTAAAGATTTTGTATAAAAAGGTGTAAAAAGTGGAGTGGGTGGAGACCCTTAAAAAGAAGTGGCAAAGCTTCCAAAGGAAGCGGAGGAGAGATAAAGAAGTCAGGATTTGGGCCTGGTTGTTGGCCCTGAGTTTTTGGTTTTTCCTATGGAGTGAAAAGCTGTGACACTGAAAGATAAAAAGATGATGTGTTTGGAGAAAGGGGGATTGTTTCTTGAATAGCTTTGCGAGTAAAAATATCAGAAATGTAGGTCTTTTTTCTCATGCTGGAACAGGAAAAACTACTCTGAGCGAAGCTCTACTTTTCAACGCGGGGCTACTGTCCCGTCGGGGTAAGGTGGAAGAAGGCAACACTGTCTCTGATTGGCAGCCGGAAGAGATTAGACGGGGTATGTCTATTGACCTTTCCATTCTTCCCTGGGAGTGGAAAGGGTGTAAAGTTAATTTGATTGATACTCCAGGATATGCTGATTTTGTAGGCAACGTTTTAGGAGCAGTAAGAGTGGTAGACAGCGCAGTGGTGCTATTGTGCGCTACTTCAGGAGTAGAAGTGGGGACGGAGAAAGTCTGGGAATATCTTTCCCAGGAAAATCTACCAGTTATTTTCTTTATTAACCGCATGGACAGGGAAGGGGCTAATTTTGATGAGACAGTGGAAGAATTACGGGAGAAGATAGATCCCAAGGCTACGCCTCTTTTTATCCCGGTGGGCAAAGAGAGCGACTTTAGAGGAGTGATAGATCTACTCCGCTTTCGAGCTCTTTACTTTGGAGAGGGGGGGAAAGTAGAGGAAGGAGAGATACCAGAAGAGATGCAGGAAATGGTGCATCACGCTCGAGAAAATTTGGTGGAAAACATAGCTGAAACCAGTGATGAGCTTTTAAACCTGTATCTGGAGGGAGAGGAGATTTCTCCTTCTCAGCTGGAGGAAGCTTTGCGAGTTGCTATCCGGGAGCGCAATATATTTCCCATTTTGTGTGGTTCAGGAGGAGAGAATAAAGGAGTGGATGTTCTGGCCGACTTTTTGATAGATTTTGCTCCCTCACCCTTGGAGCGTCCCCCGGTGCGGGGGATTAATCCTCTTACCGAAGCGGAAGAAGAAAGAAAATGTGATGAGAGTGAACCATTTTCTGCTCTGGTTTTTAAAATCATCACTGACCCTTACGTGGGAAAACTGGCTCTTTTCCGGGTTTTTTCCGGGAAAATAACCTCTGACTCTCGCCTCTACAATGCTTCGCGAGGGGTGGAGGAAAAAATAGGACAGCTCCTCTTTTTACGAGGGAAGAACCAGGAACCGGCAAAAGAAATAGGGCCAGGTGACATAGGAGTGGTGGCAAAGATTGCTGAGGCTTACATTGGAGATACCTTAGCCGACCGGGAACACCCCATTGTCTTCCCCTCCATTACTTATCCCGAACCCACTTATATGGCGGCCATCAGGCCTTTGGGTAAAGGGGATGAAGAGAAAATTAGCCAGGCCTTATCCCGGCTTATGGAGGAGGACCCTACTTTCCGGTTGTACAGGGATCCAGATACTAAAGAAGATATTGTTTATGGAATGGGAGATATCCACCTGGATGTGTTGACGGAAAAGATGAAAAGGAAATTTGGGGTGGAGGTTTCTCTCACCATCCCTCGAGTTCCCTACAAAGAAACTATCAAAAAATCAGCTAAGGCAGAAGGAAAGTATAAAAGACAATCAGGGGGAAGAGGGCAATACGGACATGCTTTCTTAGAATTGGAACCTTTACCCCGGGGGCAGGGCTTTGAATTTGTGGACCGAATTGTGGGAGGAGCCATTCCTCGAAACTACATCCCGGCAGTGGAAAAAGGAGTACAGGAAGCCATGCAGGAAGGCGTTTTGGCTGGATATCCGGTGATAGATGTGCAGGTCACGGTTTATGATGGTTCTTATCATCCGGTAGATTCTTCCGATATGGCTTTTAAAATTGCTGGCTCCATGGCTTTCAAAAAAGGAGCAGCTGAGGCTGAACCGGTTCTTTTAGAACCGATAATGAGTGTGGAAGTGATAGTTCCTGAGGAGTATATGGGGGACGTTATTGGCGACCTCAACAGCCGGAGAGGAAAAATTTTAGGTATGGACCCTCAAGATGGTTACCAAAAGATCAAGGCTCTGGTGCCTATGGCAGAACTTTTCCGCTATTCAGTGGATTTGCGCTCTCTCACTCAGGGACGGGGTTACTTTACTATGCAGTTCTCCCATTATGAAGAAGTACCGGCCCAAATTGCTGAGGATATAATTGAAAAAGTCAGGAAGGAAAAAGAAGCAGTTTCGTGAAGCAAAGAATTTTAGTGGGAGTGGATATAGTAGAAATAGAAAGAGTAGAACAAGCGGTAAAGAGGTTTGGTGACCGCTTTTTGAACAGGCTCTTTGGGGAAGAGGAGCTCAGTTTTTACCGTTCCTCAAAACGAAGACGAGAAGGAGTAGCGGCTCTTTTTTGTGGTAAAGAAGCAGTGAAAAAGCTCTTTTTGTCTAAGAATTTCCTTCTTCCCTGGCGAGAGGTTAAAATAGCACACACCTCGGGAGGGAAACCAGAAGTCCGGCTTTCTGCTTCAGTTCCTCCTCTTTTTGAGGAGATTGAAATCTCTATTTCTCACAGCCACCAGTTCGCGGTAGCGGTGGCTATAGGAGTAGAAAAAGAAGGTGGGAATGGTGGAGCTGGTTAGCTCACAAACCATGCAAACGCTGGAGAGAACACTCTGTGAGAAGTATGGAGTGGATACTCTGCTATTGATGGAAAATGCCGGGCGGGGAGTGGCAGAGGAGATAACAAAAATTCTAAATAAGCACTCTTTCTCCAGAATTTATATACTGTGCGGGATGGGCAACAATGGTGGAGATGGTTTAGCGATTGCTCGCCACCTTCACCTTCGTTTTCCCACTCTTTCTCTTTTAGTTTACCTTTTAGGTAGAGGGGAAGAATTGAAAAATGACGCCCGCTTTAACTACCAGGTGGTGAAAAACCTATCTATTCCTGTGGTAGAGGTCTCTTCCTCCCAGGAGGTAGAGCTAGAGGGAGGGGCTCTCGTGGTAGATGCTCTTCTGGGAACTGGTATTACTCGAGAAGTAGAAGGAGTATACCGGGAAGTAATACAAAAAATAAATGCATCAGGTAACTTTGTGGTGGCGGTGGATGTCCCCTCGGGAGTAGAGGCCAGCGATGGCCGGATAATGGGAGAGGCAGTAAAAGCCGACCTCACCGTTACTTTGGGGTTAGCGAAGAGGGGGTTATGTAGCTTTCCAGGACGAAAATATGTGGGGAAGTTAAAACTGGTGGATATTGGTATCCCCCTTCCTTTACAAGAGGCGGGACTAAAAGCTGATGGGTTTTTGATTACTCCCTCCTTGGTGAGAGAAATTCTTCCTGAAAGAGACTGGGATACTCACAAAATATCAGCGGGAGTCTTAGGAGTGATAGCTGGCTCATCCTCTCTTTTGGGAGCTGGCCTTTTGGTGTGCCTGGGAGGATATCGCTCAGGAGCAGGGATGGTGGTCTGGCCCCTGCCTTCCTCTCTTTCTTCTTGGGTTAAGCTTTTCCTTCCTGAAGTGGTGAGTGTCAATCTTTCTGCTTCTGAGGAGTGGCATTATTCTTTATCTCACTGGAAGGTAATAGAAGAAGCGTTCCAGGATAGGAAATGCAGAGCTTTAGCCGTGGGGCCAGGTATGGGAACGGAGCCTTCTACCCGTCTCTTTTTAGAAAAGATGATAGAAAACTCCCCCCAGGGAGTGATTGATGCTGATGCTCTAAATATTATTTCCCAGAACAGAGATTACTGGGGTGCTCGCCTTGCCAATTGGGTTATTACCCCTCATTCTGGAGAGATGGCGAGAATTTTAGGTACTTCAGTACAAGAGGTGAATGACAATAGAATTGCTGCCAGCTTAAGAGCTTCTTCTCTTTTAGGATGTGTTACAGTTTTAAAAGGAGCAGGGACAGTAGTAGCTTCTCCCCAGGGTGAGGTGTATTTAAATCCTACCGGCTCTGCAGTGCTTGCCAGTGCGGGAAGTGGTGATGTTTTGACGGGAATTATTGGTGGATTTATGGCTCAGGGGTTAAGTCCTTTAAATAGCGCAATAAGCGGAGTTTTCCTTCATGGGCTGGCGGGAGAGCTCTTAGAGAGAGGGGGAAGGAAACAAATTTTGTCCCGGGAAGTGGCTGAAAAACTGAACGAGGCTCGAAGGATGGTAGAAAATGGAGAATATACTCTTTCCTTTCTGGATGGAGATTGATGCTGGTAATTTACGTCACAATGTAGAAGTGCTGAAGAATTGGTCTTCTTCTTCCCTCATGGCAGTGGTAAAATCAGAAGCTTATGGTCATGGGTGGGAGGCAGTAAAGCTCCTTTATGATTATGGATTGAGAAAATTTGGAGTGGCTTCGGTAGAAGAGGCACATGAACTACGGAAAAGAGGCCTGAGGGGGGATATATATCTCCTGGGGGGGTTTTTCACTGAGGAAGCAGAAACGATTATAAAGGAACAGTTAACCCCGGTGATTTCTTCCGGGGAAGAGCTGCAAGCTCTGGAGGAGGTAGCCCGCCGGGCAGGCAAAGTTATATCTTTTCACTTGAAAGTAGATACCGGGATGGGAAGAATGGGATTTTTGCCTCAAGAGATAAATGATGAGTGGTGGAGAAAGTGGGGAGGCAACCACAATCTTTCCTTGAGAGGAGTCATGACTCATTTTGCCAGTGCTGAATCTGACCCGGCCTATACTCGCTTTCAATTTGACCATTTTCTTTCTTTTTTGTATCAGTTCCCGGAAAGCAATCCTTCCTGGGAGAGACATTGTTGTAATAGTGCTGCTTTTCTTTCTTTTCCAGAAATGCATCTCGATTTATCCCGGGTGGGGATTGCCCTGTGGGGCGTTTCTCCCTGGGGGAGAGAAGCTGCCCCGCCATTAGATTTAAAGCCGGTGATGAGAGTAAAGGCCCGGGTAAAGCAAGTTAAAACTCTTCCTCCTGGGTTTTCTGTGGGTTATGGAAGAACTTTTACCACTTCTCGGGAAACCAGGCTGGCGGCGATATCCATTGGTTATTCCCAGGGTCTTTTCCGCTCCCTTTCTAATCGGATGGAAGTGCTGATAAGGGGAAGAAGGGCGCCATCGCGGGGAAATATTTCCATGGACCAGATGACTGTTGAGGTAACGGAGATTGAAGGAGTGAAAAAGGGTGACATTGTTACCGTAGTAGGAAAAGAGGGGAAAGAGGAAATAACCATAGAAGAAATAGCGGATTTAGCTCATACCATACCTCATGAGATTTTGTGCAGTCTGGGAAAAATCAAAAATCGGATAATTTATGGAAATCATTGCTCGCTGGCATAGTAGAAGTGAAGAAGAAACTCGACAGTGGGGGGAGAGGTTAGCCAGAGATTTCTTGCGCCCCGGGGATTTAGTTATAGTGGCTGGAGAGTTAGGAGTGGGTAAAACTCAACTGGTGAAAGGGATAGCTCGAGGGTTAGGGCTACAAGAGGAAATCAAGAGTCCTTCTTTTTCTTTAATTCATGAGTATAAAAAAGGAGATTTTACTTTCTATCATTTAGATTTTTATCGCCTGGAAGAGGAAGAAGAAGTGGTAGATCTGGGATGGGAAGAGTATCGGGAGGATGAGAAAGGAATAATGGTGGTGGAATGGGGAGATAAGTTCCCTACCCTGTTTTCCCCTCCTCTTTTTTTAATTCGCTTGAGCTACGGAAACGGAGAACAAAGAGATATCGAGGTGTACTATGATTCTTGCTCTGGATAGTAGCACTCCCTGGCTCAGCATGGCTCTGGCCTCCTCAAAGGAGATTTTTTTCCATTTAACTCATTATACCCAAAAAGACCATTCTCGTTGGCTTATTAAACACCTGAGTCTTTTGCAGAAAGAATTTAATTGGGAAGAAGAGCTGGAGGCAGTTTTAGTGGGTTTGGGCCCGGGTTCTTTCACCGGAGTAAAAATTGCTAACATTGTAGCAAAAGGAATAGCTTACTCTCTGGAAAAGCCCTTAGGGGGTTTTCCTACCCTGGAGGCCATTGCTCATCAAGTTCCCACATCCCTGGCTCAGGACTATGAAATTTTACTTCCCGTAATAAAGCACAAGAGGAAGGAGATTTTTTGGATGGAGCTCCAACCCTGGTTTCAAAAATCTTTCCCCTCTCCGGAAATTCAAGCAGGTTCCAAAGAAGAAATGGCAAAGAAATACCGGAACAGGAAAGTTCTCGTTATTACTCCCTGGCAGGAGATAGCGGACTTTTTAAAAGGGGAAAGCCTCTCTGTTTTCCCTCCCCAGCAATCTTTGCCGGAGGCTCTCCGGTTAATAGAATTATACTGGTGGAGGAACAATCAGGTGGTTATAAGTCGAGAAAATATTTTTACTCTGGTGCCCTTTTATGGCTCAAAAGTCTGGGGATAGAGAAGCATATTTGTGGGAAGAGGGGGATTTTAAAATCTCCCGCATGAGGCCTTGTCATCTACCTCAAGTAGTGGCCATCGAACGGAGTTCTTTCCCTCAACCCTGGTCTTATTCTTTATTTTTGAGTGAACTATCTAACCGAGCAGCTACCTATTGGGTGGCTTTTTTTCAAAATAAAGTAATTGGTTACCTGGGTCTGTGGATGGTGTGGGGAGAAGGGCACATTACCACTTTTGCTATTCATCCTGCCTACCGAGGAAAGGGATTTGGTAAAAAGCTTTTTAGTTATG
>Ga0116175_1002276_pt1 | contig 11725 bp, 12 predicted proteins | sample AD_UKC125_MetaG_FD_89802 | JGI IMG/M metagenome (GOLD analysis project Ga0116175, IMG submission 89802) | Active sludge microbial communities of municipal wastewater-treating anaerobic digesters from USA - AD_UKC125_MetaG | ecosystem: Engineered > Bioreactor > Anaerobic > Digestate | place: USA... | reverse complement strand
CACTAAAGGAATTCCTGCAGCCGAGAAAATGAAAGAGTACTCGGACAGGGTACGCATGATCCGTAGGTTTGAAATAATGGAACAGGCGGGCAAGCTTTCGATAAAGCTTATCTTCGTTGTTTTGATGTTTATGTTGGTTCCTACAATGTTGGTAATAGGCTATCCTGCGGCCTATAACTTAATGCAGGTACTATAAAGGAAAGGAGATAAGTTCAATGATAAAAAAATTCCTTAAAGATGAAAGCGGCCAAGGTCTATCTGAATATGGGCTTATAATTGCTGTGGGTTCGATAGCAGCTCTTGGTGCCCTTACTTTCCTGGGATTGGCATTATCTAACAAATTTGAGTTTATCGGAAACGTAGTTGACAAGGCAGAGCCCAAGAAGAGCCTGTAATCTCCAAAATCAAAAATAGTTTTAAGGCATAGTCTATTGGCTATGCCTTTTTTATGGGGGTGATAACCATACTGAAATACTTATTATACCTATTATTTGCTTCATCGGGAGTAGTGTTAATTACAGGTAAGTTCGGGGTATTAACCATCCCGGGGGTAATTATGGCTTTACTGGGCATTTATTTTGCCCGTAAGCAAGAACACGTCATAGTTGCAACCATAGGGGTACTGACAGCTACGGGCAGTTATATAGCCCAGTCTTTTACTTATTACTGTTTTACCTGCACTATTGCAGCCACTTTATTTGCCATAGCCGGGATATTGGCCTTAATTCAAGACCGGGCAGAGCATTACAAAGCAACTATTGCGTTAATAGCTTTGTTGTGTTTGGGGTTGTTCTCTCTAAACTCTATGTTTCAGTTCTATCAAAACCCTGTTATTCGCGACGAAACCTATATCGCACAAGCTGCTGGGAGCAACAAACCCTTATTGTACGTTTCACCAACCTGCAAAGCTTGCACTTCTATGCTCGAAAAGGTTTTGACCTATGACTCCAATGGCGAGAAGTGTCTTGTGGTGGTAACTCCTATTCGCGCTCTGGCCAGCGTAGAAACCGAGCTAAAAAACAGGGGATATACAGGCGAAGTAATATCCGCCAATCAGTCCCCAACCGGATTTGTACCTGTTTTGATTAAAGACGGTGAAGTTTTAAGGGGAAGTCAGATTGAAAATTATCTAAAAGGGGAGATTTAGTTGGCAAAAACATCTATTGGAGAAACATTGAGAAAAAACATTTTTATAGTCCTGTTTATAGTCTTAGCAGTTGTTGCATCAGCCACTATTTATTATTCGGTTAAATCTATGTCACCTACCATGCCTGTAATAGTAGCAGCTGACAACATAAAAGTTGGAAGTGTCATAACCCGTGATATGTTGGCAACCAAATATTTTCCTCCCAATGTTGTTCCACCGACTGCCTTTACCACGGCTCAAGATATAATCGGTAAAACGGTAATAAATGGGCCTATTGTTCATGGTGACATGATAAGGCAGGAACATTTGTCAACAGAAGGATCTTTGAAAGCCATGTTGCACTCACTTACACCCGAAGGCTGGCATGCTATTGAACTGCCTTCTGGAACCGGATTAGGACTGCAGGGACTTAAAAAAGGCGACTATGTGCAGATCTATGGAGACACCTTTACTGATAATGGTTTAGCAGCTGGCGTTATTGTACCGGACGCCATTATCTTAAGCGTGGCCGGCCAAGATTTGGGGGAAGACAACCATATTATTGCGGTACCCAAACAATATGTTGGCGTAGTTGCGGATTGCATCGTTAAAGGACAGCCGATGGTCCTGGCTTTGCCTGATGCTGTACCTGAACACATCTTGTTAAATGAACCGGCAACCACGGAACCGGTTGATAAACCTGCGGAAGAAAACACTGCAGAAGAAAGCTCAACAGTAGAACAGGAGGAAGAATAATGTTTAATTTTCCTACCACGCCTAAAGAAGCAGGCAAAGGAAAATTGGTTACTTTTCTTCCAGTGAAAACTGGCGCAGGTGCGTCCACATTAGCCTGCTATGCAGCATTAAGCTTTGGAAATATCCAAGAGGTTAACTTAATTGATTTCAGTCCTGAGAGCAAAATGCGCTCATACATGGGCTATCCACCAGAGACTTCAAGTGTATCAGTATTGGATATTAAGGCAGCCAACAATCCGGATTCAATTTACTCAGCCAGCGAGAAATACAGCGATAACCTCAACGTATTTCCCGGGGTTCTGCCTAAAATCATGAATGCAGCCAGTATGGATACCGGCCTAGTGTTAAAGGCTGGTTCTTATTTAAAAAGAACTTCTGATTTAAGCATCGCTGTATCTGGTCCCCTGGATGGCTATTCATGGGCCCTGCCCATGATAAGTGATTTGATTTTTGTGGTTGTAAAGCCTGACCGCCCCTCCATAGATGCCTGTAGGGAACAGCTAGAGACTTTGGCCAGGTTGGGTTGCAATCAAAGAGTGCGAATTATTCTGAATCAAGTTCAGGCACCAGGCAGCATTAGCGGCACAGAGACCTTTTTTACTCCTGATATTGTAATTCCCTACAATGTAGAGATTCTCAGGCAGTGTAATAAGCGCAATTTGGTTCCAGACAGAAAAATTCAAAACATCCTGCTGAAAGCCATTCAGGAGAACCTAAAGGACAGCGACGATGCTCCTGCTGAAATGGATAAACTGTTGGTAGGAATGTTAGCCGTAAGGCATGGCCTGTTAGAATCTTTTGAAGGGGAACAAGAGGTAAAATCCAGCGACAGAGACACCAATAACATACTTACCGATGAGATTTATAAATACCTGCGAGAGCAGGTACAGGGAGCAGTCAGGACGGAGTTCTCTATAAACGAAACCGATCCGGTCCATTCCAGAAATCCTATCGTCAAAAACAAATTCAACAATATAGTTCGGTACCAGATAGAAAAGAACAAGATTGCCATCGCTGAAATGGACATACCGGTGGTTGCTGAGCGACTGTTTTCAGACATACTGGGCTACGGACCGCTTGAAAAGTATTTTAACGACCCGGAAGTGACTGAGATAACAGTAAATGGCACAGAGATAAGAATACAGAAGAACGGAATAAAACATCTGGTACCGGAGACCTTTGAAAGTGTAGAACAGGGCGTGGATCTGTTGCGAAGGATGTTGGCCACCACCGGCGGGAGAATTGACCAGTCCGAACCAAAAGTGGATGCCAAGCTACATGATGGCTCACGTCTTAAAGCACAAATAGCCCCTATTGCTTGCGACGGTCTACTGATTGCGATCCGTAGATTTAGGCAGGACATCGACTTGGAAGCATTGGTGAAAAACCGGGCAGTATCACAACCGGTATTGGATTTCTTAAAAGTTGCCGTTCAACTCAGGCTTAATATCATTATTGCTGGCGGTACCAACAGCGGTAAAACTACCTGGCTGAATAACTTAGCCAGTTTCATATCTCCCAATCTGAGTATTATCACCATCGAAAACCCCGCTGAATTGCAGCTGCGGCATCCCGATGTCCGCAGGCTGGAATATCGTCCTCCCAATATACAGGGCAAGGGCGAATACACCATGGCCGATGGCGTAACCGACGCTCTCAGAATGGCCCCGGACATTATCATATTGGGAGAAATTCGCGGTGGAGAGGCATTCGATTTAATCAATGCTATGGGTACAGGACATGAAGGCTCGTTGGGCACAGGACATGCCAATTCAGCAGAACATATGCTGAATACCAGGTTGCCCAATATGATCAGAATGTCTCCCAAAGCAACCGGATTAAACAACGATGCGATTCTCGATATGATTATTGACACCATACATTTAGTAATATTCGTAGAAAGAAAAGAAAACGGTGTCAGAAGATTGGACCATATAGTAGAAGTAACCGGGCCTATTAAAGCAGACGATGGCAGAACCATAGGAATTGCGAGCAATCGTCTGTTTGAATTCAACGAACACACCGGTGATTGGGAGTGGGTAGCTAAAGAATTCAAGTTGGCAGAAAAATTCAGATCAGCGGGGTGGGTGATTTAGTTGGTTATAGGGACAATCTTAATATTTTTAGCTTTTGTTGCTATTGGGCTACACCTATCCAAAAGGGACAAGGAAGTTCAACTGCATGATGAAGTGATTCAAGAGAAGGGCAAAAAACTTAAAACGTCTAAAACCAGATATTACTTAATCGGCCTTGCCGTTGGAGCAGGACTGGGCGTTATACTGACAGATAATCTTCTTATAACCCTGATCTTCGGTGGGGCAGGATCATATCTGGTGGGAGAAAAGCTGTATAACAGCAAAGAAGAAAAGAGGCAAATGCTCCTTAATGAGCAGTTTACTCAAGTGCTGAATTCTATAATATCTTCGCTGGAAGCTGGTTCAAACCCATATCAAGCTCTGGAAGAAGCAGTTCCAACACTCAAGAACCCAGCCAGAGACATATTTATTGAAATCCTGCGCCAAAATCGTACCGGTACCAACTACCATGAAGCTATTGCGAAAGTAGCCGAAGAAAGTGGATGGGAAGACTTAAGGCAGATTGAAGTAGCCTTCAGGCTATACAATAGCGCAGGCGGGGATTTGGTAGCAGTATTTAACTATTTACTGCAGGCCGCATATGAAAATAAATCCGACCGCAAATATGTAGAAGGACTTACTTCGCAAATACGCATGACAGCACTGGTGTTAAGTGCTTTGCCATTTTTCTTGATGGGAGCTATGCGGTATATGGCCCCGGATTTTGCTTATCCATTATTTAATACTCCGGCTGGAATATTTATTGTTATTCTTATAATAGTATTAGTGGGAATAGGGAACAAAATTATAAACAAGATGGTAGAAGACATCTGCTAGAAAGGAGGGAGATTATGGATAAAAATCAAGCGCTGAAGCTGCTTGATTTATCTCCTTCCTTTACGCATGAAGAGCTAAATTTGCAATGGCGCAAATTGGCGAAGAGGTACCATCCTGATCTGGCCGGCAGTGATAGTACCGAAACATTTATTCTACTTAATGATGCTTATAACTTCCTAAAAAATTATCGCCAGAAATATCCTCAAGAACCGGACTGGGATGATTTTAGGAAGGGATACGTATATGCATCCGCATACCATACTGAAAATATTTGCGTAAGCGAACACGAAAAAACCTTTATACAGGTCGTTATGATTTTTATACTTGCAGCTGTGGGTATGATCTTCCTGCAGGTAACTGACAATCAGATAATAAAAGCATACTACTATTATGCTTCCTTAAGTGTTATGACACTTTCAAAGGTATTAGTTTTAAACACAAAAGGGGTGTCAAAAATTTGAAAGTATATATCAATACAACTGATGATAAAGTGGCTCTCCTGAATCGGACGGGAGGGTTATTTTTTTCAAACAGCATTTCCGCTGACATTGAGGTGTCCATAGTAATCGCAGATGCTAAATGTGAAACCATTTTAGACAGGGTTGCCTCCATTCCTACGGTTGTGCTGGTTGGAGTGTACAAAGACAAGGACAGCAGTATGGCAAAATTGCTGCTTAATAGAGGCCTACCTCAAGAGAGCCTTATTTATAAGGATGGGGAACTCCTTAAAAATCATTTAGGAGAGCCGCTGAAAACACCGGTTCCCCGTGGAGTAGGGTACAACGCCCTGAAAGAACTGGTCGAATACGCTAAAAGCAGGAATCTATTGCCGGAGACCATAGTTTGGAATCCTGAAGCAAATACTGAAGATGCCATAATTGAATTTCCTACTCAAACTCCTAGACAGGCAAAGCCTGAGAGCAAAACTCCGCAGGCGAAGCCGGAAATTGCACATTCACAGACAAAGAGTGAGGCTAAGGTACCGGCAGAACCGATAAAACAACACGTAAGGACCGTGCCTTTATCCAATTTCATTAAGGAGTATCCTAAAACAATCTTACTCATGAGAACTTCCACAGATATTGATACTTCAAAGCTGCTCCATTCATTGAGAAGCAGGTATGAATTCAAGCTGCTGGATATAACCGACAACCGCAAGTCGGCCCCTGGCGGGAGTCTTAATGAAGCTGTAAAAACAGGATACTATTCATATTTAGACAAAGAATTGGTCTATACTTATGGCCCGAAACTCCCGCTTTTGGTAATTGAATTTGACTTTTTTGGTGACAATGCAGATTTAGTAAACAATCTGTACGAAATGGTTAACCAAAGGTATTTTGTCCCGGCGGTAGATGAAGCGGATCTTCAAACCGTCAGGGATTGGCTTAATAACGGCTTAGAGCTGGACGGAGTTATAGTACTGAATGAAGAAGCACTGAATTATTACAACAAAGAGTTTAAGCAGAATGTGTTTACGGCAGATACTCTGAGCCTGTAAAGGTGGTGAGGGCAATAAAAATCCTACTATTCGATGCAGAACTGAGAAAATATTTTTTAGAAAAAGGACTAGATATAACCAATGACACAGAAGACTTTGATGTATTGATTGCGAATGCCCAAAGAGTTGAAGTGTTAGAAGTAGACCCGGATACTAAGGTTTTTATACAGTTAACCGGCAAGCCTAGCGATATGCTGGCCAGAAAAAAATATCCGAATGCTGTGTTTTTTAAGGACCCAGAAGAAATACTGGAGCAACTGCAACCGGAACCAGAGTCAGTCCATGAAATAAAACCGGCACCCGGGAACAGCTTTTTGGGTATTTCCTATAGCAACAAAGGCGGAGTAGGCAAAACAACCTCAGCAATTTCCCTGGCTTACTGCCTAAGCGAAATGGGATATAAAACAGCTTTAGCAGACTTTGATTTCAAGGGACCAAACCTGGCCAGCTATTTCAACATTAAAAAACCTATAAACTATCTCAAAGAAGGGGTGTCTGAAAGCACCTTGAATAAGGCGCTGACCAGGATAAATCCAAAATTATATGTACTACCCATGAGCAGCGACATTCACCTTCCCACAATAACAAGCGAGGACTTACAGTATGTCTGTGACTACCTGCAGGAACGTTTTGAATGCGTAATCATAGACACAATGATAGCTCCTCATGAAAACTCATATATGTGGGATATATTCAAAAGAGCTAATCTGGTATATGCAATAACCAACCAGGCCAAAATTACTATGGAAGAAATGAGCATGTATGCTCCGTCGCTGATCTTTATGGGAGTTCAGCCGCACAACATTCGGATACTGGTTAACCAATACAGCCCCAAACAGGTTTCTATAAAGCAGGTTGTAAAAGCGTTTAACAAAAACATAAAGACAACGACCGCCATGCCTAAATTGGCCGGTATATTTCCTCATAACTGGGATGAACAATTGAAAGCCCTATCAGAGGGAAAATACTTAAATAAAGAGGAATGGCAAAAGGTTTGCAGTGAAATACCAAATTACCTTAATAAAAAACCAGAACTCAGAGATAAAACAGAAAAACCAGGATTATTAACCAAGCTAAAATTCATTACTAACAGGGCTTAATAAGCCCTTTTTTTATGACCTTTTTAATAAGGAGTGATACTTTGAGCCAATCATTAGCAGATCGTATACGAGGCATGGCGCAGTATCTCGATGATCCCCATGTCATAGCGAAAACTTTAGGGCTGGAAGTATCTATCGTAGAGGGTGTTCTAAGCGGGGCCATACCAGATGAAGCCCTAGAAAACTACAATATTGCCAAACCAGCAGAAATTAAAATAGTGGAACAGAAAAGATTTATCCGCAGCAGAGCGATAGGAGTAGTCACTACAAACAATTACGAAGGCAGTTTGTTAACCGCTTATCTGGCAGCCAACTTGGCCAACCAGGTTAGCTATGATGTAGCTCTGGCAGATTTCAACGAATTGCCTGTTCAACCGACCTTGTTAAATATCAACAATGCTGACGATGCTGCCAGCATTAACTTCCTTTTCAGCGAGGATGACGATTTCAAAGAAAAGGGCAAATACCATCCTACAATTAAAAACCTGTCGTTGTTTTTAGGAACTACTAATATTACCCAAAACCAAGTTATGAGTGATGAAAAGATTATATCTCTGCTGGTGGATATAGGTACTAATTACAGTGTAGTGTTTATAGACTGTCCGAACACTTTCCGCTGGAAAACAGTCCTGCCTTTCATGGATTTCTTAATCGTAGCTGTAGATCAAAGTCTTATAGGCCTAAGACGCTATGCTCTCATTTACAGCTACATTGATACCCTGAATGTGACCGATAGAGCTTCTGTTGTCCTGGTGAATGACGGGCAGACCAACAATGTACCAGCGGTGGATGCCCGCAAATACATTCATATGACAGGCAACTTACCTGTTATCGGGGTACTGCCCTACGACACTGTGGTGAGAAAGCCAGAAAACATATTGAAACCCGGCAAGTACCAGGCAGAAATCAACAACATTCTGCGACAGATATTTACTGACCTGCCAGCTGAGAAGAAAAAAGGCTTTCTAAAGACAATTCTTACTGGGTAGGTGAGCAAAGTGGAAGTACTAGCATGTTTGGTTCCAGGGATATACGCAGCATATACCGACTGGACAAAGAGGATTATTAATAATTTTATAACCTTCCCCCTGATAATACTGGGTCTTCTATATACCCTGGCAGTAGTTAAAACCACTGCAGGGTTGTGGGGATTCCTTTTTGCGGCGGTAACCCTGGGCTTGGTATATGTCTTGAGAGGCGTGGGGGGAGGCGATGTTAAACTGGCCGCAGCTTTTGGAGCATGGTTTGGATTTCCCAACATAGTTTTTGTTTTGCTTATTGGCTCTTTACTGACTTTTATTTTTGGTTCAATAGCTTTGGTCAGAAAAGGCAGATGGAAACAAACGATGCTGCCTTTTTTGAGAAGCATCTGGATGAAAGCTGTCTACGATAAGTCAGTACCGCTGTATGCTGAAAAACTCCCAGAGGAAGGAATTCATCCAGATGCTCAACCTTTTGGGATTTTTCTGGTTGTCGGGGGATGGCTGTGGTTCGTATTTCTGGTTGTGGAAGGGGGAATTATCTAATTTTGAACAGATTATATTTCAGTAATTAATTTTTAGGAGGGGATTAGTTCAGTGAAAAAGCGAATAACATTTATGCTCATCTTAGCGCTCATTGTAGGTGGCGCTATTTCTATTTACGCCTATAAGGAAATCAAGGCCGCCCAGGCGAAGGAACTGGACCTGACTCCTGTGGTGGTCGCTTCTGCCCAGATTGAGGCCTATTCCAATCTGTCTCCTGATAATATCAAGATCGAGTATGTATCCTCCAAATTTGTTGATGAATTTACTGCTAAAAACGTCGAAGAAATCACTGACAAAATAACGATGGTCCCCCTGTATCCAGGTCGGCCCATAGACATCAGATTGGTTGCAGATAAACCGGAAGAAATAGGTGAAGGTCAGGTTGTAGGAGTCAACATAGACTCGGTGCGTTTTGCCGGTGTTACTGAAGGGGATACCGTGGATGTGTACCGGCTCGACATCGAAAACCTGGCTGCTCCCGCCCAGAAAATAGCCAGCAACGCGAAAGTCCTTAAGGTTACAGATGAAAAGAACATATCTATCAATGAAGCTAACAACATCGCCCGTAGCGCAGCCGCTTCCGCAGGATTAACCCAAGTAGCAACCCCACGCATTGTATATCTTTTGGTCAAGCCTGAAGAAGTTCCCTATGTAATTCAGGGATCACTGCCGGGAAGTACTGTCATATCGCTGTCTAAGAAACCTGCTAAAGACTCTTACGATAAGGAGGTAATTGCCGGTGAGCTTAATACAGCAAATACAGCAGTTGAACAGCAACCGAAACAGCAAACCGGAGCCAGTAGTGGAACCAACACCCAGAGAGTACAGCCTTAATGAAGCAGCAGTTAAGATCCAAGAACTTATAACCAACGAAGGGAACGAAAACTGGCTGGTGGCTTTTCAGGAAGGTGTAAGCGGTAATGAGATCCAGGCCCAGCGCTGCCGTGCAATAATTCGTGATCTGCTGGACAGAGAAAAGATAACTGTAAATGGCTACTCATCCAGCAGGGAAGCTGCTGAGGCTATATATCAGCACCAGTACGGCCTGGGAGATCTTGAGGAGTTCAGATGTGATAATTCAGTGGACGAAATCAGGGTTGCCCCTAACGGCAGGGTATTCCTGACCAAAAGGGGTAAACTCCACCCTACCAACATTTATTTACCCCCGGATAAAGTCTACAACTATATTCAGAGGCTAATTCCCTTCAACGATGTCGGTTCGAGTCTCGATCATTCCAATCCTACTCTGGAATTGGTCAGAGAAGATGGCATGAGACTAACAGCAGTGGGACCACCAATATCTAAGGCTCCTGCTTTTGCGCTCAGAAAACACGGGAATATTGAAATATCGCCGCCTTCTTTTATGAAACTGCAGACCTTTGATGAAAAGGTCTGGAATATTATGTCCGTGTTGACCAGGGGGCGCATGAATCAATTAATATGTGGCAACGTAAACAGCGGTAAAACTACTTTGCTGAAACTGCTCATAGGCGAACTGCCCCCCTATCTTTCTATCAGAATATTGGATATTGATAACGAGCTAAGAGTTTCTGAACTATATCCCGAGCGGGAGATCTGGGAATTGGAAGCCCACACTGAGGTACAGGCTGACCTGCGTAAGCTGTTCGCTACTATTCTCCGGCTTACTCCCGATGTTATTATTGTCCCTGAATTCCGGGGAATAGGAGAGGTTGACGTAACAATTGAAGCCTGCACCAGAGGTCACAGCGGTTCCATGGCCACATCCCATTTTCACTCCCATTCCGATGTCAGGGAAATTATCAGAAACATTGCTATGCTGGCCATAAAGGAAGGCTTAAACATGCCTATAGAGCTGGTGATGGAAAAGGTAGCAGGTGCATTCAATATCATTATCCAAACCCATGCTGACAGCAGAACCGGCATAAAAAAGGTTACCAGCATCCACGAAGTGTACCTGGAAGACAAAAGGATTGTTGACAATCCCTTGGTGGAATGGGTTCCCTACGATAAAAGCGTATGGGAAAAGGGCGAATGGAAGATACTCAACAAACCCAGTGAACACAGCACTAGGATTATGAATATGTTCGGGGTCAGCAACGAAGAAATCGACAGGGTGTTCCGGGGAGAGGCCTGATGCAGTACGCCCTGTTTGCAGGTGGGATAGGAATTATATCTTTTTCGGTTCTGTCCTACCTGTTTTACACTTTAAGTCAAACTTCCATTAAAGGCCCCAAACTACCTAGTGTATCGCTCGATCTTCCTACTCTTGGTGAGATACCAGTAAACCGAATTACTCTCATTGCAAGCGTCGTAGTATTTATTTTGGTCTTGTACCTGTTCAAAAACCTGATCCCGGCTCTTATGGCAGTTATAATTATAGTTTTGATTCCTTCGCAGGTTGCCTATTTTCTCCAGAGAAAACACAGGAAAGATGTACTGGAGCACCTGGGTACTGCGGTAAAAATATTTACCAATGACTATTCCATATCTCTGAATATCAAGACTGCTATACAGGCTGTAGCCGAAAGCTCAACCGGAAGTGTGGCCAAGGCTTTTAAGAAGGCTTACTATCATTTGTCCCTGGGGCAAAACCTGGAGACAGTAATGAAAAAGCTGGGAAGAGAGCTAGGGACACCATATGGACACTTATTCGCAAAGTTAGTAACCTTGGCATCCAAAAATGGAGTAGTAATGATTCCGCTGTTTCACGAATTAAATACCCGCATAAGGGTAGCGCAGGACCAAGAAAACTTTAGGTACACTCAAATAACCGTGGACAACTACTTTAACTTAGCTTTAGTAATTGCCCCTGTTTTTGAGTATTT
>Ga0116175_1002270_pt1 | contig 11758 bp, 9 predicted proteins | sample AD_UKC125_MetaG_FD_89802 | JGI IMG/M metagenome (GOLD analysis project Ga0116175, IMG submission 89802) | Active sludge microbial communities of municipal wastewater-treating anaerobic digesters from USA - AD_UKC125_MetaG | ecosystem: Engineered > Bioreactor > Anaerobic > Digestate | place: USA... | reverse complement strand
TTCGCCGTTGTCGGTGAAGCTGATGCAGTCCATGGGGCAGATGTCCACACAGGCATCGCATTCAATGCAGGCGGGCTCGGTGAACACGGTCTGCACGTCGCAGTTCAGGCAGCGCTCAGCCTCCTTGAACGCGGTGGCAGCATCGAAGCCCAGCTCCACTTCTACCTTGATGCTGGCCAGCGCCTTTTCGGCCTTGGCCCACGGCACCTTGTAGCGGGTGTCGTTGGAGGTGTCGTTGTCGTAGCTCCACTCGTGGATGCCCATCTTCTGCGACACCAGATTGGTCAGCGGCGATGGGCGCTGCGTCACGTCCTCGCCATGCAGAAAGCGGTCAATCGACACCGCTGCCTCATGCCCGTGCGCGACAGCGGTGATGATGTTTTTCGGGCCGAACGCGGCATCGCCGCCGAAGAAAACTCTGCTGACGGTGGACTGATGCGTCTCGGCACCGAGCTTGGGCAAGCCCCACTGGTCGAACTCGATGCCGCAATCACGCTCGATCCACGGGAAAGCGTTCTCCTGCCCGACCGCCACGAGCACATCGTCGCAGGGGAAGAACGCATCCGGCTCGCCGGTGGGCACCAGCGAGCGGCGGCCCTTCGCGTCGTACTCCGCGCGCACGATCTCGAAGGTCATGCCGGTGAGCTTGCCGTTCTCGTGCACGAAGGTCTTCGGCACGTGGAAGTTGATGATCGGGATGCCCTCGTGCATGGCATCTTCCTTCTCCCACGGCGAGGCCTTCATCTCCTCAAAGCCGCTGCGTACGATCACCTTCACATCGGCACCACCGAGGCGTCGTGACGACCGGCAGCAGTCCATCGCCGTGTTGCCGCCACCAAGCACGATCACGCGTTTGCCGATGCTGGTGATGTGCCCGAACGACACCGAGGCCAGCCAGTCAATCCCGATGTGGATGTTTGCAGCGGCTTCCTTGCGACCGGGAACGTCGAGGTCGCGTCCGCGCGGTGCGCCGCAGCCCACGAACACGGCGTCGTAGTTCTCCGCCAGCAGCGCCTTCATTGAATCAATGCGCTGACCGGACTTGAACGTGACGCCGAGATCGAGGATGTAGCCAGTCTCTTCGTCGATCACCGATTCCGGCAAGCGGAAGCGCGGAATCTGCGAGCGGATGAAGCCACCCGCTTTCGCCTCGCCGTCGTACACGGTGACGTCATAGCCAAGCGGCGCCAGATCGCGCGCCACGGTGAGCGACGCCGGACCGGCCCCGATGCAGGCGACGCGCTTGCCGTTTTTCGCGGCGACTGAGGGCATGCGCGCCTGCACGCCGTTCTTCATGTCCGCCGCCACGCGTTTCAGGCGGCAGATGGCGACTGGCTCAGGGTGGGCACCGTTGTTCTCCTCCACCCGCCCGCGCCGGCACGCCGGCTCGCAGGGGCGGTCGCAGGTGCGGCCAAGAATTCCGGGGAACACATTGGACGCCCAGTTGATCATGTAGGCGTCGTCATAACGACCCTGCGCGATCAGGCGAATGTATTCAGGAACGGGGGTGTGGGCGGGACATGCCCATTGACAATCAACGACCTTGTGAAACCAGGCCGGATTAGCGGTATCCGTGCGTTGCAAGCTGCCTCCTTTTCGCTGAAGGCCGCTGCCGTCCGACTAACAACAACTACAGGAACGAGTGAACTCGGGCGTGCAGGGTCTTCGTCGGCCCCGGCCCTGCACGCTGTCAAGCTATGCCGCAGTGCACAAAGCAGGAGTCGTGAGTGAGTCTATGCCAACGCGAAAGGGTTTGCTTGAGGGGCGTCAAATTTGACGTGTGTCGTGGCGGCGATGCGTGCAGTCAGCGTACTGCGGCGGAGTGCACACCAAATGTCGGCCATAGCCGCGATGCAGCGCAGCGGAATCGGGGCCGTTGTCATCAAGCCAACGTTGGTCCGGATGCCGCGCACCAGCCAAACCGACCCGGTCGCCGACTCTGACGCGCGAACGGTAGGCGTGGGCTCGCCCTCGCTCCCGCGTGTTGAAGGCAACACCACATTTGCAGAAATTCTGCAATGCAGTTATTCTTCACCCATGAGCACCACCCTGACCATTAGCAACCGAGGCGTCATCAGCCTGCCCGCAGCGTTGCGAAAAGCGATCGGCCTCAAACCCAACGATCAACTGATCGCCGAGGCCACTGCGGAGGGTATCTTGCTGCGTCCCGCTGTCACAGTGCCGCTCGAGATATACACCGACGTCCGCATTGCAGAGTTCGATGTAGCCGAGGCTGATCTCGCCGCCGTTCTCGCGAAACGGGCGGCTACGCGAAGCAAGGTGAACGCAGGGCAAAAGAAGCGCAACGCCAGCCGCAAAGCCTGAGCACCACGATGCGCATTTTTCTGGATGCGAACATCCTGTTTTCTGCTGCGCGTTCGGCGGGCGCTATGCACACGCTACTTGAACTGCTTCGTGGCAGCGGGCATCAACTCGTCGCCAGTCCGAGCGTATTGATTGAAGCAAGCCGAAACCTGGAGCGCAAAGCCAGACCCGAGGCGCAAACTGCGCTCGGCGAACTTCAGTCCCGAATTGAAATCTCAGGCGGTGACGTCGCCGACCGTGACGGCGCGCTCACTCAATGGCTCCCCGAGAAAGACCGGCATGTCCTAGCGGCTGCCATCGCACTCAAATGCAATGCGCTGATTACTGGCGACAAGACGCACTTTGGAAGCGGCTACGGCAAGCAGTTCGGAGGCGTGCTGATTCTGTCGCCGCGGATGGCAGCGGAGCAGTTGCTCTGATCTACAGACAAACAGGTCGCTTCCGCCGTTGAGCGAACGCACAAACGCTCGCATTCAGCCCGTCCAACCACGAACAACCTTCCTGCAAAGCCTTGCGAGATCAAGAGGTTGGTTATGGATTTTGAACGTCACTTGTGGGCATAAGATGGCTCTGGCATCGTTGACGTGTCAATTCGACTCCTCACAACCACCACGAAAGACGACGATGACGATCTATCAATCTCACGAGAAATGTCCCGTTTGCACAGAACCGGCTACGGTCGCTCGCGTCGACGGCGACTCGAAATCACATGTCCGGTGCAGCTCGGGGGCCGAATATTGCATCGGCGACACCATGTTCGGGAAACTGCGAGCGCATGTCAGTGAAATGCAGCGTTACCACGAAGCCGCCAAAGAACGGCGTGCAGACAAGATGTTCGCGATGCTCCTTGCCGGTGATAACGCAAATCGCACCCAAGCCACGGGGTTCGTGCCACGCGAATCGCTACTCAGGTGACACGCTCTTGCCTGCGTTACGGCGGTTTGGTGACGAACGAATCAGAGGCCATATTGATGACACTCGCTCGCCACCAAGCCCCCTTGATTCCACGTAGCTGCGTCGAGGCTACGGACCCGGTCTAGCCCCTCCCTAAAACCTCAGCTCCCCCGGCAAATACTTGGCCAGCAAATCCTCGTAGTACGGCTTCACCTCTGCCAGGCTCGGCCGGTTCGGATTCTTTGAGTAGAGGTCGTACGGGTTGAAGCGTTGCACCCAGGGCTTCATGGCGTCGTCCTGCGCGTTGCAGAGGTGCTGGTATTCGTTCTCGCGGTGCCACGCGTAGAAGCTGTGGTAGCGGATCATGTAGAGCCCTTCCAGCGGCAGGTAGGGCTTGAGCATGTGATAGAGGTACTCGTCATGCCCCCAGCTCATCTGCACGGCGTCGAGCCCGCAGCCGTGTTCGTACATGCCGTACTTCGTCTGCAGCTCAGGGCGCTTGATGTCGGGGTTGAGGGCGAAGAATTCGCTCCACACCACTTTGTTGGAATAGGCGCAGCCAGTGGGGAAGGTGTCGCCCACCACGGCCCATTGCGGCTCGCCGAACAGGCAGAGCACTTTGCCAAGATCGTGCACAAAACCGGTTAGCACCATCCACTCCGGCTCGCCGTTGGCGCGCATGGCCTCGCCGGTCTGGATGAGGTGATCAATCTGCGGCAGCGCGATGTCGGGGTCGCTGTCGTCGACCAGGGTGTTGAGGTAATCAAGCGCGTCCCATGGTGTCATGGTGCGGCGGTTGAACTGCAGGAACTCGGCCTTCTTCGCACGCACAAAGTCGTAGGTCTGGTTCATGTGGTTCAGACGGTAGAACTCACGCACAGTGTCGAACCCGTCGACGCGCTGCGGCGCCGCGTAGTCGCGATAGGCGGATTGCTTTTCTTCGGTGGCCAACAAGGTTTCACTCATCACGATGCCTCTGCAAGTTTCTTGAGATTTTTCAGGCCGGCTTCGAAATCGGGGCCGACCATCTTGTCCATGAACAGGCCGAACCAGCGAAAGATCGGGTTCATGCCGGCGTTGCCGTTCATCGTCCACACCACTTTGGTTCCATTACCTTCGGCGGCGAAGGTCAGCTCACCGGTGGCCGGCGTCATGTCTTCCATGCGCAGGATAAACCCGACGCGCTTGTTGGCGTCGAGCGCGGACCATTCCATGCCGCCATTGCCCTCGCTCTTGCTCGTCCAGGTCCATTTGGAGCCGACGGCGGCCTCGGGGCCAGCGTAAGTCATCGTCATGTTTGGGTCACGCTGGTTCCACACGCTCCAGCGTTTCCATTCCTTCTGGTTGGCAACCAGCGGGAACACCTTGTCGACCGGGGCGTTGATGGTGACGCTGCGCTGCGCCGAATATTCAGCCGGCAGCAGAAAACCTGCCGCCAGCAACACAACGATCAGGCCGACCAGATACTTCAGAACTTTCAGAGCCAGTTTCATGGCAAGCCCTTCAAATCATATGGATGAGTGACCGGCAATTGTCGCGCAGAACGCACACGATGCGCTACATTGCTGCGGCGCCGCACGCGCGATGAATCGTTGTGTAAACCGTGCGGCGACATCCGCGTTATCGACGCGCCCGACCGGCAGGTGCCGGCGGCAGTGGCCTACCGGCCAATTACTGAGGACAGACCATGAAACGCACCCTGCTTGCCATCACGCTTTCTGCTCTCGCCGCCAGCGCGGCGATAGCGCAATCCACCATCAAGATCGGCGAGATCAACAGCTACAAGGCGCAGCCGGCCTTCCTGGAACCGTACAAGAAGGGCTGGGAGCTGGCGCAAGACGAGATCAACAAGGCGGGCGGCGTCAATGGCAAGAAGCTTGAGACTGTGTTCCGTGACGACAACGCCAACCCCGGCGACGCCGTGCGCGTGGCAGAGGAGCTGGTCTCGCGCGAGAAGGTGGCCGTGCTGTCGGGCACCTTCCTCTCCAACATCGGTCTGGCGGTGGGCGATTTCGCCAAGCAGCGCAAGGTGTTGTTCGTCGCCAGCGAGCCGCTGTCGGACAAAGTGACGTGGGGAAACGGCAACGCCTACACGTACCGCCTGCGCGCTTCCACCTACATGCAGACGACCATGCTGGTGCCCGAAGCCGCCAAACTGAACAAGAAGCGCTGGGGCATCGTCTACCCGAACTACGAATACGGCCAATCCGCTGCCAATTCGTTCAAGAAGCTGCTGATCGCGGCGCAACCGGCCGGCGGCGTGGAGTTTGTCGAGCAGGCAGCGCCGCTTGGCAAGATTGATGCTGGCGCGGTGACGCAGGCGCTGCTGGATGCAAAGGTGGATGCCATCTTCAACGTGACCTTCGGCACCGATCTACAGAAGTTCGTGCGCGAAGGCAATACGCGCGGCCTGTTCAAGGATCGCCCGGTGGTGAGCCTGCTCTCGGGCGAGCCGGAGTATCTGGACACGCTGAAGGACGAAACGCCGAACGGCTGGCTGGTGACCGGCTACCCGTGGCAGGACATCAATACGCCGGAGCACAAGGCGTTCCGCGAGGCGTATCTGGCGAAGTACAAGGATCACCCACGTCTGGGCTCGGTAGTTGGCTACGCAACGATGAAGTCAATCGCCGCCATGCTGAAAAAGTCGAACTCGACCGACGTGGCGAAGATGCAGGCCGCAATGAAGAACCTGACGGTCGAAAGCCCGTTCGGCAAGATCACCTGGCGCGCGCAGGACAACCAGTCGACGATGGGTGCCTACGTTGGCCGCCTGGCGCAAAAGGACGGCAAGGGTGTGATGGTCAACTGGCGCTACGTGGACGGCAAGGACGTACAGCCGACCGACGAGGAAGTGAAGCGGCTGCGCTCGGGACAGTAGCACGTTCCCAGACGCCCAGCCGGACCGCGAAGAAGTGCGTCCGGCTGCGAGCGTGCAGCGGCGCGGATCCCGGCTCCCTTGGGCCGGGATCGTCCCGGCCTTCGTAAAATTGCAGGATGACCGCGCCGTCCTTTGTCCATCTGCGCCTGCACAGCGAGTATTCGATCGTCGATTCGACGCTGCGTATCGCCGATGCGGTGAAGCTGGCGGCAGCCGATGAGCAGGTCGCTCTGGCGATCACCGATCTCAACAACCTGTTCGGCTTCGTCAAGTTTTACAAGGCCGCTCGCGCCAAGGGCATCAAGCCCGTTTGCGGCGTTGATGCCTGGATTGAGGCAGTTGATCCGGCACACGAGCCGGCGCGATTGCTCTTTCTTGCGGAGACACATGCTGGCTATCTGAAGCTCTGCGACTGGTTGACCCGTGCCTTCCGCGAAAACCAGCATCGCGGGCGCGCCCTGATCCGGCGCGAGTGGATTGCCGACGCTGCCGCGACTGAAGGAGTGTTCTGCCTGAGCGGTGGCTGGTATGGCGAAATCGGCATCGCGCTGCGCAACGGGCAGCTGGCGACGGCCCAGCGGGCAGCAGCTTTCTGGTCGCAGGCGTTCCCGAACCGCTTCGCGATGGAAATTCACCGGGCCGGCTTCGAGAACGAACATCATCTGAACGAGCACAGTGTTCGTCTGGCAACGGAGGCGGGCCTGCCAGTGGTCGCAACGCACCCGATGCAGTTTGCGACGGTAGAAGACTACAAGGCGCATGAAGCGCGTGTCTGCATCGCCGAGGGCTATACGCTGGGCGATGGCCGTCGACCCCGGCAGTTCACCGAGCAGCAGCGATTTCTCACGCAGGCGGAGATGGTCGAGAAATTCGCCGATTATCCGCAGGCACTGGCGAATACGTTGCTGATCGCAAAACGCTGCAATCTGGAGATGACACTCGGCACGAACTACCTGCCGAACTTTCCGCTGCCAGAAGGCGTCACCATCGAGACGCACCTGCACAACGAGGTGATGGCTGGGCTCGAAAAGCGCCTGGCAGTGCTTTACCCTGACGTAGCCCAACGTGATGCCGAGCGCCCGCGTTATGTGGCGCGCTGCGAGTTCGAGATCGGCGTCATCATCAAGATGGGCTTTCCGGGTTACTTCCTGATCGTGGCGGACTTCATTGGCTGGGCCAAGAACAACGGCGTGCCCGTCGGGCCGGGACGTGGCTCAGGTGCGGGCTCGCTGGTGGCGTACAGCTTGGGAATTACCGATCTTGACCCCCTCAAGTACAACCTGCTGTTCGAGCGCTTCCTGAACCCGGAACGGGTATCGATGCCTGACTTCGACATCGATTTCTGCCAGGATGGTCGCGATCGCGTGATCGACTACGTGCGCAAGAAGTACGGCGAGGAAAGTGTCGGCCAGATCGCCACCTTTGGCACCATGGCAGCCAAGGCGGCGGTGCGCGACTGCGGCCGTGTGCTTGACATGCCCTACACCTTTGTCGACGGCGTCGCCAAGCTGATCCCGTTCGCGCCGGGCAAGTGGACGACACTGGCGCCGGCGCCGGACGACCCGAAGAAGAGAGAAGCCAACACCATCTACGCCAAGGAGGCGGAGCCACTGCTCGTGGACCGCGAGCGCAACGAGGAGGAAGTGGCCGAGCTGCTTGACCTCGCGGCGCAAGTGGAGGGGTTACCCCGCAACGTCGGCATGCACGCGGGTGGTGTGCTGATCGCACCGGGAAAGCTCACCGATTTCTGCCCGCTCTACTCGCAGGACGAAGGTTCTGCGATGGTGAGCCAGTACGACAAGGATGATGTTGAAGCGGTCGGTCTGGTCAAGTTCGACTTCCTCGGCCTCACCACGCTGACCATCCTTGACTGGACGATCCGCTTCTGCAAGCGGCTCGATCCGACGTTCGAGATCGACCTGCAGACTTTGCCGCTCGACGATCAGTCGGTCTACCAGATCTTCCGCGACACCAATACCGTCGCCATCTTCCAGTTTGAATCGACAGGCATGAAGGACCTGCTCGCGAAGGCCAAGCCGTCGCGGCTGGAAGACCTGACCGCGCTCAACGCGCTGTACCGTCCGGGTCCGATGGATCTGATCCCGGACTACATCGCGCGCAAGAACGGCACCCAGACGGCGGAGTATTACGACGACCGCCTGAAGCCGATGCTGGAAGAGACCTTCGGCATCATGGTGTACCAGGAACAGGTGATGCAGGCTGCGCAGATCATCGGCGGTTATTCGCTCGGTGGCGCCGATCTGCTGCGCCGCGCAATGGGCAAGAAGAAGCCCGAGGAGATGGCGAAGCACCGCGTCATCTTTAACGAAGGCGCCAGCAAGAACGGGCTCACAGAAAAACAGTCGACCGTGTTGTTCGACGACATGGAGAAGTTCGCAGGCTACGGCTTCAACAAGTCGCACTCGGCCGCCTACGCCCTGCTCGCCTATCAGACGGCGTACTTCAAGCGCCACCACACCGCAGCGTTCATGGCCGCCAATATGAGCGCGGTGATGAACGACACCGACAAGGTGCGGCAACTGCTGGAGGACTCATTCGCCAACGGGCTCAAGTTCGAAGCGCCGGACGTGAACCTCGGTGAATACCGCTTCGTGCCGATTGATCGCAAGACCATCCGCTACGGTCTCGGCGGCGTCAAGGGCACTGGCGAGGGCGCGGTGATCGAGATCCTGCGCGCGCGCAGCGAAGGCGGTCCGTTCAAGGATCTGTTCGACTTCTGTCGTCGCGTCAATACGCAGACGGTCAACCGTCGCACCGTTGAAGCGCTGATCAAGGCCGGTGCGTTCGACAAGCTGCATCCGAACCGCGCCAGCGCATTCGCCTCCGTGGCGGCAGCGCTGTCGGAGGCCGAGCGCGCGCAGGCCAATGCGTCGCAGAACAGCCTGTTCGGCGACGAGCCGAGTGTGCAGGACGTACCGCTGGTCGACGCCCGACCGTGGGAATTGCTGGAATCGCTCGCCTACGAGAAGACCGCGCTGGGGTTGTACCTCAGCGGGCACCCCTACGAGGCTTATCGCAGCCATCTGCAGCCAGTGACCACCATGCGGCTGGACAACGTCGCGCCGAGCGACAACAAGCAGCGCCTCGCCGGCATTGTCAACGCGGTACGCGTGATCAACGGCAAGAATGGCCGCATGTGCTTCCTCGCCATAGACGACCGTACGGCCGTCTATGAAATCATGCTGCCGGCGACGGTGTTCGAGATGCACCGGCACTGGTTAAAGGAAGACATCCCGGTGGTGATCGAAGCGCGGGTCACCAGCAACCGCGATGGCGGCACCCGCGTGATTGCCGATGCCATCTACGACATCGAAAAGGCGCGCGAACAGTTCGCCCGGCGCCTGGTGGTGCCGCTCAATGGCAGCAGTGCGGCTGGCGAGGCCAGCGCAGTACTGGCGACGCTGAAAGCCTATCGCCCCGGACCGATCCCGGTGTACATCAAAGTGCTGAAAAAGGGCTACCGCGGTGATGTGGCGCTCGGCGACGAGTGGCGCGTCCGACCGCACTCTGACCTGCTTGCCAAGCTGAAGGCGGAACTGGAGTTCTAGCCAGCCGTGGAAGCCTGATTCGACTTACGCGCGCGGTAGCGCCCCATCATCGCCAGCGCCGGCCTCTCGACAAGCAGATAGGACGCACTAGCCACCAAAAGCGTGGCAGTCATGGCGAGTGCAATGTACGTCCAAAGTTCAGTGCCCTGCAGTGGCGTCACGCGGGACGCTGGCGCGAGCCAGTCGAATATCGGCAGATGCCAGAGATAAAGGCTGTAGCTGATCAGGCCCAGCCAGCGGCTAATCGGGTTGGCAAGCAGCGCGCGGGCCATTGCGCCACCTCGTTCACAAGCAAGAATGATCAGCGCGCAGCCCGTTGCGACCGCTGGCTGTAGCAGGTAATACATCAACGACCCGCGCCAGTAAGTAGCTGCTGTGAGATGGGCAGCCACGATGGCTGCCACCGCAATGACGATGCCCAAAAGGAAAAGTCCGTTGGCAGCGATGCCGCGAGAGTCGCCGCGTGCTGCCGTAGCTTGGTGCAGACGGGTCGCGATGCCAATGGCAAAGCAGGACAGAACACCCGGCAATTGACCAGCAACGGCAACCAGATCGGCGACACGCTGCGGATCAATGACCTTGAGCCAGTGTTGGCGCCAGGCGATCTCGACGGCGACTGCGATCAGCAGTATCCACATCGCTGCCATACGGGGGCGGCGCGCCAGATGGGGGCCGACGATTGCAAAAAGCAATGGCAGCAGCAGGTAGAAGTCGAACTCGACTGGCAGTGTCCACCACACTGCGTTGGCAGCAGGAGCTGACAATGGCAGTACGAGATTCTGAACGAGCAAGGCGTATGGCAGCATCTCCTTGAGACGAATCAGCATCTGCCCATCTGCCCAACCAGCCACGATCGACAGCACCAATATCTGCACCCATAGGGGTGGAAGAATGCGCCACAGCCGACGGAGCAGGTAGCGACGAATGTGTGGCACTTGACGCGAGTTTTCGCGCGTAACGAATGGGCCCGCCAGCAGGTATCCGCAAAGCGTGTAGAGCACCCAGACGCCGGCGCCGCCCGACGTGAGCAGCCAGTGCAACTCGATCGAGGTGCCCGGAACAAACAGCGCGCGCGGTCCAACCACCCCGAACAGGTGGAACAGCAACACCCAGCTTGCCGCCAGCCCGCGCAGCCCGGTCAGCGCATCGTCCCAGGACCTGTTGTCGATCACGTGCGATACGGGTGGATGCGACAGGCTGATACGTCGGAGATGATCGCCAGTTTCGATGCAGTCATGAGGCTGCTGCGGTGCGCCGCGATGCCAGCCGCGAAATGGTGGCCTGAAGGCCACGCAGGATAAAACGGATCAGGAAGACCAACGCCACGACAACCACGAGCAACACCACCAGAAAGACCAGCGGATTGGCGATTGCCAGCGCAAGACCGCCCGCAACCGCGGCGTCTTCGGCGACCGACACGCCAATGTTGGTAAAGGGCTCCGGCGACGTGTTAACCGCCGCTCGTGTGCCAGCCTTGCCAAAGTGAGTGCCCGCTGTCAGCGTGCCTCCGATGATTGCAGCCGCCATTGCCAAGCCTTCGCCGCTATCACCGAGCATTCCGGCAGCCAGCGCGGCACCCGCGGGGATGCGCAGGAACGTGTGTACCGCATCCCACAGACTATCCAGCCACGGGATCTTGTCCGCGAAGAATTCGATGAACGACATAAATCCGGCGGCGCCAAGGACGATCGGATTGGTGAGAATTTTCAACGTCTCGGGCAGCGGAACGTAGCCAAATTTGCCGAGCATGCCAACAACGAACACCACGAGGTAGAGGCGAAGCCCGGCGCCCCAAGCCATCGCAGCAGACATCGCAAGTTCCGGCAAGTGACTTTGCAGCCAGCCCATCCCAAGTTCTCCTCTATGCGGACAGCCGCAAAATTTCCAGACCGTTCTGGCAACGCGGGATAACCCCTATTGGTGTACAGTTCGCGCTGTTCCACAAGGAGGTTGCATGGATTACATCATTTTGGCACTGGTTGGTCTGGTCGTCGGCGCCATTGCAAAGTTCATCGTCCCCGGCAAGCAGGGAGGCGGCATCATCGTGACCGCCATCCTCGGCGTCATCGGGTCACTGCTTGGCACCATT